>JADKLW010000269.1_pt1 | contig 25219 bp, 24 predicted proteins | sample 8641881 | NCBI WGS metagenome assembly JADKLW01 (sample SAMN16272185, study PRJNA661076) | feces metagenome | isolation source: fecal sample from diarrhoea affected cattle B | host: Bos taurus | place: South Africa: Lokaleng Village, Mahikeng | collected 2019-09 | reverse complement strand
CTAAGGCGGGGTTTGTTTTGTTCGGGATGCCGGGGCATCCCTGTCAGCGCGATGTATCAGCGTTGGCGATTTTCATCGCTTTCAGACTCGCTGTCTTTTCTCTCTTCGCCTGTAGGGGCCGGCACCACGGCGTCGACAGCTGGTTGCTCAGTCGCTTCCTCGGCGGCGTCTTCCATGCGGTTGCTCGAAGCTTCCAGAGGCTTTTCGGTGGGTGCTTGCTCAGCGACAGGCTCGGCGGCAACGACTTCCGGGCTGGCCAGAGGTTGTTCAGCGGCGCTCTGTGCTTCGGCGGCAGCTCTCTCGGCGGCTTCCTTGGCCAGGCGCTCTTCCTCGCGACGGCGACGACGCACTTCACGCGGGTCGTTGGGCGCGCGGCCCGAAGGCGTAAGGACCGGTGCCGGAGCAGCAGGCTGAGCTTCAACGATCGGAGCCGGTTCGGCGACAACTGCTACGGGCTCTTCGGCAGCGGGGACGGGCGTGCTTTCGATCGGCTCTGGTGCAGAAGGCTCAGCTTCGACCTGTTCTGCTTCTGCAACTACGTTGGCCGGCGCTTCGGTCGCCACTTCCGGTTTGGCCTGTTCAACTTCTACAGGCGTAACGGGTGCTTCCTGTGCTGCTGTTTCAGCTTCGATCGCCGTTACTGACGGTGCAGGCTCGGTCTCGGCGGAGTTGGCCACGAGGGCTGCGGCGGTTGCAGCGATGGCTACCTGCTCGGATTTTACCGGGGCATTGCTTTCGCTGACTTCGCCTGTTTCGACCTCGCTCTCGCTGTCGATTTCGTTGCCATTGGCATCGCGCTGGCGATCGCGGCGGTTGCTACGGCGACGCTGACCACGAGAGCGACGGCGAGGACGATCACTGCCCTCGGTCGAGTCCTGCTCGTCCGTAGCGCCTTCCTGGGTTTCTTCGTCCTGCAACACGGCTTCCTCAAGAGGAGCCTGTTCCGTGCGCGGTTTGCGCTCCTCACGAGGTGCGCGCGGCTTGCGCTCGGTGATGTCTTCGCTCACGGTCGTGGCGGACTGATCGTTTTCGTCAATCGGTGCGCGCAGCTCGCGCTTGCGCTCTTCACGCGGCTGGCGGTCCTCGCGTGGTGCGCGTTCGCGACGTGGTTGCGGCTGCGAAGTGCTTTCGCTGGTTTCTACCGATTCGCGCGGCTCGCGTGGTTTGCGCTCTTCGCGTGGTGGTCGCGGCTGGCGCTCTTCACGGGGTTGGCGCTCTTCACGTGGTGCCCGCTCTTCCCGAGGCTTGCGCTCTTCGTCACGGCTGCTGCGAGAGTCACGGCGACGATTCTGCTGGCGACCGGTGCGACGCTCATCATTGCGCTGTGGGCGATTGCCGGATGCCGGCTTTTTCTCGACCTCGACAACGGGTTCTTCCTGCTTGCCGGCAAAAAGGCCGACCAGGGATTTGACCAGTCCCTTGAACAGGCTTGGTTCCTGTGCAGCGGGAGTGGCGGGTGCCGGGGTGGCGGCAGGCGAAGGGGTGGCGGCTGCGGGGGCTGGAGCCGTGCGCTGTGGCGCGGTCTTGACCGCTGCTTCCTGGCGCACCAGGGTGCGGGTCGAGCTGACTGGCTGTGCTTCTTCGACTTCAGTCGGGCTCATCTCGTAGCTGGCCTGGCCAACCATGATTTCCGGGCTGTCGTCGCGTAGGCGCTGCACTTCGAAGTGCGGCGTTTCCAGGTGGTCGTCCGGCAGAATGAAGATGCGCGCGCGGGTGCGCAGTTCGATCTTGGTGATGGCGTTGCGTTTTTCATTGAGCAGGAAAGCTGCCACCTGGAAAGGTACGCGTGCGCGAATCTCCGCGGTGCGGTCCTTCAGTGCTTCTTCCTCGATCAGGCGCAGGATGGCCAGCGACAGCGACTCGACGTCACGAATGATGCCTTGTCCCTTGCAGCGCGGGCAGACGATGCCACTGGTTTCGCCCAGCGACGGACGCAGGCGTTGGCGAGACATTTCCAGCAGACCGAAGCGCGAAATGCGACCAACCTGGATGCGAGCACGGTCGGCTTCCAGGGCTTCGCGGACCTTTTCTTCCACGGCCCGCTGGTTCTTCGCCGGGGTCATGTCGATGAAGTCGATGACGATCAGACCGCCGATATCGCGCAGGCGCAGCTGGCGGGCGATTTCTTCAGCCGCTTCCAGATTGGTCTGTAGCGCGGTTTCCTCGATATCGCCGCCCTTGGTGGCGCGCGCCGAGTTGATGTCGATGGACACCAGTGCTTCGGTCGGATCGATAACGATGGAGCCGCCGGACGGCAGTTTCACTTCACGCTGGAAGGCGGTTTCGATCTGGCTTTCGATCTGGAAGCGATTGAACAGCGGCACGCTGTCTTCATACAGCTTGATCTTGCTGGCGTACTGCGGCATCACCTGCTGGATGAAGCTCAGGGCTTCTTCCTGGGCATCGATGCTGTCGATCAGTACTTCGCCGATGTCCTGGCGCAGGTAGTCGCGGATGGCGCGGATGATGACGTTGGATTCCTGATAGATCAGGAATGGAGCAGGGCGGTCCTGGGAGGCTTCCTTGACGGCGCTCCAGAGTTGCACCAGGTAATCGAGGTCCCACTGCAGCTCTTCGCTGGAGCGACCGAGGCCGGCAGTGCGCACGATCAGACCCATGTCGGCCGGGACGTCGATGCCGTTCAGGGCTTCGCGCAGCTCGTTGCGTTCCTCGCCTTCGATGCGGCGCGAAATGCCGCCCGCCCTCGGATTGTTAGGCATCAGTACGAGGTAGCGGCCAGCCAGGCTGATGAAGGTGGTCAGGGCGGCGCCCTTGTTTCCGCGCTCTTCTTTTTCGACCTGAACGATGACTTCCTGGCCTTCCTTCAGGACGTCCTTGATGTTGACGCGGCCTTCGGGAGCCTTGGAGAAATATTCGCGGGAGATTTCCTTGAGAGGCAGGAAGCCGTGGCGGTCAGCGCCAAAGTCGACAAAAGCGGCTTCGAGGCTGGCTTCGACGCGGGTGATCTTGCCTTTGTAGATGTTGGCTTTCTTCTGCTCGCGAGCGCCGGATTCGATATCCAGGTCGAACAGTCTCTGGCCATCGACCAGTGCAACGCGCAACTCTTCAGGCTGGGTTGCGTTAATCAGCATTCTTTTCATGTAGTACCGTCGGTTTCCGTGGCATCCGGAAACGGCGTTCGGCACACACGACTCTCGCGGTCGGTGTCAGGTGCGTCAGGAATGGTTGTAAGGCACTCCAGTGTCCAGCGATGTGAGGCCAGTTGGGCCGGCGTCGCGACGACGTCTCCTGCTTGCTGTCGAAACAGCAGCAATGGTTCGGGAGGAGGAATCAGGCATCGGTAGCGGACGGAATGAAACGTCTGTGTAAGCCTTTGCTACGCAATCCGATGCTGTGCATCTCGACCCAACACGCATACGTTGAAAATCGGGTGCCGCTCGCAGAATCCAGAGAGCGGGTTTTCGATTATCGCGATTGCCCAAAAGAGGGGGCACGCATCATGTCTTCAAGGCTTGTTTCGCAACCTCGTCGCTACTTGAGAGAGGGTACGTCGGACGGCCTCACGTCCTCGAACACGTTTCCGGTCAGGGATGGCTATTTCATGCTTCCTCAGACCTGGCCGCTTTTGGCGGCCACGGGACTATAACAGCAATGTTTAAGTGCTTCAATTGCATGAAAATTGATACCATTTGCCAATGACCAATACACCTCTCCAGACCACAGGCGTGCAAATGCTTGAGGTCTCGCCGGAACTTGCCGGCCAGCGCATCGATAACTTTCTTCGAACCCAGCTCAAGGGCGTGCCCAAGACGTTGATCTACCGCATCCTGCGCAAGGGTGAGGTGCGGGTCAATAAAGGTCGGATAAAGCCCGAATACAAACTTCAGGCTGGCGACATGGTGCGTGTGCCGCCTTTGCGGCTGGCTGAGCGCGACGAGATCGTGCCGCTTGCTCAAGGGCTGCTCGATCGCCTGGAGGCTGCCATTGTTTATGAGGACAAGGCGCTGATCGTGCTCAACAAGCCGGCCGGCATTGCCGTGCATGGCGGTAGCGGACTCAGTTTTGGGGTCATTGAGGCGCTGCGCCAGCTGCGCCCCGATGCCAAGGAGTTGGAGCTGGTGCATCGCCTGGATCGCGATACGTCGGGTCTGCTGATAATTGCCAAGAAGCGCAGCATGCTCCGTCACCTGCATCAGGCACTGCGTGGCGACGGTGTTGACAAGCGTTATATGGCGCTGGTGCGCGGTCGCTGGGAAACGGGCACGAAACAGGTCAATGCGCCCTTGCTGAAAAACACCTTGCGTTCCGGTGAGCGCATGGTCGAGGTGACGGATGAGGGCAAGGAGGCGCTGACGCTGTTCCGTGTGCTGCGTCGTTTCGGCGATTTTGCCACGTTGGTTGAGGCCAGGCCCATTACCGGGCGTACCCATCAGATCCGCGTGCATGCACGCCATGCCGGGCATGCCATTGCCGGTGACAGTAAATATGGCGATGAGGAATTTTCCGGGTTGATTCGTGAGTTGGGCGGCAAACGTCTGTTCTTGCATGCCTATGCATTGCGGGTGCCTTTGCCCGAAGGGGGCGAGCTGAGCCTGGAGGCGCCGGTCGACGAACTCTGGTCGCGCACGCTGGAGCGTCTGGGTGAGTGATTACAGTCTGCTGATCTTTGATTGGGACGGAACCCTGATGGACTCTATCGGGCGTATCGTCGAATCGGTCTGTGCGGCGGCCAAGGTATGTGATCTGCCCGTGCTCGATGAGCTCGCCATCAAGGGCATCATTGGCCTTGCCTTGCCTGAGACCATTGCCACGCTGTATCCGGACCTGGGCGATGAGCTCAGTGTGGCGGCTTTCAGGGATGCCTATATCGAACACTACCTGTCGCTCGAAGCCGAACCTGCGGCGCTGTATCCCGGTGTTGTCGAAGGTCTGCAGCAGTTTCGCGAGCAGGGACATCGGCTCGCCGTGGCGACTGGTAAGGGGCGGCAGGGGTTGGATCGGGTGCTTGCGGGTCAGGGGCTGACGGATTTCTTCGACGTCACGCGCTGCGCGGATGAAACCGCCAGCAAGCCTCATCCTTTGATGATCCAGGAGATTCTGGCGCACTGCGGGGCAAGACCCGAGCAGGCGTTGATGATTGGCGATTCGGTGTTCGATCTGGAAATGGCCAGACGCGCCGGAGTGGATAGTGTCGCGGTCGGCTACGGTGCGCAGCCTTTCGAGGTTTTGCAGGCCTGTTCACCACGTTTTGCGATCAATGGCTTTTCGGAGCTCGGCCAGTGGCTGCGCGCTGCAGGCAAGACTGAGGCAGGTATATATGTCGGATGAATGGAAAGCCCCGGTCGAGGGGAGCAAGGAAGAGCGTAATAGCTGGAAATTGCTGGAGAAGACGCTGCTGGCAGGCGTGCAGGAGCAGCGCAGGGCCAGGCGCTGGGGGATATTCTTCAAGTCCTTGACCTTTTTGTACCTGTTCGTGGCGCTGGCGCTTTTTTCGCCGCTGCTGCAGTTGGGTGACGGCAAGAAGGACGGCGGCCGCCATACCGCCGTAATCAATGTGCGGGGGATGATCGCCGATGAAGAGCAGGCCAGTGCTGACAATATAGTCGGTGCGTTGCGCGCGGCATTTGATGATTCGGGGACCCGAGCCGTGGTGTTGCGCATCAACAGCCCTGGTGGGAGTCCAGTGCAGTCGGGCTATATATACGATGAGATTCGTCGACTGCGAGGCGAGTATCCGGCGATCAAGGTCTATGCGGTGATTACCGATCTAGGCGCTTCGGGCGCTTATTACATCGCCAGTGCTGCGGATGAAATCTATGCCGACAAGTCGAGCCTGGTGGGCTCCATCGGTGTGACGGCTGCAACCTTCGGTTTTGTCGGGGCGCTGGATAAGTTGGGTGTCGAGCGGCGGGTGTACACCTCCGGCGAGCACAAGGCGTTTCTCGATCCCTTCCAGCCGCAGAAGCAGGAAGAAACCGAATTCTGGAGGAGTGTGCTGGCGACCACCCATCGTCAGTTCATTGATAGCGTCAAGCAGGGTCGTGGTGATCGGCTGCAGGTAGAGGCATATCCCGAGCTGTTCTCCGGCCTGATCTGGTCGGGTGAGCAGGCGCTGGAGCTAGGGCTGATTGATGGTCTCGGCAATACCGGATACGTGGCAAGGGAGGTGGTCGGTGAAGAGGTGTTAGTGGATTTCACCGTCAAGGATTCTCCACTTGACCGCTTCACCAAAAAGCTCGGCGCCGGCGTAGGTGCGCAGCTGGCGCTGTGGATGGGGTTGCAGGGGCCGGCGCTGCGCTGAGTTGCGGTTTTTATCAGGGGACCTCGATTCCTGCATGGTTGAGCATGTCCACCAGTCGGATCAGCGGCAATCCGATCAGGCTGGTGGCATCTTCTCCTTCGGTGGTGCGGAACAGGCTGATACCCAGGCCTTCTGCCTTGAAACTGCCTGCGCAATCGAAGGGTTGCTCGGTCCTCAGGTAGCGCTCGATCTGCCCCTCGTCGAGTTCGCGGAAATGTACGCTGAAGCGCAGGCAATCTACCTGCTCGGTTCCATTGCGACTATCCAGCAGCGTCAGGCCGGTCAGAAAGTCCAGGCGCTTGCCGCTGCATGACAGCAGCTGCTCTTTCGCGCGCTCGAACGTATACGGTTTGCCGATAATCCTGCCGCCAAGCACGGCCACCTGATCGGAGCCGATGATCAGATGATCAGGATGGCTGTCGGACAGCGCCTGGGCTTTTTCGCGCGAAAGCCGGCGTACTAGCTGTTCCGGGGCTTCATCGGGATGGGCGGTTTCGTCGATATGCGGGGCGCAGCAGTCGAACGGCAGGCGCAGGCGTGAAAGCAGTTCGCGTCGATAGGGGGAGCTTGAGGCGAGTAGCAGGCGGCGCATGTTTGTTCCTTATATATAGATGCTGGATTGTCGTCGGGTGGGCTGCTCTCAGAAGCTGAATTCCTTTGACAGCCGTAGGGCGCATCCCTAGAATGCCGCGCTTATGTTGAAAGGACCAATACCCCCGCACGTTGACCCGCGCAAGCTCGCTGACCGAGCGGCCTCCCTCAAGGGCGAGCTGCAGTTGTCGGAGCTCAAGCGGCTTGTCGATCCTCTAGAGGACGACAAGGGTGTGGTGCGCGCCAGTTTCGACTTTGGGCGCGACGAGCAGCGAACCGTGGTCATCCACAGTGAACTGAGCGTTGAGGTCACAATGATTTGCCAGCGTTGTCTGGAGACGGTTGTTCTGCCAATTCACAGCGAATGCGATTATGCCGTTGTGAGTGAAGGTTCGAGCGGCCAGAACCTGCCCAAGGGCTATGACGTGCTGGAAGTGGGAGAGGATCCTCTGGATCTGCTGGCGCTGGTTGAAGAGGAGCTTTTGCTCGCTCTTCCGATTGTTCCACTCCATGACCTTGAAATTTGCCAGCCGCCGGCAGGGCCTGATGAGTCCGAGCCGAGTGAGGACGAGGTAACGCGGTCCAACCCGTTCAGCGTACTGGCGCAGTTAAAGCGTGACCCAAACGTTTAGGAGTTGATCCCAATGGCTGTTCAGCAGAACAAAAAATCCCGTTCCGCCCGCGATATGCGTCGTTCCCATGACGCCCTGGTGCCGAACGCCCTGTCCGTGGAAAAGAGCACCGGTGAAGTTCACCTGCGTCACCACGTTTCCCCGGAAGGTTTCTACCGTGGTCGCAAGGTGATCGACAAGGGCGCTGACGAGTAAACCTTGTCCGCTCCGATCATTGCGATCGATGCAATGGGTGGGGACTTCGGTCCTCACTGCATTGTTCCGGCCAGTCTCGACTGTCTGGCTGAAGCGCCCTCGCTGCACCTGGTCCTTGTCGGCCAAACCTCCATCCTTGAAGAAATCGTCTCCCGATATGGGCGGGTGGATGCTGCACGTCTGAAAATTGTCGAGGCTGATGAGGTCATCGAGATGGACGAGCGGCCGACCCAGGCGTTGCGTGGCAAGCCTCGATCGTCCATGCGTGTTGCACTTGAGCTGGTGCGTGACGGCCAGGCCCAGGCCTGCGTCAGTGCCGGCAATACCGGTGCTCTGATGGCGCTGGCTCGGCATGTCCTGAAAACGCTGCCGGGCATCGATCGCCCGGCCATGGCGACCGCCATACCGACTCGTGACGGCTCCTGCCTGTTGCTTGATCTGGGCGCCAACGTGGATTGCAGTGCCGAGCAGCTCTATCAGTTTGGCGTGATGGGGTCGGTTGCGGCGCAGAGTCTGGGGGTTGAGCGGCCGCGGGTGGCACTGCTGAACGTGGGAACCGAGGCGATCAAGGGCAATCAGCAGGTCAAGGCGGCCGCGCTTTTGTTGCAGCAGGCGGTTGACCTCGACTACAGCGGTTTTATCGAGGGTGATGGACTCTTTCGGGGAGAGGCTGACGTCATCGTCTGTGATGGTTTTGTCGGCAATATTCTTCTCAAGTCCACGGAGGGACTTGCGCAGCTGGTTTCCTCGCGTGTCGAGGCATTGTGTCAGCGCTCGCTGTTTTCGCGCCTGCTGGGCGCGCTTGCGCTGCCGCTGTTGCGTCAGCTGCGCGCCGACATGAGTCCGGCGCAATACAACGGTGCGAGCTTTCTGGGCTTGCAGGGCATCGTCGTGAAAAGTCATGGCAGTGCTGGCAGGGAAGGTTTTCAGTCGGCTATCCGGCGCGCGGCGGAAGATGTTCGGCATAATCTGCCGGAGCAGTTACACAGTCGACTGGAGCGTCTGTTTGCGACCGATCAGTCGCTTGTCAGCGGCATTGATGTGACCACAGGCGATGGCTTGCCATCCAACTGAGAATTTGAGGCGCCGGCATGGCGCATTCTTTTGACGAACCACAACAAGAGAGCTGTTTCATGTCCGCATCACTTGCATTCGTCTTTCCGGGTCAGGGCTCCCAGTCCGTGGGTATGCTTGCCGATTACGGCACCCAGGCACTGGTGCTGGAAACCTTCGCCGAAGCGTCTTCCGCTCTGGGCTATGACCTTTGGGCGCTTGCCCAGCAAGGGCCGCAAGAACAACTGAACCAGACCGACAAGACTCAGCCGGCCATTCTTGCAGCCTCCATCGCGTTGTGGCGTCTCTGGCTTGCCGAGGGTGGCGCACGTCCGGCATTCGTTGCCGGCCACAGCCTTGGCGAGTACAGCGCACTGGTTGCGTCCGGCAGCCTGCCGTTTGCCGATGCGGTGAAGCTGGTCGAACTGCGCGGCCAGTTGATGCAGCAGGCGGTGCCTGCGGGTACTGGCGGCATGGCGGCGATCCTGGGGCTGGAAGATTCCGACGTGCTGGCTGCCTGTGCCGAAGCGGCGCAGGGCGAGGTGGTCAGTGCGGTTAATTTCAATGCTCCCGGGCAGGTCGTGATCGCCGGTTCTGCTGCTGCGGTCGAGCGTGCCATCGAAGCCTGCAAAGCCAGGGGCGCCAAGCGCGCCATGCCGCTGCCGGTCAGTGTGCCGTCGCATTGCGATCTGATGCGTCCGGCCGCGGAGCGGTTTGCCGACGCGCTGATCGCAGCCGCCTGGCGAGCTCCCGAGATTGCCCTGGTGCAGAATGTCAGCGCAGCGATTGTCGAGGATCTCGATACGCTCAAACGCGATCTGCTGGCTCAGCTCTACAGCCCGGTACGCTGGGTCGAAACCATTATGGCTCTCGGTGAGCGTGGCGTGACCGATCTGGTCGAATGTGGTCCGGGCAAGGTTCTGTCGGGGCTCAACAAACGTTGCGTCAAGGGTATCAACACCTACAATCTCGACACCCCTGATGCCTTTGCTGCTACACATGGCGCGCTGGCATGAACAAGGAGAACACTATGAATCTGCAAGGCAAGGTTGCGCTGGTGACAGGCGCCAGCCGTGGTATCGGCCAGGCTGTGGCGCTGGAGCTCGGGCGCCAGGGTGCCATCGTAATTGGCACTGCGACCTCTCCTTCCGGGGCTGAGCGCATTGCTGAAACCCTTCGTGAAAACGGTATCGAAGGTGCTGGCCTGGTGCTGGACGTGACTAACGACGAGTCTGTCGCCACTACTCTTGAGCACATCCAGCAGCATCTGGGTCAACCCGCCATTCTGGTCAACAACGCCGGCATCACGCGCGACAACCTGATGCTGCGCATGAAAGACGACGAATGGAATGATGTGATCAATACCAATCTCAACAGTCTTTATCGCCTGACCAAGGGCGTTCTGCGCGGCATGACCAAGGCGCGCTGGGGGCGGATCATCAGCATTGGTTCCGTAGTGGGTGCCATGGGCAACGCGGGACAGGTAAACTACGCCGCAGCCAAGGCCGGCCTCGAAGGTTTCAGTCGTGCGCTGGCTCGTGAAGTGGGTTCGCGTGGTATCACGGTCAATGCCGTGGCGCCGGGTTTCATTGATACCGACATGACGCGCGAGCTGCCTGAAGCTCAGCGTGATGCACTGCTGGGACAGATTCCTCTGGGTCGTCTCGGGCAGGCGGAAGAAATTGCCAAGGTCGTCGCCTTTCTGGCTTCTGATGGTGCTGCCTATGTTACCGGGGCTACGGTTCCGGTGAATGGCGGCATGTACATGAGCTGATGCGCCGCCCAACGCATGTATGCAGCCATAACGGCTGATTGATTCGTTATAAAACTGCGGTGTGTTTATAGACAGAAGGTTGAAAGCAGGTTCATGCTTGCCCGCTTTCAGCTTGAAATGCGGAAAACGCTTTCTATACACTACCGCGCAGACCAGCTGCCTGGATTTTTCCATAGGAGTGAAAACAAGGTATGAGCACCATCGAAGAACGCGTCAAGAAAATCGTTGCCGAGCAACTTGGCGTCAAGGAAGAGGAAGTCACCAACAGCGCTTCCTTCGTCGAAGACCTGGGTGCCGACTCCCTTGATACCGTTGAGCTGGTGATGGCTCTGGAAGAGGAATTCGAGACCGAGATCCCGGACGAGCAAGCCGAGAAGATCACCACTGTTCAAGAAGCCATCGATTACATCAACGCGCACGCGCAGTAAGTTGTAATCCTGCTTCGAGTCAGTAAAGCCGCACTGCCTTTGAACGGGTAGTGCGGCTTTTGTTTGAAAATCAGATTAAATGCAGTGGATCGCGTCCATGCGAACGACCTCTGTGAAGGATGCTCTCTCATCCGTTGCGATTGTCAGCGGAGCAGGTCGGGCTACAAGTAAACGTAAGGAGAATTGCTGTGTCGCGTAGACGCGTCGTCATCACCGGGATGGGCATGCTATCGCCACTGGGTAACGATGTGCCAAGCAGCTGGCAGGGGATTCTCGCCGGTCGCAGTGGCATCGGCCTGATCGACCACATGGATCTTTCTGCTTATGCCACCCGCTTTGGTGGATCGATCAAGAATTTCGACGTCGAGCAATACCTGCCGGCCAAAGAGGCGCGCAAGCTCGATCTCTTTATCCAGTACGGCCTGGCTGCCAGTTTCCAGGCAGTGCGTGATTCCGGGTTGGAGATCACCGACGCCAATCGCGAACGCATCGGGGTTGCCATGGGGTCCGGTATTGGCGGCCTGACCAATATCGAGAACAGCTGCAAGTCCCTGATCGAACAGGGGCCACGGCGCATTTCACCCTTTTTCGTACCGGGTTCGATCATCAATATGGTGTCGGGCTTTCTCTCGATCCATCTGGGATTGCAAGGTCCCAACTACGCCATTGCCACGGCCTGCACCACCGGTACGCACTGCATCGGCATGGCCGCGCGGAACATTGCCTATGGTGAAGCGGATGTGATGGTTGCCGGTGGCTCGGAAATGGCTGCCTGCGGGCTGGGGATTGGTGGCTTTGCCGCCGCGCGGGCCTTGTCCACGCGCAATGACGATCCGACAACGGCAAGCCGTCCCTGGGACAAGGGCCGGGATGGTTTCGTTCTCTCCGATGGCGCCGGCTCGCTGGTGCTGGAAGAGCTGGAACATGCGCGGGCTCGTGGTGCGAAGATCTATGCCGAGCTGATTGGTTTCGGCATGAGCGCCGATGCCTTCCACATGACCTCGCCGCCGGAAGATGGCGCCGGTGCTGCACGCTGTATTCGCAATGCCATTCAGGACGCGAAGATCGATGCCGAGCAGGTGCACTACATCAATGCCCACGGCACTTCAACACCGGCGGGTGATAAGGCTGAAGTTGCGGCGATCAAGTCGGTATTCGGCAGCCATGCCTATGACCTGTCGGTAAGTTCGACCAAATCCATGGTGGGGCATCTGCTGGGTGCTGCCGGTGCGGTTGAGGCGATCTTCAGTGTCCTGGCCATTCGTGATCAGGTGGCACCGCCGACCATCAATCTCCATGAGCCGGATGAAGGCTGCGATCTGGACTTCGTGCCGCACGAGGCCAAGCCAAGGCTGATCGATGTCGCGGTGTCAAACTCGTTTGGTTTTGGCGGCACCAACGGCTCACTGGTGTTCCGTCGGTTCGCCGAGTGACACTGACCTGGGTGGATGGGCATCCCGCTACCGGGATGCCTGTTCATGATCGTGGTTTCGCCTACGGCGATGGTCTGTTCGAAACCATCAGGGTGGTTGCCCGGCAACCGCAACTGCTGGATCGGCACCTGCAACGACTCGAGAACGGTTGCCAGCGTCTGGGCATTCCCTGCGACCCGGCGAAGCTGCGTACACAGATTCTTGCATTCAGCACCGCGCTTGGTGACGGCGTCGCCAAGCTTGTCCTCAGCCGGGGCGATGGCCTGCGTGGTTATGCGCCACCACAACCGTGCCATCCGCGTACAGTGCTGCTGGGTTCTCCGGCACCCGATTATCCACGCGAGCATGCCGAGCATGGTGTGCGTCTGTATCCCTGCACCACGCGCCTGGCCGAGCAGTCTGCGCTGGCCGGATTGAAGCATCTCAATCGTCTGGAGCAGGTGTTGGCCCGTGGCGAATGGCAGGATTCGGCCTTTGCCGAAGGGCTGATGCGCGATATGTCCGGGCGCGTCGTCGAGGCGGTGTTCAGCAATATTTTCCTGTATTCGGACGGCGTACTCCAGACGCCATCGCTTGAGCGTTGCGGCGTGGCGGGCGTGATGCGCGCTGAAATTCTCGAGCGCGCACAATGTGCGGGGATCCCAACCCAGATTGGCGATGTCAGCCTTGAACAACTGTTCATGGCTGACGAAGTCTTCGTCTGCAACAGTCTTTATGGCATCTGGCCCGTGAGCCAACTGCACACCCATGTCTGGCCGGTAGGTGCGCTCACACGTAAACTGCAGAGCCTGATTGCCGACCTGTCGAGTGGTACGTGATTCGAAAACTGTCTTTTGCGCTGTTGGGCGTGGTACTGCTCGCTGTGCTGGCCTACGGCCTGGTTGCCTGGAAACTTCACGCTGCCTTGGAACAGCCGCTTCAGCTCGACGATGTGCGCATGCTGGAAGTCGTATCCGGCGATACGCCCAGTGGTCTGTTTCAGCGGCTGGAGCGTGAAGGGGTTCTGCGTGACTCTTTCTGGCTGCGGCTGCATTGGCGGCTGAATCTGTCCGGTCAAACCCTGCACAGCGGTGAATATCGGCTGCTTGCGCGCATGACGGCGGGTGAGCTGATCGGGCTGTGGCAGCGCGGCGAGGTCGTTCAGCACACTCTGACCATTGTCGAGGGTTGGAATTTCCGGCAGGTACGTACCGCGCTGCAGGCTTCGCCCCTGGTCGAGCAGACCATCGCGGATCTGTCCGACCGCGAGGTCATGGCGCTACTCGGACATGCGGACCTGCACCCGGAAGGGCGTTTCTTTCCTGATACCTACAGCTTCACCCGTGGTGTAACCGATATCGAATTGCTGCAACGGGCCTTTGTCCGGCTTGAAAGCGTGCTGGCCGACGAGTGGCAGCGTCGCAGCGAAGGCTTGCCCTACAAGGAACCCTATCAGGCGCTGATCATGGCCTCGATCATTGAAAAGGAAACCGGCGTGCCCTCCGAGCGCGGTGAGATTGCGGGCGTGTTTGTGCGCCGTCTAGCACGGGGCATGCTGCTGCAGACCGATCCGACGGTGATCTACGGCATGGGCGAAAACTATCGCGGACGGATTACCCGTGCCGATTTGCGCAAGCCGACGCCTTACAACACCTATACCAATGCCGGCCTGCCGCCGACACCCATCGCCATGGTCGGTCGCGAGGCGATTCACGCCGCCCTGCACCCCGTGGAAGGCACCAGCCTGTACTTCGTGGCGCGAGGCGACGGCAGCCATGTCTTCAGCAATACGCTGGCCGAGCATAATCGGGCGGTGCGCGAATATCAGCTCAAGCGCCGCGCCGACTACCGTTCCAGTCCACCGCCCCGGCCAGCGCCGGCGGCAAGCGAGAATAGCCAGTGACGGGATGCTTTATCACCCTGGAGGGGCCTGAGGGCGCGGGAAAGAGTACCAATCGCGAATTCATTGCCGAGTATCTGCGTGAGCGCGGCGTCGATGTGGTGCTGACCCGCGAACCGGGCGGCACCCCACTGGCCGAACGCATCCGCGAAATTCTGCTGGCGCCAGCCGATGAGCCCATGGCCAGCGACACGGAGTTGCTGCTGGTGTTCGCCGCGCGCGCGCAGCATATCGATCAGGTCATCCGGCCGGCGCTGGCGCGGGGTGCGGTGGTGCTGTGCGATCGTTTTACCGATGCGACCTATGCCTATCAGGGCGGTGGTCGCGGCCTGGCCCTGCAACGCATTGAGCAGCTGGAAAACTTCGTGCAGGGCGATTTGCGTCCCGACCTGACGCTGATTTTCGATCTGAAGGTCGAGATCGGCCTGAGTCGTGCGGCGGCACGCGGGCGTCTCGACCGTTTCGAGCAGGAAGGTCTGGGTTTCTTCGAGGCCGTGCGCAATGCCTATCTTGATCGCGCCCGCCAGGCGCCAGCGCGCTATCGGGTGATCGACGCCGGACAGCCGCTGGCGGCGGTACAGCGTGATCTGCGCGCACTGCTACCGCAGATTCTGGAGCGTGTCAGTGGCTGAAATTCTTCCCTGGCAGGCTGGCCTGTGGCAGTTACTGGCAGGCCGCGCGCAGCATGCACATGCCTATTTGCTGCATGGGCCGACGGGTATCGGCAAGCGAGCCCTGGCCGAACGCTTGATGGCATTGTTGCTGTGCCGACAGCCATCGATAGAGGGTGCTTGCGGTGAGTGCCGAAGCTGCCAGCTACTCGCTGCGCAGACTCACCCCGATCATTGCATCCTCGAACCGGAAGAGGCTGACAAGGCGATTCGTGTCGATCAGGTGCGCCAGCTGGTCGGTTTCGTGACCCAGACCGCTCAGATGGGTGGACGCAAGGTGGTGCTGCTCGAACCGGCCGAGGCAATGAATCTCAACGCAGCCAATGCGCTGCTCAAGAGTCTCGAGGAGCCCGCTGGCGATACGGTGCTGCTGCTGATCAGCCACCAGCCAAGCCGACTGCTGCCGACCATCAGAAGCCGTTGCGTGCAGCAGGCCTGTCCCTTGCCGGCGCACGCACAAAGCCTCGACTGGCTGGCTGTGCAGCTCCCGGATTTGCCTGCCGAGCAACGCGAGGAATTGCTGACACTGGCCGCGGGTTCGCCTCTGGCCGCATGCCGACTGCATGCCCAGGGTGTGCTCGAGATGCGCGTGCAGGTCGTGGACGGGATAAAGAAGTTGCTCAAGCAGCAGCAATCACCCAGTCAATTGGCTGAAGCCTGGAATCCACTTTCGCTGATCCTGCTGTTCGACTGGTTCTGCGAATGGGCGCACCTGATCCTGCGCTATCAGATGAGCGAGGATGAGTCAGGGCTTGGCGCGACCGATATGGCCAAGGTGATCCAGTATCTGGCGCAGAAAACGACACCGGCAAAACTCTTGGCGTTGCAGGATTGGTTGCTGGCCCATCGGCAGAAAGTGCTGGGCAAGGCCAACCTCAACCGTGTCTTGCTTCTCGAAGCGCTGCTGGTGCAGTGGGCAAATCTGCCTGGGGCGCGTTAGACTTCATCGGAATTTCTGCTAGGAACATCCCATGAGCCTGCCCGCAAATCTCGGCCCGCGTAACGGCATCCTGTCCCTGACCATCAAGGACAAGTCGGTGCTCTATGCCGCCTTCATGCCGTTCATCAAGCATGGCGGGTTGTTCATTCCTACCAACAAGAGCTACAACCTCGGCGATGAAGTCTTCATGCTGCTGAGCCTTATGGACGAGCCGGAGAAGATTCCGGTTGCCGGCAAGGTCGTCTGGATTACCCCGAAGGGCGCCCAGGGCAACCGCGCTGCAGGTGTCGGCGTGCAGTTCAGTGAAGGCGACTCGACGGCCCGGAACAAGATCGAAACCTACCTGGCCGGCGCGATGAAATCCGACCGACCGACGCACACCATGTAGAGAGTAACCGCGGTAATCATGCTGCTCCGACCCGAGCACCCTTTGCGCTTGGCCCCCAGAATTTTCCCCTATAATGCGCGCCCCGTTTCGATTCTCAGGTGGCGTGTTCAATGCTGGTAGATTCCCACTGTCATCTTGATCGGCTTGATCTCACTGCGCACGAGGGTTCCCTTGATGCGGCGCTGGAGGCTGCGCGGCAGCGTGGCGTTGGGCATTTCCTCTGCATCGGGATCAGTGCCGACAACGCCGCAGCCGTAAAGACGCTGGCGGAGCGTTATGCGGATGTCGATTGCTCGGTGGGTGTGCATCCTCTGGATCTTGCGCCGAATGCCGAGCCTGCGCTCGACTGGCTGTTGGCCGAGCTGGAGCATCCGTATGTAGTTGCCATCGGCGAGACGGGTCTCGATTACCACTACGAGCCGGAAGCTGCCGAGTTGCAGCAGCGCTCGTTCCGTCTCCACCTGGACGCGGCCAGCGTCTGTGGCAAGCCGGTGATCGTGCATACCCGCGCAGCCCGAACCGATACCCTTGACCTGTTGCGTGAAGCGGCGTTGCCGCAGGCGGGCGTGCTCCACTGTTTCACCGAGGATTGGGACATGGCCAGGGCCGCGCTTGATCTGGGCTACTACATTTCGTTTTCAGGCATTGTGACCTTCCGCAATGCAGACGCTCTGCGTGATGTCGCGCGTCGGGTGCCGGCTGATCGCTTGTTGGTCGAGACTGATTCGCCCTATCTGGCGCCGATGCCTTATCGGGGCAAATCGAACCTGCCTCAGTATGTGCATGAAGTGGCGCAGTTCCTGGCCGAGCTTCGTGGCGTCGATTTCGAGCAGCTGAGCGAGCAGACCACCGATAATTTCCGGCGGCTGTTTCCGCTGGCGCGGGTCACTGCCTGACCACGCCCCGACAAAACGCAACGTCATGACGCAGGCCGTACGCACCGGCAACCTGTACAATCCGCGCCGCTTTTGTATGCCTGTCGTGTAGTGGCTGGTAAGCAGGGCAGCATCTCTCCCGCGGATATCCAGCCGTTCGGGACGATACTTTTTCAGTAATAGGTGGCGCCATGTCCAGCGACACACTGCATACCGGCTCCCTGCAACGGGGCCTTAAAAACCGACATATCCAGTTGATTGCTCTGGGCGGCGCCATCGGCACGGGGCTGTTCCTCGGCTCTGCAGGCGTGCTGCGCAGTGCCGGGCCATCGATGATTCTCGGCTATGCCATTGGCGGTTTTATCGCCTTTCTGATCATGCGCCAGCTGGGCGAGATGATCGTCGAAGAACCGGTCGCCGGCTCTTTCAGCCACTTTGCGCACAAGTACTGGACGCCTTATGCGGGTTTTCTCTCGGGCTGGAACTACTGGGTGCTCTACGTGCTGGTGGGCATGGCCGAGCTGACGGCAGTCGGCAAATATGTGCAGTTCTGGTGGCCGGAGGTGCCGACCTGGGCCACGGCAGCGGCATTTTTCATTCTGATCAACCTGATCAATCTGGCCAACGTAAAGGCGTTCGGTGAGACCGAGTTCTGGTTCGCGATCATCAAGGTCGGGGCGATTGTCGGCATGATTGTCCTGGGGTTGTATCTACTGCTGAGCGGTCGGGGCGGCGAGCAGGCCAGCTTCAGCAACCTCTGGACGCACGGTGGATTCTTTCCCAACGGCATCAGCGGGATGGTGATGGCGCTGGCGATCATCATGTTTTCTTTTGGCGGGCTGGAACTGGTGGGTATTACTGCCGCCGAGGCGTCCAATCCCAAGACGGTGATTCCCAAGGCCATCAACCAGGTCGTTTACCGCATTCTGATCTTCTATATCGGCGCCTTGAGCGTACTGCTGGCCCTGTACCCCTGGGATAGCCTGCTGCAAACCCTGGGTTCGGCGGGCGATCCGTACAGCAGCAGCCCCTTCGTGCAGATATTTTCCCTGATCGGCAGCGACACTGCGGCACATATCCTCAACTTCGTGGTGCTGACGGCGGCGCTTTCGGTCTACAACAGTGGTGTGTATTGCAACAGCCGCATGCTTTACGGGCTGGCCGAACAGGGTGATGCGCCGCGGGCGCTGATGCGGGTGAACCGTCGCGGCGTACCGGTTTTGGCTATTGTTTTTTCGGGGCTGATGACGCTGCTGTGCGTGGTGGTCAATTACCTGCTTCCGCAGGGCGCCCTGGAACTGCTCATGTCGCTGGTGGTTGCGGCACTGCTGATCAACTGGGCCATGATCAGCCTCGCACACCTGAAATTTCGCAAGGCGATGATGGCGCAGGGCGTCGAGCCATCCTTCAAGTCGTTCTGGTACCCCTTCAGCAATTACCTGTGCCTGGGTTTCGTGGCGCTGATCGCAGTGATCATGCTCTGGCTGCCAGGTCTGCGCATGTCGGTCATGGCGGTGCCGTTCTGGGTGCTGTTCATCTGGTTCTGTTTCCGGCTGCGCCTTGCCCGGCAGCGCGCCGGATCGAACTGATTCGTTAAGCAGCAGGATAAAAAGAACCCGGCGCAGGGCCGGGTCAAGACCATTAGGAGTTTGAGGTCACGTTCCTCGCTCCCTCAACTGGTCGTGCTTTTGGGGGGATGGCACGACCAGTGATTGAAGTATTGGCTGCTATCGAGGAGTTTGCAGGGTAATTGACGTGTTTTTAAAACGGATTTGGAATAGCCACCAGGCCACTGATCGCTCACCCCGCTTTCATGTTGCGAATGATCGACAGGGTCTGTTCGATGATCTCGGTCCGGGTATAAAAGTGCGGTGAAAGGCGTATGCCGCCACCGCGCTGCGCACAGACGATCTGTTCGGATTTCAGCCGTTCGAACAGCGCCTGATTGTCCCAGCCGTCGATCCTGAAGGTCAGGATACCGGCGCGGCGGAGGGGTTCGACAGGGCTCAGCAGCTTCACTCCCTGCATGGCCGACAGCTCGCGCTGCAAATGATCGATCCGTTCGGACAATCCCTGCTCCACCTTTTCCATGCCGACCTCTTCCAGTAGCGACAGGCTTGCCTCCAGTGCCATGGTAGCCAGCATGTTCGGACTGCCGCATTCGAAGCGGCGTGCGCTGCGTGCCGGTTCCCAGTCTTCGCGGTCGTAATCACCGGCGTGCTCGAGCATGTGCCAGCCGTACTCGTGCAGTTTCAGGCGAGCGCGCAAGTCGCTGCGGCAATAGAAAACGCCGAGGCCTTCGGGGCCCAGCAACCATTTGTGGCCATCGGCCATGGCAAAGGCGCAGCGGTTCTGCTGCACGTCGAAGGGCAGGGCGCCCAATTGCTGGATCGCATCGATGCACAGCAATACGCCGCGTTGCTCGCAACCTTCGCCGAGTCGCGGCAGGTCCAGGCGCAAGCCGCTGGCGTACTGCACGGCGCTGATGGCCATCAGGCGTACCTTCGGGCTGCAGGCGGCAAGCAGCGCGGCTTCAGGGTCTGCACCCTTCAGGCTGACGCGTATCACCTCGACGCCCTGCGGCTGCAAGGCCTCCCAGACGACCCGGTTGGAAGGGAATTCCTCATCGCTGATGACGATCTGGTCGCCCGTTTTCCAGTCCAGCCCGAAGGCGACGAATGACAGCGCTTCGGAGGTGTTCTTGACCAGTGCGATGTCTGCCGTGGACGGTGCGTTGAGCAGTCTGGCCAGCCGTCCGCGCAGGCTCGTCTCGACTTTCAGCCATTGCGGGTAATCCCGCGCGCCAACTGACATGTTCTCCTGGGCGAAGCGTTTCACAGCGTCGGTTGCCCGACGTGGCCAGGGTGCGACTGCCGCATGGTTCAGGTAGCGAAGGCCTTCAATCTGTGGAAATTCGTCATTCAATGTGCTCATTGGTCTGGTTCCGTGCATTTTCTGACTGGATAGGCATAATGTTCTGCCTCGATTTTCACGTTGCAGCCTCTTATGCAGATTGAACCGCGCAAGGTCCGCGAATTCCGCCGTCGCGAGCAAGAGATTCTCGATATTGCTCTTCAGCTCTTTCTTGAGCAGGGCGAAGACAGCGTCACTGTCGAGATGATCGCCGACAAGGTCGGGATCGGCAAAGGCACCATCTACAAGCATTTCAAGTCCAAGGCCGAGATCTATCTGCGGCTGATGCTCGACTACGAGCGCGACCTCAACGAATTGCTGCATTCGCCGAGCCTCGATCAGGATAAGGAAGCGCTGTCGCGCGCCTACTTCGAGTTCCGCATGGGCGATCCGCAGCGCTATCGTCTGTTCGACCGCCTTGAAGAAAAAGTGGTCAAGGGCAATCAGGAACCTGAAATGATCGAGGAGCTGCACCGCATTCGTGCCTCGAACTTCGAGCACCTGACCCAGCTGATCAAGGGGCGGATTGCCGAAGGCAAGCTGGAAGACGTGCCGCCATACTTCCACTACTGCGCGGCCTGGGCGCTGGTGCATGGCGCTGTGGCGCTGTACCACTCGCCGTTCTGGAGTAACGTACTGGAAGATCAGGAAGGCTTTTTCCAGTTCCTGATGGATATTGGCGTGCGCATGGGTAACAAGCGCAAGCGCGATTGATCGTCTGCTGCATGGCAGGCGACGCAAAGCCTGATGGCTGGTTCATGAAGGGAGGGGTGATATGCGACTGTGGAGTCTTGCACTGCTGGTCTTTGCGCTGAGTGGCTGCATGAAGGTCAGCGATATGGCTGAAGGCACGCGCTATCACCTGCGCGATGTTGGCATTCTCGACCATAGCGAGACCCGTCGTGCCGCTTCCTGGCGGTTGCAGGCAGATTCCTTCATCTATGTCGCCCAGGCCCATTTCGTTCCGCCGGGAGACGCCTATCCACGGCCTAACGTGGTCGCCGAGGAGGCCTTCAAAGGCTTCGTCGAATACTTTCCCATGGTGCGTCGTTCGGCTCAGCCGCTCGGCTTTGAGGAGGCGATGGCTCAAGCGTCATCCGTCGGCGCCCACTACCTGCTGTATACACGCTTCGCCGCCGCGGACGACCGCATCGGCAGTTTCGACGAGCTGAATGATCAGCGTGCGCTGGATCGTCTTGGGGTGGACAGCAGCGTGGTGCAACTGATGCTGGTGGAAACCGGGACGCGCTACCTGGTGGATACGGCGCGCATCCGTAGCCGAGGTGGGTTGTTGTGGCTGTACGACAATCAGCCCGAAGAACTGCTGGGGCCGCCGTTGCGTGACTATGCACGGCGCTTGTTGGGTACCGCTCGCTGAGGCATGCCAATGACTGATTCAGACCAGGCCGCAAATCTGCTGGGGCAGATTCCACGAAGCGAGAAAAAGGGACCGGCCCCCGTGCATCTGTGGAATCCGCCATTCTGCGGTGACCTGGACATGCGCATTGCCCGTGACGGTCGCTGGTACTACATGGGCACGCCAATCGGTCGCCCGGCCATGGTGCGATTGTTTTCCACGGTGATTCGCCGCGACGGTGATGATTATTTCCTGGTGACGCCTGTCGAGAAGGTCGGAATCCAGGTCGAGGATGTGCCCTTCGTGGCGGTTCGACTCGAGGTTGAGGGGCAGGGTGAGGTGCAGTTACTGCGCTTTTTCACCAATGTTGAGGATGAGGTCGAAGCGGGAGCTGAGCATCCCTTGCGTTTCGAGATTGATCCGGCTACCCGGGAGCCGGCTCCCTACATACATGTACGCGCCAATCTCGAAGCGCTGATGCATCGCAATGTCTTCTATCAGTTGGTGGACCTGGCGGTGCCTTGCGAGATTGACGGCCAGAGCTGGCTCGGCGTCTGGAGCGGCGGGGTGTTTTTTCCCATCGGGTCGTTGTAGCGCACCCCACGCGTTGTTTGCTGCCATGCCATGCAGATAGCCACCCGAGCATCAATGTCATCGGCTCGCCTGGGCTCAACAGACGCTAGTCATGGGCGAACTCTCTTCTTTGCTTTCTGTAGTGCGCTCCTTCCTCTGCTGCAGTTCTGCATTGTGCGCTCATCCATTTGAGCGTCTGCCAGGTTGGTAGATGTTCCGGATATAACCATGCGGATAGCGCGTGATCTTCAATCTATGTGTGCTAGCTTAAGGTCCACCCACACGCCTAACCGCCTAAAAAATAAATATTTTTTGGCCTGGCGATGGGAAGTTGTGGATAGAGTCGAAGGAGACGATATGCCGGTCAGCAGAAGAAAGTTTCTCAAAACTACAGTGGCTTCGGCCGTGGCTGTACAGGGGTTCAGTTGGTTTGGCAGCGATGAGGTTTTTGCCGACGATACCGTCATCATTCCCAGTGCTGACCACTGGGGGCCTTTCCGGGCGGTGGTCAAGGACGGTGTTCTGGTAGGTATTCAGCCGGTGCCTGAATTGGACGCCATGCCCAACAAGATGCTGACCGAAGGTTATCTGGAACGTGTCTACCACAAGACGCGGGTTATGTACCCGATGGTGCGCAAGTCGTACCTGGCTGATCCTACTGGCGATACCAAGCCGCATTTGCGTGGCAAGGAACCCTTCGTGCGGGTTACCTGGGAGCAAGCCCTGGCGCTGACGGCCAATGCCATCCTGAATACCGCTGAGAAACATGGCAACGAGGCGTTGTTCAGTGCTTCTTACGGCGGCTGGTCCCATGGCGGGCTGTTACGCCCGCAAGTGCTGCAGGGGCGCCTGTTCAACCTGATCGGCGGGCACTCCGTAACCACCGGCGACTATTCGGGTGGCGCCTCGCAAATCAGCCTGCCTCACATCATCGGCGATATGGAGGTCTATTCGCCGCAGACGTCCTGGACCATGGTGGCTGAAAATACCGAGGTCATGGTTATGGTCGGTTGCGATCCCTGGAAGAACAACCGGGTCGAATTCACCACCGCCGATCATCAGATGTACCCGCGCTGGCAGAAGATCAAGGAAAAGGGCGTCAAGTTCATTTCCATCAATCCGCAGTACACGATTACCGATGTGGAGCTGGGCTCGGACTGGGTGAAAATCATCCCCAACACCGATACGGCGCTGTTCCTGGCCATGTCCTACCATGTCTATAAGACCGGTAAGTACGATCAGGCCTATCTGGATAAGTACACAGTGGGCTTCGATAAATTCCTGCCCTATCTGCTGGGTGAGGATGCCGACGGAACTCCTGCCAAGACGCCCGAGTGGGCGGCGGCCATCACCGGTATTGCTGCAGAAAAAATCATCGAGATGGCCGAGTTGTTCGCCAGCAAGCGTACCCAGTTCGCCATGGCCTGGTCGTTGCAGCGTGCGCACCATGGTGAAATGCCGCACTGGGCCGCAGTCAACTTTGCCGCCATGGTCGGCAAGATTGGCAAGCCGGGCGAGGGCATCGGGTTCAGCTGGCATTACGGCGGTGGCGGTATGCCGCAATCCACCAAGACCATGCCTATCGGTCTTCCGCAGGGGCGCAACCCGGTCAAGACACGTTGTCCAGCTTCGCGAATCAGCGAAATGTTGCTCAACCCCGGCAAGAAGTTCACTCGCGATGGCAGCGAGGAGGCTTACCCAGACGTCAAGCTGGTGTATGTGGCGGGTAACAACGTGTTTTCCCATCAGCAGAACACCAATGAACTGCTGCGGGCGATGAACCAACAGGTGGAAACTTATATCTGCCAGGACCCTTGGTGGTGTGCGTCTTCACGCTTCGCCGATATTGTCTTGCCCGCGACCACGGTGCTGGAACGCGACGACATGAGTTCGGGCGGCACTTACAGTAACGACAAGATCTATGCGATGCGCCAGGTTATCGAGCCGTATGGCGAAAGCCTTGATGACTTCGAGATATTCAAGCGCCTGGCTGATCTGATGGGTGTGGGCTATCAGTTCACCGAGGGCCTGACGGTTCGTCAGGTGCTGGAAAATGCCTATGCCCATGCCAATCCGGGGATTCCCTTCGAGGCGTTCTGGGAAAAAGGCTACGTCAAGCTGGACGTGCCGGAAGAGATGTACCGCTGGGTGCGTCACGGCGATTTCTTCACGGACCCGGAAAAGAACCCGCTACATACAGCGTCTGGAAAAATCGAGCTGTATTGCGAAACCATTGCCAAGGCCAATGTGCCGGATTGCCCGCCGATACCGAAGTACCTCGAACCGGCAGAGTTTCTGGGTAACGCCAAGCCGGGACAGGTGCATGTGGTCAGTCCGCATCCGTTCAACCGCTTGCATTCGCAAATGGCCAACACGGAGCTGCGTCACGAGGAGCATGTGCAGGGACGCCAGCATGTGCTGATCAGCATTGAGGACGCCCAGGCCAACGGCATCGAAGAGGGTGACCTTGTCGAGTTGTTCAATGATCGCGGCATTACCATTGCCGGAGCGCGGGTGACCGATCAGATCATGCAGGGGGTTGCCAGTCTTGAAGAGGGCGGCTGGGTGCAGTTCGACTCGAAAGGACGTTGCAATAGCGGGTCGATCAACGTCATCACCACCAGTCTCGCAGCGAGTGGCCTCAGTCAGGCAACCAGCGCCAATACCTGCCTGGCCGGCCTGAGGAAGTGCATCGATCCCGAGTCGGAGAACCTGGCGTTCGAGCCGCCGGAAATCGAAGAGGCACCGCAGGATCTGCTCATCGATGCTGCTTCGATGAACCTTATGGCCCGCGCTCAGGCCGTTAAAGGCGCGACGATGGGGAACATGGGGCCGGGTGAGAAGCTGTTCTACGGTCGTTGTACGCTGTGTCACGTTGCCAAGGAGCCAAGTGACTACACCATCACTCAGTGGCGTGGCATTACCCAGAGCATGTTCCCGCGTGCAGGCTTGACGCCCAGTGAGCAGGAGCTGGTGCTGCAATTTTTGGCGGAGAATGCCAAAGGCGGTTAGTTTGGTTGTGAGAGCGAAGGGCATGAGTCGACGGATGTGACTTCATGCTATTCGGGAGACGAAAAAGGCGGGCTGAATAGCCCGCCTTTCTTTTTACATATTGGGATAGTTAGGTCCGCCAGCACCTTCCGGTGCCACCCAGGTGATGTTCTGGGCGGGGTCCTTGATATCGCAGGTTTTGCAGTGCACGCAGTTTTGCGCGTTGATCTGGAAGCGCTTGCTGCCGTCGTCGTTGGCCACCAC
>JADKLW010000071.1_pt2 | contig 25283 bp, 24 predicted proteins | sample 8641881 | NCBI WGS metagenome assembly JADKLW01 (sample SAMN16272185, study PRJNA661076) | feces metagenome | isolation source: fecal sample from diarrhoea affected cattle B | host: Bos taurus | place: South Africa: Lokaleng Village, Mahikeng | collected 2019-09 | reverse complement strand
CGGACAGCAATGATTATTATCCTTTTGGGATGAATTTCATAAGAAACGAGGAAGAGAACGCTGTTTTTGGCGTAGGAAGTTATACTAATTATAAGTACAACGGCAAAGAATTGCAGGAGACAGGAATGTACGATTATGGCGCAAGATTCTATATGCCGGATATTGGTAGATGGGGTGTAGTGGATCCACTGGCGGAGAAGATGAGAAGACACAGTCCGTACAATTACGCTTTTAATAATCCGATTAGATTTATTGATCCTGACGGAAGACAGGGAACGGATTGGGTTGGAAAAACGGATGCCAACGGAAGTACACAATGGCACTGGGAAGATAAGATAAAAAATGCTTCACAAGCTGCTGCTGCTGGTTATGATAGTTATTCTGACGGAAAAACCAATAATACATATACTTCCATCTCAGGATCTGAAGTAACATTAAAAACTGAAGGTAATTGGTCTGAGGATTTTACGGATGTTAATAGGGCCAGATTAGGAGAAGCTATTGCAAATTGTGAGGCTTGTCAACAAATAGAAACTTTTGAAAAGGTTGCTTTTATAGGTATTCCCTTAGCATTAGCAACAGGAGGAGCAGGAGGATTTGCACTATCAGGAGAAATGACAGCAGGAGCAATTGGAGGTAGGATGTTAACAGATGCAACTGTTCAAACAGCTGTAAATCTTTCTACTAATGGAGGAAATTTGGGAAATGCTTTAGGAGACATTAACCTTACTCAATCTATATTGGCAGGAGCAGGAATGAATTATGTAGGTAATTCTCTAATATCTTCCTCTACAGTTTTGTCGGGAAGCAGACAAGCTACAGTTTTAAATGGCAGTATTGGAGGGAAGGAATTTGCTACGCAATCAGTATTGGGTATTGCAGGAGGTGCAGCAGCAAAAGGAATCAGCGGTTCATCTGCTTTTAAAAGCACGGTTATAGGCAGTTATATGCAAACCACCACACGATTTGGACAATCTGCTGGAACAGCCGCTGCTACTGTTTTAATGAATACCCCAGACTACGGAGCTACCGTTTTACAAAATAAAATTCCATAGAATTATGAGAAATTTATTAAAAAAATTGCATTATTATATTTTTGTAAGACAATCAAAATGGAATTTAATGATTGTGATAATACCGTTTATTATTTTCTGTATATTTTTATATTTCAAAAATATTTCTATAGAAAAAGGAAATTATACAATAGGTATAGTAACTAAAAAATATTGGCCTATCATATCGCACGAATCAATAATCTATTCATATTATAAACACGACAATAAATATGAAAGTTCTGTTGTTTATGACGATAGATACAGACCACAAGTGGGAAAGAGGTATTTAGTGCAGTATTCTTCAAAGTATGACTTTGGCGGGGCAAAAATATTCCAAGATATTCCAGTTCCAGATAGTATAAAATCAGCACCTCCAGAAGGTTGGAAAGAACTTCCTGAATGGGCAAAAAATGCATAAAAATAAACCTAAATAATCAATTGAGGCTTTAAATGGTGAAGCAGCTAAATGGGAACAAAGCTGAAGAAGAACTTCCTTTCCACCGGAACTGAGGGAAAGATGTATTCCTCTTCTACAGAATATCTGGATGGTTTTCATTACGCTTCCTCGGTAGGAGATGATGAATTATGGCAAATGTTTCAGGATGCCGGTGGCAATGCATACGAAATGGAAGCCTTCATCGCTTTCACCACCGAAACCAATTTCGCAGATGTATTGAAATTCTTTCCCACCGCTGAAGGCTTTTACGATTTTGAAAATAATGAATATATTTACCAGTACAAACCGACGAAGGAGGTTCGCCGATTCCATTAAAAAAATAAATATCCCGGAGACAAAGACCATTTTGACAAGCGAGAACAAAGTGCAACTTTGGGCGAAGATTGGGAGCGAAGCTCGGTGAGATTAAGCTATAAAAATGAAGGAAACCAACCAATAGTAACCGACAGCAATGATTACTATCCTTTTGGGATGAGTTTTGTGAGGAACTCTGAGGAGGATGCCCATTTTGGAACTGGAAGTTTTTTTAATTACAAGTACAACGGCAAAGAACTGCAGGAGACCGGAATGTATGATTATGGCGCTAGATTCTATATGCCGGATATAGGAAGATGGGGAGTACAAGACATAAAAAGTGAGGCTTTTTATAATTATTCTCAATATCAATATGTTTTGAATAATCCTGTAATAAATATTGACATCAAAGGACAGTGGACCGTTACAAGGCATTATAATATGACTTATAACTCTTTAGCAAAAGCTGGTTTTGGAAAAAAACAAGCAGATTTAATAGCGCACTATGCTTCTGTATATGCAGATAATCCAGGTGGTCATATTCACGCAAATAACGCTTCACATCCAACAGATATGATGTCGTATAGAAAAAGTATAGATTATTCCTCCACAGCAAATAGCCAAAATGTCAATTATATCGGCTTCGGAAATAATTATAATGTTTGGCACTCTATGCGGTCCGGATGGGAAAAGGATCAGGGATACACCGCAGAAGATGCTACGAGACGTGGTATGCAATTTGGTTGGCAGAAAATTTTTGATTCCGCAAAAAAAGGAGGAAAATTATCCGATTTAAAAACCAATTCTAAAGCGATACAAGATTTTGGACTAGGCATTCACTCTTTGCAAGATGCTTATGCTCACAAGGGTAAAACGATGGATGAACATTCTGTTTTAAATGATCGATATGGAAATACACAGGAAGCGGAAAGAATATCTACAAGCGCAGTAAATGTACATAATCTATTAACAGGATCTTTTGATAAAATCGTAACAGGATATGATGGTAATGTTAGTATTAGTTTTGAAGGAATGACTTCATCAATGAGAGAACAGGTTATGTCTCAAATTTATAATTATGTCGATTACAGAAAGAAAAAAGAAGAATAATGAAATATATTTTGGGAATTTGGATAATGATTTGTCTTATACCTTTAGTGTTTTTTTTGTTTCAAGATAAATCTACTAAAGGAGTTAGCGTTACTGATTTAAAACATACCTTTCTAATTTTTATAGGTGGGTTATTATTATTTTTTTTAATAAGAAAATTAATAATTTCTTTTAAGAAAGGATAAATCTGAGCAGTTATAATAACAAAAACAATTGCTGTACCATGCAGATGGCAGCAAGCTTAGAAAACTCACAACCCTTACCCAACAAAACGGGGTTTTTGCTACCATCACCGAATATATTGACGGGTTCCATTATCTTACCACCCAAGGCACACCGGACAACAATGTGAACCCTGTGTATTTTGCATATGAACAGGAAGCTTTTATTGAAGAGATGCAGCTGAGCCCCAATGAAACTGCCTTACGCTTTTTCCCAACCACTGAAGGTTTTTATGATTTTGAAAATAAAGAATATATTTACCAGTATAAAGACCACTTGGGAAACGTGAGGTTAAGCTATAAAGATGAAGGAAACCAAAACCCAATAGTAACCGATAGTAATGACTATTATCCCTTCGGGATGAGTTTTGTGAGAAACTCTGAAGAAGATGCTCATTTTGGAGCAGGAAGTTATTATAACTATAAATACAATGGAAAAGAATTACAGGAAACAGGTATGTACGATTACGGAGCAAGAATGTATATGCCGGATATTGGGAGATGGGGAGTTGTGGATCCGCTGGCGGAGAAGATGAAAAGACACAGTCCGTACAATTACACTTTCAATAATCCGATTAGATTTATCGACCCCGATGGCAGAATGGCGACCGAGTTTGAAAACCCTGGAGATCGTTTTAAAAACCTAAGAGCTGCTGCAATTGATTTTGGGAAAGAATATAACGGATTATCAATCAATTATAATATAGAAATTCGGACAACCTTTTATAAAAGCACGGATGAAAACGGTGCGGAATATTATAGTTACAGCATACCAACAGCAGGGAATGAAGGTTTGACTAATAGTATTGCAGGAGCGGACTTAGCAGAGATATCCAAATTAGTAATAATTGTAGGCGATGGTCATACACATTCAGGCGAAACTGATTTGATGAATTTTGATGGGAAAGATATAAGTACAAACAATAAATTTTCTTCCCAAGATATTTCAGTATATAATAATAAAGTAAAAGATGGTGACACTATAGTAGGCAACGAATACGGGAAACCTGTTACTGGATATGTTGCCACACCTGATGGAGGTTTAAGAGAGTACATACCTGGAGTCAGTAATAATTCTAATTCTGGAAAAAAAGATGCTGGAGGCGCTCCTATTAAAAACTATGATATTCCGGTAACTAGAGATTTGCCATCTGATCCCGCATCAAAGAGTCTAAGACTCAATAATATATCCCCAACGACAATGCCTGATATATTACCTAAAAACTTTAATCCAAATGAACCTAAAAGATATTAAAAATGTTAAGAATAATTCTAATAATTATATTTTTTTTCCCATTATCACTGATGGCACAAAAAAAAATAAAGTGTAAAGATAAAGACAGAGGAGTAGACCAACTTCCTTGTAAATTAATAGATCGTTATGGACTGGACGTTATACCTGATGAAGAAACCGCAATTAAATATACAGATCTTCTCATAGAAAAAAGAGAATTGTTAAATCCCGATAAAGCTAAACCATATGAAATAAGTTCAATAGCAGGGAATAAAGTTTGGCATATTGTTGTAAAAAGCTATAAATGTAGATATTGCAAAATTTATATTAATATTAATAAAAACACAGGTGAAATATTAAATTTTTATAGGTCTGAAGATTAAAAGTTTAAGCTACTTCTTCTCTTTTAACTTTATGATTTTTATAAGATTTACCAGTATACAGACCACCTTGGAAACGTGAGGCTAAGCTATAAAAATGAAGGAAACCAACCAATAGTAACTGACAGTAATGACTATTATCCTTTCGGGATGAGCTTTGTGAGGAACTCTGAAGAGGATGCCCATTTTGGAACAGGAAGTTATTTTAATTACAAGTATAATGGGAAGGAGCTTCAAGAGATTGGAATGTATGATTATGGAGCAAGGTTTAATATGTCGGATGCTGTAATTTGGGGGCAACACGACCCGCTTGCCGAAGTTTCCAGAAGATTCTCGCCTTATACTTACGCATTTAATAATCCTATTCGTTATATCGATCCTGATGGAAGACAAAACGAAGATTGGGTAAAAAGGACAGGCATGAGCAATTGGGAATATCGAAGTGATATTAATTCTAAACAAGAGGCTACTGCGGCCGGTTTTGCTTCATATGCAGATGGGCGTGGAGATGCAAATAGTCGTTATTCTACTACATTAGGAAGAAGCGGAGCCGATATTGGAATAAATCAAAATGTTGTTTTAGGAGAAGGAGGAAACTATACCGTGAATGGAGAAGCATTTAGAGCTCCTGACCATTATACCGATACGTCGGGTGTTGATCAATTTGGGAGCCTAACGAAAAATTGCGAAAGGAAGACCCAAGTTATTATGGTGATGATAGATTAGAAGAAGAAATAAAATCAGCAATACAAAAATTACGAGACCAAAGCCCGATTTAATGTCAGGCTTTTTGCTATAATGTCGCTGCATTTTTAGCGAAGAAGTCTTTAAATTTTTTATTGGTCAGCATTTTATCAATCAGGCGAAAAATAGTTGCATCTCTTCTTCTTCTTCAAGCTATTGTATGAGCCTCAGTTGCTCAACGGCTGTTTTATCCTCAATAATTACTTCTTTGGGGATCTTGCCGTCAGAGTTACTAATCTGGTCGATCATCATAATTTCTGTGACTCCGCGGATCACTTCCTTTCCAAATCTTTATCTTTGCAGAAATCTGAAATATGTCTGTTTATTATCATACTTTTGAAGTGCGCTGGAGTGATATTGATGCCAACAAGCACCTCGCCAACGCTGCTTATGTAGAATACTGTGCCCAAACGAGAATGTCTTTTATGGGAAAAAATAAAATGGGTCTCAGCGAACTGAACCGCTGGGGAATAGGTCCGGTGATTCTGCATGAACAGTATTCTTTTTTTAAGGAAATTTATCTTGATCAGGAAATAAAAGTAAGTCTGGAAATCAACGGATTCTCTGAAGATGGCGGAATTTATCGTTTTCTTCATCAATTTTATCTTCCGGATGGAACCCACTGTGCGACTTCCGAAGCTTTGGGAGTCTGGATTGATATGATGCTGAGAAAATCCACCACGCCGCCGGATGATATCCTGGTCTTCATGAAGCGTTACGGTTCGGAAAACGCTGAGGTTCTCACCAAAGATCATCTGAAAGCTTTGCCTTTCCGACCGGAAAATGTGGATCCGGAACTCTTTACAATTTAACCTTAATTTTAAATTTTTTCACTGATGCTTGAAAATAAAAATCAGGACCTGACGCCGATTTCAACTTTAGGCGAATTTGGCCTTATCCGTCACCTTACCGAAAAGTTCAGTCTGAAGAATCCGTCGTCCGAACTGGGTGTTGGCGATGATGCCGCTGTTATTTTTCCCGAAGGAAAAAGAATGGTGGTGAGCACAGATCTGTTTGCCGAAGGCGTACATTTCAATCTGGGATATGTTCCGTTAAAACATCTGGGATATAAAACCATTGTGGCCAACCTCAGCGATATTGCTGCCATGAATGCGGTTCCCACTCAAATCCTGGTTTCTGTGGCGGTTTCCAACCGCTTTCCGGTGGAAGCACTGGAAGAGATTTATTCAGGAATTGCGCTGGCATGCGAGAAATATAAAGTGGATTTAATTGGCGGCGATACCACGAGTTCCACTTCCGGTTTGGTGATGAGCATTACTGCCATCGGCGCTGCGGATCAGGATAAAATGGTCACCCGGAAAGGTGCCAAAGAAAACGATTTGTTGGTGGTGACCGGAGATTTGGGAGGTGCCTATCTCGGACTTCAGATTCTGGAAAGGGAACACGCTGTATTTCTGGCAAATCCGCAGATGCAGCCTGAAATGGAAGGTTATGATTATCTGTTGGAAAGGCAGCTGAAACCCGAAGCGCGAACCGATGTGCGGGAAATTCTGGAAGGTTTGGAAATCGTTCCGACGTCCATGATTGATATTTCGGATGGCCTGGCTTCAGAAGTGCTTCACCTTTCAAAACAATCGGAGGTCGGTTTCAGGATTTATGAAAATAAAGTTCCGCTGGATCCGCTGACGGTTTCTACGGCGGAGGAATTCAACATCAGTCCGGTAACGTGTGCACTGAATGGAGGTGAGGATTATGAGCTTCTTTTCACCATTGCACCAAAGGATTTTGAGAAGATCAAAAACCATCTGGATTTTACAGTGATCGGCCATGCTGTTGAGCTTTCCCAAGGCAATCATCTGGTGCTGAGCGGCAGCAACGAACTGGCGGAAATTACCGCTCAGGGATGGGCACATTTTTAATGTAGAAAACATAGAGCCAGTTTAAATTTTAACGAAATATTCTTAATATAGGTATTTTAAAAATCTCAATTACACTTTTATGCTCTTTACGGCGTATTTCACCCTTTTAGCCCGCTAAACTTTCACCCTAAAAGAGCAAAATCCATCCAAAAATAGCTATAAAATTGAAAATTGTAAAATTTAAACAGGCTCTAAAAAGCCCGGAACCAAAAGAGGTTCCGGGCTTCAATCAAATCGATATGCAAAGGTTGGATATCCACACAATGCCGAAAAGTGATGTGCTGCTTAGGAAAGCAACTTTTTCACCATTTCGGAGATGCTTTTTCCGTCGGATTTTCCGGCTAAAGCTTTAGAGGCTGTCCCCATCACTTTCCCGAGATCTTTGACAGAAGTGGCACCGGTTTCTTCTATAATTTTCTTAATTTCTGTTTCCAGTTCAGCAGGCGAAAGCTGTGCCGGAAGAAACTTTTCGATGACCTTCATCTGATCCGTTTCCACGGTCGCCAGATCATCTCTTCCCTGCGCAGCAAACTGCTCATAGGAATCTTTCCGCTGTTTGATCATCCGCTGAAGAATGGCGATTTCCTGTTCTGGAGAAACTTCAGCACCGCGGGCTTCTGTTTTCAGCAAAATAATCTGCGATTTTACGGCGCGCAAAGCATCGAGAGCCGTTTTGTCTTTCTCCCGCATCGCGGTTTTGATGGCATCATTGATGGTGTTTTCTAAACTCATTTTCTGCTTTTTTTAAGATTAATCTACATCTTTATTCAGAAATCTGTTTTCGCGAACCTGCATTTGTCCCTTATCGTTTTCGGAAAGGAACGTTTGCACATGTTGCTCCGAAGCATTATTTCCATCGATGGTAATGTTTTTTCTTCTGAAAGCGGGAATGGTTTCGAAATCACTTTCATGTTCCGTTACCAGATATCGGGAATTAAATTCTTTCAGTTTGTTTCTCCTTTCTGCAACTTTGTCCGAATGAACGGTTTTATTGATAAAAGTAAATTCTTCCGTTTCCGTAATCGGCTCTGCATCTGGAATGAGTTGGGTTTCGGGGTTTGCCGCATTATTTTCCGGTTTTGCAAAATCTTCCGACTTTGAGGAAGTTTCCTTTTCTTCTTCAAAATTGAATTCGGGAATCGGGTCATTTACGAAAAAGCTGTATTCCATCGGTTTTTCTTCGTCTTGCTGTTGAGAAGAAACTGGCGGCACATTTCCGAAATTGTTTTCATCTTTGGCAGGTTTCTCTTCGGTTTCAAAACGGAACGACTGTGTTTCCAGATCCTGTTCGGCTAACGGTTCGGCATTTCCCGAGAAAAGAGGTTCAGCGTTATGAGAATCATCATTTTCTTCAAATTGTCGGTATTTTTCTTCCCGGTCAATGATTTTAAAATCATTTTTTATTTCTTTTACTGCAGCGGTATTTTTCGGAAAATCTGGAGTTCCTGTTTCATCTTCATCATCCAGGCGGAAAAGCGTCGGCGAACTGAAGTCTTTTTCTGAAGACTCTTCTTTGTCGGCGCCGGATCTGAAAGGAGAATTCCGTTGCGTTGTCTCAGCCCTGTCGTTCAGGTTGTATTTTATTTTTTCTGTAAAAGCCGTATTTTTATGGTTGTCTTTTGAAAAACCGGTGGCAATGACCAATACGCTCACTTGCTCTTCCAGTTCATCGTCAGTTCCGACCCCGAAAATAATATCGGCAGTATTTCCTGCTTCCTGCTGAATATGATCCATAATAATTCCGATTTCGTCCATCGTGACTTCCTGCGAACCACTTCTGATGAGTAGCAGTACATTTTTGGCGCCGGTAATTTTATTGTCGTTCAACAGCGGAGAATCAAGGGCTTTTTTCACGGCCTCTTCGGCTTTATTTTCACCGGAAGCTGATCCTGTGGACATGAGTGCTGTTCCGGAATTCTGAAGAACCGATTTGGCATCACGGAAGTCAATATTCACATCAAAATATCCTGTGATGACTTCGGCCATTCCTTTTGCCGCATTGGTCAGCACTTCGTCCGCCTTTGAAAATCCCTGTTTGAAACCTAAGTTTCCAAACTGCTGGCGTAGTTTGTCATTATTGATCACGATGAGAGAATCCACATTATTTCTCAGTTTTTCCAATCCGAGTTCCGCCTGATCCAGTCTTCTTTTCCCTTCAAAACTAAAAGGTACGGTTACAATTCCTACAGTCAGGATTCCCATTTCCTTTGCCACTTTTGCAATAACGGGAGCGGCTCCGGTTCCGGTTCCGCCGCCCATTCCGGCTGTGATGAAGACCATCTTGGTGTTCTGTCCCATGGCGGCTTTTATTTCATCGATGCTTTCGATGGCGGCTTTTTCCCCAACTTCAGGGTCGGCACCTGCGCCCAAACCTTCTGTAGTGGAAATTCCCAGCTGGACTTTATTGGCAACGGGATTGTTGTCCAATGTCTGCGCATCGGTATTGCAAATCACGAAATCTACGCCGTGAATTCCTCTCTCGTACATGTGTTTCAGGGCGTTGTTGCCGCCGCCACCGACTCCAATAACCTTAATGATCGACGAATTTCCTTTGGGCAGATCGAACGAAAATCCTTGTGTGTTATAATTTTCCATATTGCTTATTTTAATTTGATTTATTCTACTTCTTCAAAGAACTTTTTAACTTTTTCCATTAACGACTGTCCGAAAGTGAGTCCTTTTCTCTTCCTTTCAGCATTGGATTCGCCGGTGGTTTCTTCATTTGAAACTGTTTCCTGTCCGTTGTCGGAAACCATTTCAGCGGGAGTGTTTTCAGTAGCTTCAGCGGTATTTTCCACTTCTGTGGTATAGGATTTTTTGTCTCTGATTTTTAAACTTTCCATCAGTAATCCAATTGCGGTGGCAAATTCCGGCCCTTTCAGATACTGGTTTTTATCATTCACAATATATTCGTTGGCGAAACCGATTCTGCTGTCGAACCCGGTGGTGTAATTGGCCAGCAGACGAAGATTCTTCAGGTTGGATCCGCCGCCGGTAAGCACGATTCCTGCAATCAGTTTTTTCTTCTGCTCGAAGGCGCCGTAAGCTTTCAGTTCAGTGTTTACCATTTCCAGAATTTCTTCCACACGGGCACCTACAATCTGCGCCAGTGTTTTCAGGGAAATTTCTTTATCCTGTCTTCCGTGCAGTCCGGGAATGGTGACAAAAGTACTTTCCTTCTCCATATCGGGAAGAGAAGAACCGAATTTTACTTTCAGTTGTTCTGCATGTTTTTCGATGATGGAGCAGCCTTCCTTGATGTCATCCGTAATAATACCTCCACCATAAGGAATGACGCAGGTATGACGGATAATATTGTCTTTGAAAATCGCGATATCGGTGGTTCCGCCGCCTATGTCGATGATGGCAACTCCGGCTTCTTTTTCTTCTTTAGTGAGTACGGCTTCGGAGGAAGCGAGAGGTTCCAAAGTGAGCGCTTCCATTTCCAGTCCGGCTTCTTTTACACATCTTGCAATATTCCGGATGCTTCCCATCTGTCCTACCACAACGTGAAAATTCGCTTCCAAGCGTTTTCCGTGCATTCCGACAGGTTCATGAATTTCACCTTCGCTGTCCACTTTATATTCCTGAGGAAGAACATGAATAATTTCCTCGCCGGGAAGCATGACGAGTTTCTTTACCTGTTCTTTCAGGGCTTCGATGTCTTTTTCTGTAATATACTGATCGGGATGTTCTCTCATAATGTAATCGGAATGCTGAAGCGATCGAATGTGCTTTCCGGCAATCCCGACGGTCACTTTATGAATAGGAACTTCTGCGCTGGCCTGCGCTTCTGCAATGGCCGCTTTTATGGAATTGATGGTTTGGGAAATATTGTTCACAATTCCCTTGTGCACGCCCAAACTTTTTGCTTTTCCGACACCCATGACTTCGATTTTCCCATGAGCGTTTCTCCGTCCGACAATGGCGACAATTTTGGTTGTCCCGATGTCCAGTCCTACTGAATACTCTTGATTTTGCATTGTATATTGATTTGATTTTATTCTGTTTTTTTTCTGATCATTTCCTGTTTTCTTTCGGCGAGTTCAGGAATCTTCGACAGTTGCTTTTTCCGCACCGTTAAAATGCTGTCGTTCCCTTCATACTGCGGATTGAGCGTGGTGACAATCTGATTATCGTATTTTACGGAAACCTTGGTATATTTATTCTGATCCTGAAAAACCAGGAATTTCTCCGCAAAGGTTTTGAAACCTTTCACTTTGAATTCGATATTTTCCAGATTTCCTATTTCTACTTTGAAGTTTCCTTCGCTGGTAAGGAGGTTGTAATCCTTTTTCACTTTTGAAATACCAATAAAATATTTCTTACTGAAAGGATCCTGGTTGATCTTGTCGATCAGCTCTGCCAAAGGAATATATTCTTCCTTTTTTACATTTCCCGTCACCAGCATGCACGGATGCGAATAAATCCGAGAAACCGGAAATTCATTGCCTTTGCGGTCCACATAAAAATCGTTTCCGTTTTTGTTCAGCCTAAAGACGGGAACACGCTGTACGATATCCACATTCAGCCGTCCGTTCAGATTCAGATACACATTGGCACTGTCGATGGAAGGAAGCCTGCTGATCTTTTTTTCCAATGCAGGAATATCAATATCACCAATCTTTTTAGTGGGATTTGATTTCTTAATTAAATTTCTGATTTCCTTTTCGTCAATAAAATAGACCTTTTCACTACCCTGCAGATCTACTAAATTGACAGATACCTGCTCCATCGGTGCATCGCTGAAACGCTGCAAAGAGAAGCTTAACAGAAACCCAAAAAGGATCACTGTTACGAGTATCTTCAGTATTCTCCACTTATTCTTCATGCTATTTTGTGCTGAGCCATTCTACTATTGGGTCATACAGCCGGTCGATATTTCCGGCACCCGCTGTAAGGATAATATCGAAATCTTTTTCTTTTATCAGTTCCAGGCTGTTCTCCAGCGATGTTACATTTTTGTTCTGATGAATAATTTTCTCTGATAACCATTCGGAAGTGATTCCTTGGAAATCTTCCTGAAGTTCTCTTGCCGGATAAATGTCCAACAACAGCAGCTCATCACTATTGGAAAGGCTTTTTGCAAATCCGTCGGCAAAATCGCGGGTGCGGCTGAACAGATGCGGCTGGAAAACGACCATTAACTTTTTCTCGGGATAAAAGGTGCGGATAGAGTTTAAAACGGCATCCAATTCCGTGGGATGATGCGCATAATCATCGATGTAAATTTTATCCTCAAAATGATGAATGGTGTATCTTCTTTTAATGCCTTTGAAACTGCTGATGCCTTGCTGCAATGTGGACATATCTATTCCCAAACTGTTGAGCAGGGCAATAGCGGCTGTGGCATTTTCCACATTATGAATTCCCGGGATTTCCCAAGAAAACGGCGTTGTTTTTCCCTCATGATGAAAGCTGAAATGCATCCGTCCTTCCTCAATCCGAAGCTCATCCGAATAAAAATCAGCCGGACTGTTGACGGCGTAGGTCATGCAGGGCCGATTTAAATTGGTTCCTTTCCTCACAAAAAGCTGTCGGTTTTCCGGAATGAGATCTGCGAAATCCTGAAATCCTCGGCGGATGGTTTCAGCGTCGCCATAAATATCGAGATGATCTGCATCATCGGAAGTGATGATGGCCCAATCCGGAGAAAGCTGCAGAAAACTTCTGTCGTATTCATCCGCTTCCACGACGGAATATTGATTTCCTTTATAGAGGAAATTCGATTTAAAATTCTCAGAGATTCCTCCCAGAAAACAGGAGAAGGGAAGTCCGGCTACGTTGCATAAATGCGCAATGAGGGTAGACGTTGTAGTTTTTCCATGCGTTCCTGCCACAGCAATACATTCAGTGTGTTCCGTGATAAGTCCGAGGACTTTTGCCCGTTTCAGAATCTGAAAGTTATTTTCATTAAAATAATTCAGAATATTCAGGTTTTTAATGGCCGGAGTATACACCACCAGAGTGTTGTCGGGATTTAAATCCGCAATATTTTTATGAATATCGTCTTTAAAAGCAATCGCAATCCCTTCTGCCGCAAGTTCTTTGGTCAGTTTGGTTTCTGTTTTATCATATCCCAGAACGTTTTTCCCGGAAGCATGGAAATACCGGGCAAGATTGCTCATGCCGATGCCGCCGATGCCTGCGAAATAGAAGGTTTGATATTGATCTATGACGTTCATTCTGTTTTTAACTTTTTTAAAATTTCATCCACAATTTCCTGCGTAGCATTGGGTTTCGCAAAAAAATTGAGATTCTGCGACAGGGTAGCTCTTAGATTCTGATCATTGCAGAGTTCAGTTAGCGTTGCCCAAAATTTGTCTTTCATTTCCGAATCCTTTACCATTCTCGCGGCATTTTTCTCCACCAGTTTCATGGCGTTCATTGTCTGATGATCTTCTGCCGCAAAGGGGAAAGGGACCAGAATCACCGGTTTTCCTGCTACGGAAAGTTCGGAGATGGCAATGGCTCCCGCTCTGGAAACGATGATGTCCGCAGCGGAATAGGCCATCGGCATATCGGTAATAAATTCCTTGAGCAGAATTTGCGATCCAAGACGGGTTATTTTGAAATCTGATTCTAATTTCTGATACTCCAGTTTTCCGGTTTGCCAGATGAGCTGACAGTTGCTTTCTTTGAGCAGATCTAAATGTTCCAGCCAGCTGTTGTTTAGCGTTTTGGAACCCAGTGAACCTCCTACTGAAAGAATCACCAGCTTCTCAGGATTTAATCCTAATTTTATTTTTGCTTCTTGGGTATCAACAAGCCCGGAAATAATGCTTTCCCGAATCGGATTTCCCAAAAATTTTATCTTAGTTGCTGGAAACCCTTTTACTTCAGGATACGCCGTAAAGATCAGTTGAGCGCTTTTGCTCAGGATTTTATTGGTGATCCCGGCATGTGCGTTCTGCTCCTGAATAAAAACAGGAATTCCGAAGCTTGCAGCAGCATAGAGTGCAGGCCCGCTGGCGAATCCGCCCGTTCCAATAGCCAGATCAGGTTTGAAATTCTTAACAATATCTTTTGCCTTATAGATACTGGAAATCAGCCGGAAAGGAAGTTTGATGTTCGCCAGTTTATTCCCACGGTTGATGCCGGTAATATTCAATCCCTGAATTCTGTATCCTGCCTCAGGAACTTTTTCCATTTCCATTTTATTATTGGCACCGATGAAAAGAAATTCAGCGTCAGGAAATCTTTTCTTTATTTCATCCGCGATGGCAACGGCAGGAAAGATGTGCCCACCGGTTCCGCCGCCGCTCATCAGGATGTGCAGCGGTCTTGTATTCCGGGTATTTTCGGTGGCATTATTTTTCATTTTCTGCTGTTTATGCGATATCGTTTATTTCTTCTATACTTTGTTTTTTGCCCATTCCTTCCTCATCATACACCTGAATTCTTGAACTTACATTCAAGACAATTCCCAACTGGAAATAGGTAACCAGCATCGAAGTTCCTCCATAGCTGATGAGCGGCAGCGGCTGTCCCGTTACCGGAATGAGATTGACTGCCACAGCAATATTGACAGCAATCTGGATAAAAATCATCACTCCCATGGATATGACGAGCAGCGAACCGAAGAAAGCAGGCATTTTGCTGGCAATCATTACGATTCGTATGATGATAATGAGATACAGAACAATCAATGCAAAAGCTCCGATAAAGCCGTATTCTTCTACAATAATGGCAAAAATAAAATCCGATGCAGACTGTGGAAGCATTTGTTTCAGAGCGCTTTTTCCGGGTCCCATTCCTGTAATTCCACCGTGAACGATGGCGGCCTTCGCCTGCATTACCTGATAATTTTTTGCTTTAAATTCTTCAGTCGGCAGATCGGCGGTTTTGTCTTTTGAATCAAAGAAAACTTCGACGCGGCTCATCCAGGTATGCACTCTGTTGCTGCCCATGAGGTCTGTATGTAGGGCTACCATCACAAACATGGTTCCTGCCACAAAAGCCGTCGCCATAAATCCGGCGATATATTTCCAGTTCAGCTGGCCGATGATGAGCACTGCGATAGAAACCAGCATGATCATTAAAGCCGTGGAGCCGTTATCTTTTGCTACCAGGAAAAATACCAGAAGTATCGGCCCGAAAATATAAAAGATATTTTCAATGGGCAGCCTTTCCCGGTTGATTTTTTTCGTCAGATACCTGCACAAATAAATGACGAGCATGAGATAAGCAAACGAAGAAGGCTGAAAGGAAAACGGCGTTCCCGGAATTTTGAGCCACCGTGAAGCGCTGGCACCATCAATGGTTTGCCCTGTAAACATGGTAACCACCAACAATATGGCTGAAACCCCCAACAAAATCGTGCTGAGTTTTCCGATGTATTCATATTTTACAAATCCTACAGCACGCATAAGGCCGAGACCGAGGACCACGAAGAACAGATGTTTCAGCAAATGCCCTGTTGTGGTTCCGGTGTTCACGATATATTCCAGATTGGAACTCGCAGAATATACCGGGAAAACAGAAAATGCCGAAATCAAAACGATAGCAGTCCAAAGGACTTTGTCGCCCTTCAGGTATTCAAATTTATTTTCTGTAGTTATTCCGTTCATTATTTTTTCAGGACTTCTTCTTTAAATTTCTTTCCTCTGTCTTCATAATTCTCAAAGAGATCAAAGCTTGCGCAACAAGGCGAAAGCAATACGGTATCTCCTTTTTCTGCAATATTTCTGCAAACCGCGACGGCTTCTTCCATACTGGAGGTGTCGTAAATGGCCTGTTTTTTATCTTTAAAAAAATCAATAATCTTTTGATTATCAAGGCCCAGACAAATAATGGCTTTTACTTTTCTCTTCACCAGTTCTTCTATTTCCGTATAATCGTTGCCTTTATCTACTCCGCCTACAATCCAAACGGTGGGTTTTTTCATGCTTTCCAAAGCATAATATGTAGCGTTCACGTTGGTCGCTTTGCTGTCGTTGATGTACTGCGCACCGTTGATTTCCGAAACAAGTTCCAGACGATGCTCGACAGCCTGAAACGTGATCAGCGAATTCCGGATGCTTTCGTTGCTGATGTTCAGTAGTTTACCGGCAATAGAAGCCGCCATGCTGTTGGCAACATTGTGTTTTCCCATGAGTGCCAGTTCTTCGATTTTCATTGAGAACTCCTCATGAAGCTGTATGAAAATACGGTCTTCGTCTGCATAGGCTCCTTCCGCTAAAGTCTCAGACGTAGAAAAAGGAAGCATTTTCGCTTTTATTTCCAGTTTTTCGAGGAGGTTTCTGCTCATTTCATCATCTTTATTGTAAATGAAAAAATTATCATTTTCCTGATTCTCGGTAATTCTGAATTTCGCCAGTGCATATTCTTCGTAATCGTAATTGTACTGATCCAGATGATCTCTAGACAGGTTCAGCAAAAGAGAAATGTACGGCCGAAAATTCTGGATATCATCTAACTGGAAGGAACTTACCTCCAGTACGTAATAATCGTGATTTTCTTCAGCCACCTGTTTTGCGAAACTCTTTCCGATATTTCCACCCAGACCTACTTTCAGTCCGTCATTTTTCAGGATATGATAAATAAGGGAAGTGGTGGTGGTTTTGCCGTTGCTGCCCGTCACTGCGATAATTTTGGAGTCTGTAAACTCTGAAGCGAATTCAATCTCTGAAGAAAGCCGGATTCCTTTTTGACTGATTTCCAAAATAATATCCGCTTTTTTGGGAACTCCGGGGCTTTTTACAATCCAATCTGCGTTCAGTATTTTTTCATACGTATGAGTGCCTTCTTCAAAATCAATATCGTTTTGAATCAGCAGTTGTCTGTAATTTTCGCGTATGCTGCCCATATCGGAAAGAAATACTTCCATTCCTTTCTTTTTGGCCAACAATGCTGCTCCGATGCCACTTTCTCCTCCTCCTAAAATTACTGTTCTCATACTATCTTACTTTCAGCGTTATTAAACAAATGATGGCGAGCATCACTCCGATAATAATCATCCTGTTTACAATTTTACTCTCGTGATATCCATTCATCTGATAATGATGATGAAGTGGTGACATTTTAAATAATCTGTTGTTCTGGGCATATTCCAGCCCGTATTTTTTCTTTCTGTATTTAAAAACGGCTACCTGAAGCATGACAGAGATATTTTCGACCAGGAAAATTCCGCACAACACCGGAATAACCAGTTCTTTTCTTAAAATAATCGCCAGAACAGCGATAACGCCTCCTAACATGAGGCTTCCCGTATCTCCCATAAAAACCTGCGCAGGATAGGTATTGTACCAGAAAAATCCGATGACGGCACCTACCATGGCTACAGCAAAAATGGTGGTTTCCCCCATATCCGGAAGGAACATAATGTTGAGATAATCTGCAAAAATGATATTCCCCGAAACATACGCAAGGAACGCCAGCGTAAGCAAAATAACCGCGCTGGTTCCAGCAGCCAAGCCGTCGATGCCGTCAGTAATATTGGCACCATTGGAAACGGCTGTGACAATAAAAATCACCATGGGAATAAAGATGATCCATGCCCATTCCTGCTGTTCTTCTTCATCCATCCAAAAGAGGATTTTACTATAATCAAACTCATTATTTTTGAAAAAAGGAACAGTGGAAACAGTTGATTTTTCCGTTGGCATAAAGTTCTGTTCAACATTGTTTCTGTTCAACACCTGCGCATCTGCATATTTTCTTTTGACCGTTATATCTGAGTGATAATACATGGTAACGCCTACGATGAGCCCAAGTCCGACTTGCCCTATAATTTTGAATTTCCCGCTGAGCCCGTCTTTATTTTTTTTAATTTTCTTCAGATAATCATCAATAAAACCAATGGCTCCCATCCACAATACGGAGACGATGAGAAGCAGGATGTAAATATTTAGAATTTTGGTAAAAAGAAGTACCGGAATAAGGGTAGCGAGAATAATGATCAGCCCGCCCATGGTAGGAGTTCCTTCTTTCTGTTTTTGTCCTTCCAGTCCAAGATCGCGTACGAGTTCTCCAAGTTGTCGTTTCCGGAGGTAATTGATGATTCTTTTGCCGTACACCATGGCGATGATGAGAGAAAGCAAAACAGCTACCGCAGCGCGGAACGAAATGTACCGTAACAGATTGAGCCCCGGAACGTGAATTCCGTTGGCTGTCAAATATTCGTAGAGGTAGTACAACATGTTTTTTAATTTATTCTGTTTTTATTTGCTCATCATTTTCCAGAGTTCTTCAATAATTTTTCTGTCATCGAAGTCCTGTTTCATACCGTTAATTTCCTGATAGGTTTCATGGCCTTTGCCAGCAACCAGGACAATATCTTTAGGTTCGGCGAATTTAATTGCCATTTTTATCGCTTCTTTTCTGTCCGGAATGGTGGTGTATTTGCTATAATTCTGCGGTTCCACCCCTTTTTCTATTTCCCGGATTATTTCGCCCGGATCTTCCGTTCTCGGATTATCGGAAGTAAGGATGGTGAGGGTGGATTTCCGTGTTGCGATTTTTCCCATTGCGCTTCGCTTTTCCTTATCTCTGTCGCCACCACAACCGAATACGGTGATTAATCTTTCATTTTTTGTGCGGATTTCGTTGATGCTGTCCAGCACGTTTTCCAGAGCATCCGGTGTATGTGCATAATCTACAATGAAGAAAATTCCGCCGTCGGATCTCATGGTTTCAAATCTTCCGTTCACTCTTTTCAGCCGCGAAATCGCCTGCAGAATTTCGGATTCCTTTTGGCCGAGTTCAGATGCTATGGCAAAAGCTAAAAGCAGATTATTGGCATTGAATTTTCCCGTGAGGGTAGTCCAGAATTCTTTTCCGTTGAAGTTCAGCAACATTCCGTTGAAGTCGGCTTCCAGTAGTTTTCCGTGATAATCCGCCATCGTTTTCATGGCAAATGTTTTCTTCGTTGCTGACGTATTCTGCAGCATTATTTTTCCGTTTTTATCATCGCCGTTGGTTATGGCGATGGCAGAAGCAGGAAGGTGATCGAAAAACGATTTTTTGGTTTTCAGATATTCATCGAAAGTTTTGTGGTAATCCAAATGATCATGGGTGATGTTGGTAAATCCTGCTATTGAAAACTGAAGTCCTTCTATTCTTCGCTGATGAATGCCGTGTGAACTGACTTCCATAAAAGCATATTCGCAACCTTCCTCCAGAGCTTTCGCCAACAATTTGTTGATGGTGATGATATCCGGCGTGGTGTGTGTTGCAGGAATAATTTCATCTCCGATTCTGTATTCCACAGTGGAAATAAGTGCCGACTTCAGGCCTAATTCTTTGAATATTCCGTAAAGCAGCGTTGCTACCGAGGTTTTTCCGTTGGTTCCTGTAATGCCGATGAGCTGTAGGTTTTCGGAAGGATTTCCGTAAAAATTAGAAGCCAGCTGGCCCAAAGTTTTCGCTGAATTTTTGACTTTTATGTAAGTGATGTTTTCTTTTAATTGCTCAGGAAATATTTCGCACACAACTACAGAAGCACCTCTGTCCACAGCATTGGCAATGAAAGCATGGCCGTCTGTAACAACACCCTCTACGGCGATATACAGTGCGCCCGCGGTCACTTTACGGCTGTCGAAAACGATTCCGGAGATTTCCGTTTCCAGCGTGCCGTGAGTTTCTAGGGTTGGGATTCTATTGAATACTTCTGATGCTCTCATTTATCGTCTTGCGTTGCTTTTTTAATTCTGTAAATTCAGGTAAATTCTCTGGTCTTTGTTGATCACCGTTCCTACTAAAGGAAACTGCTCCTGAATTTTTCCTACTCCTTTATATTCTACTCTATATCCTGCGTTTTCCAATTGGGGAATCACATTTCTCCCAATCAGTCCGACAACATTCGGCATTCTCTGTCCCTGAAAAGCAATTTTCACATTGGGTTCAGTGAGTTTCGTGAGATCTACTTTTTTATCTTCCAACAGATGAGGTTCAATATTCTGAGGTGTTTTCAAAAATGTTTTTCCTGCAATTTCCTTGAAAACAGGGGCAGCAACGGTAGAACCATAATAGCTTTTAGAATTATCCGGCTGATTCACCATTACAATACACGTATATTTTGGGTTATCAGAAGGATAAAATCCGGCGAAAGAAGCCTGGTATTTCGCAGGACCGGGTTTCCAGTATTCGAAACGTGCAGTTCCGGTTTTTCCGGCCATCTTTAGATTTGGGGTAAATATACTTCTTGCAGTTCCTTTCTCCACTGCCTTTGTGAGCGCCTGTGTCATCATTGTAATCGCTTTGTCAGACGCCATTTTATTGACCATAATTTCCGGCTTTGCACTGTAAAACACCTGTCCGTCCTTCATGATCTTATCAATAAACAGCGGCTTCACCATTTTCCCTTTGTTGGCAATGCCGTTGTAGAAAGTAGTGAGTTGCAATAAATTAAACCGCGATGCATATCCGAAGGATAAAGATGCTAATGCACCTTTGCTCCATCTCGGGCTTTCCGGTGTCTGTATAAATGGTTTTGTAATGCCGGGAAGTTCAATCTCCATTTTATCGAACATTTTCCAGCGTCTTAAATGATCCAGAAATACCTGAGGTTTTTCGCCATAAAACTGTGTGATGAGTTTGGCTGAACCTACATTGCTCGATTTAGCCAACACATCGCTGATGTCATAAATTCCACCTCCGTGTCCGTCCGAAACGGGTTGTCCGGCATAAGTCCAGTGTCCGTTTCCGATATCTACAGTCGTATTTTCGTCGATAAATCCGTCATCCATGGCAGCAAGCAGCGAAACGGTTTTGAAAGTGGAACCAGGTTCGGTAGCATCTTTCAAAGCATAATTGTAGGCATCAATATAAATTCCAGGTTCTGTTCTTCGGAGATTTACCATAGCGCGTACTTTTCCTGTAGCAACTTCCATCACTACAACGCTTCCGTGGTCTGCATCAAATTCGATCAGTTGTTTTTCCAATGCTGAACTGGCAATATCCTGAATTCTCAGATCCAGAGTTGTGTAGACATCCTGCCCGTCTACAGGTTCTATTGCTTTCCAGTAATCAATTGGTTTCCACTGGTTGGAGTTCACGCGTTGTTCCAAACGGGTTCCGTCCGTTCCCGACAGATATTTAGAAAAAGCGGCTTCCAGCCCCGATTTGTATTCGCCGTTGTCCATTCCGATGGTTCCGGCTCCTATTTCGGTGGTGGCTAATTCGCGCCTGTATTTTCTGTCGACGATAAAACCGCCTCTGTGTTTTCCTTTATTGAAAATCGGAAATTTTCGGATCCTGTCATATTGGTCGAAATCCAGGCCTTTTACCAGAGAATAATACTGGTTTTCCTTCCGGCGCTGCTCATCCAGCCGTTGTCTGTAAATATTTCGGGGTTTGCCAAACATTGCGTTCAGCGAATCCGTCAGTGAGCCGATATTATTTTTATAAACAGAATCTTTAATGGTTTTGAGATCCAGATAAATATCATAACGCATTACCGTTGTCGCCAGAATAGAGCCGTCTGAAGCGTAAAGGTTTCCTCTTGCAGCTTTCAATTTGGCTTCGCGGTAATTTTTGCTGATGTAATCGTCTTTTATTTCCTGAACATTGGTGTTCTGCAAAACGATAATTTTCCCGATAAACAACGTAAAAACAAGAAAGGCCACCAGTGCGAACAGGTATCCCCATCTTAACGTTTTCCGTCTTTTGTTATCGAAATTATTCTTATTCTGCATGTGTACTATCGAGTTTTATCAGCAATTTATGCGGATGGCTTTCCAAAGGCAGTAATGAGTCCCGAACCATTTCTTTGCCCAGTTCAGATTCCATCCTTACTTTTATCAATTTGCTTTGAGCATAGGCATTCCGGGATTTATATTCTTCTGTCTGCTCTTTCAGTTCATTGATGATTTCTATTTTTTGATTGACCAGATGATTGCTGTAAATCATCATCATCATCAGTAAAAACAACAGCAGAAAGTACTTGTAATGCACTTTGATTTCCTCTCGGTTCAGGAAATTGCCCTTCACAATGTCAATGAAAGTGAGCTTCTTTTTCGGTCTGTATGTTTTTCCTTTGGCCAATTCTGGTTTATAATTTTATTCCTGTTCTCATTTTTGCGCTTCTCGCACGCGAGTTTTCTTCTATTTCGCTGCTATCGGGAATGGTGGCTTTAGTTTTTAAAAGCTCGAATGATTTCCGGTAATTTCCGTAAATATCTCTTTCCGGTTCGCCTTCGAACATTCCGTTTTTCAGGAAACGTTTCACCAGCCGGTCTTCCAGAGAGTGATACGAAATCACCACCAGTCTTCCCTGTGGTTTCAGGATTTTGTATGCCTGAAGAAGCATTTCCTTTAAGGCTTCCAGTTCCTGATTTACCTCAATACGAATGGCTTGAAAAACCTGGGCAAAAAACTTATTCTGCTTGTGTGGCGGAATAAAACTGAATATTTTTTTTAAATCTTCTGTCGTTTTTATCGCACTGATTTTCCGGTGATGAACAATGGTTCTTGCCAGTTTTCGGGCTTCTCTCAGTTCTCCGAAATGGTAGAGAAGATCTGCGAGATGCTCTTCTTCATATTCATTAATAATTTTTCTCGCATCTAAGCTTTGCATAACATTCATTCGCATGTCCAGCGGCGCATTGCTTCGGATGGAAAATCCACGTTCAGCTTCATCGAATTGATGGGAGGATACGCCCAAATCGGCCAAAATCCCGTCTACCTGCGTTACACCGTGCATCAGCAATGAATTTTCTAAAAACCTGAAATTTTGATTGATCAGGGTGAAGCGTTTGTCTCCAATCGTATTCAGAAGTGCATCTGCATCCTGATCGAAACTGTAGAGTTTTCCTTTTTCTGAGAGTCTGGCAAGTATTTCTTTTGAATGTCCGCCACCACCGAAAGTGCAGTCTACATAAATCCCATCCTGATCCGTGACCAGATCATCAATACTTTGCTTCAACAATACGGGGTTGTGATACATTTTTTATCGTTTCAAATTACAGCGAGGGCTGGCAGAATCCAGCTTTAATTTAATTCATCCGAGCCAGTACTGCCCATTACTTCTTCTGCAAGATTTGCGAAGTCTGCTTCGTTTGTCGAGATCACCTGTTCATAGGCATCCTTATCCCATATTTCAAAGAGTTCTCCCGCGCTGGTGATGACCATCTCTTTCTTCAGTCCGGCAAACAGGGTTAAATCTTTGGAGATCTGCAGCCTGCCGGCACTGTCGAGTTCTACTGTTTTTACTCCGGCGGTAAACATCCTGATGAAATCGGCATTCTTTTTTACAAACCTGTTCAGCTTGTTGATTTTTTCCATCAGGCTGTCCCAGTGCTGCATCGGATAAACTTCGAGACAGTTCTGAAACACAGAACGCTTGATGACAAAAGTAGCTCCGCCAAAATCCTCCATCTGCTTCGCCAGAGAAGAGGGAACTTTAACGCGGCCTTTGTCGTCAATTTTACATTCGTATGTGCCTATGAAATTCTTCATTTGGGACAAATTTATATAATAATTTCCAAAACTTCCCACTTTTTCCCACTTTTTGACTTAATGTGTATAACTTTTTGTTCATCGTAAAACTATTGGTGCTAATTTGCTTGCTTACAATCTCTTAAAGCAATGGAGATAGGGCTGAAGATTTATTTAACATTTAAGTGATCACAGTTTCACAATTAAGTTTTATTTTTATAAAATATTTCCTATAAATTATGATTATGCAAGGTTATTTGTAATTTTGCAGCGATTGACTGAAGTCTATGATTTTTAAATTAAAGAAAAAGAGAAAATACACTTTCATCGAAGAAGGTGAAGGACAACCTATCGTTCTGTTACAGGGCTTAATGGGCGGTTTGAGTAACTTCACCATTTTGATCGATTTTTTCTCTCAGAGAGGATATAAAGTTTACTTTCCGAATTTGCCCATTTATGATCTTCCTATTTTAAATACGAACTTAACAAGCATCGCAAAATTTGTAGCCAGATTTATCACAGAAGAAGTAGGCGAACCGGCTATTGTGATAGGCAATTCTATGGGTGGACATGTAGGTTTAATTCTTGCACTTTCCCGTCCCGATTTAGTAAAATATCTCGTGTTGACAGGCAGTTCAGGATTATATGAAAGAAGTTTCGGAGATAGTTTTCCGAGAAAGAATGACCGCAATTATATCCGTAAAAAAGCTGAAGAGGTTTTTTATGACCCAACCGTTGCTACAGAAGACCTGGTAGATGAGGTTTTCTCGGTAGTAAACGACCGTGGAAAAGGAATAAAAACTGTGATGCTGGCCCGAAGTGCGATAAAGCATAATATGGAAAAGGAACTTCATAAAATTCAGGTGCCTACCTGCATTATCTGGGGAAAACAGGATAATGTGACTCCGCCGGAAGTGGCTTCGGAAATGGACAGGCTGATTCCCGATTCCGACCTTTTCTGGATTGATAAATGCGGGCACGCTGCCATGATGGAAAAACCTGAAGAATTTAATTCAATTCTTTACGATTGGTTGAGAAGCCGGGCGTAACCCGAAACATAACCATCACGATTTAACGGGATCTGAATCCTATTTCTTATGATTAAAACTACAGAATTTATAAAAAGTTCGGGGAAGTGGCAGGATTGCCCCGATCCGGTTTTGCCGGAATATGCTTTCATTGGCCGCTCAAATGTGGGGAAATCTTCACTAATTAACGCGATGGCCAATAAAAAAGACCTTGCTAAAACCTCTCAAACGCCCGGGAAAACGCAGCTCATCAATCATTTTCTCATCAATGAAGAATGGTATCTTACCGACCTTCCCGGTTATGGTTATGCCAAAGTTTCCAAATCGTTGAGAAAAGATTTTGAAAAACTGATCACACAATATATCCTCAACAGAACCAATCTGGTGAATCTTTTTGTTTTGATCGATATCCGGCATTCGCCACAGCAAATCGATCTGGATTTTATGCAATGGTGTGGTGAGAGCGGAATTCCTTTTTCTATCGTTTTCACAAAAGCGGACAA
>JADKLW010000267.1_pt1 | contig 25472 bp, 30 predicted proteins | sample 8641881 | NCBI WGS metagenome assembly JADKLW01 (sample SAMN16272185, study PRJNA661076) | feces metagenome | isolation source: fecal sample from diarrhoea affected cattle B | host: Bos taurus | place: South Africa: Lokaleng Village, Mahikeng | collected 2019-09 | reverse complement strand
TTACCGTGATTTCCGAGCCGTGAAATGTTCCATTTCACTCGAAATCACTCTAACCGCCGGAAAAGCCTGTTTCCTAGCCCCTGCCGTGACGTCATGGCCAGTTCATAAAGCTGCTTTCAAAGCACGCTAACGGCTCGTCGGGCGAATAATATATTTGCTCTAATTTCGGGCTATTTTATTAGCTTAGTTTAAAATGAGAGTCTAAAGAACGGCTATGGGCCTGACCGCGTATCGTTACAGCCTTTTCAGTATGCTGAGTGGAAATGGCTTTGTTACCCCGATGTCAGTGGGCCAGACACCAATGGACATTAAGCGAGCGGGCCGGACGCTACCGGGATTACTGGTGGGGGCAATGATATTTTCGTCGCCCGCTCTGGCGCAAAATACCGACGCGCCCAGCCCCGAAAATGACGAAGCGGCAAGCAGTGCGGACGCCCAACCCCCCAATGATCAGGCTCCCAATGATACAGCGCCGCTCATTGTCGACAGGCCTTTAACCGAATTTCCCGATTTTGGTGTGGACTGGCCCGATCTTGATGCTCCCTTATCCGGCGATTCAGCTACTGAAAGTCTAACCGGCGAAGAGCAGTTACAGGAACAGACCGAACAAACTGCCCATGACCTTGAAATGGACCGCCGTCTTTCCGGCGAAGCAAGCGGTGCAAGTGAGGATGCGACGCTCCGCTCTGAGGCCGAGACTTTGGCCGAAGCCGCCCCGGACCCAGATTACCAGCCGGAAGATACCTTGGCGGAGCGGGATTATATCATCCGCTTCTCGGGGCTGCCGATCGGATTAAGCAAGGATTTTGACGAGCGCTTTGAAATGCTCTCCGCTCTTGAAAAATATAAGGGCGACGAAGCCAATTTTGCCCAGATCAAACGGCGCGCGGAAACCGACCGCGAACTGGTTGAAAGACTGCTGCAGATAGAAGGCTATTATGACGCAACTGTCCGCAACCGCTTTGCCGGGGCAGAGGGTAAAGCGATTGCCGTGACCATCACGGTCATACCGGGGCCGCAATATAGGCTGGATGACATAACCCTTGACGGTCTTGAAAAAGCCGAAGGCGATGATCCGCAGAGATTCCGCGAAGTCTTTGGCCTGCAATCCGGCGATGTTATTGACAGCGATGCGATTGTTGAAGCGCGCGCGAAGCTTGATCTGGCAATGGCGGAAAATGGCTATGCGTTTGCGCGGACCCGTCAGCCGGATCTGGTCATTGACCATGCCGACCAGTCCGGAGATCTTGAGATTATCGTCACTCCGGGGGGCAAATATGTCTTTGGCGCGATCACCATGCAAAATACCGAGCTGTTCGGACCGGATCATACCGCATTGATTGCCCGCTTTGACGAAGGTGATCTGTATAACCAGCCGGATGTCGAGGATCTTCGTCAGGCCCTGATCGCCACCGGGTTGGTATCGACTGTGGATATTGAGCCGGTCGCATCCGAAACCCGGCCGGGCGTTGTCGATCTGGCGGTGAACATCACGCCCGCGCCGCTACGCACTATATCCGGCGCGGTTGGCTATGGAACGGGTGAAGGTCTGCGAACAGAGCTGAGCTGGGAACATCGCAACCTGTTCCCGCCGGAAGGCATGATCCGCCTGGCCGGTGTTGTCGCTACGCAGGAACAATCCGGCAGCATAACCTTCCGCCGTAACAATTATGGCAGGCGTGACAATGTGCTGAACGGGCAGGTGCGGCTCAGCAATATCGATACGGCGGCTTATGACGCCCGGACTTTTACCTTGTCCTCCAGCATCGAACGGCAAAGCAATCTTATCTTCCAAAAGAAATGGAACTGGTCGTTCGGGCTTGAATTAATCGCATCTCAGGAGCGCGGGGTTAAAGGGACCGAGCAGACGGAATCGCGCGAGATATATTTCATCGGCGCATTGCCCACGACCCTGACCTATGATGGCAGCGACGATTTGCTGGACCCGACACGCGGCTTCCGGCTGAGTGCCAGACTGGCACCAGAGGCATCGTTACAGTCGGGCAGCTTCTTCTATGTCCGCAGCCAGTTTGACGGCAGCGCCTATTATCCGGCCTCGGAAAAAATCGTGATCGCAGGCCGCGCACGGCTGGCATCGATTACAGGTGCGGGCAGAAACCGGATCGCGCCGTCACGGCGGCTTTATTCCGGTGGCGGCGGGTCGGTTCGCGGGTTCGGTTATCAACGGATCGGCCCGCGCGATGTCAATAATGATCCTGCCGGTGGGCGCTCGCTGGTCGAGTTCTCGCTGGAGGCGCGTGTGCGGCTGGATATGTTCGGTGGCAATTTCGGCATTGTGCCGTTTATCGACGCCGGCAATGTTTACAGCGCTTCCCTGCCCGATTTTGACGGGCTGCGATACGGCGCGGGTCTTGGCGTTCGCTATTATAGCGATTTTGGCCCCATCCGCGTGGATGTAGGCACGCCGATTAACCCGCAGCCGGGGGATTCGCGGGTCGCTGTCTATGTGTCACTGGGTCAGGCCTTTTGATGCAGAACGAAACCACCGCTCCGGATGCTGTAACGCCTGAAGCCACCAAGCGCAGGCGCCGCCCGGTCCGGCGCGGGTCGTTGCTGGCTCTGGGCGCGCTTCTTGTGGTCGTGGCTCTCGCTATGACCGCAGTCGCCTATTGGCTCGACAGCGATAGCGGGCACGAATTCCTCATCAAACGGGTTGAGGCGATAGAGCCTGAAAACGGTATGAGGATCGGGATCGGTGCCATTAAAGGCTCGATCTATAGAGAAATGGAAATTGTCGATCTCGCTCTTTCCGATCCTAAAGGTGTGTTTTTTCAAGCGGGTAGCGTTACGGTGGACTGGAACCCGCTGGCGTGGATTTTCAACGAGCTTTATATTTCCGATGCTTTGGTCACGCAGGCGCGATTGGATCGTTTGCCGAAATTTATCGATACGGAAAAAGACGGGCCGCTACTGCCCGGCTTCAACATCTATTTGGGCGCTTTCAAGGCCAATGACCTGATTCTGGGCAAAGCCGTCACTGGTGAGGAGCAACAAGCGGACCTGACGGGCGCACTCGATATCCGGGCCGGCCGCGCGATGGTGATTGTGGATGCCGCAACGACGCGCAGCGGGGACAAGATTGCCCTGCGCCTCAATGCCGAGCCAGAGCGGGAAAGGCTGGACCTGAACGCGGATATTACGGCTCCGGCAGAGGGTGTTATCGCGCGCTATCTGGGTTTCAAGCAGGACTTTTCGATGAGCCTTTCCGGCAAGGGTGACTGGGCGAAATGGGATGGCGAATTGCTCGCCATAAGCGCTGACCAGCAGCTTGCCGCCGTGGCGCTGGCGGCGCGGGAGGGGTTGTTCGGTTATGACGGCCGTATTTCTCCGGCCTTGCTACCATCGGGACTGGTGCGCAAAATGGCAGCGCCGCAATTGGCGATCAATGGCACTGCATCCATAGAGGACAGGCTTATCGCGCTTGATTTGTCGGCACGCTCCAATGCAGCAAGGCTCACCGCAAAGGGCGGGGTTGATCTTGCCCGTAACTCGCTGGATGCGCTTAGAGTCGATTTTGACCTGCGCCGGCCGGAATTGCTAGCGGCTAATATGAAGGCGCAGGATCTCGGCTTCAAACTGCTCCTCAACGGCGCATTTTCCGAGCTTCGCTATCGTTACCTGCTTTCCGCGCCAAGCCTGGCCTTTGGCAACGATGTGCTCCGGGACGTTCAGGCATCGGGCGAAGGGCGGCGCGATGCCACTGGCTTTGATATTCCGGTAGACCTTACAGTGGGGTCGGTTACCGGAAATGGTGATCTGGCCGAAAGATTACTGTCCGGGCTTAAGGGCAAGGCCTTTTTGCGGCTGGAGCAAGGCCGTTTACTTGCAGATAGCGCCCTCATCACCACGAACGCCATGCAAGCGACAGCGGATATTGATGCACGGCTGGCAAGCGGTGATTACAGGATAGATATTGACGCGCAGGCACGCAGCTTCGCCATCAAGGATATCGGGGTTGCGGACATATTGGCCAGCGTAGAATTACGTCCGGGAGCAGCGGGCAAGTTGACATTGACCGGCGACGCGCAAGCGAATTTGCGGCGGTTTGACAATGCGTTTCTTCGCGAACTGGGCGGCGGTCTGCCGGTTGTCAAAACGGGGCTGCTACTCGGCCGTGACAGGAAATTGCGTTTCCCCGATCTGAATATCAGGTCGCCAAAGCTGCGCTTTACGGGCAGCGGTGTCCAGCAAAGCGCAGCTATATTCGCCTTCACCGGCAGCGGCGCGCACGATCAATATGGCCCGTTCAATCTCGATCTTAAAGGAAGGCTGGACCAGCCGGAGATCGTGGTTTTACTGGACGACCCCCTGCCCGCTGCGGGCCTCTCTGCGGTGCGAATCAATCTGGACCCGGTTGAACATGGCTTTGCCTTTACCACCACAGGTGGATCGACGCTTGGGCCATTTGTGGGCGACGGTTCTATCGTGACAGTGCCGGAGCGGGGGACAGAGATACAAGTGGACCGTTTAAGGGTGTCCGATACAGTGGCGACGGGGATCATTCGTCCCGGCGATCTGGGCTTTTCCGGGAATCTGGCGATTAGCGGCGGCGGAGTTACCGGGAATGTCCTGTTTGAACCAGCCGAAGACCGCCAGATGATCCGCGCCATGCTAAAGGCCAAGGATGCACATTTTGCCGGTGACCAGCCTATCCTGATCCGTGTTGGTTCGCTTGATGCCGATCTGGCGCTGAAAGACGGCCAGTCCGATGTCAGGGCGACCATCAGCGCGCAGGGGATTAGTAGGGGCGAACTGATGATTGGCCGCGTCGCCGGTAATGGCCAGCTTACCAACGGCACGGGCGTTGCAACTTTCTCTATCGCTGGCACCCGCGGCAGCACGTTCAAATTTCAGGCAAAGGCCGATGTCACACCGGATCGTTTCCTGATTAACGGCGACGGAGAATTTGAAGGGCGGGCATTGAAGCTGCGTGACCCGCTTGAACTGCGCCGGGTTAAGGATGGCTGGACCGCTTCGCGGACAAGATTGACTTATGGCCAGGGCTCGGCGCGTTTTTCCGGAACATGGGGCAATGCATCTTCGCGGCTGGACCTGACCCTCGATAAAATGCCCTTGTCGCTGGCCGATATTCTGAGCGACGGTCTTGGCCTTGGCGGGGAAGCCAATGGCACGGTGAAGCTGACACAGACCGGATCGCAAATGCCGGTCGGCGATGCCCGGCTGACGATAAGGGGGCTGACGCGTTCGGGGCTTATACTGACATCCACGCCGGTTGATATGGGCCTGAACGTCGCATTTTCCCGCCAAGGCGCAGCGGCTAGAGGGATTATCAGGTCAAAGTCAGAAACAATTGGCCGGTTTCAGGGCAGGATTTCTGGTATTGGCAGTGGCAACTGGCGGGACGAATTACAAAACAGCCCGCTTTTCGCGCAAGCCCGTTTCAATGGTGCGGCTGATGCCCTGTGGCGGCTCACGGGGGTCGAGACTTTTGATCTTACCGGCCCGCTCGCCGTTGATGCGGATATTCGCGGAACATTGACCAATCCGCAGATTAACGGACAGATACGCACAAATAATGCCCGGCTTGAAAGCCCGCTAACCGGAACGGTGGTCACCGGCATAAAGGCGCAAGGACGATTTGATGGATCGCGGCTGGTAATGCCCAATATTACCGGCGTCACCAGAGGCGGCGGAACGGTGAGCGGCAGCGGCAGTTTCAACTTCGCTGTTCCGTCAGGTGAAGGCATCGGCATCAACATCAGCCTTGATGCCAGGAACGCGCGGCTAATTGCGCGCGATGATTTTGCCGCGACCGTTACCGGACCGATAAAGATTGTAAGCTCCGAACGCGGCGGCCAGATTTCCGGTGATGTGACGCTGAACCGCAGCTTCTTTCAGTTTGGCAATGCCAGCGAGTCAGTCCTATTGCCGCAAATCAGGGTCAGAGAGATAAACCGCCGCGCCGATGAACGGCCACCTGCTGTGCGTAGCCGTCCGTGGCGCTTTGCGCTAAATGCCAATGTGCCCAACCGCTTGCAGGTTGAAGGACTGGGCCTCGACAGCGAATGGCGCGCCAGCCTTAAGGTAACAGGGCCGGTCGATAATTTTGCACTGACCGGAAGCGCAGAGCTTATTCGCGGAAATTACACCTTTGCCGGTCGCCGTTTCCAGTTGGAGCGAGGGAATATCCGTTTCGTGGGGAACCGGCCACCCAATCCTGTGCTCGATATCGAAGCGGAAGCGGACCTATCCGGCCTGAATGCCACGATCAATGTGACCGGTACCGGCAACAGCCCGGATATTGCGTTTAACAGCGTGCCTGCCCTGCCCCAGGATGAGCTTTTGTCGCGCATATTGTTCGGTGCTTCCATCGCCGATCTATCAGCGCCAGAGGCTGTGCAACTGGCCGCAGCCGTAGCCTCGCTTAATAGCGGCGGCGGACTGGACCCGATTAATGCGCTTAGAAAAGCCGTCGGCCTTGACCGTTTGCGCTTCCTGCCTTCCGATAATGATAATGGTCAAGGCACTTCAATTGCGGCCGGTAAATATATTACACGCCGCGCGTATGTTGAACTGATTACCGATGGCAAGGGCTATAGCGCTACTACGCTGGAATTCCAGATTACCCGCTGGCTGTCGATATTGTCGAGCATCTCGACCCTGGGACGGCAAAGCGCGAATATTCAGGTATCCAAAGATTATTAAACGGAAATAATGGCTGTTTGGAACCAAATGAATTGTGGATCGTTAAGGGGAACGAAGATCAAAGGGCGGCCCGAATTCACACGTACCTTTGGACTTGATATCTGGCCGGGATACCTGCTTTTTGGCGGGCTTATCCCGGTCATTTCCCTTAAAATCTCGCTTTTGTGGATTAACCGGTTCAATTCTGCTACCGGCTTATTCGGAACTTTTATTAAGTTTTGCCCGGGTGGACCCTCCTGATCCAAAGTTTTTATGGAACCAGTGCGGTCCCGGGGAGTTAAACAACTAGACGCGAACTTAAGAGACCTATTTTGCCAGATCAGAGTGATAAACAAAAATCCAATATGGGGGAAAGTAGTAGCAAACGTGAGCCTGAAACCCGTAATACTGACAAGCCGATGAAAGAACTGCTTGAAATCAGGGAACGATTAGGCTTTGGGCTGCGGTCCATGTATCGCAGCGTTCTGGAAGAGCCTTTACCAGCAGATATGGTAGCGCTTCTGGATCAGCTGGGCGAAAATGACGACAATGAAGAAAGCTCTTTAAACTCCAGACCGGACTCACGTGGCTAATCACGAGCAACTATCCCCCTCGGATTTCAAACTCCAGATGTCGGAAGCTATTCCGCATTTGAGGGCATTTGGCCGCAGCCTGGCCGGTAATCCTGATGTCGCGGATGACCTGGTTCAGGAAACATTGCTAAAAGCATGGTCCGCGCGGGACCGGTTTGTCGCTGGCACTTCGATGAAGGCATGGACCTTCACCATCTTACGCAACACTTATTTTTCCAATATGCGCCGCAAGAAATTTACGGCGGAATATGACGAACTTGTAGCGGAACGCGTCCTGTCTATCGCCGCGCCGCAGCAAGACCCCCTGCATCTGGCAGATTTGCAGCGCGCCTTGATGGAAATATCCGATGACCAGCGCGAGGCTGTCATCCTGGTCGGTGCGGGCGGTTATTCCTATGATGAAGCAGCAGAAATTGCGGGCTGTGCGGTCGGCACGATGAAAAGCCGCGTATCGCGCGCGCGTAAAGCGCTGGAAGGCATATTGACCGACGGCCGTTTCTCGCAGCTATCCACGGACACGGGGCAATCCGTTTCCACAGCGCTGGATAATATTCTTGCTGAGGTGACAGAGCTATCTTCTGGATAGCGTGACGGTCCTTCAGACTTTCAAGGCCAGATTTTCAGGCCAGATATAAAAACACGATAATCGCGACGCTGATGATAGCCAGCGGTATAGCCCAGGCCAAAGTCCTGAAGTCTATACCCTGTTTCCTGTCTTCGTGCATGACCGCGTCCTAAATATTCTGCGCTTCCACGGTGAAGAACAGGGCCTGGCTGATCGCCGCCCGGATCGCATTGGGCTGGAATGGTTTGGTGATAAGGAATGTCGGTTCAGGGCGTTCCCCGGTCAACAACCGTTCGGGGAAAGCGGTGACAAAGATAACCGGGACGGAAAATTGCTCCAATATATCCTTCACCGCATCAATGCCAGAGCTGCCATCTGCCAGCTGGATATCGGCCAGAACAAGTCCCGGTTTGCACTGATCCACTTCTTGCAGGGCTTCTTTATGCGTTATTGCGGTTCCGGATACCGTGTGGCCAAGATCGGTGACAATCTGTTCCAGCTCCATCGAGATAAGCGGTTCATCTTCGATAATCAGGACGTTGGTCCGCATTTCCTGGTCAATTTCGGCAATAGCATTTTCGAGCAGGCCGGGCACGGAATCCCGTTCTACTTCCGTAATCTCGGCCACATCATCGGTCGAAAAACCTTCCAGCGCGGTCAGCAATAATATTTGCCGGCCAATCGGGGCTATTTTGCGTAATTTGTCCTGATCACTTCCTACGCCATCCCCGCTTGATCCGATGATATCCGGATTAGTGGTTTCCCAGATCCGGTGGAAAATCCTGTGCAACTGAATGCGCGGCGTTGCGCTGTTGCCCATGGCTTGCGGGTCCTCGATAATGGCCTCCAGCGTAGCCCGAACATAGGCATCCCCGCCGGTTTGCGAGCCAGTTAGGGCGCGCGCATATCTCCGTAAATAGGGCAGGTGTGGCTTAATCGTGTCGGCTAGTGCCATTGGCAAAACTCCCTTATGGTAAGGAACTCTCATTCCCTCCATTCGTTCCAAAACAACCCCTCCGCTGGCACCACCATATTGATCTTGACCATTCAGGCAACTACTTTGTCCGGGAACCCAAATCTATTTCTAGCGTTGGGTGACAGTGAGTAGCAAAATCTAGGAGCAGATTACATGACAGCGAATTATACAGAAGAAATGAGTGCGGTGAAATCTGACCTTCAGCGGTTGAAAGAGGATATTACCAAACTGACCAGATCTGCGGCGAATGATGCACAGGAAAACGCTTCTGCATTCAGCGCCAAAGCAAAGGACAAGGTCAAGCTGGCATCAAGGCGCACCAAAGAGGTTAGCCGCCAGAGCCGGGACAGGGCGCACGAAACGGTTGCCGCCAATCCGCTGGTCAGTATTGCCGCAACAGCAGGAATTGCCCTTATCATCGGTGCATTGATCGCCCGGCGTTAGGTAACCTGCGTAAACCGTTAATGCCCGTCTATGATTACATGACGGGTATTTTCGCCATATTCCCCCGATATTTCCGGCGCAGTTCATAGGCTTCCGACACAGATGGAACGGATGAATTGCAGGAGTTTGGCAGATCATCTCTATCCTATGATGATTAGCGGCGAGAGAATGAGAGGGGCAATGGTGCAGAACAAGGCTTTCCTTGAAATGGAAAAAAGCCGTCTGGCGACTCTGGATAGCTATCAGATTATGGATAGCCCTCCCGAAGCGGCATTTGACAGAATGACGCGTCTGGCAGCCGACGTTTTTGAAGTCCCGATGGCATCGATCTCCTTCGTAGATGACAAGCGTCAGTGGTCTAAATCCGCAATCGGGTTGAAATCTCTTGAATCGGCAAGAGATATAAGTTTCAGTTCCCATATCGTTGAAAGCCGGGAAGCACTGATCGTCGAGGATGTTATCAGCGATGAACGCTTTGCCGATAATCCCTTTGTAACAGATTCCCCTTATCTGAAATTCTATGCTGGCTACCCCCTGGTCGCTCCGAACGGCATGGCGCTCGGCGCATTGTGGATCGGCGACTCTAATGTGCGGCAGCAACCATTTGGCGACAGGGTGGAGCAACTGCGCTGCATGGCCGAGATCGTGATGAGCGAGATGGAATTGCGGCGGGAAGCGCAGCAACGCAAAGAGGCGCAGCGCGATGCGGCCCAGGCACGGACTGATCTTGAGATGGCGCTGGCGCTCAGCGGGACGGTTAGCTGGAAGATGAACCTCACCACGCAGGAAGTGCGCTGGGGCGGCGATTATTACCGCGTGTGGGGGGAGGACGCTGATCAGGCGCTGCTTATAGCCGACGATGTGTTTGCCAGAATCCATCCCGAAGACCGCCAAAGAGTTCGTAATTCCATAGAAAATAGCAGGCCATTGGAAAATCAGGGGTTTCTAGAGACTTTCCGGATTGTTCTGCCCTCTGGTGAAACGCGGTGGATATTGGGCCGGGGGGATTTCCTCCGCAGCCATGATGAAGACGTGGTTACGGGTGTAAATTACGATATTACCGATGCCGTCAAACTGGCGGATCAACAGAAACTGCACACCCGCGAACTGCATCACCGCTTGAGGAACCTGTTCGCGACCTTGCAATCCATCATGGTGCTGACCAGAAATTCGGCGACCTCGATCGATGACTATATCGAACGTATCACAGGACGGCTGGGCGCGCTTAACCGCACGCAACAGATATTGCTGGATGCCGATTTCGTAACGGGTTCATTTGCCGCTCTGGTAAAGGATTTGTGTTCGATCTACCCCAAGCTGAGATGGGCAGGGCCGGATTTCACCCTCCCGGAAAATGCGATGGTGTCGATTTCTCTGGTGCTGAATGAGCTGGCGACAAATGCTGCCAAATATGGCGCATTAAGCCAAGAGAACGGATCTGTAAAAATCACCTGGGTGATAAACAGAGACGACGACCCCCCATCTATTTCCATAACATGGAAAGAACAGGGTGGTCCGTCTATAAATGAGCCGCCATTGCTTAAAGGCTTTGGCTCGTCGCTCATCAAGCACAGCGTCACGCGCAATCTTAAAGGTACAATAACCAAGGATTGGCACGAAGATGGCATGACGTGCTCGATCAACTTTCCATTGCCCTGAACGCGCTATTTGGGCGCTCTGTAAGGATAAATCCGGACAGATCCGGATATATGCAGGATAATTATTCCGGCAAGTTGGGAACCTTAATTTTCGATAGGTGTTTCTTTGAGGTCAACAACGGGAGTTATTATGAATAAATTTTCAATTGCGGCTATTCTGGCCACTGGACTTGCACTGACTGCATGTGAAGCCAACGTAAAAGAAGAAGGCGAAATGCCCTCTCTCGATGTTGACGTAGCAGGTGATGCGGGTGACTTGCCGGAAATAGACGTTGAAACGGCAGACGTTGAGGTCGGCACCGAAGAAAAGACCATCGAGGTGCCAGATGTTGATGTAACGATGCCTTCCGAGGAATAGGCATTACACATCTTTGCTCTGGTCTTAATGGCTGGAGCAAGAGCTGAAATCTGAAAAAGGCCGGCAAACATGACCGGCCTTTTTTGATTCTGTAGATCATATTCATAAAATGATGCCGGGAAATGAAACTCTATCGTTTCCAAGGGGGATTCGGGTCGATTAGCATGTTTCATTTCCCGGCTTTTTTGCAGGACGTACCTACAAAAAATAAGTGGGGAGAGTCTCTATACTAGCTATACTCCTGAACGGCGGTTCGGTTCCTGCCTATTTCACAAAGTCATTTCTGATGGTTGATGTTTAGGCTATGCGCACGAAAGAATTGTAACAGCACGAACCACGGCAGATTTATCTATGCAGATTATCAGACAGCTTGACCCTCTCCGCACAGCCTTGGATGCTATACGGAAAAACGGAGCAACTATAGGGCTGGTCCCGACGATGGGCGCTTTGCATGCCGGGCACATGGAGCTGGTAAAGGCTGCGATGGCGCAGTGTGACAAGGTGGTGGTTTCCATTTTTGTTAACCCGACACAGTTCGGTGCAGGTGAAGATCTCGACAGTTATCCACGGCAGGAAGCCGCAGATGCTGCTTTGTTGGAAGAGGCTGGCGTAGAATTAGTCTGGGCACCCACTGTGGATCAGGTCTATCCTGATGGCTTCGCCACCAATGTCAGCGTGAGCGGAGTCAGTTCCGGACTGTGCGGGGGATCGCGGCCCGGACATTTTGATGGCGTAGCGACCGTGGTTGCAAAATTGTTCAATCAGGTAAGGCCCGATGCCGCCTTTTTTGGCGAGAAAGACTTTCAGCAACTGGCTGTTATCCGGCGCATGGCCCGCGATCTTGATTTTACGCATGATATTATCGGTGTCCCTACAGTGCGCGATGCGGATGGCTTGGCCTTATCGTCGCGTAATGCCTATTTAACGTCCGAACAGCGCCAGCAAGCAGTCGCGCTGCCCGATGTCATGCGCGGTGCCGCAGAAGAGATTGCCAGCGGCGGTGATATTAGTGCAGTTCTTGACGAAGCCAAAGCAAAATTACTCGCATCCGGATTTCACAAAGTCGACTATTTCGAGCTGAAACATGCTGACACGCTGGAAGATATGACGGTTTTTGCGAGGCCCGCCCGTTTGCTGGCAGCGGCTCATATCGGAACCACCCGGCTGATCGATAATATCGCTGTAGCCTAAGCCTCTAGCGGGTTTGTTAACCGTAAAATATATCGCTTTTCGGCGTATTTTTTATTCTACCGGCAATAATCCCTCTGATCCCGTTAACCATTTTTTCAACAGTTTGTTGTGAAGTCGTCCCTGTGCCGAGTGCGGCACGGCAAAAACAGGGACTAGAGGATATGGGCAACAGCATGAAAAGTGCCGCCTTTTTAATAGAAAGTCGGCTTGCAGAAGCGGAAAAAGGCAATGTGAACGCGTGTTTCGATCTTGGCGTGATATATTCAACCGGATCGGACGGCGCTGATATTGATCTGGTCGAGGCACATAAATGGTTCAATCTGGCTTCATTGTCAGGACATGATGAAAGCAAGGCTTGCCGGGCGGAAATCTCGCTGGATATGACCCCGCGTGAAATTGCCGAAGCGCAGCGCGAAGCGCGTAGCTGGCTGAAACACACGACGCGCCGCGCGGCATAAAAACTAGCCAGATTTTTTGAACGGCCCCATTTCGGCCAGAAATTCAATATCGGCGGCAACGGCCTCCCGCTCGCGCTCCAGATAGTCGGAGATGGCCGATCGAAAACCCGGATCGACTATATAATGGGCGGACCAGGTCGGCACCGGCTGATAACCGCGCGCCAGCTTATGGCTGCCTTGCGCTCCTGCCTCGACATATTTCAGGCCGCGTGCAATGGCCGCATCAATCGCCTGATAATAACAAATCTCGAAATGCAAAAACGGCACATCGCGCGTGCAGCCCCAATAGCGGCCATATAAAGTATCTTCCCCGATCACGTTAAGCGCTCCGGCAATTGGTATGCCGTCCTGAAGCGCGAATATCAGGAGCAACTTTTCGCCCATTTTCTGATGGAGCAAGTCAAACGCCGCCCGTGTCAGATATGGCGTGCCCCATTTGCGCGCGCCGGTGTCCTGGTAAAATTCCCAGAAATAATCCCAGTGCTCGGCGGTAATATCATCGCCGCTGAGGTGGACAATCTCCACCGCTTCCTGCGCTTTTTTGCGCTCCTTTTTGATCGCTTTGCGTTTACGGGATGACAAGGCTTCCAGAAAAGCGCCGAAATCCGCATAGCCATTATTGCTCCAGTGGAACTGGCTGTCAGAGCGGATCATCCATCCGGCATCGCGAAAATAGCCCAACTGGTCTTCGGCCACAAATGTCGCGTGCACCGATGAAATGCCGTTACTTTTCGCAAGCTGTTCTGCTGCGCGTAATATCGGCACTGCCATGCTCTCATCCCTTAGCAATATGCGCGGACCGGGTACGGGGGAGAAAGGCGCAGCGATCTGGATTTTCGGATAATATTGCCCCCCTGCACTTTCATAGGCATGTGCCCATTGCTGGTCGAAAATATATTCGCCCTGACTGTGGGATTTCAGATAGCTGGGCAAGCAGGCAGCGATTTTTCCTTCTTCATCCTCGATAATGATCGGCAGCGATTTCCAGCCGGTTCCGGGGCCAACACTGCCCGATTCTTCCATAGCGGATAGAAAGGCGTGAGAGACAAACGGGTTGGTACTGCCTGCACAGCGGTCCCATTCGTCGGCTGGCAAGCTGGCAATATCATCTGCTACACGCGCAACAATTCCCTTGTCTTTGCCAGTGGATTGTTCGGATCGTGAGGGAGGGGGATTGGACATCTGGCTTGATATTATCAGCTATGTTCGATCTGTGGTATCTCGTAAATCGGTTCATCGGCATGGAGGTTCGCGATCTTCTCCTGACTGGCCGAACGCACGGTCCATGTGACTACCGGCAGCCCCCTCGCCCGGTTTGATGCAGCGAAACGGGATGGCAAATCACGGATATCATAAGCCAGAAAATCGGGTTTGGCCGTCCATAGATCCCGATGCCTTGCGATCCGCCCTTTCAGGGACTTGCGGCCTTCCTCGGTCACAACCAGTCCGCGCACGATATGCGGCGCATTTTTACGCATCCAAGCGCTGACAAAGGGGTTAAAGGACATGACAGCGGCTTTTCCGGTATAGCCTTCCAATGCTCTCCGGACAGAAAGGCATAGCGGCCCGACGCGCATATTATTTGATTTTATCTCGATCAATATGGGGACCTGCCCGGCAACCTGCGCCAATATGGCTCGCAGACGCGGGATTTTTCCATGCCCGTCATTCAGGTCAACCTGATCAACATCGCTTGCCCGTAAATTGGCGAGCTCTCCTTGCTGTGCTGTTAAGCGATCCAGTTCATAATCGTGAAAAACAAAAGCGGTTCCGTCTTCGGCAGCTTGCACATCACATTCGATACCATGACCCAGCTTTATGGCTGCATCGAACGCGGCAGGGCTGTTTTCCAATATGTTGCCGCCATTAGACGAGCCATGTAGCCCGCGGTGGGCATAGGGCTGGCCTTTCAGGAACGCGACCCGCGCAGGTTCCGGTGCTGGTGCGAATAATGCATCAAGCTGGCTTGAGAGCGACAATAGCATCCACCTCTACCGCGACGCCAAGCGGAAGCGCCGCAACACCTACCGCACTACGGGCATGTTGTCCTGCGGCACCGAATATAACCTCCATCATATCGGAGCAGCCATTGGCGACTTTCGGGTGATCGGTATAATCGGGGGTACTGTTAACGAAAACGCCCAGTTTCACGATACGGTCGACCCGGTCGAGCGATCCGGCTGCCTGTTTGATCTGCGCCGCGATCATCAGAGCACAAGCTTTGGCGGCTTGCTGCCCTTCCTCCAAAGTCATTCCGTCCCCCAGCTTGCCGGTAATCAGCTTGCCGTCCACCATGGAAACCTGCCCGCTGATATGCAGTAGGCCGTTTATTTCCACAGCTGGCACATAGGATGCGACGGGAGCAGCCGCCTTGGGAAGTTCAATGCCTTTGGCATTTAATGCGTTTTCGATATTGTCAGTCATGGCGCTGAATCAATCACGTCTTGGCAAACCGGTCAAGCTCTTCCGGTATGTCGAGCAATGGCGCGGGGTTTCCGGATTCAAATTTATCCATGATCCAGTCAAACGCATTGGGCCACAGGTCAATACGGTCATGCGCGGCTGGATTGGGCTTGATATTCCGGGCGAGTAATGGCTCCCCGACCATATGCAGCCGCCAGACATCGCCGGCATGTTTTGCCACGCTGTGATGCTGATGGCCCAGATCGTCCACGAAAACGGTCATGCTGGGATTATAGTCGGCGACAATTTTGGCCAGTCGGTCGCCCTTGCCGCCCTGATTACAAAAAACAGGAAAATCGATTCCCACAGCGCGTAATTGCTCGGCTCGCGCGTCGCGGCGATCATCAAGCAGGTTGGTGAGGATGACAATATCCGCCACCTCTGCCAGCTTGTTCATGGCTTCAACCGCGCCATCAATGGCCTTTTGTCGGTGCATCTGGTTATCGAAAAACTCTTTGAGCATCGGCCAGACAGCGTCCCGTGCGACCAATGTGCCATCATGCTTATGACGAAGCGCATCAACAAATTCGCCGGATTCCAGATCGAAATGGATATGTTTGTCCGTGTCCAGCCATTCACGAAATGGCACGACCATGTGCAGTAAAACTTCGTCACAGTCGCTTATCAGGAGCGGCTTGCGGCTCATATAAACTCTCCAGGATCATTCAGATATTGTGCGGCAGCGGCCAGTTTTTCAGGCGCTACGCCAATCGATTCGGCGCAGGCGACAAGATCAGGCTCGTGACTGGCGAGGAAGCCGAGGAGCGAAGACAGCATTGCCGGGTCTTCCAGTCCGGAGCGCAATTCCCGTGGGTCCAGCCCGGTCAGAGCGAGCAATCGCTGCGCGCGGTCTCCATCCTGCAAGACCCAGCCAAGGGCTTGTAGCGCCAATATTTCAGTCTCCGCAGAGATATTGTTATTTGTTTCCATCAGGTCTTTGGCCTAGAGGGTTAACCGGACGTTTGGAAGGGGGCAAGGCACGCAGTGGAAAAAAGAGTTTTGGTGGTTGAGGACAACGAACTGAACCTCAAACTATTTTGCGATTTATTGCGAGCACACGGCTATGCTGTCGAGCCGGTTAAGGATGGGCGCGAAGTCATAGACAAGGCGCGTAGTTTTGAACCCAATCTGGTGATTATGGATATTCAGTTGCCCCATGTCAGCGGGCTGGACCTGATCGAGCAGATCAAGAAAGACGATCAGCTTAAAACCATCCCGATCATGGCGGTTACAGCCTATGCGGGCAAAGGTGACGAAGACCGGATTTTGAGCGCAGGGGCAGAAGCTTATGTTTCAAAGCCCATATCGGTGGCAAAATTCATCGAATCGGTTGAGGGTGTCCTGCACCCTTAACCGTGTGTTCGATTCTTGAGATTTTTGGCAAAAAAGCGGTTTACTTGATCTTCGCTTCTTTGAACTCGACATGCTTGCGCACAACCGGATCATATTTGCGCTGCACCATTTTCTCGGTGAGATTGCGCGGATTTTTGCGGGTTACATAGAAAAAGCCGGTATCCGCCGTGCTGACGAGTCTGATTTTAACATTGGCTGGTTTCGCCATGGCGCATTCCTTTAAAAGCAATTTCTGGAAAAAACGATTTGTCCGGAAACTCCGACACAATCCGCTATAATTGAGCGGGCTAATGCTGAAACTGGCAGAGAATGTCAAGGGAAAGCCGATCTCTATCTATTCAAAATCGCCCAGACCCCATTTACCACCCGTTAATCATATTTTCGTAGCATGATCCGGCAAATCCGGTGGAAAACATGACGAGCCGGTAAAAGAGGCTGTCCTATGGATCGTGATCAAAACTTGCTGATTCAGTCTGAAATACTGGCACTGCTGGATGGTATACCAGTATCTTTGGTAGAAAGGCACCCGGTGCAGTTTCTGATGCATCTGGACCACATCCGGCAGAGGGCAATGCAGCATCATTTGACCGCGCTGCATGATTTAACCTGTGCATTTGAATCGGCGCTCCAACGGGCGCTGCAAAGCGGCGGGGGTGTGACTGTTGCAAAGTCCTATCTGGCCGCCATGCGTGATGCTTTGGATTGCGGACCGCTGGACCGATCCATGGCGGAAGCTCTTATGGCCAGCGTGGCGCTTCGTCTGGGCGGGCAGCCGTAATGACCGTGTAAGTGGATGCTTTTCTAACCTCTTTATTTGCTTTGATGATTGCGGAAGTTGGTGACCGGCCACAGATATTATGTGCCGCTCTCGCCATCCGCTATGGCCGGGCCATGCCGGTTATATGGGGTCTGGGACTGGCGACCCTGCTGAACTGCCTGATTTCCGCAATAGCCGGATCGGCGGTGAACCAATGGATTAGCGAAGACCCGGTGCAGCTATTCTATGCGCTATCCCTGATTTTTGCAGGGATTGGTATGGTCGCATGGCGGCGGCCAGTGGCTTTGCTGGAAAAGTGGACATTGGGACCATTCTGGACATCCTTTCTTGGCCTGTTCATCCTGCAATTCGGGGACAAGGGGCAATTCATACTGGCGGCAACCGCAGCGAGAACCGATTCATGGGCCTTTGCCGCAGCCGGTGGGTGGATCGGTGTCATGGCGGCTTGTGTCCCGGCTGTGATCTTCCAGGAAAGGCTTGCTCGTATGTTGCCGATAAAAACCATCCGACATGTTGGCGGAGGCATATTTCTATTGATCGGTGTGATCATTGCTTTGGATGCGTGGGGTATCTTTTAATATAAAAACGATCACAGCTGGATAAATCAATCGGTTACCTCGATCACTCATAGCCAGGATATGCGTTGGACGTCAGGAGTAAAATGTCCTAATTCTCTAATATAGAAATGAAGGAGATTGATGATGACAACGGGTGACAATGCAAGAAAAGCTCTGGCAAATACGTTAAATACTGTGTTGGCAGACAGCTTTGCGCTCTATTTCAAGACCAAGAATTTCCACTGGCATGTGTCTGGCCCACATTTCCGTGACTATCACTTGATGTTCGACGAACAAGCCACGCAAATATTGCTGACGACCGATGCGATAGCCGAGCGCGTGCGCAAAATTGGCCAGCGGACGCTAACTTCCATTGGCGATATATCGAGGAACCAGAATATTGCCGACAATGATGATGCGCAGGTGAGTGCAGCCGACATGCTCAACGAATTGCGGGACGATAACTTGAAGCTGATAGAAGTTTTGCGGGAAGCGAAGGAACTGGCTGATGAAGCCGGCGATAATGCAACCGACGGTATGATCGATGACTGGACCGATCAGGCCGAAGAACGGGCGTGGTTCCTTCTCGAATCTAGCCAGAAAGCATAGTTAGTTCAGAATTTGACGGGGCCGGCGGAAATATCAGCTGGCCCCGTCCATCATATCGAATCAAGCAGCCATCGAATCAGTCAGGCAAAAAAATAGCGGACAATCGTCCGCTATTCTTGAATCTCATACCCGGTAAAAGGCAGATTGATTAGCTGATATTATCTGGCAACCAGATTGACTGCAGCGGTTTTGCCGCGGCGATCTACTTCCAGTTCAAACTCCAGCTTGTCGCCTTCTTCGAGGCCGCTCATCCCTGCGCGTTCTACCGCGGAGATATGAACAAAAGCATCTGGCTGACCATCATCGCGCTGAATGAAGCCAAAGCCTTTCATGCTGTTGAAGAATTTGACGGTGCCGGTTGCTTTTTCGCCGGTCAGTTCGCGTTGCGGTCCACCGCTGCGCTCTTCGCGCGGTGCAGGTGCAGCCACTTCGATCAGATCGCCATCAATCTGGATATCGGAAGCGGACACTTTGCCGCCGCGATCAACCAGAGAAAAACGCAAGGCCTGACCTTCGGCCAGTCCTTTTAGTCCTGCCCGTTCAACCTGGCTGATATGCACAAACACATCCTCGCCGCCGGTATCCTGCACAATGAAGCCAAAGCCTTTTTGAGCGTTGAAGAATTTTACTTTACCGCTGCTTTCACCGACAACCTGGTCCGGCATTCCGCCGCCCTGACCGCCACCGCGTTGTCCGCCATAATTTGTATCTGGTCGGGTGTATCTTTCTATTGGTGGGGAGCTATCACCTTGATATCCGTCAAAATTCTCATCACCAAAGCTGTCGCGCTTGTCCCGGCCTCTGCCACGCCGGTTTCTGTCAAAACCCATTCTAGAATCGTCTTTCACTCCGTCCGATAAATCATATCCAATGTTCTGGCGGACGATGGCCGGAGCATTTTCTTGCGCGAATCTTGATACCGCGCGCTGTAACTATATAGAAAAACCACGGCTTAAGCGAATAAAATCCTTCATAGGCTTAATTCAGGCTGAATCTTCTAATCCTGCGCAATATAAAACCAGCCAAGATCTTTAAAAAAGCCAGCTTTTCGGGTCAGCAATAGGCTCTTGTTTCTGGGCCTTGAGCAGCGCCAATATTGTCCGCACCAGAACCCAGACGGCTACGGCAATTAACAGCGGTATTCCAATCAGGATGATCGACAGGATTACACCGATGACACTGCCGATCAGACCAATTACAAAAGTCCGGATATGGAATTGCAAATGGCTTTCTTCCCATGTTCCGGCAACTTCGTCCTGCCAGACAAAGGCAAGGACGACTCCGACCAGCCCGGTGATCCCGACGAAGAATCCCGCAATATAGAGCAAGGATATGATCGTTGCTTTGTTCAAGTCAAAACCGCTCGATGATGGCTGTGGTGATTGGTTTGCCATGTCGCTATTTCCCTGGTTATCGCTTCGAATTCTGTGCTTTTATGGCAATCTAATTCTTGCTGTTTATCCCTTAGTGCGGCACATACCATAACTTATGCATAAATTATTTGAAGTCTTTTCGGATCCAGCAGTACGGAGCGAGGCGTAATGGCTATATTTTTTCACGAAGAAGATCTGCCCGAAGGTGTGTTGGCGGACGGGCCGGTTGCGGTGGACACCGAAACCATGGGTCTGCACACATTGCGCGATCGCTTGTGCCTGCTTCAAATATCGGATGGCAATGGTGATGAACATCTGGTGCGCTTCAACCCCGGAAGCGATTATGCCGCGCCCAATCTGAAACAGGTACTGGCCGATCCGGCGCGCGTGAAACTCTATCATTTCGCACGTTTCGATCTTGCGGCGATCGAATATTATCTGGGCGTCATGGCAGAGCCGGTTTTCTGCACGAAAATCGCGTCGCGGTTGATCCGCACCTATACCGACCGTCATGGATTGAAAGAATTGGTGCGTGAGCTTTTGGGACAGGATATTTCCAAACAGCAACAGTCGAGCGACTGGGGCGGCCCTGAATTGAGCGAAGCACAGCGCGATTATGCTGCATCCGATGTCCGCTATCTGCACCGTTTGAAGGCAGAGCTGGAGCTTCGTCTGGAGCGCGAAGGGCGCATGGAACTGGCGCAGGCCTGTTTCGATTTCCTGCCGCATCGTGCACGGCTCGATATTGCCGGATGGCCGGAAATAGATATTTTTGCTCATGCTTGAGCTACTCTACAAAGGGTAGTTCAGCGAACGATAAGAGGCGCTCTGGGTTCACAAAGAGATGACAACCACGGTTCAACATATCAAAAGCAAGCGCCAGCAATTCGCCTCGCCCGGTAGCAAGCATGATCGTAACATCCGCTTGCTGCGCGTATTGTTGCCCCTTGGTGTTGGCGCTCTGGGTGCGATACTGGCGCTGGCCCCGTTCACTACGGGCGGTGAGCTTAGCTTTGTTCTCGACAAGGACAGCGTGGATGTTGCGGGCGAGCGGATGCGCGTGACCGAGGCGCTTTACCGGGGCGAAGATAGCCAGGGCCGGCCATTTTCAATCAAGGCAGGATCGGCGGTCCAGAAAAGCTCACGCGAAGCAGTCGTTGATCTGAAAGAACTGTCGGCGCGGATATTGTTAAATGACGGACCGGCGCAGATCCGTGCGAACAGAGGGGTCTATGACATGGACCGCGAAGATGTGATTGTGCCGGGCACAGTGCAGCTTGAAAGTGCCGGTGGCTACCGGCTTACGACGAGCAATGTGACGGTGGATTTGCAAGACCGTACATTGAGCAGCGCTGCTCCCGTTGAAGGACGAACCAATATCGGCACCTTTCGCGCGGACAGCCTGAAGGCTGATATGTCCGAACGGACAATCACGCTGGAAGGAAACGCAAAGTTGCGTATCACCCAAAACGGTCTAAGAGGGCGATAGATGATTAAGCGTTCTTTCCTTGTAGCCTCTGCCGCAGTGTTTATCGCAACGGCGACGATGCTCACCTATGCCGGGCCAGCGCCAGCGCAGGTTTTTGGCGGACATAACAGCAATGCTCCGGTCAATTTTGATGCCGGGCGTATCGAAGTGCAGGACCGTGCCGATCGTGTCGTATTATCCGGCGCTGTCCGTGTTGAACAAGCAGGGCTGGTTTTGAATTCGGCCCGGATGACAGTCGCTTATAACAGCAGCAACGGGATTCAGGTTGACCGGATTGATGCTTCTGGCGGTGTCACGATCCGTAAGGGCGGCGACACGGCAAATGGCGATACGGCGATTTACGACCTTGACCGGCGGCTGATAACTTTGGTGGGCAATGTTACGCTGACACAAGGCAGCAACCGGCTGTCCGGTGGACGAGCGATTGTTGATCTGGCCTCCGGTCGTTCGACGATTGATGGCCGTTCCTCTGGCGGCGTGCCGGGAGCAACGCAAAGTTCGGGCGGCCGGGTTTCGGGGACGTTTACGGTTCCCCAGAGACCAGATCAGCAGTAACGGGATTAAACAATCCACACTGGCTTTGACGGTGTAACTGTATTTCACCTTATTATTTGCCGAAATGGTTGTTTTCGGTGTGGCATCGTCCCAGATTGTCGGTAGAATAGCATAGAGTTGCATGACCAATTGTGGCTGCGCCGGGCCGAAAAGAACCATTTCCGGTCAATCATGCATAAAGCTTGCCAATTTCGAGTAAATTGGGCCATGCTGTTAACCATTGAACAATCAAATCAGGTCCAAACAGGATATGGACCGAAGGACCAAAATGAACGACGCAACCTTGATTGATACACCGGCCATGCCCGCCCCCGGTTCTGCGCCCGCTTCCGCTATGGCGAGCGATGCTCTGGAACATGGTCTTGCCGTGGTTTCGATTGCGAAAAGCTATGACAAGCGCACGGTATTGTCGGACGTATCCCTCTCCGTCGCGCGCGGTGAAGTGGTCGGGCTGCTTGGTCCCAATGGCGCGGGTAAAACGACATGCTTTTATTCGGTGATGGGCCTTGTTCGCCCCGATGAAGGCCGGATCATGCTGGACGGGGAGGATATAACCCCGCTTCCCATGTATCGCCGGGCGATTTTGGGTCTGGGCTATCTGCCGCAGGAAACCTCTATTTTTCGCGGCATGACGGTGGAGCAGAATATCCTCGCCGTTCTGGAAATGGTCGAGAGTGATAAAGAAGTCCGGATGGAAACGCTCGACCGCTTGCTCGACGAATTCGGCCTGACCAAATTGCGTAATTCCCCGGCCATGGCGCTGTCGGGCGGTGAGCGCAGACGCTGCGAAATTGCCCGCGCATTGGCGGCTGACCCGTCGATCATATTGCTGGATGAGCCGTTTGCCGGGATCGACCCGATTTCCATTTCCGATATTCGCGATCTTGTCGTTCAGTTGAAAAATCGCGGCATCGGCGTATTGATTACCGACCATAATGTTCGTGAAACACTGGATATCGTGGACCGGGCCTGCATCATTTATGACGGGCATGTGCTGTTTGCCGGTAGCCCCGAAGCGCTGGTCAAAGATGAAAACGTGCGGCGACTTTATCTGGGCGAGGGTTTTTCCCTGTGATTAGGTGGCGGCCAGAATAATGGCTTTAGGCCCGCGACTCGACTTAAGGCAAAGCCAATCGCTGGTAATGACGCCGCAACTGCAGCAGGCGATCAAGCTTCTGGCTTTGTCAAATCTTGAACTTGAAACCTATATTGCCGACGAGATCGAGAAGAACCCCTTGCTCGACACCGGCGAGCTCAGCACCGAGGGGCCGGGCGACGAGCCGGGGGACGGAAGCAGTGAAAATGCTGACTTCTCACCGGAACCCGGCACACAGGGTAGTGACGAGATATTATCCTCTGGTCCGGGCGAAGCGGAATCCACCCTTGATATGGCGGGGGATGCCGACCAGTTTTCGAATAATAGCCTGAGCGAAAGCGACGGTGCGCTGGACGGAGGACTGGGCCTGAATGGCTCTTCTCCATCAAGCAGCGGTGCGATGGGCGGAGAAGCGCCGGATTTTGAAAATATGCTGGCCTCCGAGCCCACGCTGGCGGAATATCTGATGGAGCAGGCGGGCGCCATATTATCGGGCGTAGACCTGTTCATCGCCCTGCACCTGATCGACCAGATTGATGAATCCGGCTATTTGCAGGCAGATTTGCTGGAATTCTCTCACCGCCTGGGCGTGCAGCTTGATGATGTCTACCGTGTGTTGACCGAGATCCAGACTCTAGATCCGATTGGTGTCGGTGCACGCGATCTGGCGGAATGTCTGGCGCTTCAGGCAAAGGAAGCAGATCGTTATGACCCGGCAATGGCCCGGTTGATTGATAATCTCGACCTGCTGGCAAAGGGCGCTTTGCCTCAGCTCAAACGAATTTGCGGCGTTGATGACGAGGATCTGAGGGACATGATCGCGGAACTCCGCGACTATGATCCTAAACCCGGCCTGAGGATTGGCGGCGGCGATGTGCAGACGGTTGTGCCGGACATTTTCGTTGCCGAGCGCAGCGGGAAGTGGATCATCGAGATTAACAGCGCAACTCTGCCCAAGGTGCTGGTGAACCGCACTTATTTTACAGAATTAAAAAATGGAGCACAGGACAAGGCATCGAAAGACTGGCTGAATGATTGCCTTGCCGATGCGAGCTGGCTGGTGAAAGCACTCGACCAGCGGCAACGTACGATCATCAAGGTTGCGACCGAGATCGTGAAGCAGCAGGAAAAATTCTTTCGCGATGGCGTGACACATTTACGTCCGCTTACGCTGAAAAATGTTGCTGACAAGATCGACATGCATGAATCGACGGTCAGCCGGGTGACATCCAATAAATATCTCTCTTGTTCGCGCGGCACGTTCGAACTGAAATATTTCTTCACTAGCGGTATCCAGTCTTCCACCGGCGGGGAAGCAGCTTCGGCCGAAGCGGTTAAGAGCCACATCAAATCGCTGATTGATAACGAGGATCCCAAAAAGATTCTGTCCGACGACAAATTGGTGGTGCTGCTACGGGCCAAGGGCTTTGACATTGCCCGGCGGACAGTCGCGAAATATCGGGAGGCTTTAGGACTGGGCAGCTCCGTCCAGCGCAGAAGGCAAAAGGCGCTAGAGGGCAGGGCGGCTTGAAAGCCTAGACCCTGTTCAATTTTGATTGAATCAAAATTGGGCCTAGTTTATTATTTTACCGTGATTTCCGAGCCGTGAAATGTTCCATTTCACTCGAAATCACTCTAACCTATTTCTTTTCGCAACACCGCAAATTCCAGCTCCTGTGTTTTGGGCACACCAAAGCGCTCATCACCATGCGGAAAGGGCCGCCGCTCATCTGTCAGGACATAGCCGCGCCGCTCATAATAAGCGATCAGATCGCTGCGCTGCCGGATGACTGTCATTTCCATGACGCTGGATTGCCAGTTTGCCGCAACATATTGTTCCGCTTCACCGATCAATATTTTGCCAAGCCCGCCTGTCTGCCGTTCCGGATCGACGGTCAACATGCCAAGATAGGCGACAGCGTCATTGACCCGCACCAGCTGCACGCAACCGGCAAGGTTCACGCCATCCATGGCAAGCAATATTATCTGGTCCGGATTGTCGAGGATTTCCCGCAATGCCGCCACATCGGTTCTTTGCCCGTCCAGCAAATCGGCTTCATGTGTCCAGCCGCGCTTGGCACTGTCGCCGCGATAGGCACTTTCGATCAGCTTATGGAGGGCAGGGATGTCCTGCTCTTGGGCCTCGCGGATCATGATATCAGCAGTGCCAGGGTTCAGGTCTCTTTGCATAAGCGCACGCCGTCAGCCTCTATCTGGTCATCGCCGGTCAAATGCCCGGTAACGATGACCCGCTTTTCCACTTCGTCAATCGGTGTGCGTAGCATCGTCA
>JADKLW010000199.1_pt2 | contig 25576 bp, 25 predicted proteins | sample 8641881 | NCBI WGS metagenome assembly JADKLW01 (sample SAMN16272185, study PRJNA661076) | feces metagenome | isolation source: fecal sample from diarrhoea affected cattle B | host: Bos taurus | place: South Africa: Lokaleng Village, Mahikeng | collected 2019-09 | reverse complement strand
GCCGATAGCCTGCTGAGCCATGCGGATAGAGAGATGTACCGGATAAAGAAAAATCAGTAGGTTATTGGCTGACAAGCCGGCTAATCAGCGCCTCTTTCTCTGACGGAAAAGGGGCAGGTTTGTCCAATCAGCTTCTGCAGATGCTCCACCGCCTGGCGGTTGAAAGTGGTGAAAATCCTGCTTACCGTCCAGATACTGGCTCAGCCAGCCACTGAGCGGATAAGCCCCCGACTCCTCATGAAAATAAACTCCAGGCCTTGCCCTGTTTGGCGTTGTAGCTCTCATTGAGATCGGCCAACAGATTCTCCATAGCCTGGGAATCACCCAGCTCGCTGTCGCGGGCATGCAGCACAGCGGGCGTGCCGTCGGGCTTTTTCTCGATCAGATGGACAATGCAGTGGCGGATGGGCATGGCGGTCTCACAGCTGGAATGCAACGGGTGGGGCAGTTTACCCGAGAGCCGAGGTCGTGGAGCGTTTGTCCTGAAGGCGTTTACTCCTCGAGCTGTGGAGCGTAGTGGTGGTAGAAAAAACGGCTATAGAACAGATAGGCCGCGCTGCCCGCGCAGACCGCCACGATGCTGGCCAGCGCCATTGCGCCATAGAGAGGAAAGGTGAGGGCCGGTAGGTATTCGCTCAGATTACGCAGGATGATTCCATGCAGGGCCATGGCGGAAGAGGGAGCAAGGATCACCCCATAGGCCAGGCAACCGACGTAAGCCGAGATGGCCCAGCGAAATCCAAGCAGGCGGCCAAGAGGTGCGGACCATTGCCGAAGGCGCTCGACAGGCAATTGCAGCATCTCATGGCAAATAGCCTGACAATCACTACGCTCGGCGGTCAATTCGGCAACTTCCGCATTCAATCGAGCGCCCAGTGCACTACCAGCGTGAAACAATCCGTCCTTGCGGCGGCGCAGTTGCTGACCTTCGATCTCGATTTGCTGTAATCGCTCCTCGATTGCGAAAGCGCGCTTCTGGTTTTCGGACAGTTCATCTTCCTCTTCCGCGTCTAGCAGTATATCCGTCTCATCGGGAACACGAGGATGCCTGGCGTAGAGTAGTTCACTGATGAGCCAGCCCAGCCAGATAAAGGAAGTAGCCAACAGTGTGAAGACGAACACCAGCCAGCCGATCAAAGCGATCACCAAGCCAAGTGGGCTGCCTTCCTGTTTTCTCTTTTTGCTCATGTGTCGTTACTCGGAAAAAGCGATGTTGGCATCGAACGATGGCCCTCGGCCTTTGACGCGACGGATGACCTGCGCCAGCAAGGCTCTGCACTCATCGCGCTTCTGTTTGTGACTGAACATCAACTGATAGGAGCCGAAGTCACCGGACAGATTCAGCCGGTAGCGTCTGCGTCGGCTGCGGCCTTGTCCCGCTCGCTGTGTGTCGTTGTCCAATCGCTGGATTTCATCGATGGCTATCTGGATGCGGTGAGCGTGATCGAAGAAGCGCCGCAGACTGAGAATGTCATGCAGGCTGTTTTCCAAATCGTCGGCGCTGAAGCTAAGCGTTGCGGACTCCGGGTCGAGGCGGATGCCGGCAGACTGGGCTTGCCAGACTCGCCAGCCAAACAGGCCGGATGCAAGCAGGCTGCCGCAGAGCCAGATACTGATCCAGAGGACCGGGCTGAAATCGCTTAGCAGAAGTAGAATCAGCAACAAGCCGAGGGCCGTCAGGCCAGCCAGCATCGCCAGCCAGCACCCGAAGGTGACGCGTATGGCGTGCCAGATATCAACCACCGTATAGGCTTTGCCATGCAGAGAGCGACGATGTGCGCGGCTCATGACAGCCATCCACTTAACAGGAGTATCGCGACAGCCATGCCGGCGAGCATGGCAGGGAGTTGGAAATGCCAATTGGCAACCGGCACGAGTCTTTGCTCCGCGGTCCTTTGGTATTCCTCCTGAGCAGGAGCTGCGGTTTCTATCATTGACTCGACAACGGGCGTGACTGCGGCGGGTCTGGATGGGATATCGAGGCTGCCGGAGAAATCTTCCTGCTCGTCATCTTCGTCCAGATCCTCCTCCTCCGAAGCCTGCTCTAGCGCTTGCCTGAAAAGCATCTCCACATCTTGGAGATGATCAACGCCATAGGCATCGATATAGGCGTGAGTGTGTCGAAGGCTTGTCTTCAGTAGTTCAAGGTTCATGCTGGAATATCCTCCAGCGTCAGGGTGCGAAGTTGATCGCGACTGGGCTTTTCGATTTGAGACAGGCGATTGGCGTGGGCCTGCATCACTTCTTCGAAGAAGGTGCGGACTTCCCGCGCGTTGCCGAAATGCTCGCCGCGCCTCTCCCAACGGCTCTTGATGATCTGGGCGCTCTTTTGCCAGGCCTCGGCGCGAAAGCGCAGTTCGTGCCTGTCGCACAGGCGGCGGAAAATCCGCAGGAGATCCGCAGGCTCGTAATCGTCGAAATGGATGTAGCGGGTAAAGCGCGATTTCAGGCCGGGATTGGACTCGATGAAGGTCCGCATTTCCTCGGTGTAGCCGGCGACTATCACGATCAGGTCGTCGCGGTGGTCTTCCATCAATTTGAGCAGAACGTCCACGGCTTCATAGCCGTAATCGCTTTCGGTTCGCCCCTTTACCAGGGCATAGGCTTCGTCGATGAACAGCACGCCGCCGAAGGCGCCTTCGACGATTTCGCGAACCAGGCCGGGTGTCTGGCCCAGGTATTGACCGACCATTCCCGAGCGATCCGTTTCCACCAGATGGCCTTTGCGCAGCAGGCCGATATCGCGGTAGATGTCGGCGATCAGCCGTGCCACCGTGGTTTTGCCCGTACCGGGATTGCCGGTGAAGACCATATGCATGGATACCGGCGGCACCGGCAGGCCGTTCTCCTTGCGGTTGAGGGTGTAGCGGACGAAGTTGACGCTGTTGCGCACCTCACGCTTGACGCTCTCCAGCCCCACCAGGCTTTCCAGCTCCTTCAACGCTTCGCCGGGAGCCAGGGGGGAGTGGCTGGAGCGAGGCCCGGTTTCGAGCTTGAAGTGCTTGCGAATCGGCTCCAGCACCTGTTCCGCTCGATCCATGTCATCCGGCGTCCTGTTGCCGTCCCAGGCAATGGCCGCCTGGATCAACTCGTCCAGGCAGGGGTAGGCCTCTTCGCAGAAGCCCGGCTGCAGGCGCTCGGCGATCAGCAGGAAGGCCGGCAGCACTTGTGGGTCGAACGCCATATCGCGGTCGCGCAGGGCGCCATCGGCCAGGTTCAACGCCCTTGCACTGAGGTTGTTGACCAGGATGGTGTTGATGAACTCGCGATGCTGCGAACCGATCTGGCGGTCGCCGGTCATCACAAAGTCGAGCATAGGGAACAGCCAACCCAAGGTCAGCCGCACCAGCGAGTGCGGCAGCCTGGGGTTGGCACGGGTGAATCGCTCATCCAGCCCGCCTGCAATCAGCAGGTTGAGCAGGTGCATCATGGCGATCTTGGCTTGATTCAGATGCATGTACGGCTAGCTCAGGATATCCAGCAGTTTGCGGATGCGTGGCAGGGTTTCGTTGTGGAAACCTTCTATGTTGGGTTCCAAGCCGCCTGATGGGTTTTGGGGGAGGTTGATGCCGAACCATCCGGCCAAACCTGGCTCATAGAAGCCTGCGTCGGATATGTGCTTGAGCAAGGTAGGATTGAGTTTGGCCTTTGGAATAAGGAAGTAAATTGTAAAGCGGGGGTGGATATCCTCCGTATGTAGGACGATATCTACCTGTTCAAGCCCTTCTGGGTGAATTGGATAGTTTGTTTTTCCGGTATGCTCTAGCGTCCATTCATCCTCATGCGCTTTAGTAGTTTTGCGGCCATGTATGCGCCCTAAACGATCTTCGCCAATATGCTCCAGTAGCGTTTCCAGTAGATTCCGACAGTGTTTGTGGGCATCCTCCTTGGAGACTTCTAGGCTCGGGGCCTGGCTGTCGGTGCTGTCGGTATCGGTGATATTGGTCGAGCGCAGGGTCTTGCGCAGGGCATGCAGGCCGCCAGGTTCGGCGGCTAGTTCGTTCAGCTCCCAGATGATGTCGCGAATCTCAATAGCTTTCGCGGTCAGCTCGTAATGAAGTATTAACTCCAGCAGTGGCGACTGCCAACTACAGTCGTCGTAGTTGAATTCGTCTTCCAAGTTTTCACGCTGCTGTTCGTGCTCTTCCCCCGTAGATAGTTGCCAGATAGTACGAGGCGCTTCATCGTCCCACTTGTCTATGTTCGGCAATCTAGATAAGGCTTTGTGAATGTCGGGGAAGGAGACCTGCAAGCAGACGACAGCTAGCAATATCTTGAACTGTAGTTCTTTTGAAGCTGTTGCATGATGTGAGATCGCCGTCTTGTCTGTTTCTTCTTGCGGACTGTTGTCGATGATGCTCAGCAACGAAACGGTGTTGACAATGCGTTTGATGCTTCTGGGTACGCCATCGGTTGCTGATACGATGATGTCAGTGACGTCTTTTATAAAATTCTCTTGGTTCGTAGTTTCAACGGTACCGGGTAGCACCGTTTCGATCAGTCTTTCCAGCAGGTACGGGATGTTGCGGTGATAGCTGCCGACCGGCATGGAAAATGGAATCTGAATAATTTTGTCGAAGTATTGACGAAATTCCCGTTGATTCTTGCCTTGTTCGCCGAATTTTTTGCGCAGTCCCTTGATCACGACATCATAATCGATGGCTAGGACGGAAATGCAGTGCTCAATGTCGAATACATTCTTGAGTACGTCTAGAACCTCTACTGCCGTTTCCGGTTGAATTCTGTCAAGGTCATCGACGAAGATAACTATCCTTTCGAGTTTGTTTGATGGGTCTGAGATCAAAGAGCGAATAGCATCACTCATATCCTGTCTGAGGAGTTTGAACGCCTTGGATGGGCGTTGCTGTATTTTTTCAGAGCTTTCACCGCTGGAGGGTAATGGTATACCGGCAAATGCAGCCGTTAGGCGGACGACGGTAGAGCCCAAGCGTATGATGTTTTGTTTTTGCTCTTCGTTTATTTTTAGTTTTCCACTTTTCCCTTTTTCAATGATCTGATATTTGAGTTCGTCGTATGCGCTGTCAAGCAGGGATAATGCAATCTCTCCGCCTTTTCCAGAGTTTGCAAAAAGTGACTGTTGCCAAGCATTGACGTTTATGCAGAGGCTATCGCCATTTGTCTCAAGCTCATGTTGCAGCAGGTTTATCAGGCTGGTTTTGCCACTTCCCCAACCACCTTGGATTCCAATGGTGATGGGCGCGTCGGCAATCTTGATGAACTCCAGTAGCCCTTTGGCATACTGATTGTTCTTGAGATGGTCGTCTTTATTGGACGTAATGGGCTGGTCGTTAAAGCAACTGCGTTTTTTTAGTTCTTTATTGGTGGTTTGCATATTTTCTATCATTTGTCTAGTTCTTTTTGGCTGGCCAGGCTTTTTCTATCAATGCCTCGGTGATGTTTTCCGGAAACCGCTTGTATTTGGCACGTTGAATCAGGCTGATGCAGTCGGACAGGGGTTCGCCATTTTCGCCGACAGGCGTCATCGGATTGAATTTGTTCAGGGCGTGGGCAAACAACTCCAGCAGTTCTTCCCGGTCATCCGCGTAGTTTTCGGGGGCCAGGGCCAGTTCTTCGAGGATGGCCAGTTCAATCAACTGGGTGGTCAGCCAGTCGACGGAATGACGGTAGGCGAATGCCCAGCGGGTCTTGTTGACCAGCAGGGGAAACCACAGATTGGAGTCACGCGCGCCGACCAGGCAACTGCTGACGATGACGCCTTCGATCTTGTCGCCATACAAGGCGGCCTTTTCCAGAATGGTGCTGGCTCGGCCATTGGCGATCCGGTTTTCCGAGCCATGGGCGCCGATATAGAGAATCTGGCGTTTTTCGTGGGTATGGATCAGGTCTTCCGCCAAGGCTCTTTCGAAGCCTGGCGTGTCATAGAAGGTCGAGTAATAGATATTGAAGTAGTCGTGCAGGCGCTCCAGGCTCTGGAAAAACGGGAGAGTGGAGGCTCGGGTGGGGTTGCTCTTGGGTGTCCACCAGGGGGACTCCAGCAGCAGAAGGGCGAAATCGTCGGACATGGCAATCCTGGCCTTGGATGAATTGGGGGCTTGATAGCACATTGCCTTAGGAAGCGTCACGTGGAAGGTAGCCTGTCAGTCGTATGTCCTGGTAGACAGGGTATTGCGAGCATGATGGGTGTCTGGCACGACAGTGTGTGTCGCGCTCGCGAGTCACCAGAGGCAGGCCACGGTTTACACCGTTTTGTGGTCTACCTCTGTCCGGCATAACTCCTTGACGGCCATTGTCGGCCTTTTTCAGAGATTCCTGGATCGGGCACTTGATCTCACATTGCCCGTATCAGATCACTTGCAGCGTTGCTGTCGAGCCGATGGGTGATGTCGATGCTGCGCGTGGACACGCATCAACGACTGCGAGCGGAGGTAGCGTTAATCTGCCGCTCTCACGATCCATCGCAGGGGGGAAAACGTGAACGAAACCTGGGCTTTGCTCGGCGTGGTGCGTGGGCGGTTTTTGCTGTTGACGCTGAGCTGTGTGGCGCTCGGGGCCGCGCTGGCTGCAAACGGGCAGGGTGGTTCTGTGGCGGTGGGTGAGGCCTTGCTGGTATTGCTCGGGGCGCTGGCCGCGCATGTGGCGGTGAATGCGCTCAACGAGTGGAGCGACTATCGCAGCGGTCTGGATCTGCGCACCCATCGCACCGCTTTCAGCGGTGGCAGCGGCACGCTGGTGGCGCGTCCGAATTTGCTCGGTCGCACGCTGATACTTGGCCTCGGTAGCGTGCTGGCCTGTGCGCTGATCGGGTTGTTTTTTCTGCTGCGCAAACCGCAGCTGCTGCTCAGCCTGGCACCGCTCGGGCTGACGGGGTTGGCGCTGGTGCTGCTGTATACGCCCTGGCTGACGAGGCACCCCTGGCTGTGCCTGTTCGCACCGGGTCTGGGTTTTGCACTGATGGTGCTGGGCGCGCGCATCGTGCTCGGTGGTCCGCTGGAGAGCCGCGACCTGCTGTTGATCTTGGTGCCTTTGCTGCTGAGCAACAATCTGCTGCTGCTCAGCCAGTTTCCCGATATTGACGCTGACCGCGCCGTTGGGCGGCGTACTTTGCCCATGCACCTTGGCTGTGAGAGTGCGCTGAAAGTGGCGCTGGCGCAGTGGCTGCTGGCTTACGGTGTGCTGTTTTTGATGCTTTTCAACAGTGAATCTGGTGGTGCCGCCCTGGGCCTGTTGACTCTGCCGCTGGCCCTGCGCGCCGCCTGGCTGCTGCGCCGTGAACCGTTGCGGGCACGAGGCTTATTGCCTGCGCTGGGATTGAACGCTGCCGTCAGCGTGGCGACGCCGTTGCTGATGGCGCTGGGGCTGATGGTTCTGTAGCTCCTCTGGGGCGAAGTTCATGGCTCAGCGAGGTGCTGCGCGCGCCTGCTCGATCAACCAGTCTTTCAGTGCCAGGGCAGCCGGTCGGATTGCCAGCTTTCGGTGATGGACGATGTAGTACCCGGTGGGCAGCAGCAGGCAGTGCACGAACGGTTCTATCAGCACGCCCGTTGCCAGTTCTTCCTCTACCAGGAAGGGGCTGGCCATGACCACGCCCTGGCCTTGTTTGGCGGCCTCGATGGCGATGAGGCCCTGGTCGAAGTGGATGCAGGGTATGGCCGCGATCTGGCTGTCGTCGAGCCGGCTGAACTCTTGGAGCCATCGTGGCCAGTAGGGCTGCGTGGTGGTGTCGAGCAGGGTGGTGCGTTGCAGGTCGTCCGCCTGCTTCAGGGCGAGTGCAGCGGCATAGTCGGGACGGCAGTACACTCGGCCTTCGTACCGATAGAGCAGTGTGGCGTCCAGGTTGGGGTCGTCGTCCCGGAAGTAGCGAATGGTGAGGTCGATGGCGTCGCGCTCGAAATTGATGAGGGACGTCGTGGCGCTGAGATGAAGTTCCACATCGGGGTGCCTGGTGACGAAGTCGGCCAGCCGTCGAGGGAGCCATTTCGCGGCAAAGCCCGGCGGCATGGACAGCGAGACGCTCTTGCTGCGCCGGCTCTTCAGCTCCCGGCTGGCATCGGCGATCTGCGAAAGTGCCGGCTGGATGTGCCGCCAATAGGCCAGGCCCTCGGCCGTTGGCAGCACCTGGCGCGTCTGGCGTATGAACAAGGCGGTGCCCAGCCATTCTTCCAGCTTCTGAATCTGCTGCCCAACGGCGCCCGGCGTTACGCACAATTCCTCCGCGGCAAGAGAAAAGCTGCTGTGACGTATCGCTGCATCGAATGAAATCAAAGATTTAAAAGGTGGGTAATCATTCATGCTGTAGAAAAACTATTTCATCGAGTGCATTAAATCAGTTGTAGACGAGTTGTTGCAGCAAGACAATTCGTGGCATTCCTGAAGACGGGACCGTGCGTCGCGTCTGTTGTCATTTCTCGCTGCAACGCGGCTCGAGCCAAAATGGCAACAGACCCTGGGATGTTATCCAACAATGACGGAGACACGATGATGAGCTCACTTTGGCGAAACAGCGCCTGGATTCTCCTGGGTGCCTCGCTGATTCTCGCCATATCGCTGGGCGTGCGACACGGTTTCGGCCTGTTCCTGTCGCCGATGAGCACCGAGTTCGGCTGGGGGCGGGAGGTGTTCGCCTTCGCCATCGCCTTGCAGAATTTGATCTGGGGGCTGGCGCAGCCTTTCACCGGGGCGTTGGCGGACCGCTTTGGTGTGACGCGTGTGGTGCTGATCGGGGGTGTTCTCTACGCGGTCGGGCTGGTGCTGATGGCACTGGCTGACACGCCCACATCGCTTTCACTGAGTGCCGGGTTGCTGATTGGTGTCGGTCTGTCGGGTACTTCGTTTTCGGTGATTCTCGGTGCAGTGGGAAGGGCGGCGCCGCCGGAAAAGCGCAGCATGGCGATGGGCATTGCGGCGGCTGCAGGCTCGTTCGGCCAGTTTGCGATGCTGCCGGGCACGCTCGGGCTGATCGGCTGGCTGGGCTGGTCTTCGGCCTTGCTGGCGCTGGGGCTGCTGGTGGCCCTGATCGTGCCGCTGGCAGCGATGTTGCGCGGTGGGCCAGCGGTGGCAGATACAGGTCCGCGTCAGTCACTGCTCGAAGCCTTGCGTGAGGCCGTTGGGCATTCCGGCTTTCGCCTGCTGGCACTGGGCTTCTTCGTCTGCGGGTTTCAGGTGGTCTTTATTGGCATCCACCTGCCGGCTTATCTGGTGGATCGCGGCTTGCCGGCGACGGCAGGGACCACGGTGCTGGCACTGGTCGGGCTGTTCAATATCGCGGGCACCTACACGGCAGGCTGGCTGGGCGGCAGGTACTCCAAACCCAAACTGCTGACCGGGCTTTACCTGATGCGTGCGGTGGTCATCAGCACCTTCTTCTTTGCGCCGCTGACGCTCTGGACCGCCTATGGCTTCGGCATTGCCATGGGACTCTTGTGGCTGTCGACGGTGCCACTGACCAACGGTACCGTGGCGACGCTGTTCGGGGTGCGCAACCTGTCGATGCTCGGGGGCATCGTGTTCCTGTTCCACCAGATCGGCTCGTTCTGTGGCGGCTGGCTGGGCGGCTGGGTCTATGACCGTACCGGCAGCTATGACCTGGTCTGGCAGATCTCCATTGCCCTGTGCTTCATGGCAGCAGCCTTGAACTGGCCGATCCGCGAGCAGCCGGTGGCGCGCATGCGCCTGGAGACAGCGTGATGGGCAGAAGAGCGTTGTGGCTGGTAGGCGTTGCTGTGCTGGCTCTGGTGCTGGCTGCGACCTGGTGGGGCTGGCAGCGCGGCGGACTGGCGCTCCTGCAGCTGGGCATGGGTGTCTGCTGATCGTCGCAGTTCGGTATTTTTTCAGGTGGTTACGGAATCAATTCGACGTTGATGGCTCCAACAGGCCAGACGAATACGGGCTGTCGCAGAACCGTAATCAAAGACCTGTAAAAAGCTGCGGCATGCAGTCACCTGGAGTACCAAACGATGTCCACGCTTACCGAACTCGCCCAACAAATCGCCCAGCTCTATCCCTTGCAGGACAAATATGTCGGCAAGCGTTACCGCGTGGTGGGCGAGCTGGCCGGGATGACCGAGCTGGAAGAAATCAATGGTGAGCCGCGCTATATCCAGACGCTGGCTCTAAAGGACCGGCAACGCTGGGATCTGGTGGTCTGACGCGGCTTGTCCTACTCCGGCTTGTCGCTCTTCGGGGTGGCAAGCCATTGCGCACGTTGCTCGTCATCAAGAAAGGTCCAGGCGACGAAGCGGCTGCGCTTCTGGCCCTGTGACATATCCCTGATTCGTACTTGTCTGGCGCCGAGCGTTTTCAATCGGGCCTGCAGTGGCTGAACGTTGCCGGTCTTGGATACTAGGGTGGTGAACCAGCAGATCTGCTGCGCCACGCCGGTACTTTCATTGGCCATGCGGGCGAGGAATGCCGCTTCGCCGCCTTCACACCAGAGTTCCGCCGCCTGGCCGCCGAAGTTGAGCGCCGGAAGCGTGCGCTTGGGGTCAAGCTTGCCGAGGTTGCGCCACTTGCGCTGGCTGCCGCTGCTGGCCTCTGCCTGAGAGGCATGAAAGGGCGGATTGCACAGGCTGATGGCGAACCGGTCGCTGCTTTGAACAAGCCCCTGGAAAACATGCAGTGGATCGGTCTGCTGGCGCAGGCTGATGCCTTTGCCAAGCTGGTTTGCCGCAACGATGGTGCGCGCCGAGGCCAGCGCCACGGTATCGATATCCGCGCCGGTGAAGCGCCAGCCATATTCGCGCAGGCCGATCAGCGGGTAGATGCAGTTGGCGCCGGTTCCGATGTCCAGCGCGTGAATACGCGCGCCGCGTGGAATCTCGCCGGCGTTGTCTTCGGCCAGCAGGTCGGCCAGGCCATGCAGGTAGTCGGCGCGTCCGGGGATCGGCGGGCACAGGTAGCCCGGCGGAATGCCCCAGTGGGCAATGCCGTAGAACTGCTTGAGCAGTGCGCGATTGAAGCTGCGCACAGCGTCCGGGTTGGCAAAATCGATGCTCTGCTTGCCGTAGGGATTGAGGATCACGAACTGCGCCAGCTCCGGACTGCCGGCGATCAGCGCCGGGAAGTCGTAACGGCCTGTATGGCGATTGCGTGGGTGCAGCGCGCCTTTGGCACTGTCGGGCTTGGGGGACGCTGGGGCGGGTTTCTTCGGAGCAGGCATGATCTTCAACGAGGCAGGAAAACCCGCGCATTGTCCCACAGCTTTCACCCCCGGCGCGGCACCAGCAGCATCCATAGCAAGCCCCAGACCAGCGCACCTGCACCGAGCCAGAAGGCGCTGTGCAGGGTACCGCCCATGTCCAGCCATACACCGGTCAGCCAGGGGCCGGCCAGCTGGGTCAGGCTATACAGGGCGATCAGCGCGGCCGACAGCCGTGGGCCTTGGTGGGGATGCAGGGCACGCGCCAGGCGCTGGGTGAGCAGGACGGTGCCGAGGAAGGTTCCGCCCACCAGAATCCCGCAGAGCAGGATGCCGACTGCCCCCGGGATCCACAGGATCGCCAGCACGCCGACCAGCTGCGCAACGTAGCTCAGGCGTAATGCGGTGATGTCGCCGAGGCGGGCGCCCAGGCGGTTCCACAGCCAGGGCGAGGGCAGCGTGGCGAGTGCGACGATCAGCCAGCTGTTGCCGACTATGAAGCTGCCCGGCTCCATCTGCAGGTGCGCCACCATGGGCAGGAAGGTCATCGGCAGGATGTAGCCCATCCCCGCGCCGGCGTACGACAGAAACAGCGGCGTGCTGGCGCGATCCAGCAGGCGGCCACTTGGGCTGGCGACTGTGGTGTCGGCCGGCTCCTGGTCGGGCATGTCCAGGCGGGCCAGTTGTCGCCAGCCCCACCAGGCCAGGGGAATGGAGAGCAACGCCGCCGGCCACCAGCGATCAGCACCCTGCAGCACGCCATTGCTCAGGCTGACCAGCAGGCTGGAGAGAATCAGTCCCACGCAGACGCCCAGATAGACAAGGCCGCTGGACGACACCCGGCGATGGCGCGCCAGCCATTCGAGAATCAGCGAAGGGGCCTGCACGAACACCAGGCCGTTGCTGATGCCATTGAGCAGGCGCAGGGCAGAGAGCGTATCGGATGATTCCGCCTGGGTCTGCGCCAGGGTGCTGAGCACATGCAGGGCCAGCGCCCAGGGCAGGCTGCGGCGAATCTGCGCGACCCGATGCCAGCGCACGGCGAGCAGCGCGCCGATCAGGTAGCCCAGGTAATTCCAGGTGGCGGCACTGGCGCCTTGCTGGATAGTCAGCAGGCCATCTTCCACCAGCCAGGGAAGTAGCGGCGTGTAGATGAAACGACCCAAGCCGTGAACCACGAGCAACAGGGTTGCGCCGGCCAGCAGCGTCGGGAAAAGGGCAGGGCGATGGGACATGATGCGTTCTGGTCTGGAAAAGCGGCGAGCTTAGCGCCCGCTGCGATGAAGCGATATGCCACTTATTGGTGTTTTTACGCGCTGGCACCGGGCTACAGCGGAAACAGCATGGGTACCAGGGCTACAGAAACCAGCATGACGAGTAGCGTGAAGGGCACGCCAACCCGCACGAAATCGGCGAAACGGTATTGGCCCGGCCCCAGCACCAGGGTATTCACCGGTGACGAGATTGGCGTCATGAAGGCTGCCGAGGCCGCCAGCGCGACGATCATCGCGAAGGGATATGGCGAGGCATCCAGCTGTGTCGCGATGGATACCGCGACCGGCGCCATCAGCACGGCAGTGGCGGTATTGGAAATGAACAGGCCGATTATCGCCGTGAGCAGGAACAGGCAGGCGAGCAGCGCGTGCGGGCCAGCATCGCCAAACAGGCTGATCAGGCCGGACACCGCCAGGGTAATTCCGCCGGTTTTCTCCAGCGCCAGCGCGAAGGGCAGCATGCCGACAATCAGCACCAGGCTCTGCCAGTGAATGGATTTGTAGGCGCTGTCCATGTCGATGCAGCGGAACAGGCCCATCACCAGGCAACCGATCAGCGCGGCCATGACATTCGGCACCAGGCCACTGACCATCAGCCCGATCATCACTGCCAGCCCCAGCAGCGCAAAGGGTGCGCGGCTGGCCGCGGGCGCCACGTCGTCGATCTCGGCGGGCAGACTGAGCACCAGGAAATCGCGGCTCAGGCCCTGCAGCCGGTGAATGTGCTTCCAGCTGCCGGCCACCAGCAAGGTGTCGGCAGGTTTCAGCTTCTCGTCCACCAGCAATCCCTGCAGCGCCTCGTGGTCACGGCGCACGCCCACCACATTGAGCTTGTAGGTGCTGCGAAAACCCAGCGCCTGGATGGTCTTGCCCGGCAGGCGTGAGTCAGGTGGCAGCGCCACTTCGGCCAGCCCCAGTTCGTTGGCGTAGTCGCCGTAATAGGAGTCGCCCAGCTGCAGCGACTCCACACCGAGCTCCTGATAGGCGCCCAGCAGGCCGATGGCCGGGCTGGCCAGATCCACCAGCAGCACATCACCGACGAACAGCTCGGTATTGCCGGTGGCGATCAGCAACAGTCGGCGAAACTTGTGCTGCCGTTCGATGGCGATCACGTTGATGCCGTACTGGCTGCGCAGCTTCAATTCATCCAGTGCCTGGTTGGCCAGGATCGAGCCGGGCAGCACGCGCAAGCGCCGCTCGCGCTCGGGCAGTCGGTAGCGCTGGGCGAGGATGTTCAGGGTATCGCGTGGTTCGGCGGGTGCGGTTATTGCGACATCGCTGCCGAGCCAGCGGCGGGCCAGCAGCATATAGCCGATGCCCAGCGCCAGAACCGCCAGGCCGATGGGGGCAAAATCGAAGAAGGCAAAACCGTCCAGGCCGGCGCGCCGCAGTTCGCTGTGCACCACCATGTTCGGCGGTGTCGCCACCAGGGTGAGCATGCCGCTGATCAGGCCGGCGAAGGCCAGGGGCATCATCAGCCGGCGCGGCGAAACTTTCATGCGCGCGGCAATGCTCAGTACCACGGGAATGAAGATCGCCACCACGCCGGTGGAACTCATCACCGAGCCCAGGCCCGCCACGGCGAGCATCAGCAGAATCAGCAGGCGGGTTTCACTGCTGCCTGCCGAGCGTACCAGCCAGTTGCCGAGGCGGAAGGCGATGCCGGTCCGTACCAGGCCGTTGCCAATCACGAACAGCGCGGCGATCAGCACTACACTGGGGTCGCTGAAACCGGCCAGTGCTTCGTTGATGCTGATGACGCCTGTGAGCGGCAGGGCAACCATCGCCAGCACAGCGACCACGTCCATCCGCGGCTTGTTGACTACGAACAGTCCGACACAGGTAGCCAGCAGGGCGAGAACCAACAGCAGTTCGACATTCATGGTGATGGCAGCAAATCAGGGGTAGCCGAGGACGGTCTTCAGGCGCGGCAGGTGTTGCGCGATCCATTGGCGGTCGATGGCGCCCCAGTCATGGATGCGATAGTGACCGGCGTTGTGGCGTTCGCCGTCATCCTGGACGAAGCGGCAGTCGATATCCAGATCGGCAAGTGCGGCCAGGGTGTCCTGGGCGGTGCGCCGGGGCATGCCGGTTGCGGCCATCAGTGCGGGAACGCTGGTGGCGTTGCCGCTGTCGATCAGCCAGGCGACGTAGAGTCGGCGGTAGAAGCTGGTTTTGGTCTTGCTGACGGTCATGCGGGGTCCCTGGTCAGGTCGTCTGGTGCCTTTGGGCAACAACGACCTGACAGGGCGATTGGCTCAGCGCAGGGCGAGCATGCCGATGTAGGTCGCTGCGCCGGCAGTGTAACCGAGGAAGGCCAGCAGGCTGACGCGCTTGATGTACCAGGTGAAGCTGATCTTTTCCATGCCCATGGCAGCGACACCCGCAGCCGAACCGATGATCAGCGTGCTGCCGCCGGTGCCGGCGCAGTAAGCAAGCATTTCCCAGAAGTTGCCGTCGACGACGAACTGGGACATCCAGCCGGCTTCTGCCGGGGCGGCTCCAGCCAATGTGGCCGGGCTGACCAGCGGGTACATTTTCATCGAGCCAGCCACCAGCGGTACGTTGTCCACAATCGCTGAGAGCAAGCCGATGGCGTAGTTGATGGCGTAGACATGGCCGAAGGTTTCACGCAACGCGGTGGCGACCTGGGTCAGATGGCCAGCGGTGGCCAGTGCAGAAACCGCCAGCAGGATGCCGAGGAAGAACAGTACGCTGGGTGTGTCGACCTTGCGCAGGACGCCGACCACCGAAAGCGGGTGCTTGTCCTCGTCATTCTTGTTGCGATGGATGAACTCGGTCGTTACCCAGAGAACACCAAGGCCGAAGAGGATGCCCATGTATGGGGGCAGGTGGGTCACCGTCTTGAACACCGGGACGAACAACAGGGCACCCAGACCGAGGCCCAGTACCAGATTGCGTTCGAAGGTGCTGGTGGCCGGTGGGTGCTTCTCGGCCAGGTGAGCCCGAGCACGCGGACGCGGAGCCTCACCGCGCAGGGTGAAGCTGAGGATGGTCAGCGGCACCAGCAGGCAGACCAGACTCGGCAGGAACAAACCGGTGATAACACCGGATGCGGTGATCTGACCGCCGATCCAGAGCATGGTAGTGGTCACGTCTCCGATCGGCGACCAAGCGCCACCGGCGTTGGCTGCGATAACCACAATACCGACATAGAGCCAGCGTTCCGGACGACCACGGATCAGCTTGCGCAGCAGCGAAACCATGACGATGGTGGTGGTCAGGTTGTCCAGCGCTGCGGAGAGGAAGAAGGTCAGGAAGCCGATGATCCACAGCAAATGCACGCGTTTGCGCGTCTGGATGCGATCGGTGACGGCCTTGAAACCTTCGTGGGAGTCGATCAACTCAACGATGGTCATCGCGCCGAGGAGAAAGAAAAGAATCTCGGAAATTTCGCCCAGGTGGTGGCGTAACTCGGTCACCACCACCGTCGACGAGTCTATCGGATCATGACTGCCCGGTTGCAGCAGCGGCAATATGCTATCCGCGCCCAGAATCAGCACGGTCCAGGACAACACCGCAGTCAGAATCGCTGCGGCGGCCTTGTCGATTTTCAGGGGATGTTCAAAGGCTATGCATAGATAGCCCAAGACGAACACTACAGCCATAAGTGCATACATCGGAGGGACTCCATCTTGAGGAACCTTGCCGGGCATGCGGACGTGCGACGCAGCCTCAGCGGCTGGCAGAGTGATGATCGGCTATCGGAGGTGAAACAAGTCGGGAACCGCGTGCGAGGCTGTTGCCTGCTGCTGATAAACGGTTGCGCGTTCGGCGTGATGCATCAGGGCACCGCGCTTCGCTGCTGAGGGCTCATTTCACGTCTTCGAGCGATTCGTCTTGGCTTTAACGGCCTGCCAGTTTGTAAAAGGGTGTTTCATGTGCGGCATAGTGTATCAGTGATTCCGGTAATAACTTGTCATCAATCAAGAGGGTCTCTTTAAGCAAAAAGACCAGCACCTTCCGGGCTGGCCTTTTCTGTTGAAGCGCTCTGTTCAGAGCGTTGCAATGCGCTCGCGTTGCTCCAGCAGGCGGGCTCTGGCCTGTTCGGCTTCGGCCAGTTTCGCACGCTCCTTGTCGATGACGTCGGCAGGCGCCTTGTCGACGAAACCGGCGTTGCCGAGCTTGCCGCCAATGCGTTTGACTTCGCCATCGAGGCGGGCGATCTCCTTGTCCAGACGCGCCAGTTCGGCATCCTTGTCGATCAGTCCGGCCATGGGTACCAGTACCTGCATGTCACCGACCAGGGCAATGGCCGATAGCGGCGCTTCTTCCCCAGCGGTGAGGCTGCGAACGTTATCCAGCTTGGCCAGTTTCTTCAGTAGCGGCTCGTTTTCCGCAAGGCGGCGCAGGTCGGATGCCGAGGCGTTGTCCAACACCACGTCAATGCGCTTGGCCATGGAAATGTTCATTTCGCCGCGAATCTGGCGAATGCCGAGCATGAAGGCCTTGACCCACTCGATGTCGCCTTCGGCCGCTTCATCGAAACGCGACGGATCGAATTCCGGCCAGGGTTGCAGCATCAGCGTAGGGCCGGACTTGCCGGCCAGCGGCGCAACGCGTTGCCAGATTTCTTCGGTGATGAACGGCATGAACGGGTGCGCCAGGCGCAGCGCAGTCTCCAGTACGCGTACCAGGGTGCGGCGGGTGCCGCGCTGGCGTTCGGCGGATGCAGTCTCGTCCCACAGCAGTGGCTTGACCAGCTCCAGGTACCAGGCGCAGTACTCGTCCCAGACAAACTCGTACAAGGCTTGCGCTGCCAGATCGAAACGGAAGTTTTCCAGCTGGCGGGTCACTTCGGCTTCGGTGCGTTGCAGCGAGGAGATGATCCAGCGGTCCACAGAGGACAGTTCCGCAGGCTCGCCATTGACGCCGGTGTCCTTGCCCTCGGTGTTCTCGAAGACGAAGTTGGCGGCGTTCCACAGCTTGTTGCAGAAATTGCGATAGCCCTCGACGCGGCCCATGTCGAACTTGATGTCGCGACCGGTGGAAGCCAGCGAGCAGAAGGTGAAACGCAGGGCGTCGGTGCCGTAGCTGGCGATGCCCTCGGGAAATTCCGCTTTCGTTTGCTTGGCGATTTTCTCGGCCAGCTTGGGCTGCATCATGCCACTGGTGCGCTTGGTCAGCAGCTCGTCCAGGGTGATGCCGTCTACGATATCCAGCGGGTCGAGCACGTTGCCCTTGGACTTGGACATCTTCTGCCCCTGGCCATCGCGTACCAGGCCGTGCACGTAGACGGTCTTGAACGGAATCTGTCCGGTCAGGTGGGTAGACAGCATGATCATCCGGGCAACCCAGAAGAAAATAATGTCGAAACCGGTGACCAGCACGTCAGTCGGATGGAAGGTCTTGAGGTACTCGGTCTGTTCTGGCCAGCCAAGGGTGGAGAAGGTCCACAGGCCGGAGCTGAACCAGGTGTCCAGCACGTCCTCGTCCTGGCGCAGCTCTATTTCGGCGCCGAGGTTGTGCTTGCGGCGCACTTCCATTTCGTCGCGACCGACGTAGACGTGGCCGGCTTCGTCATACCAGGCCGGAATGCGGTGTCCCCACCACAGCTGGCGGCTGATGCACCAGTCCTGGATGTCACGCATCCAGCTGAAGTACATGTTTTCGTACTGCTTGGGCACGAACTGGATCTCGCCGCTTTCCACCGCCGCGATGGCTTTCTCGGCCAGCGGCTTGGTGGAGACGTACCACTGGTCGGTCAGCCAGGGTTCGATGATGGTGCCGGAGCGGTCGCCGCGCGGTACTTTCAGGGCGTGATCGTCGATTTTTTCCAGCAGGCTCATGGCCTCGAACTCGGCGACGATGGCTTTGCGAGCATCGAAGCGGTCCATGCGTGCGTAGCCGTCTGGCAGGGTCGCGTCGACCCGGTCGTTTGGCGTGCCGTCGAGGTTGAACACCTGAGCGCGAGCGAGAACACAGGCGTTTTCGTCGAAGATGTTGATCAGTGGCAGATGGTGACGCTTGCCGACTTCGTAGTCGTTGAAGTCGTGGGCCGGGGTGATCTTCACGCAGCCGGTGCCGAATTCGAGATCGACATAATCATCGGCGACGATGGGAATCAGACGATTGACCAGCGGCAGCAGGATGTGGCGACCGATCAGGTCCTTGTAGCGCTCGTCCTCGGGATGCACGGCAACGGCGGCGTCGCCGAGCATGGTTTCCGGGCGGGTGGTGGCAACCACCAGATGATCCTTGCCATCGGCAGTGCGTGCGCCGTCAGCCAGCGGATAGCGCATGTGCCAGAGGTGACCCTTCTCGTCGTGGTTTTCCACCTCCAGATCGGAAATGGCGGTGTGCAGTTTGGTGTCCCAGTTGACCAGGCGCTTGCCGCGATAGATCAGACCATCCTCGTGCAGGCGCACGAAAGCTTCCTTGACCGCTTCGGACAGGCCCTCATCCATGGTGAAACGCTCGCGCGACCAGTCTACCGACGAACCCAGGCGACGGATTTGGCGGGTGATGTTGCCGCCGGACTCATGCTTCCATTCCCAGACCTTCTCCAGGAACTTCTCACGGCCCAGGTCGTGGCGGCTGATGTTTTGCGCGCCCAGTTGGCGCTCGACCACCATCTGCGTGGCGATCCCCGCGTGGTCGGTGCCTGGCTGCCACAGGGTGTTGCGGCCCTGCATGCGGCGGAAACGGATCAGCGCATCCATGATGGCGTTGTTGAAACCATGGCCCATGTGCAGGCTGCCGGTGACGTTCGGCGGCGGAATCATGATGGTGTAGGGCTCACCTGAACCCTGGGGCGCAAAGTGATTGTTGGCTTCCCAAGTCTGGTACCAGGAAGTCTCGATGGCGTGCGGCTGGTAGGTCTTGTCCATTCGGCGGGACCCTTAGAACGGCTGGTCGGAAAAACCGTGGAGTATAAAGGCAAAGTGCCGAAGCGGCCGAATCTGCTGCCGTTAATTGCTGGCCTGTGGCCTTGAGTGCGTGTTCAGGGGCGAGGCGAGCGAATCAATTGCTCGGCGCGACTTTCCAGGCGGCGTTTGAGTTCGGCCTCGATCTGTGGCACGAAATCGTCGATCACTTCCTGCAAGATAAGCTGCGCCGCGGTACGCAGTTCGTGGTCCAGGTGACGTTCGGCGAGAGTGCGAAAAGCCGTGCGTACAGCGGGCTCACGTGGCTCATCCGGTGACTGGACAGGTTGTTGAACGGGTGCGGCAGATTCGACGATTTCCGACAGCACAGGAATGCTGCCAGGGTCCAGAGGGTCAACCAGCGGATCATGCTCATCACCGAGCAGGGCGCGTATGGATTCCAGTTCGTCGAGCAGATGCGCAGGTCTGGGTGGGGGTGTTGACGTCATTATCAAGAGGGTTCCGGGCAGTAGCGCATCCTGGCGGTTGGCGGCGGGTTATCAAGTTGCGACAGGGTTCACAGTTCGACGCGCTTCGGATCATAGCCCTGCTGGCGATACAGACGAAAGTTTTCGCGACAGGCGTTCAACAGCTCCGGCTGCTGGTTGACGATCTCGATGATCCGACCGAAGTGATCGATATGCGGTGACAGCGTTCGGGCGAGATTGATCAGCAGGCCCTGATCGATTGCTGGCGGTTGTTCCAGGCCGATCACGACCGGGGCTTTTGGGTCCTGCTCATAGCATTCATGAGGGATGAAGCGCTCGGCGCGAAAGTGCCAGAGCAGTTCATCCATCTCGGCACATTGCGCTTCATCCTGGCAGCGAATGAACACGGGCAGGTCGTGCTGCCAGCCCTTTGCGGCCAGTTGGCAGGCTGCTCTGGCACGACCGGTCGCCGTGCTGTCCGGCAGAACGTAGAACTCGATGCGCGTCATGCAGGCGTCCCGTCAACTGTCCGGCTCATCTCACTCGATCCGATCCAGCAGGTACTGGGTGAGCAGCGGCACCGGTCGTCCGGTTGCGCCCTTTTCCTTGCCGCCGCTGACCCAGGCGGTGCCGGCGATGTCCAAGTGTGCCCAGGAGTAGTCCTTGGTGAAGCGCGAGAGGAAACAGGCGGCGGTAATGGTGCCGGCCTTGGGGCCGCCGATGTTGGCGATATCGGCAAAAGGACTGTCCAGTTGTTCCTGATAGTCATCGAACAGCGGCAATTGCCAGGCGCGGTCGTCGGCGTTGCGACCGGCATCCAGCAACTGACGGGCCAGTGCGTCGTCGTTGCTCAGCAGGCCGGAGGTCTGGCTGCCCAGGGCGACGATGCAGGCGCCGGTGAGGGTCGCCACGTCGATCACCGCGCGCGGCTTGAAGCGCTCGACATAGGTCAGTGCATCGCACAGCACCAGGCGACCCTCGGCATCGGTATTGAGGATTTCGACGGTCTGCCCACTCATGGTGGTGACGATGTCGCCGGGGCGGGTGGCGCCGCCGCTGGGCATGTTTTCCGCGCAGGCCAGCACGGCCACCAGATTGAGCGGCAGTTGCAGCTCCAGAGCGGTGCGGAAGGTGCCGAGCACGCTGGCCGCGCCGCACATGTCGTACTTCATTTCGTCCATGCCCTGACCGGGCTTGAGGCTGATGCCGCCGGTGTCGAAGGTGATGCCCTTGCCCACCAGCGCATAGGGTTGCTCACCTTTCTTGCCGCCGTTGTACTGCATCACGACCATGCAGCCGGGTTGGTCACTGCCCTGCGACACGGCGAGGAAGGAGCCTGCGCCCAGTTCGCGCAGTTTCTTTTCGTCCAGCACCTCGACCTTCACGCCCTTGAATGCCTTGGCCAGTTTTTTGGCCTGCTCGGCTACATAGCTTGGGTGGCAGATGTTCGGCGGCAGATTGCCCAGATCGCGGGCGAAGTTCATGCCGGAGTTGATGGCCTGGGCATGACTGGCGGCCTGTTCGGTCTGCGCCTGCTCGGCTTTGTCGCTAAGCAGCGTGATCCGGCTCAGCGGGCGGGCATCGGCCTTCTTGCTTTTGAACTGATCGAAGCTGTACTGGCCGCCGGCGAGGGTTTCCACCAGCAGACGGGTGCGCGCGTAGCTATCGCGATCCTTGAGCTGCACGTCCTGCAGGGCGAGCGTTGCATCGCTGCCGCCAAGGTTCTTCAGAACGCTGGATATGGCGTTGACAACCTTACGCCACTGGCGCGCATCGAGCTCATCGGCTTTACCAGTGCCCACCAGCAATACACGCTCGGCCTTGATGCCGGGCAATTGCTGGAGCAGCAGGGTTTGCCCCGGCTTGCCCTGCACATCACCGCGCTTGAGGATGGCGGTGATGGCGCCGGAACTGGCGTCATCAACGTCTTGCGCGATCTTGCCAAGGATGAGGTCTTCGCCAACCGGGAGGACCAGGGTGGCAGTTTTGGTTGCGGGCGCTTTGGCGGTTTTTACAACAAATTGCATGGTGTCGAGTCCCCAAGACAAAGAGTCGGGTTTGCAGGATAATGCCGGGCTTGTTTTCGGTGGTTCGTCTGGCGCGTCGTCTGAAAATCCGTATATCGATTTCAGCGGCTGTTGCGGGCGGGCCGGCTGCGTGGCGGCTAGTGTGAGCGTAGCCGCCGGAGCCTGACAACCCTGGAGTGTCTGGTTTGATCGTCTTTCGTTACCTGTCCCGTGAGTTGCTGATCACCCTGAGCGCCGTGAGTGCGGTGCTGCTGGTGATCATCATGAGTGGTCGCTTCATCAAATATCTGGCCCAGGCCGCACAAGGGCTGCTCGATCCTGGTGTGTTGCTGATGATCATGGGGTTCCGCCTGCCCGGCTTCCTGCAACTGATCCTGCCGTTGGGGCTTTTTCTCGGCATCCTGCTGGCCTACGGCAGGCTGTATCTGGACAGCGAAATGACCGTGTTGTCCGCGACGGGCATGAGTCAGCGCCGCCTGCTGGCTTACAGTCTGGCACCTGCCGCGCTGGTCGCCGCGCTGGTCGGCTGGCTGAGCCTGGGGCTTGCGCCGCAGGGTGTTGCCGAGGTTGACCGCATCCTCAATGAACAGGACTCGCTGACCGAATTCGATACTCTGGTTCCCGGACGTTTTCAGACGCTGCGCAACGGCACGCGTGTCACCTATACCCGGGAACTGACGGAGGATCGCGCACAGCTGGCCGGTGTCTTCATTTCCGAAACCAACCTGTCCAGTGCCACGGGAGAGGAGCGCGGCTTGTCGGTGCTGGTGGCCGAAAGCGGGCGTCAGGAGGTTCAGGCAGACGGTAGTCGTTATCTGATTCTGGAAAACGGTTATCGCTACGACGGCAACCCCGGGCAGGCCAACTACCGGGCGATCCAGTACGACACCTATGGCGTCCTGCTGCCCAAGCCGGAAGTCAGCATCGAGTTGAGCGAGCGCGAAGCGCTGCCTACGCGGGAGTTGTTCGGCAGTGACGACATCCGTCTGCAATCCGAGCTGCAGTGGCGCTTTTCGCTGCCACTGCTGGTGTTCATCGTCACCCTGCTGGCGGTGCCGCTGTCAAAGGTGAATCCACGACAGGGGCGTTTCCTCAAGCTGCTGCCAGCCGTTCTGCTGTACATGACCTATCTGGCTTTGCTGGTCGCTGCGCGAGGCGCGCTGGACAAGGGGCGAATTCCGCCGGCGCTGGGGCTCTGGTGGGTTCACGGAATTTTCTTTCTGATCGGGATGCTGATGCTCTACTGGGAACCGCTGAGGCTTGCCCTCGACAAGCGTCGTGCAGGGGCGGGGGTGGCCCATGCGTAAGCTCGACCGCTATATCGGCAGCCATGTCCTGTTGGCCATTCTAAGCGTCCTTGGCGTTATTGTCGGGCTTGCGCTGCTGTTCGCCTTTATCGACGAGCTGGGTGATGTGAAAGGCGCCTACGGCACGCTGGATGCCGCGCTTTACGTGCTCTACACGACGCCGTCGCGTGTCTATGAAATGTTGCCAATGGCGGCGCTGATTGGTTGTCTTATCGGCTTGGGGATGCTGGCCAGTAACAGCGAACTGACGATCATGCGGGCCGCGGGTGTTTCCCTGGGGCGTATTGTCCTGGCGGTGATGAAGCCGATGCTGGTGTTGATGCTGGTCGGCGTACTGATTGGCGAATATCTGGCTCCCTGGAGCGAGAATGTTGCCCAGGCCAGCCGAGCCACAGCGCAGGGTGCAGGTGAAGCGCAGAGCAGCAAGCGCGGTCTGTGGCATCGGCAGGGTGACGAGTTCGTGCATGTCAACGCGGTGCAGCCGGGTGGTGTGCTGCTGGGTGTGACGCGCTACAACTTCGACGAGCAGCGCCAACTGCTGTCGGCTAGCTTCGCCCGGCGCGCACATTATCAGGACGATCACTGGCAGCTCAGCGGTATCGCCACGACGCATTTTCGTGGTGACCATACCGAGGTGATCAAGACGGCTGAAGAGCGCTGGGATGTACAGCTGACGCCGCAGCTGCTGGGGACAGTGGTGATGGAGCCGGACGCACTATCGATCACTGGGCTGTGGCGCTATATCCATTATCTTGGCGAGCAGGGTCTCAATAACGGGCGCTACTGGCTGGCGTTCTGGACCAAGGTTCTGCAGCCTGTGGTGACAGTGGCGCTGGTGCTGCTCGCCATCTCGTTCATCTTCGGCCCGCTGCGCTCGGTTACCCTGGGGCAGCGAGTCTTTACCGGCGTCATCGTCGGTTTCGTCTTCCGCATCATGCAGGATCTGCTCGGGCCAGCCAGCCAGGTGTTCGGCTTCTCGCCGCTGCTGGCGGTGCTGGTGCCGGCAGGTATCTGTGCGCTGGCGGGGCTGTTTTTGCTGAGAAGGGCGGGGTAGTGATAGAACCGATAAAAGCGCTTGAGGCTGGACGCTAAGGCAGGTCGTAGTTCGTAGGGTGGGTCATGCTTCATCGACCCAGCGAACAGGGTGCGGTGGACATAAAAAACGATGTCTACCCTACGAAGCTGGCGGCTGTTCGGGGATTGCACTTTATCGATCCACCAGGCGGGGTGTAGTGGATGTAAAGAGCGACATCCACCCTACTTCTTGTGAATATTCTTCGGCAGATGCACCACCTGGCTTTCCGAATAGATGTCATGCCAGGTGCGCTTCTGCTTGTCCCAGAGCATCCACCAGTAGCCCAGCCCCAGCGCAAGCCATGACAGGATGGCGATCAGAAAGCGCAGCAGCGCCTGCCACAGATCAATGGCGCTGCCATCGGCATTCTGGATGCGTACACCCCACACCTGCATGCCGAGTGTCTGGCCGTTGTGGGTCCAGAACTTCGCGAAAAAGGCGAACAGGCAGAACAGCAGCAGCGTGGCGAGAATAGGGTCCCGGTCCAGGCCGCCGCTCTCCGCTACGGCCTTGAGCGCCTCACTGCCATAGAGCAGGCGCAGCAGAACCTGCTGATAAAGCAGAGTGACAACCATCATCAGGGCAATCGAAAGGAAGGCGTCGTAGAAGAGTGCAGCAAGCCGACGGCTCAGGCTGGCGGCTGGGAATTGGCCCTGAGGGCTGAGTGAGTGGCGCATGGAAGTCCTTTTGAGTAAGGCAGGCGCGCATTCTACGGAAATGCGCGCATAAAAAAGCCCCTGATGTTGCCATCAGGGGCTTTTTGGAGCGGCAGCTTATTCCTGGACTTGAACCTGGTCAGCCTGCATGCCCTTTTGACCTTGCACTGCGATGAAGCTGACTTTCTGGCCTTCTTTCAGGCTCTTGAAGCCGTTGCCTTCGATCGCGCGGAAATGCACGAACAGATCCGGACCGCTCTCGGGAGTGATGAAACCAAAACCTTTCTCGTCGTTAAACCACTTGACGGTACCGTTCTGACGATTCGACATGTCTTTGTATCCTTGAAACTCAATAGTAGAAGCGCACCTGCACGGCAGGGGCGGGAACTGGTTGCAAGGAGTAAGGAGTCGAGCGGGATGTAGCGGATCGAATGATCTACTGCACCAGGTCACGATTCTACAGCGACCCATGCAAACACAGTGGGCACACTCTACGATAACTCTCAAGGAGTGCCAACCCCTTGCAGCCATAGAATTTGCCCTGTTCAGGCGGCGCTTTTTCAGCGCGATTTGTCAGTCGGAATCAGCCTTTCTGGGCGGGTGTCGACTGTAGTGCCGTGCAGTGAGTGCCGCGCTTGTATCGGGTGTCGCGAGGGGTGTCGAGCCAACTGGCTCAGGTCATGCAGTGAAGCGCTGCCGTGCTTGAAAGCTAACGGCATTCAGCGGGCTGTCGGCTGCCCGTTGAATAGGATGATGGTGCCTCGAGAGAGACTCGAACTCTCACGTTGTTACCAACGGCGGATTTT
>JADKLW010000192.1_pt2 | contig 25772 bp, 16 predicted proteins | sample 8641881 | NCBI WGS metagenome assembly JADKLW01 (sample SAMN16272185, study PRJNA661076) | feces metagenome | isolation source: fecal sample from diarrhoea affected cattle B | host: Bos taurus | place: South Africa: Lokaleng Village, Mahikeng | collected 2019-09 | reverse complement strand
TCAAAACTTTGAAAATTTTTCAGCGCTTCTGCCATAGAACTTGGGTTAGCATTATAGGTATCCAGCACCAGAAGTTGATCATTTTTTTGCACGATTTGTGACCGCATATTTGTGGGCATATATTGCTCTACTGCATTCTTAATTCGGCTTACAGATACTCCGAAATGCAAACCTAAGCTAGCTGCTGCACAGAGATTCGAGAAATTATAATTTCCTGTAAGCTTACTTAATATTTTCTCACCTTTATATTCGATACCTACAGAATGTTCTTGAGAAAAATGTTCAAAATAATAATCAGATTCTGGGCTTCCAAAGGTTATTTTGATATTATAACCCGCAGTTTTTTCAACCTGAATGGAATCATTTTCATTCACCAAAATGGTTTTATTATCAGCTTTCAGGAAATCATAAAGTTCAGATTTCCCTTTGATCACTCCGGAAAAACCGCCAAATCCTTCTAAATGGGCTTTTCCGAAATTAGTGATGTATCCAACATCTGGTTGCGCTATTTCACACAGCAATTCTATTTCTTTCTGATGATTCGCACCCATTTCAATTACTGCCATTTCGTGTTCGGGTTTTATGGATAACAGCGTCAATGGAACACCAATATGATTGTTCAGATTACCGAAAGTGTATTGGGTATTAAATTTCTGAGAAAGCACAGCGTGAATAAGTTCCTTGGTTGTGGTTTTTCCGTTACTTCCGGTCAACGCAATTACAGGAATTTGTAACCGGTTTCGGTGGTATTTTGCAATTTCCTGTAAAAACAATAAAGTAGAAGGTACATAGAAAATATTACTAGCGATATTCTCATATTCCTTTTGTTCTACAATCACTGCCAAAGCTCCATTTTCTATAGCTTCTTGTGCTGTGGCAGCCGCATTAAAACGTTCACTTGAAAAGGCGAAAAAAATGTCATTCTTCTCAACTGTTCTGCTGTCTATAGTGACTTTATTGCATTGAAGAACGAAAGGATAAAACGCTTCTGTATTCATGTTTCAAAAATAAAAAATCCTTCCAAAGAATGGAAGGATTTTCTGTTATTTAAAAGACTTTTATCTTCTTGTTCTGTTCTTATCAGCTCCTCTTGCATCCTGTGCTACGCGGAATCCGATCCATTTATATCCAGTGTGTTGATTTTTGAATCTTCTTTGTCCCGGATCCAGCCAATATGCTGTATCCTGCCAAGATCCACCTTTTACGACTCTCACCTCGTTAGAGATTGCTGAAGTTCTGGAAGCAGTGTCATTCTGAAGAACAACTCTACCATTCGCATCTACAAAGAAATCTCTTCTTGGTGCGTTATACATGTTGTAGCTTCCGTCAGCACTGTCTGCCTGTGTTCTGAAATCCAAAGAAGACTGTCTGTCGCCATCTCTGAAATTACTGTAGTCAGCAATGGTTTCTTTTTCAAACTGTCCCGGAAGACTTCTGTAAAGCAATTTTCCATCAGCCAGCGTATCGTATTGGATGCTTCCGTCATCTACTCTTCTGTAAGAGCCATCGCCATTTCTAACGATTCTTTGCGGCGCATTTCCTCTGTAATAATTGAAGTCACTGTAATCAGCATCAATGATAGGCCTATAAACATCGGCTGTCCATTCTGCAACGTTTCCGAACATGCCGTAAAGCCCAAGATCACTTGCCGGATATTCTTTCACATCTGCTGTGTAGGCTGATCCATCATTTTTCCATCCCGGAACTCCGGAGTAATCTCCGATACCGTTCTTGAAATTCTCAAGGAATAATCCCTGGCTTCTTCCTCTTTTACCTCGAAGGTCCTCAATTTGAGGGTTTTTACCTAAGATATTGTTATACTCTCTGTTCTTTTGAGTTCCCAGAGCTGCGAATTCCCATTCTACTTCTGTAGGAAGCCTGAATTTCTGAACTAAAGGTGCCGCAGGAGACCTGTTGGCAGCCAGCAATCTTTGATTTGCTGTTTTCATTCCAGATTTTTGAGCGAGTCTTTGTTCGTTGATATAAGCTTGCATATCCGGATCGTTTGCTTTAAACTTATCCATATTGAAAGCAGTTCCACCTACGTTATTTGACTCGTTGATATAAAGATCTTTGGAAATAATTCCTGCATCCATCAGCGCTTTTTCGTTGGCTCTGTCGGTTAACCATTCACAATACTTGTTTGCCTGGCTCCAACTTACACCTACTACCGGATAGTAATCAAATTCCGGCGATCTGAAATAGGTTTCGGAAAAATCGTTACGGGAAAGCTCGTTATCCCAAAGAAGGGTATCGGGCAAAGCACCATTATAGATTTCGCGGTAACTTGGGTCAGACGGCGGGAAAACATATTTTAACCAGGTAAGATATTCCCGATATTCATAATTGGTGATTTCAGTTTCTCCAAGGTAGAATGAACTCACCTGCATTCTGCGGGGAGAGTTATTCCAATCATGCATTACATCATCTTTCACTAATCCCATTGTAAACGTTCCACCTTCTACGTATACCATTCCGGGCCAGCCTTTTTGTTTTTGCATTTTTCCTGCAAAAAACCATCCTCTAGATTCGTTGGGTTTCCATCCTGTTTTACTTACAAAACTTTTGGTGCCTCCTCCGGATCCTGATCCCCCACAACTGGTTAATACGAAAGCTGAACTTAATGCTATTAATGAAAACAACTTTAGTTTTTTCATAGTCAGTATAAATATTTTCAAAGTACAAAGAAATAATAAATTTATCAATTAATCAAGAATTGTTTTGATTTTTTTCAAACGATTATAAATTTATTTTATTGTATCACATTATTATTTTAAAATTTTCGTTTAATTTGTATTCCTGAAATTAAATTCAAAAATGAGACGTTATCTTTTTATTCTTTTTTTATTTCAATCCGTCACGCTTCTTTTCTCCCAGAAAGTAACTGTTCAGTGGGAGGGTGCAAAAATTAATGACTTTGGTCATGTAAAAATAAATCTGCCCAACTTCCGAAACGATGGTTTTTCATTTGACCAAAATAATATATTTATTCACACCAAACAAAACATCCGTGAAAAAGATATAAAAATTACCAACTTACAATGGGAAAATGTAGCAGAAAGAGAGCTTTATGACCTAGACAGAAACAACCTTCCGGAGTTTGAAACTACCGATGTTTCCTATGTAAACGGAGAAAACGGCAGAACTGCACTGGTGAGTGTTGGCTTGTTCAAAAAAATTGACGGAAAAATCCTCAGGCTTTCTTCATTCGAGCTTACCGAAACAGAAAAAGGCGGTAGTATGCTCCAGAAAATTGGCAGCACAGACAATCCGTTGGCTTCAGGTAATTTTTATAAAATTAAAGTCGACAAATCAGGGATCTTTAAAATCACCAAAGATTTCCTACAAAGTATAGGAATAAATGCGGGCAGTGTCAATCCAAAAAATTTAAGAATTTATGGCAACGGCGGCCTTATTCTTCCGGAACACAATCAGAATAAACGATACAGTGCCCTTCAGGAAAATGCGATACAAGTAACGGGTGAGGATGATGGCGTTTGGAACGACGGCGATTATGCTCTTTTTTACGCTCAAGGACCGGACGGATATAATCTTTATAATACCACCAACGGAAATGGTTTTAAAAGAACCGATACAAGAACCGACCGAAGCAACAATGTAAAAAATATTTACGAAGATTTTTCTTACTACTTTATTACTTTTGACAAAGGACCGGGCAAAAGGGTAACCACCACGGATGCTGCACTTCCAGCGAATCTTATTACCAGATACCATGAATATCAGGTCATCAATGAAGAAAAGAGAAACCTTTTGAAATTAGGAAAAGTTTGGGTAGATGACCAACCGTTTACCAATTCTAAATCGATCAGCATCACCACACTTTCTGCTCCTCTGCCGGGAGAACAAATTCTTTACAGAACGCAGGTGATAGGCTATAAAGCGCAGGGAAATTCGCTGGCTTTTAATATTAACAATCAGAATCCTGCCACGCAAACCATATCTACCACCGCCAACACACCAGATTTTGTACCGATGCGATTTACGGGAACACTGAACAATGCGCAGGGAACCACTTTTACTTTTAATTATGAGCCCAATATTTCGGTGAACCCTAATGGTACTTTTTATTTCGATTATTTAGAAATTCAGTATAAAGAAAATTTAGCATTTAACGGAAGCCAAATGAATTTCAGGGATTTTTCTCTGGTGAGTGGATCCGGGCAAACGTATGGATTTTCGGTTTCCAATGCTTCGTCAGTGGAACAAATATGGGATGTGACGGATATTACCAATGCAAACCGAAGAGTGAACAAAGCAACTGGAAGCAGTATTTTTAATTTTGGATACATCACCAATAATCCTGATTTCAATAATGAATTTGTCGCTTTTCGTGCAGATGCAGCTTATCAACCAACATTTGTAGGAAAAGTGGAAAACCAGAATCTCCAGGCGCTGCAGAATGTAGATTATCTCATCCTCACACGCCCGGAAATGATGATGCAGGCTCAAAGACTGGCCAATTATCATCAAACAAAAAATAATTTCAACACCCAGATTGTTGATATTCATAAAATATATAATGAATACAGCAGCGGCGGGCAGGATCTTACTGCGATCCGAGACTTTGTCACGCATCTCAACACTCCTGCGGGAAACCTGAAATATGTTTTTATTTTGGGAGATGCTACTTATGATTTTAAACACAAAACGCCCAACAGTTATAACGTCGTACCCAGTTATCAGAGCGAGGAAAGCGGCAATTATGTAACTTCCTTTGTGACAGACGACTATTTCGTAATGACTTCTCCGCAAACCACTACTAATTTAGGGTTTGTAATTCCTGATCTTCCGATTGGAAGAATTCCTGCCGCCAATCCTCAGGAAGCTAAAACCATGATCGACAAAACCTTAGCATACTATAACAGTTTGCCGGGACAATCTTCCCCTTTCGGAATTTGGCGCATGAAACTGGATTTTGTAGTAGATGATGACAAAGACGGCGGAACTCCCTTTCATACTATTATGAATGCTTCTCTAGTAGATGTTTTTGAAGGAACAACAGATAAACCGGAATATAATGTCAGAAAATTATATATGGACGCTTTTCCTGCAGAAAGCACGGCTGCTGGACAAAGATATCCACAGGTGAACCAGGCGATTGCGAATGATATCGGGAACAGTTTGTATTTATTTTATTTCGGACATGGCGGTATCAACGGGTGGTCTCAGGAAAGAGTTCTGACTACCAATGAAGTGCAAGGCCTCAATAATTTTTCATCCGTCTACAGCCGATTTCCGTTTGTTTCCACCATAACCTGTGAATTCACGCTCTGGGATGATCACGATACTTATTCCGTTGGTGAACAATTCATCAAGCATAAAAGCGGCGGAGCGGCTACGATGATTACTTCCAGCCGCGCCGTAAACGTAGGATATGGTGAAACTTTTTCCGGGGCTTTCACCAAATCTATTTTTACGCTGAATGCTGCTGAAGATTTTGAAACCTTAGGAAATGCTCATTTAACAGCCAAGAAAAATTATGGAGGCAGCAGCGATCACCTGAAGGTAAACTACCTCGGCGACCCTGCAATGAAACTAAGCCGCCCTAAAAAATTATTATTCATTGATAATATCGAAAGTCCGGTGCCTGGCCAGATAAGAGCTTTGGATTTTGTTAAAATTACAGGGCATATCAACCATCCAAACGGAACAGTAAACACAGGTTTCAACGGAAAAGTGATTGTCAATATTTTTGATAAAAGAGTCAATAAAAGCACTTTGAATAATGATGGAAATCTTACTCCGATTTTGCATTATACCGAGGAAGGCAGCCCTATTGTAAAAGCCTCCGGAACGGCAGTCAACGGACAATTTACTGTGGAATTCTATGTTCCGAATGATATAAATTATACCCTTGGCACCGGGAGAATTATCGCGTATGCGGATAATAATGTAGAAGATGTTTTCCAAAACCAGCCGTATCAGATTGGTGATATTAATCCAAACGGCATTAATGACAATGAACCGCCCAGAGTGAAGCTGTACATGAACAATACCAATTTTGCTGATGGTGGAATTACCGATCAGAATCCTATGCTTCTGGCGTGTGTGACTGACGATACCGGAATCAATTCAACTGGAGCCGGAATTGGCCACGACATCATTACGTATCTTGACGGACAAATTATTAACACCACTGTACTGAATGATTTCTACAATCCGGGCGACGGAAATGGCTGTCTGAATCCTTCGCTGGCCGAATATCAAAAAGGAAGTGTTACCTATCCTTTTAGAAACCTTGCTCCTGGCGAACATACTTTAACCTTCAGAGTGTGGGATATTAACAATAATTCTACTACTGAAACGTTAAGGTTTATAGTAAAAGATGAAGCAAGCCAAAATCTGGTGATCAACAGGCCGCTGAACTGGCCTAATCCGTTTACGGATAAAACCTATATCCATTTTGAGCATAACTGCGACGATATCCTTGATGTCAATGTACAAATCTTCACCATCACTGGAAAACTCGTGAAAACGATCAGCCAGACCGTAATGGCAGAACCTTTCCTGCAGGGATTCAGAACTCCGCGCCATGCCATTGGCTGGGACGGAAAAGATGATTTCGGAGATGCTGTAGGAAAAGGAACTTATATTTTTAAGATATTTGCACGAAGCCAAAATCAGGAGAAATGCAAAGGAGGTGCTACAGCAATAGAAAAAATGGTATTATTACGATAATATTTTAAAATAATTTATATATTTGAAAGATTAAAAATAACTATATGGATTTTACAAAAAAACTGCTTTTAGGGTTGGGTTTAGGAGCCAGTGTAACGGTTTTTGCACAAGACTTAAGCAAAATCAGGCCTGTACTTACAGGAGCGCCTTTCCTTAGAGTAGCTCCCGATGCACGTGCAGGAGGTATGGGCGACCAGGGTGTTGCGACCTCCGCTGATGTTTTTTCACAATTCTGGAATGCAGCAAAATATCCTTTCAGCAGAAGTTTATCCGGCGTTGGGGTGAACTATACACCATATATGGGCAAGCTTACTAACGATGTTTTTTTACTTTACGGTTCCTATTTCAGATTTCTGGGTCAGGAAGAACGCTCCACCATCTCTGCCAGCCTTTATTATTTCAATATGGGAGAAGTTCAATTAACAAGTTTAACTTCACCCAACGTGGTCAACGATGAAGGGATCTCAAAACCTAACGAATTTGCAATAGACGTTGCCTATGCGTTGAGACTTGCCGATTCTTTTTCAATGGCAGTAACAGGTAGATTCATCCGTTCAGATTTTTCAGGTGGTTTCAATACCGATACTACACTGAAAGCAGCGAACTCTTTCTCTGTTGATATTTCCTCTTATTATACCAGTCCACGTTTCTCCGGTTTAGGCGGAATGGATAACAAAATAAATGCCGGATTGGCGGTTCAGAATCTGGGTCCGAAACTGGATTATACCGGCGATGAAGAATCCAGAAGTTACCTTCCAACGATGGCAAGATTGGGTGTAGGATACGATGTTTTCATTGATGATGTCAATCGCATAGGATTCAGTGCAGAAGCTTCCAAACTTCTTGTTCCCGGTGCTGAACTGGTAAGAATTGATCCAAGAACCGAAAGACCCATTTATGAAGTTCCTAATGTGGGAGTGCTGGAAGGAGTTGGGAAATCTTTCAAAAATCCCAACAGCATTATGTTCTCCGGAGCATTGGAATACGCTTATGATAACGCCTTTTTTGTAAGAGGAGGTTATTTCCATGAAAGTGAAGAACAGGGAGCAAGACAGTTTGCAACCGCGGGTGTGGGATTAAAATACAACGCCTTTTCACTGGATGTATCTTACTTGCTCAATACGTCCAAACTGAATACAGCATTAGACAATACGTTGAGATTTGGCCTCACTTGGCATATTGGTGACGACACCATGAACGCCAACGACTATTAAAAGATAATATGACACTGTACAAAGCTCCGCAAAACGGGGCTTTTTTTGTAAAAATAAGGCTAATTTTGCATCCATATCCCCTATTTTCTTGACCTACAAATCCGAAATACAGAAATTCATCACCAGCCAGTATATTTATTCCGGGGCGAGGGTTGCATTGGCGATCATTATTCCAAGCGTAATTCTGGCTTATTTCGGTTTACTGAAAGAGTATTTCTTATTTCCGCTGGGCACCAGTTTCGTAGGGCTCACAGATATGGCAGGTCCATTTATCCGAAGAAGAAATTCCCTTATTTTAGCGATCATTTCCTTTTTCACTGTCATCTCTGTTGCGAGTTTCATTCAGGGATACCCTGTTCTGGTTTTTTTAGGAATTGTTGTATTTGGGATGTTTTTCACTCTTTTAGGTGTGTATGGACAAAGATTGGCTGCAGTGGGCGGATTAACTTTGGTGGTCTTTTCAATTTTTATTGATGTACATTTCTCCCAAACCTGGGAATTTGAAAATATAGTTACGTTTATCGCGGGCGGAATATGGTTTTTACTGATTTTTCTGCTGGTTTCACGACTTCAACCATACAAGCTTGCTAGTCAGATGATTGGCGAAAACTACCTGGAGCTGGCAGAATACCTTAAAATAAAAGCGAAATTTTATCAACAAAATGCAGATCTGGATGCACTGTATCAGGAAGTGATTTCCAAACAGATCGTGATTAAGAATCTACAGGAAGAAACGAGAGAAATGGTTTTCAAGACCAGAACGATTGTAAACGAAGCTACCACCACCAGCCGGCTCCTGATGCTGATGTTTCTGGATGCCATCGATTTTTATGAAAAACTGATCACCAGCGATCAAAACTACGCGAATTTACACGCTAATTTCGGGAAAACCCCTATCCTTCCTGCGATTCATCGTTTTCTGAATGATCTCGCAGAAGAGGTGACCTATATTGGAATTGCCTTACAGAGCGGAACCAAAAGCCATCCTTCCAGAGATATTGATGCGGAACTTCAAAAGGTGTACAATATTTATTTCCATCTGCGCAAAAGAAAAATGTCAGCTGAAACTTTGGAGAATTTCATGGCGCTTCGGCTCATTCTTTACAGGATAAATGAGGTGGCAGATGATGTTAAAATTATTCACAAAGTTTTCTCTCAGGATCTCAGGAATATAAAAAGTCTTTCCTCCGGTCTGGATTATGACAAATTCGTTCCGAAACAGGAACAGCTCAATTCAAGAGTGCTTCGCAATAACCTTTCTTTGAAATCGTCCCATTTCCGGCATGCGGTACGGTTGACGGCAGCCTTGCTTATCGGGTATGCCGTTTCACTATTGGGAACCTCTGAAATTGGCCATTCCTACTGGATTCTCATTACCATTGTCGCCATCATGCGGCCCGCTTACAGCACTACAAAACACCGGAATCTGCTGCGGCTTTACGGAACCGCATCCGGCGCCGTGGTAGCCTATCTCCTGCTTATTTTTGTAGAAAATGACACCTTGCTTCTCGGCCTGTTGTTTACCTCTATGCTTCTGTGTTTCACCTTATTAAAAGAAAAATATGCCACTGCTGTTTTCTTCATGACCATTTATATCTTTATCACTTTCAATTTTCTGAATCCCGGAAATGTAAATCTTATTTTCCGTGACCGGATTCTGGATACCACCATTGCAGGTATTATCGCTGCTGCAGTTTCTTATTTTATTTTGCCTGTTTGGGAGCATACACAGAACAGTAAATTAATGGAGAAATCTACATTGGCCAACCTCAGATATTTCAAAAATGTAATCAAGAAAATAGAATACAAAAGCCCTGATGATGAAGAATACAGAATGAGAAGAAAAGACGCCATCATCAGTCTGGCGAACCTTTCCGACAGTTTCCAACGACTGCTTTCCGACCCTAAGAATCAGCAGAAGAAAATGGAAAGCGTACATCAGTTTGTCACCACCTCCCATTTAATTACCGCTTACACTGCTTCGCTGGCGCAGTATTCTCAATCACCCCATCATTTTTCCGAGATTGATTTTGAAAACTGGGAGCGCAAAATTCTTGCTGAACTGAGCCACACACTGGATCTGCTGACCGGCAGAGAAAGCCAACCGGATTCTGAGCGGATTTCGATAAAAACGGATGACCGTGTTCAGCAGCTTTTGGTAAAAAGAAAAGAGGAAATTCTGGAAGAAGAATTCTTTGACCGCCGCGACCCGAGCCGGATATCAAGACTTACCGAACTTACCAGTATTCAGGAAATATTAGAACTTTTATATGATGTCGCTCTGGAACAAAGGAGAGTTACCGAGAAGTATGCGGTTATAGATGGAGTACATCCTTCGGAGGAATCTTAAAATGGATCTGATGCTGTTCTTCAATAACGGCAAAATAAAAATCCTCGATTTTAGTGACGGTGGCGTCGTAACAGTCTTCAAAACTTTCATCAAAAACACGGCATCGAACTCTTGAAAGATCATTTAGACTGAATTGCTCCACTTCATAATGCTTTTTTAAAGACCAATATTTACTCGGATGCAGTTTGTACAAAGCTTCTTTGATGACCCAGATTACCGTAAGAAATTCCACCTCATCTTCATTTTCAGTCCAGGGAATTTCTGAAGGATGCAAAAATTTGTGTTTGATTCTTAAAATTTTAGGCATAATCCGCTCAATATCAATCCCTACCCTCTTTTTTGAAATTGCCAAAGACGCAAACGGAAACGAATGGGTGATGGAAATATAATAATCCTTAGGAAAAAGATACGGCTGCCCGATGGTTTTATAAAGAATCTTATGATCGGGAAGCAGCTTCTTCAGCATCTGGCGGATCATCAGATACTCCTGAAGTTTCTTGGGATGATAGTTTTCTACTTTGCCAAAATTTTCAGCTTCTATCAGTTCTTCATGATTAAACCGGTCCTGCTCATCATATTTCCAGAAAAGAATCGTCGCATTTTGATCGGTAAAATCCTGATAGAAGGGCATATTGTATTGCTTTTAAACCTTGCAAATTTGCAAAAGTTTAAGCACAAATTCAAAATATCGTTTCGATAACTTTCCGGAATGTAACTCTTGTTACGTTCTTCAACTGCAAATCTGACTTACTTTGCATAAAAATCAGAGGAATGAAAATCATCATCATAGGAGGCGTTGCCGGAGGTGCAACAGCCGCAACCAGACTCAGAAGATTAAGTGAAAAAAACGACATCATCATTTTCGAAAAAGGCGAATATGTAAGTTTTGCCAATTGTGGCCTGCCTTACCATATTGGCGGAATCATCGACAACAGAGATAAACTTCTTCTGCAGACTCCTGAAAGTTTAAAAGAACGATATAACCTGGACACCAGAGTTTTTACGGAAGTTATTGCCATCAATAAAGAAGAGAAAACTGTTTTCGTAAAAAACCTGAAAACCGGCGAAGAATACACCGAAACCTACGATAAGCTTCTCCTTTCACCGGGAGCTGAACCCATAAAGCCGCCTTTTGAAGGCATTCATTCTGATAAAATCTTTACCCTCCGCAATATTCCGGATATGGATAAAATTGTGGAACAAACGAAAAACAAGAAAGATTTCGTCGTTGTTGGCGGAGGTTTCATCGGGCTTGAAATTGCAGAAAACCTGATAGGATTAGGCAAAAATGTACGTCTTATAGAACTCAGCAATCAGGTAATGACTCCGGTTGATTATGAGTTTGCAAGCTTGATTCACCATAAAGCTGAAGAAAAAGGACTGACGCTTTTGCTGAATACCGGTGTACAGAAATTTGAAAACTACGGTAACAATATCAAAGTTTATTTGAATGATGAAACTTTTGTTGAAACAGAAGCTGTGATTCTCGCTATTGGTGTAAAACCCGAAACCCAACTCGCCCAAAATACCGGGTTGGAAATGGGCGAAACCGGAGGAATTCTGGTGAACGAATACATGCAGACTTCAGATGAAAATATCTACGCAGTGGGCGATGCGATTGAGGTTGCGCATTACATTCATGGTAAAAAAGTGTTAATTCCATTAGCATGGCCGGCAAACCGTCAAGGTAGATTAGTAGCCGACAATATTATTCGCGGAAATCATTCAAAATATACCGGAAGTCTGGGATCCTCTATTCTGAAATTCTTTGAACTTTCTGTTGCTGCCACCGGACTTAATGAAAAAACACTGAAGAAAAACAGAATTCCGTACAACACCATTGTCATTACGAAAGGGCATCATGCAGGTTATTATCCCGGTGCAAAAGATATCGTCATGAAAGTGATTTTTGACAAGACCGGAACTATTCTCGGTGCGCAGGCCATTGGTGAAGAAGGTGTTGATAAAAGAGTGGACATCATCGCTACCGCCATAAAAGGCAAACTGAAGATTCAGGATCTGCAGGAAATTGAAATTACATACGCACCACCCTACAATTCGGCCAAAGATCTGATCAACATTGCGGGATATGCTGCAGAAAATATTTTGAACGGTGACCTGAAAGTGATCAGCCACGATGAATTGGAAGATTTCGCGATCCAAAATAACACCGTTATACTGGATGTGAGAACGCCTCAGGAACACGAACGGGGAAACATTGAAAATTCCGTCAACATCAATGTGGATAATCTTCGGAAACGCATGGATGAATTGGATAAAGACAAGACTTATATTATTTATTGTCAGGTCGGATTGCGCGGATACCTTGCCAACCGCATCCTAAGAAACAACGGTTTTATCAATGTGTTCAATCTTCAGGGCGGATACCACTTGTGGAGCAGTGTTCATAGCGTTAAGAAAAAGCCTGAACTTACAGCATGAAACCGCATGAAATGATAAATCTTAAAAATCCTTGAGCAATTTTATCTGATTACGATAAAGAAGCACCCTGCCTTGGTTTTCGAGTTTTTTCAGCATTCGGCTGATGACGACGCGCGAGCTTGCCAAGTCATTGGCAATTTGTTCGTGAGAAATATTGATGACAGTTCTCCCCGTATTTCTGGATTTTTCTTTCAGATAATTCAGAAGTCGGGTGTCCAGATTATTGAAGGCCACCATGTCCAGCGCCCGAAGCATTTCGTAGAACCGGTTCTGCATGGTGCGCATGACGAAGGTTTTCCAAGAGGGATATTTCTGCATCCATTGATCCATATATTCCACGGGAATCAGCCATAATTGGGAATCTTCATCGGCAACGGCCATTATTTCGCTTTGCTGTTCTTGCATACAACAGGTAAAAGTCATGGCACAGCCATCGGCCGAATTCAGGTAATACATCAGAAGTTCTTTTCCGCTATCGTCCGTCATCGAGACTTTCAGGGTCCCTTCCAGCACAATGGGCATGAAAACAATAGGCTGTCCGAAGCTGATCACCGGCTCCCCTTCCCTGACTCTTTTCAGTTTACCTACTGCTAAGATTTCCTCCACCAGTTCCGACTCGAAAAGGCTGCTGATTCTGTCCTTTATTTCCATCTCTCAAAAATAAGGAATAATCAGTATAAATATTTAATAAACTGACTAATAACCGTGGTTCCCGATATCACTTAAATTTCCGGGAAAATGTGGAAAACTAAAGCAGTTTTTTGAAATGAATAAGTGAAGTTACCGTTTCGTAGGTTGAGAGATTAAACCCGAACCCATGCATCTTGTAAAACCTGACCAGTCTTTTGTAAAACCTGACCAGCTTCTTGAAAAACCTGACCAGCATTTTATGAAATTATACTGCGGAAATATGAAAACCTGACCAGCTTTTTTAAATCGCTGACCAGCCTTTTGAGCACTTGTACTAAATTAGAGAGATGGATGACGGATAAATCAATCTTAGAAAGTGGAAATTACATATTCATTTCCGTAGGAGGAAGAAAAATCCGTTACAAGAATTTGTTGTATTTTTGCACAAATATTAATTCAATGGACACTACAACACAATACATTCCTTATAAAGTAAAAGATATTTCTCTGGCTGAATGGGGAAGAAAAGAAATCATGCTTGCCGAAGCGGAAATGCCGGGCCTTATGTCGATTCGTGAAGAATACGGACCCTCTCAGCCGTTGAAGGGTGCCAGAATTGCGGGATGTCTGCACATGACGATACAGACTGCTGTTCTGATTGAAACGCTGATTGCGCTGGGCGCGGAAGTAACCTGGTCTTCCTGTAATATTTTCTCCACTCAGGATCACGCCGCGGCGGCTATTGCTGCTGCCGGAATTCCGGTGTATGCCTGGAAAGGGATGAATGAAGAGGAATTCGACTGGTGTATTGAGCAGACTTTATTTTTTGGAGAAGACAGAAAACCTCTTAATATGATTCTGGATGATGGCGGCGACCTTACGAATATGGTTTTTGACCGTTTTCCGGAACTAACCAAAGACATCAAAGGCCTTTCCGAAGAAACCACCACAGGTGTTCACCGTCTATACGAAAGAATGGCCAACGGAACTTTGGTAATGCCTGCCATCAACGTAAATGATTCTGTAACCAAGTCGAAGTTTGATAACAAATACGGATGCCGCGAATCTGCAGTAGATGCAGTACGAAGAGCGACCGACGTGATGCTTGCCGGAAAAAGAGTGATTGTTTGTGGATACGGCGATGTGGGTAAAGGAACTGCCGCTTCTTTCAGAGGTGCAGGATCTATCGTTACCGTTACTGAAATCGATCCGATCTGTGCATTGCAGGCTGCAATGGAAGGTTATGAAGTGAAAAAACTGGATACCGTTATCGAAACTGCGGATATCATTATCACGACTACCGGGAATTTCAATATCGTAAGAGGTGAGCATTTCAAAAAAATGAAAGATAAAACCATCGTTTGTAACATCGGGCATTTCGACAACGAAATCGATATGAAATGGCTGAACGACAATTACGGTTCTACAAAATCTACCGTTAAACCTCAGGTTGATATTTATAACGTAGATGGAAACGACATCATTATTCTGGCAGAAGGAAGATTGGTGAATCTGGGTTGCGCAACAGGACACCCGAGTTTTGTGATGAGTAATTCATTCTCAAACCAGACTTTGGCTCAGATTGAACTTTGGACGAACAGCGACGCTTACGAAAATAAAGTGTACATGCTGCCCAAGAAACTTGATGAAAAAGTAGCGATGCTTCACCTGAAAAAAATCGGTGTGGAACTTGAAACTCTTTCTGAGGATCAGGCCCAATATATCGGAGTAGAGGTGGAAGGACCTTACAAGCCGGAATATTACCGTTACTAAGAATTTTCAGCTTCACACAATACTTTCCCCGGATGATGTCCGGGGAATTTTTATATCTTTAAACAAAAAAAATGACGAAAATTATACTTTTTCTCATTACCTTTCTGTCGTCTCTTGTATATTCTCAAAATGAGTTCATTACCGTATGGAAACCAGCAAATGCACAGTCGAAAACAGTTGCCAATGTACCTGCTCAAAGCACAACACAACAAATTTGGTTTCCGGGAAGAGGCATCAACTTTAATGTGTACTGGGAAGAAATCGGATTTCCGTCTCATAACGGCACCATGAATGGAATAAGTTCTTCGCAGCATTTTCTTGTTGATTTCGGGACTCCTTATCATCTGGATCCTACGCTTGCCACTTATCGTATAAAAATAAGTAATGGCAATGGAAATTTTGATGCTGTCCGTTTTTATAATGAATATTTTGTTTCGCCCAACCTGGGCACGCCTATATTAATGAATCTTTTGGGAGATAACGATAAACTACTGGAAGTCCAGCAATGGGGAAATATTAACTGGCTCAGCATGGAGACTGCTTTTACGGATTGTTCAAATTTGGATGTAGCTGCAACTGATATTCCTATACTTGCTAATGTTACGAACGCGGCGCTCATGTTCCACAACTGTACTTCTCTTTTGGGAAACCCTACTTTCAACCAATGGAATACTTCTACGATTACAAACATGAGTCATCTGTTTTCCAATGCAGGGAACTTCAATCAACCGTTAAATAACTGGAATACCGCCAATGTGACGGATATGACCTGGCTGTTTCATTATTTATCATCTTTCAATCAGCCACTATCATCATGGAATGTTTCCAATGTGACTACAATGCTGCACATGTTTCATCTCTGTACCAGTTTCAATCAGGATTTGAGTAGCTGGAATGTTTCGAATGTAACAGAATTCCGGGATTTTCTGAGTGGAGCGACAAGCTTCAACCAAAGTTTGGAAACGTGGAATCTCGCCTCCGTTGCACAAGCGAACAATATGCTCACAAACACAGCATTAACCTGCAATAACTGGGATAAAACCCTACATGGATGGCGCACGAATCCTACTACCGCCAACAATGTAAACCTGGGTAATGTGGCTCCGCTTCAGTATAAAGATCCTTTGGCAATAGCTGCGCGCGACTATCTTATTAATGTTAAAGGGTGGACAATAACAGGTGACGTTTTAAGCAACGAATGTGAATCGACACTTTCGGTCTCTGAAGCAAACCTCAACAATTTAATCTCAATCTATCCGGTTCCGGTATCGGATTTTTTGCGGATTCAATCACCTGAAAAAATCATCAGTATTACGATAACAGATTTTTCTGGCAGAATGATGTATCGAGAAAAAGGTGATATCAAGATAATACCTGTTTCACATTTCAATTCCGGAAGCTACATGATCGGTATAGAAACTGCCAAGGGAACACTCAGCAGAAAGTTCATTAAAAAGTAAAATAAGATTTTTATTTTCGGGCGACGCTTTTTTAAAATTCAGCGCTGATCATTTCAGAAAGTTTCTCATATCGCTCACCAAGTTTGCGCTTCAGTCTTTGACGGGACTTTTTCACTGCATCTTGCGTAACACCTAATAATCTGGAGATTTCTACTTGGCTGAATCCCAACTTTTGCAATAGAATAACACGCAGATTCGCTGGTGTAATTTCCGGAAACTCCCCACTGAGATTACCATAAAATTCCGGGTATTCTTTCTGGAACTGCCTGCGGAAAATCTGCCAGTTCTCTTCTGTCATGAGATGAGACTCTAATAATTGGTGGAGTTTACCTTCTTTTTCCTCAAGATGAGATGAAGCTGAGAGACGAATTGTTTCAATTTCCGAATTTAGTTGTTCAATATATTGGTTTTTACTTTTCAAATACTGCACCTGATCTTGGAGTGTTTGGCGTGTTTCCATGAGGGTTCTTTCGAAACCAACTTTTTCTTTTTCTAGTTCCGTAATCATTCTGTCATATTGCAATTTACGTTTGGCTTCATTTTTCTTGAGCCGCAGAAGATTCCACCCCAACAAAACAAATCCGATTCCTGCTACCACAACAAAAATTACAAGCAGATTATTTCTGGATGATAATTTTTCATTGGCTTTCGTAATTTTCTGTTGATACAGCGCTTTTTGCGTCATCAGATGGGTCTTGTTCAGGGTCTGTTCGCCATCAGTCAACCGCAGTGAATCGTCGAGCATTTTAATCTCCCGGCGGATATCAGGTATTTCTGAAATACGACCTAAACCTTGAAACAAATCCAGTTTTATCTCAGCAATCTCGCGTCTTGAACTCATATAATACGATCTGGATCTGGAAATTGCCTCCGCCTTTTGAAGAAGGGATGCCGCTTCATTCCATTTTTCGGCTTTTATAAAGACTCGTACCAAAGCAATTTGAGCAAACATTGTATTTTGCTGTGCACCAATCCGTTCAGAAATTTCAATATCTTTCTTTAATAAATGAACCGCACTGTTATAATTACCCTCACCTTTCCGAATCAGTGCTATATTCCCCAGTGTTTTAGCATACCGAAGTTCGTCTTTTATCTGAAGAGCGGTGATGCTGGCACTTGTATAATATTTTTCAGCCTGAATATAGTTGCGGGCAAGATAGTAATACTGCCCTATATTATCAAGAATTTCAGAAAGTTCAGAAGAATTACGATCGGCATAATGTTGTGCCATTTTCAGAAAATTAACAGCTTCATCATAATCTCCTATCGTTCCCATATAATATCCAACAATCTTGAATGACCAACATGGAAAGAGAAGTTCATTCGCCGGTATCTTCTCTGCTGCATTCAATGCATTGAGGAAAACGGGCATTGCTCGGGTCATTTCCCTGTACCGATACAGATATTCTGCATAATTAAGTTCAGCCCAAATCGCCAAAGCAGGGTTGTTTAATTTTACAGCCGTTTCTATAGAATTTTTGAAGTGAAACTCGCTTTTTGGGTTCTTGCCGTCAAACGCCCCAACGTAGGCTTGTGCCAAAAGTGTTTCTGAAATTATCTTTTTATGCGAAGTACTGTTCTGCAATTTCTTTTTTAGAATTACAGTATCGCTCAACAGGCGTTTCTTATTGGTAATGATTTGCTCTAGATCCGTTCTGGATAGTAAAGAAGAGCTCAGCCAGGGAGCAGCTGAAAAATGAGAGACAAAAAACAGAAAAATAAATAAGATCAGATACCGCATTCAATAACATTAAACCCATTCGTCCCATGAACCCATAAGATTGAAGGCAAATTAATAAAAAAGATTGCTTAAAGCATCTTTCAGTCATATATTCTTACAAGGAATGCATATGAATTTTGTTCGTTATATCAATTTTCTGGAAAGAAATCGAATTAACAGTAAAGTACATAGAATAAAGTGGAAATATAAAATATTATTAATCAGAATATTAATTCCGAGAAGACATTGTCCCCTCTTTGTCCCCGCCTTAATTTCTGTTTAAATTCATAATTATAATACATTCGCAATCTCAATGTAGACACCTACTATAACCATGAAAACACAAATGCTGAAAACATTTGATTAGATCTCTGGAATATATTCCGGGGATCTTTTTATTTTTTCGGAGTAAACGTGAATAACGATTAAAGTAGATTAATTGATCAAAAGTCAATAGCTGTAACAATGATTATGAATTTTTTCAACTTTGGTTTCTTGCTTTTTTGTAACTTCATTTCATGAAAATGCTGAAACTCCTGTTTATTTTATCTTTTTTTCTGGCTCGTACTCAGGAAGAGGGTTTTCAGTTTCAGGATAAAGTGAAAAAAGAAGTCATTCCTTTCCAGCTTATCAACAATCTTATTTTCATTCCGGTTACTGTAAACGGCGCCGAACTCACGTTCATGCTGGACACGGGAGTTAGCGAAACGCTTCTTTTCAGTCTGGAAAATAAAGAAGTGGATTTCCATAATGTGGAAAAAATAAAATTTTCTGGTTTGGGGGACAACAGAGATATTGAAGGGTTAAAATCAATTAAAAATATTGTGCAGGTTAGTAAAAACCTGAAGGATGCCAACCACACCATTTTCCTGATTCTGGATGAGGATTTCCATATTTCTTCTCACGTAGGCATCCCCGTCAATGGAATCATCGGTTATCAGTTTTTCAAAAACTTTCCAGTAAAAATTGACTATATCAGGAAGAAGATCACCGTTTATTCTGATTTTAATGCAAAAGAAACCAGAAGATATGAAGAGTTGCCGATGACGGTAGAACTCAATAAACCTTATATAATGGCAGGTTTGCAGCAGATGAATGAAATAAAAGAATCTAAACTGCTGATAGATCTGGGAAACAGTGATCCAATATGGCTTTTTCCTAGTTTAATTCCGGGATTTCAATACAACCGTCCCAACATCGAGGATTTTTTGGGAAGAGGATTCAATGGAGATATCTACGGAAAACGCAGCCGGATTCACCGTCTTATGATTAAAGATTATATCTTCGAAAAACCACTCATCGCAATGCCTGATCAATATTCCATTCAACACATTAAACTGGCAAAAGACAGAAAAGGTTCTGTTGGTGCTGAAGTACTGAAGCGGTTCACCCTGATTTTAAATTATCCGAAAAAAAGAATTTACCTCAGAAAAAACCGTCATTTCAAAGATCCTTTTCATATCAATATGAGTGGTATGGATATCAAGCACGACGGTATGTTCTGGGATAAAGATCTTGTACAGATCAAAACACCGACTACCTCCTACGGCGATCAAATACCCGCCACCAACACAGTAGTAGTCAACAATGCTGTTCAATATAAATTTACTCTGAAACCGGAGTATTCCGTATCGGGAGTGCGCGGGGATTCACCTGCACAAAAGGCCGGAATCCGGAAAGGAGACCGGTTTATACTGATTAACGGAAGGAAGGCAGGAGATATGAACCTTCAGGAAATTTATGATCTGATGAAGTCTGAAGAAGGAAAAGAAATGAGCCTGGAAATGAAAAGAAAGCAAATCAGTCTCCGGTTCAGGATTATTCTGGAAGACCCAATTCCATATATCGACAAACAATGAAAACCGAAGAAACTACCCTTGATAAAATGCGGCTGCGCCCGCGATTCAAAATGTACACGGAGCTTTCTGCAGAAGAATATTCGGAGAATATAAAGAAATTCCTCAAAAATGCTAAGGAATTTTCAGGAAATGTGAACACAGAAATGGCTCTTATTACGGTGAACACCGAACAGGATCATTACTGGAAACCCAATCTCTCGTTGCGGACTGAAATGGAAGACCAAAGAACCGTCATCCGCGGAATTTTCGGGCCAAGTTCAGCAGTGTGGACATTTTTCATGTTTTTGTATTTCCTGTTGGGAATTATATGGATGGTACTCGTCACGCTTTGGTTTGTGGGCGAACAAATTAATATTCAGGATTACAAATGGGCACTTCCTGCTTCTATCGTTACGGTAGTATTGGGTTTAATAATGTATGCTGCCGTAAAAATCGGACAGAAAAAAGCCAAAAAAGAAATGGAAAAACTCCGGTCGTTTGCTATTCTTTCGACATTGCCCTTTGAAGAAAAATAAAATTATATTGCACGTTTTCCGTTGTTTGATTTTCTAAGACTCAGATAAGCATGCCCTCGAATTTTCTCGCTGTTTTCCTGTTCATTCAAAATTTTATCCAGATGCGGAACAAAAGTATCATTCATTTCTTCCACAGAAATATCATTTGCAGCGGGATTATCCGAAAGTTTCAGCCAGGGTTTCGTTTTAAAATCAGATTTTCCAAAAACGATGACAGGTGTTCCTTTGGCCTGCTCCGTTTGTCCATTATTCGTAAGCACCCACGTATCTGCCCAGGAGTACATCCATTTCGCATCTTCTTCCAGCATTCTCAGGCAGGAATGTGACGCATGAAAACCTGGCAAATCATACTGATGCCAGCCAATACCTAAAGTATTGTGAATATTGAAATTCCAGCGGAGAATCCATTCTGAATTGGAAGTGGAAATGGCCTCTTCTTTTTTCCAGTTGCTGAACATCAAACCCGTTTTGGTAGGTGTCGCTTTTTTACCAAGACTTGAGGGACCCCATTTCATGAGATTTCCGTTTTCATATACGGCAAACGCATGAATCGCATAAGAGAAAAATACCATTTTCTTCACAGGTTCCAATTCATCAAGCCGCTTTGGGAAGGGGCTGTATTTCAAAAAATCATTTTCAATTTTTTCTGGAATGACCAACGTGTCTGCACGCCATCGGTTTTTGTTGTCAAGACGGTTCAGTGCCAGAATAATATATCGTTCCTCTTCCGGATATTCCTTCAAAAAAGCACTCATTACCGAATCTTTTTTATTTTTGGGAAATACAAGCGTGGAAAACCGGATTCTTTCCTGAGCTCTTTTTATAGAATCCTCACGAATGGAATCACGTTTTTGTTTTTCAAGATCCTGTTGTGTATTAGAAGCAGTTTGAATCACCGGGGTTTCCTTGGCGCACTGCACCGCACTGAATGTGAAAATTCCAATGATCAGAATTTTAAATAATTTATTCATGAATGTGTTTCCTTTAGCGCAATCTTTCTCAATAATGATACCAAAGAACTGTTCACCATTGGATTCCTTCGTATTGAGAATCGTCCAGAATTTTCTTAAAAATAGCTTCACCACTTTTTATGGAATTCACCGCCCATCGGATTTTGAGTTTCAAACGCTTCTCTTCGCTCAATAAATAATCGAGTTCTGATGAAATCAGTTTCTGCTTCATTTCGTACATACAAATTGCCGCAGCTACTGAAACATTGAAACTTTTGGTAAAACCGTACATTGGAATCGCTAAAGTTTCATCCGCAAAATCGAGAATATCATCGGTCACTCCTTCCCATTCCGTTCCGAAAATGAGCGCAACAGGCTCGGTGATGGTATAGTCCGGAAGTAAAACAGACTCTTTCTCCGGCGAAACGGCAACTATTTTATACCCTCTTTTTTTAATTTGCCTTATGGTCTCCATTGTAGGCGGCATTTTCTCCACTTCCACCCATGTTTCTGCACCTTTGGTTACCGTCAGATTCGGATCAAAAACATTCTGCTTTTCCAAGGCGATAACTTTATGAAAACCACAGGCTTCAGCACTTCGTAGGATGGCTGCCGCATTCCGGAACTGATAAACATCTTCCAGAACCGGAAGAATAAAATCTGAACTTTGATAGGAGTGATGATCAATTTTATCCCATCGCTCAGGAGTGAGGAATGGCTTCAGCTGATGGAAAACGCGTTCTAAATGATTCATGAATTTTAAAATCTTTACAAATTAACGTAATTTTACACTTATGAAAAGAAAAGTCCTGCTCATCTATACCGGAGGTACCATCGGAATGGAAAAAGATTATGAAACCGGAAGCCTGATGCCTTTTAATTTTGAGAAAATTTTCAATAAAATCCCGGAAATGAAACTTCTGGAATGCGAGGTTACCGTTCATTCTTTCGATGAACCTTTGGACTCTTCGGATGTGGGGCCGGAGGAATGGAAAATGATCGCCAAAATTATTGGAGATTTTTATGAGGACTTCGATGGATTTTTGGTTTTACATGGAACGGACACGATGTCTTACACCGCTTCAGCCCTCAGTTTTATGTTAAAAGGATTGGGCAAACCAGTGATTTTAACGGGTTCTCAGCTTCCTATCGGCGACCTCAGAACTGATGCAAAAGAAAATCTACTCACCAGTATTTATTACGCCAGCCTTTATGAAAATGACACGCCCGTCATTCAGGAAGTGGCACTTTATTTTGAATACAAACTTCTCCGCGGAAACCGTTCTCTTAAGTATTCTGCAGAATATTTTGATGCGTATCAAAGCCCGAATTATCCGTTATTAGGACAATCGGGAGTGCATCTTAATATTGAAAAACAACTTTTGTACAGAGCTCCCGAACATGAGGAATTCCAAGTTGATTTCCATCTTTCGCAAGATATTATTTTCTGGAGAATTTTTCCAGGGATGACACTGAAACATTTCGCGGAAATCCCGAAAGTGAAAGTGCTGATCCTTCAGGTTTTCGGCAGCGGAACCATTTTCAACAATAAAGGCACGGAAAATGTGCTTCAGAAATTACGCCGGAACGGAACGGAAATCGTGGTGGTAACTCAGTGCATTTCCGGAGGAATAAGTTTCGGAAAATATGAAAACAGCACTATTTTTAATAAAATAGGAGCCATCAGCGGAAGTGATATGACTGCGGAATGTGCGATAACCAAAGCCATGCATGTATTTGAGAATCCTGCTTATAACGGAAAATTCGCAGAACATTTCACTGAAAATTTGCGGGGAGAAATGTCTGTTTAAGAAAGAAGTTGTTTAAATTTTTACAGAAATCTGATTATTTCGGATCTGAAACAATAAGTGTGGAAGGCACATCGGAAAGCCATGAACTTTTACTGTCCAAAAGGTTTTTCCAGCTGCGATTACTGATGATCATCAAGTCTTGAGATTCAAAAAAGGTTGCTTCCAACGTGCTATCGTTTTGCAAAGAAATAGTATTGGGTGCCAACTGTTCAATATCTTTAATCAGCTCCTGAATTTCAGTATTTCCCTGAATTTGTCCTACAATATCCAAAATAATAATTTTCGAATTATTGTTGTTCATCAGTCTTTTTGCGTACTCCATCAGGTAAAGATCTGAAAGGTCAAAAATCGGAATGCATATTTTCTCCGCTGTTTCAAAACCTTTATCAATCATAATTCCCACGGGAATACTCGATTTCTCCAGAATGCTCATGGTGAAATCATCAAAAGGTGAAACATTGAAGATATTCATTTTACCTTTTACTGTGTTGAGGATTTTCTCGGGATTAATGATATTGGTGGTAAAGCCCAACAACCGGCCCAAAAGGCTTCCTTCATAAATAGATTTCCCTAGCATGATGAGCAGGAAATCATAATTGCCTTTTTTGGTAGCGATAATAACATCTGTTTCTATATCATTTGATGCTTTAAACATGGTAGTGACGGAAGTTTTGAGTATTTGCGCCGTTTCAATCACTTCAGCAAACTGTTGTTTTTCATAATCTGCAAGAGCGAAATTATGAAGATCATCCACAGGCCCGAAATTCATCGCAGTGATAGATTTTTCCTCCATTTTATGGGTCAGATTATCTGCAAGTTTGAGAAGTGTACTTCCGGTTTTGGCTTTCTCAAAAACCAGAAGAATTTTATATTTTGATTCATTTTTCTGATGGTCTTCAGCAGATTTTGACTTTTTAAAGATCAAATTGATGAGGTCTAACGCCGGGCCGGTCATAAGAGTAGTTACCAACGCCATTATCACCATCATGGCAAAGATCTCAGGACTGAGAACACCCAAATCGTACCCGATATTCAGAACGATAAGTTCCATCAGTCCACGGGTATTCATCAGCGCACCAATGGAAAGGCTGTCCTTCCAGTTCATTCTCAGAAATCTCGCTGTAAGTGCGCTTCCGAGAAATTTGCCGATTACGGCGACAAGAATAATGAGTCCGGCTGTTTTCCAAAGATGAAAATCATTAAGAAGCCCGATGTGAGTACGCAACCCGGTAAAAACAAAGAATAAGGGCAACAATAAAACGAGAGCCACATCTTCGATCTTTTCGATAAAAATATTCCTGAATTTTGTATTCTCCGGCATGATAGCTCCTGCCATAAAAGCTCCAAACAGCGCATGAATTCCGATGATTTCGGTAGTGTAAGAGGAAATGATCAGAATCAGAAAGAAAATGGCAACAATAGACTTGCTGATAATTCCTCTTCCTGCCTGCAAATCTGCCACTCTTTTTACAAATGGCCGCACTACTTTTATCATCAAAATAACATAGGCGACAGCCATTGCAATAACATACACGGAACTGACGAAAGAGCCTGCTTTTACAACGGCAATAACCGCTGCCAGAATACACCAGGCTGTAATATCATCCGCAGCTGCGCAGGTAATGACTACAGAGCCAAGCTTGGTTTTCTGTAAATTTCTTTCCTGAACAATACGGGCAAGAACCGGAAAAGCGGTAATGCTCATCGCAATGGCAATAAAAAGTGCAAATGAAATGAACGGAACTCCTGCCGGAGCGAAATCCTGATAAACGTAATACGCCAATCCTGTTCCTAATGCGAAAGGAATAATAATGCTGGCATGACTAATCACAATCGCATCCTGCGCTTTTTTCCTTAACACGCTTAAATCCAGCTCCATTCCCACGATATACATGAACAATATCAAACCGATCTGGCTGAGAAATTCCAGATTTCCGAGAGATTCTTCGGGAAAAAGAAAAGCGGAAACTTCAGGAAAATGCATTCCCAAAAGTGAAGGACCCAAAATGATTCCGGCAATCATCTCACCAATAACAGAAGGTTGGCGGATCTTAATGCAAACCCAACCCAAAAGACGGGCAATCAATAATATTGCAACAATTTGAAGAAGAAGCAAGCCTAAAGGATGCTGTAAATTTTCTGAAAGTGAACTGAGGAAATTATTCCAGGCGGAAGCAGGATTGGTGTTGGCGATCTGGATTTCTTCGCCCTGCAAGCTTTTTCCATGAACGAAAAACCAATACATGACGCCTGAAAAGACGATGATGGTTCCGATATAAAATAACAGATTTCTGTATTTCTGCATCTGCGTACTTTTATAAAAAATCAAATTTCGGAAGAAATTCAAAC
>JADKLW010000261.1_pt1 | contig 25861 bp, 27 predicted proteins | sample 8641881 | NCBI WGS metagenome assembly JADKLW01 (sample SAMN16272185, study PRJNA661076) | feces metagenome | isolation source: fecal sample from diarrhoea affected cattle B | host: Bos taurus | place: South Africa: Lokaleng Village, Mahikeng | collected 2019-09 | reverse complement strand
CGCCGACATCGATTCAGGCCTGCCCGACGGCTTCCGGCTGGATACACAAGGCAATCTCTGGACCAGTGCGGGCTTGGGGGTAAACGTCTACAACCCGGCCGGCGCGCTGCTCGGGCGGATCAAGGCGGGCGCCAAGACAAGCAATGTCACCTTCGGCGGCCCGCGGCGGAACCGGCTCTTCATCACCTGCAGCCAATATCTGATGGCGATCTATGTGAGCGCGACCGGATTGCAGTCGCCTTGAACCCTGCCGACTTCATCCGGCAGAACCTGCGGCTGGAGCCCGTGCAGTCACTGCCCGACATCGTCCTCTATACTGCCCATCCTGGCAGTCGTCTGTCGCGGCTGAGCGGGACGGAGGACCAGCCGCCCTATTGGGCGTATCAATGGGCCGGCGGGTTAGCCCTGGCTCAGCATTTCGCGAAGCATCCCGAGACAGTTGCGGGCCGGCGCGTGCTCGACCTTGGCGCCGGATCGGGTCTGGTGGGCATTGCGGCCGCGCGAGCGCGGGCAATCGTCAGCGCGGCCGAAATCGATCCGAACGGGCGCGCGGCGATTGCGCTGAACGCTGCCGCCAATGGAGTATCGCTGCCGCTCGTCGATATCGACATTGCTGGCGACACACCGCCCGACGTCGACGTGATCGCTGCTGGCGATGTGTTCTACAACCCCGAGGTCGCGACGCTTATGCTGCCGTTTCTGCAGCTTTGCACAGCGGCGGGACTGCAGGTGCTGATCGGCGATCCGGATCGCCGTGACCTGCCCATCGCGCAACTGGAGCGGATCGCGTCCTACGCGGTGGGCGATATGGGTGATGCACGGGGGAGTGCCGATCGGGCGGGGTCAGTGTATCGGCTTCGGTAGCGCCGCACCTATCGTGTCATGCAGCGAAGACCACGATGACATCGCGGGAAGGGCGGCCTCTGCGCCTAGCGCTTCGTCTTTTTCGGCTTCGGCTCCGGCAGGTCATCAGCCGTTGCCTTGACCAGACCGGCCAGCCAGTCGCCGTCGTCCCAGCGCTCGCCATCGATCAGGAAGTACATCCTTGAGCCCGGATAGGCCTCGGCTTCGGTCACCTCGCCCAGATAGGCACGGCCCGCCTCAGTGGGCTTGATGAAGAGCTTGTCGTCGGCCACAAAAGCCATGACCTTGCCATCGCAATAGAGGCCATACTCGCCGAACATCTTCTTCGCCGTCATCGTGCCGGCGGCGGCGGACTGTTCGATGATGTAGTCAACCGTCGATTGCTGCGTGCTCACATCACCGCCCCAACCTGCCAGGGCACGAATTCGTTGTCGCCATAGCCCAGTTCCTCGGATTTGGTGCGCTTGCCCGATGCGATATCGAGCAGCATGTCGAAAATCTCCTGGCCCTTGTCCTCTATGGAGACGCCTTCGACGATGTCCCCGCAATTGATATCCATATCGTCGCTCATCCGCGCATACATGTCCGAATTGGTGGCCAGCTTCATCGAAGGAACCGGCTTGCAGCCATAGGCCGAGCCACGACCGGTGGTGAAGGCCAGGATATTGGCGCCACCAGCAACCTGGCCAGTCGCCGAGACCGGATCGAAGCCAGGCGTGTCCATGAAGACGAAGCCCTTCTCGCTGACCCTTTCGGCATATTCATAGACAGCGGTAAGGGGCGTGGTGCCCCCCTTGGCAGCGGCACCGAGCGACTTTTCGAGAATGGTGGTGAGCCCGCCCAGCTTGTTGCCCGGCGAGGGATTGTTGTTCATCTCGCCGCGATTGCGCGCGGTATAGTCCTCCCACCACTTGATGCGGCTGATGAGCTTTTCGCCCACTTCGCGACTGACCGCGCGGCGGGTCAGCAGGTGCTCGGCACCATAGATTTCCGGGGTTTCGCTGAGGATGGCCGTACCGCCATTGCGCACCAGGATATCGGCCGCGACTCCCAAGGCCGGATTGGCGGTGATGCCGGAATAGCCGTCCGAGCCTCCACATTGCAGGGCCAGCGTCAATTCGGACGCGTCGACCGTCTCGCGGCGGGCGCGGGCGGCGACCGGCAGCATTTCCTCGATGCGCTCGACGCCCCAGTCGATCATCTTGCGGGTGCCGCCGATCTCCTGGATGGTCATGGTCTGGAACGTGTCGGTTTCGGTGAGACCGTAGCTTTCCTTCATCTTGCCGATCTGGAAAGCCTCGCAGCCCAGCCCAACCAGCAGGGCGGCCCCCAGATTGGGATTGGCCGTATAGCCCCACTGCGTGCGGCGGAAAATCTGGTAGCCCTCGCCCTGCAGGTCCATCGCGCAGCCCGTGCCGTGCACGAAGGGGATGACACCGTCGATCTCGGGATAATCCGCCAGAATTCCCGAGCGGTTGATTTCCTCGGCCATGAACTTGGCAACGGTGGCCGAGCAGTTCACCGAAGTCAGGATGCCGATATAGTTGCGAGTGCCCACCGAACCATTGGCGCGGCGGTAGCCTTCGAAGGTCGCCCGCTGGCCCACCGGGATCATCTCAGGCGGGACCGCGCCCTCGGCAAAGGCATAGTCATGAGTCAGCGTGCCATCGCCCGCACCCATGCCGCAATTGTGCTCGTGTACCCAGTCGCCCGAGGCAATGGGTTCCTTGGCAAAGCCGATGATCTGGCCGAACTTGATCACAGCCTCGCCCGCCGCGACCGGCCGCGTGGCGAATTTATGCCCACGTGGCACGCGCCGGATGATGCCGACGCCCTGGAGCGTTTCCGTGCCCACTTCGAGATTGGCCAGGGCCACCGCGATATTGTCGGCAGCATTGAGCAGCAGCGTGCGCGGCTGGGGACGGGTCATGGTTTCGGACATCGGCGGACTTTCGCGGGGATCAGGTCTCAACTGCGCTTTACGCGGGCCCGGTTTGCCGCCAGATTGCAGCGGCAGCAGCGGCCATTGTAAGGCACCTTGTTCGTCACTAACATGTTAGCATGAACAACCATACAAGTTCCTACTCATTTTTGAGCCGGCCCACCACTCTGACGCGAGGCAGCGTCACCGCGGAGGTGACCCAGGCCATTCGCCAGGCCATCGTGACCCTCGAATTGCCGCCCGGCAGCATGATCGACAAATCGCTGATCTGCGCCGAACTGGGAGTCTCGCGCTTTCCGGTGAGCGAGGCGCTGGCGCGGCTGCAGATCGAAGGCCTCGTTGATATCGCGCCGCAGCGCGGATCCACGGTCTCGCTGGTGCGACTGGCCGATGTCCGAGAATATATGCTGATCCGCAAGGGACTGGAGTCCGAAGCTTTGCGCGTGCTGATCGGCAGCCACGACCAGAGCCTCATCGATAAGCTCCATGCCAATATGAAGGCTCAGCGCGAAGCGGCGGCACGAGACGATGCCGAGACCTTCCATCAGATCGACGTCGAATTCCACGACATCATCTTCTCGGCCATGCAGTTCACCCGCATCAAGACCATCATCGATTCCGCCCGTGCCAATCTGGACCGCGCGCGCCGACTTATCATCACCCCGCGCCGGCTGGCGCTGACCATTGCCGAACACCAGGCGATCTTCGATGGAATCCTGGCCAGCGACCCGGCCCAGGCCATCCGCGCCATCCGCGCCCATATCGACGCCGTCATGGTCGAGCTTTTCGCCTTCGCCCGCGACCAACCGGACCTCTTCGCCGACGGCAAGACGCTGGGTACCGACAGCGACAGCTTCCCCTTCGGCTAAGGAGCCGCCACCATGCTCAAGAACATCCCGCCGATCCTCGGTCCCGACCTGCTCGGCATCCTGCGCGCCATGGGTCACGGCGACGAAATTGCCATTGTCGATGCCAACTATCCCGCCGATTCGGCCGGCCCGGCGCTGGTGCGGCTCGACGGCGTCAGCGCCACGGACGTGCTCGACGCCATCCTGACGCTGATGCCGCTGGACGATTTCGTCGATGAAGCCGCCATCTGCATGCAGGTCGTCGGCGACGCGACCAGGCGCGAACCCGTGATGGATGCCTTCGATTCCATCCTGAAGCGACACGAGCCGGCGATGACACTGTCGTCTTTGGAGCGCTTCGCATTCTACGAACGGGTTTCCGCTGGCTATGCCGTGGTCCAGACGGGCGAGCGGCGGCTCTATGGCAATATCCTGCTCAAGAAGGGTGTCATCCGCGCCCAATGAATGGGCCGGGTGGACGGTTTGGCCGAACCTCGCCCTCGACAGCCTAACATGTTAGCTCTAATGGCCATTGGCCAACGGCAACGGGAATCCAAGACATGAAATTGCTCCGCATCGGCGCCAAGGGCGCGGAAAAGCCCGCCATCCTCGCAGAAGACGGCTCCATTCGCGATCTGTCCGGCATTGTCGGCGACATCGGCGGCGAAACGCTCACGCCCCAAGGTCTCGCGGCGATCGCCAGCACGGATATCACCGGCCTTCCCCGGCTCGACGCCGACCAGCGTATCGGCCCCTGTGTCGCCAATGTCGGCAAGTTCATCTGCATCGGCCTCAATTATGCCGACCATGCCGCCGAGACAGGCGCGCCCATCCCGGCCGAGCCGATCATCTTCATGAAGGCCACCAGCGCCATCATCGGCCCCAATGACGATGTGATCATTCCCAAGAATTCCATCAAGCCGGACTGGGAAGTCGAACTGGGCGTCATCATCGGCAAGGAGGCGCGCTATGTCGACGAGGCCGATGCCATGGATCATGTCGCCGGCTATTGCGTAGTCAACGACGTCTCCGAGCGTCATTTCCAGACCGAGCGCGGCGGCACCTGGGACAAGGGCAAGGGCAGCGACACGTTCGGCCCGATCGGCCCTTGGCTGGTGACAAGGGACGAGGTGGCCGACCCACAGAACCTCAAGATGTGGCTCGAAATCGATGGGCATCGCTACCAGAACGGCTCGACCAAGACGATGATCTTCGGCGTCGCCCATGTGGTGAGCTATGTCAGCCAATTCATGAGCCTGCAGCCCGGCGACATCATCTCGACCGGCACCCCGCCCGGCGTCGGCATGGGCATCAAGCCTGACCCGGTCTGGCTCAAGCCCGGAAATGTCATGCGCCTGGGCATCGAAGGGCTGGGCGAGCAGACCCAGAATGTGAAGGCCTATGGCGCCTGACTGGACCGAGGCCTGCGGGCCACGAGGTCGATCTCGACCAGCGCGCCCACGGCAAGGGCGGTAACGCCTACCGTGGTGCGAGCGGGTAGTTTCCCGGCCTCGAAAAAGCTCGGCCACAACGCATTGAGCGCGGCATAGTCGCGCTCGAACTGCGTCAGATAAATGCGAGCCATGGTGACATGCTCGAGCCCTAGGCCGATCCCGCCCAGCACCAGCTTGAGATTATCCATCACCTGCCGAGTTTGCGCCTCCACGCCTTTCGGCAGCGGCGCCTCCGGAGCGGCCGGGTCGGTCGGCATCTGCCCGGTGACGAAAACCCAGCCATCAGCCTCGACGGCGTGCGAAAAGGGCGCGACAGGACGCGGACCGGCGTCGATCATGTGGTGCAACAGGCTCATGAATATACTCGTCTGATAGGAACGCCTGAGCGTGGCCGCCCGCTGACCCTGAAGTCAACTGCCGCAGCGCCTGTCCGCACGATCACGAAGTACTGTCTTGCCGCGGGCGACAAAGCGGATCACTCTGCCGTTATCATGCGCCGCTGGCTCATCCACCTATTGCTCGCTGCCGGGCTCCTGCTGGGGCCGCTCATGGCTCTGACCCCTGCCCGGGTGCTGGCTCAGGGCCAAGGCGAGGCCAGCGCGCTCGACAGCCTCTTTGCCGAATTGCGCACAGCGCCTGACGAAACCATCGCCCGCGCTACGGCGGACAGGATCTGGACCATCTGGACCCAACCGGACGATCCGGTGCTTGCCGCGCGCGTCGCCGAAATCATCACCGGCGGCGGATTCGCCGGTCCGGTTGCACAAGTGGCGGAGATCAACGCGCTGGTCGAGGATTATCCCGACTATGCCGAGGGCTGGAATCTGCGCGCCACCGCAAATTTCATGCGCGGAGACTATGACGCCTCACTTGCCGACGTGGCCGAAACCCTCAAGCGCGAACCGCGCCACTTTGGCGCGCTGGCCGGTCGGGCGCTGATCCTGCACAGCCAAGGGCGTCGCGAGGAGGCGCTGAAGGCCATGCGGGAGGCGCTGGATATCCATCCCTTCCTTCCCGAGCGCGGCCTCTTTCCCGAACTGGGGGCGCCGCCCATCCGCAGCTAATATGAGGACCAGGACGTGGCTGAAGACGACTATGTAATACAGCGTGAGGACGGTCCGACCCGGGGCCGCTATGTCATCCACCTGGCGCCCGGGCAGGAAGCGGAAATGACCTTCCGCAAGGCCGCGGACGGCACCCTGACCATCGACCACACGGGCGTCCCACCCCAATATGAGGGGCGCGGCATCGCCGCACGGCTGGTGAACCGGGCCATCGTCGATGCACGCGAGCAGGGCTTCAAGATCACGCCGGTCTGTTCCTATGTCGTCGCGCAGTTTCGCCGCCATCCCGAATGGGCGGACTTGCGCGCCTGAGCATCAGTGCCCCGATGCACTGCGCTGGCGAAAAATCTCGGTCAGCCGTGCCAGCGCGACCAGATGCACATGCTCGGGTGTGACCGGTTCCTTGAGGCAGGTGACCTCGGTCACCACGGTAAAGACGCAACCATTGCGCTCGCCCGACGCGGCAAATTCGAGCCGCCGCCGCTCCTTCCAGTAGCGCGCATAGGTAACCTTGAACTGCATCCCCAACCCTTGTGCGGGTGCCAAAGACTGAGCGACGCTGGCAGGGCCCAACGCGAAGGTCAACGGTCAGACGCCATCACTTTGCCGATACGGGGGGCTGGGCGTATGCCGGGCTGAACCAGCCTTCCCGCGGCAACGTTATGTTGTTCAAGCAAGGAGGATCCCATGAGCCCGCTCGAAACCAAGGTTCGCGCGTTGTTCGACGCCTATGGCAAGCGTAGCGACGACGCCCTGCAAAATCCGCCAAAGGAAGACGTGGATGGCGTGACCAATTCCTTCGCCGCCTATTTCGTCGAATCCAGTCCCCGCGGAGTCATGGGCGGCGCCAATGACGGCACGTTCCGCGCCATGATCCCCAAGGGTTTCGCCCATTACCGAGCCGTCGGCGGCAAGCATATGACCATCAAGGGCATAAGGGTAATCGAGCTCGACCGCCTCCATGCAGTGGCCGATGTCGACTGGCAATTCGACTACGTGAACAAGGCGGGCAAGGCCGGCCAGGTGACCTTCACCAATTTCTATTTCATCACCATTGCCGATGGCAGCGCCAAGGTCTTCGCCTATGTGACCCCCGACGAGGACCAGGCGATGCAGGATCACGGGCTGATCTAGGTCTATCAGCCCAAGGCAGCGAGGAAATCCTGCGTTGCCCGCAACTCGTCCTGCCGCAATTCGTGCCCGCCCGGGTGCCAGGCGATACCGACACTGGCGCCATTGTCGGCGAAGTAGTCATGCAGCGCCTGCGTCCTCGCCGCCGGCGCGATCGGATCACGCTGACCGGCGGTGATCAGAACCGAGCGGCTAGCAAGATCGGTCGGCGCGGGCACAAAGGGGATCAACGGGTGCATCAGCACCGTGGCATCGAACAGGGTGGGCGCGGCAAACTGCATCGACGCCAGGATATTGGCGCCGTTGGAATAGCCCAGCCCGACCAGGCGGCGAGGATTACCCTGGGCTCGCAAGGTTTCAATGAAGCCGATCATCTTGTTTGTGCGCTGACGCAGGTCGTCCATGTCATAGACACCCTCGGCCGTGCGTCGGAAGTAGCGCGACGCTCCGCCCTCGCTGACATCGCCACGCGGCGCCACGATGCGCGCATCGGGCATCAATTCGCCGGCAAGATCGAAGAACTGGTTCTCGTCACCTCCCGTGCCGTGAAAGACTACAAAAAGCGGCGACGCTGCATCGGCACCCTTGCCCTCGCGAAACTGATAGTCTGACATATCCGCTCTCCTCGCTGATTGCCGATATATCGGCCGCCTTGCCCGTCCGGGCAAGCGCTGCTCCCGCCACGCACTGTTGCTGTTTGCGGAACAATCACCGACGCGATTGCTGGGTGCTTCCATTCGTGCACAATAGGGCGATGTTCCTGTCCATCTTCGACGTGTTCAAGATCGGCATCGGCCCGTCCAGCTCCCATACGATGGGACCGATGAGTGCCGCGCGGCGCTTTCTCGACGAACTGGCCGGCGGCGACCGGCCGCGTGCTGCCAGCGCCCGACCTGCCGCACTGACGGCAAGCCTGCATGGCTCGCTCGCCTATACCGGCATCGGCCACGGCAGCGGCCGCGCCGTGATCCTTGGGCTTTGTGGCGAGGACCCCAGAAGCGTCGATCCCGACAGCATGGATGCCATGATCGCCAGGGTCGAAGAGACCGGGCTAGTCCACCCTTCCGGCCATGCGCCCTATCGTTTCCGTCCCGCGGTCGACCTCGTCTTCGACAAGCGCAATCCCCTGCCGCTGCACCCCAACGGGATGCAGTTCTGTGCCTATGACACGGACGGACAATTGATGCTGCGGCGCGCCTATTATTCGGTTGGCGGCGGTTTCGTGGTCAGCGCCGAAGAGCTCGACGCTCTCAAGCAGGCCCCGCCCGTCCAATCCGATGTGCCCTATCCGTTCGCCCATGCCCGCGACATGCTGGATATGGCGGCAGCCTCCAGTCTTTCCATTGCGGCAATGAAGCGGGCCAATGAGGAAGCTTCCCGCAGCCGAGCGGCGCTCGATCGTGGCATTGACGAGATCTGGGCGGTGATGAGCGCCTGCATCGACCGAGGCATGGCCCGCGAAGGGATCATGCCCGGCGGCCTCAATGTCAAACGCCGCGCACCGGGCATTTTCCGTCAGTTGGATGCACAATGGCAGCGGAACGAGCTGACCCCGCTGATGGCCAATGACTGGCTGAGCGTTTATGCCATGGCGGTGAACGAGGAGAATGCTGCCGGCAGCCGCGTCGTTACCGCTCCCACCAATGGCGCCGCGGGCGTGATCCCGGCCGTGATGCGCTATTATCTCAAGTTCAATGCTGCTGGCGGTCCGCAGGACATCCGCGATTATCTGCTCACCGCCGCAGCGATCGGCGGCATCATCAAGCACAATGCCTCGATTTCAGGCGCCGAAGTGGGCTGCCAGGGCGAAGTGGGCTCCGCCTCGGCCATGGCCGCCGCGGGACTCTGCGCCATCATGGGCGGCACGCCTGCGCAGGTGGAAAATGCTGCCGAGATCGCGCTCGAACACCATCTGGGCATGACCTGCGATCCGGTCGGCGGCCTGGTCCAGATCCCCTGCATCGAGCGCAATGCCTTTGGCGCGGTCAAGGCGGTGACCGCCGCCTCGCTTGCCCTCAAGGGTGACGGCACCCACGCGGTGCCGCTCGATGCCTGTGTCGAAACCATGCGCCAGACCGGGCTGGACATGAGTGAAAAATACAAGGAGACCAGCCAGGCGGGCTTGGCGGTCAATGTTGTGGCCTGCTGAAGGCCGGCCTTCAACCTGTCTGTTTGGCCAGCGGCAGCAGGATTTCGAACATCGCTCCTCCGCCCGGCGCATCGCCCACGGTGATATGGCCCTTGTGGCGCAGCACGATGTCCCTGACCAGGTTGAGCCCGAGCCCAGCACCGTGATTGAGTGGCGAGACCCGGTTGAAGGGATCGAAGATTGCCCGGCGATACTGCTCGGCAATGCCCGGCCCGCTGTCCGCGACCCGCAACGTACCGTCACGCCCCACCGCGACCCGGATAGCGGTCTCCTTGCCGCCATGGATCACCGCATTCTGGATAAGGTTGACGATGGCCCGCGACAACGAGGCGGCATCAGCTGTCACCATGACACTATCCACCTCGGCATCGAAGGATATGTCATCACCCGCCGAAATAGCCAAAGGCGCCATGTCGGAGGTGACCTGGGCCGCCAGATCCACGAGGTTGACCGGCTGGAACACCGTCATGTCAGCATCGATGCGCTGCAGATCCAACAATTGGTTGGCCAGGTTGGTAAGGCGCGCCACGTCGAGCAGCAGCCGGTTGCGCTGCTCGCCGTCGGGCAGCAGCTCGATCCGGGTTTGCAGGATTGCGATCGGGGTACGCAATTCATGCGCCGCGTCGGCGAGAAAGCGCTGCCGCCGCTCCATGCCGTCATCGAGCCGCTGCAGCGCCGAATTCACGGCCCGAACGAGGGAGTGAAGTTCCTCGGGGACATGCGCCGATGTCAGGCGAACACCGCGCTGCTCGACATCGATTGTGTCGGCCTCGGCCGCGATATCCGCCAAACCCCGCAGCTGGCGTGTAACGATGACGGGGATGACCAGAAAGGATACCAGCGTCAGCACGAAGAGCAGCGCGAGAAACAGGTTGTCTCCGAAGGTACCGAAAAAGGTCTTGAAGCCGATCTCCGGCCCACCACCGGTAATGATCCACAGCGGCCCCGCGTCGCTGTCGTGGCGCCGCATGACGGCCGACGGCGCTTCCGGATCACCGATATCGGCGATGTTCGCCGAGTTGAGACGCGGAAGTCCGTTGAGGAAATCCTGGACGTTTTCAGGGACGTTGCCCATCTGCACCGAATTGCGGTCGATGTCAGTCGCGAAGAACCACAGATGGGGATACTCAGCGATGTCCTCGGTCACATCATCCTCGAAGACCAGCTCCAGGCCGCCAGCCGCATTGCGCTGGATCGATTCGGCGATGTGCTCGATGATGCCGTCGTCGAGGGACTGCTCCTCCCGGATCAGGGCCATGATGGGAATGGCGGCGACGCAGGTGAACGCCACCAGCACCAGGGCCTGCATCGCCACCATGCGCCAGGTGAGCCTGACCCGCAGCGACGGGTAGTTCCATGGCTTCATGATACGGCCCTCAGCAGATAGCCCAGACCGCGCAGTGCGTGGATTTCCACCCCCGCGCTCTCAAGCTTGCGACGCAGCCGTGAAATATGGGCGTCGAGCGAATTTGAGGCGATCTCGTCGTCGTAGCCATAGACGGCTTCTTCCAGCGCGCTGCGCGACACCGTGCGTCCGGTGCGCCGCACGAGGATTTCGAGCGCCAGCAGTTCGCGACGGGTAAGATCAAGGGGCTGACCATCGATCTCCGCCTGGCGCTGGGTCAGGTTGAACTGCAGGTTGCCGACCGTGACCAAGCTCTCGCCCAGTTGTGCCGGCCGGCGCATCACCGCCCGCAAACGGGCCAGCAGCTCGTCAGTGGAAAAGGGCTTGGCCAGGTAGTCGTCGGCGCCATGGTCTAGCCCTGCAACCCGATGATCCGGGGAGCCAAGGGCGGAGAGCACGATGACCGGCACCCCCGGCCGTTCGCGCCGCAGCATCGGAATCAGGGAAAGGCCGTCGCCATCCGGCAGGGTGCGGTCGAGCAGGACCGCATCATGCACCCCGCTGCGGCTTGCCTCTTCGGCGATCTCCAGCGTGCGGGCGTGATCCACCACGATATCGTGCCGGCTCAATGACGCAGTCAGCACCGCCGCCATGTCCTTCTCGTCTTCGACCAGCAATACGCGCATACGCTACACTCCATGAAACTCTGGCCATTCTAGCGGCAGACATTGCCGCTGCATTGCGGCCAGCGCAACGTTCACGCAATCCGAGTGGCGCATTCAGGACGGGACGCAGGCCGGTGATCGGCCCCCATTCGCCCTGGAGACCGCCATGACCGCACCAGCCCACCATTCCGACTCACCATCCTCCATTGCTCCGCTGCGGTGGAGCACGCGCTGGTTCTGGCCGGCAGTCGCCCTGACACTGGCAACCGGCAGCGCCTCGGTGCTGCTCGTCAACCGCCCCCCCGCCCCACTTGCAGCGACCGTTGCGCCCCCTGCTACACCCCGCGTCATGCAATTGCATCCGCTCGAGGTCGTCGCCATCGAACCGCGGCGGGTTGAAGACCTGGTCAAAGTGAGCGGCACGATCCACCCGGTGCAGGAGGCCGCCATTGCTGCCGAGGTTGGCGGACTTGCCGAAACCGTGGCCGTGCGCCCCGGCGACCAGATCGAGGCCGGCCAGTTGCTGGTCGAGGTCGGCACCACCGATCTCAAGTTGCAACTGGACCAGCAGCGCAGCACCGTTGCATCGACTGAGGTGCAGTTGCGCGCCGCCCAGGCGGTACTGGACCGCACCAGGCTGCTGGCCGGCAAGGGGTTGGCCGCGCAGACGGCGCTGGACGCCGCAGAGGCCGAGGTGGACGGACTCACCGCCACCATCGCCATCCAGCAGAGCCAGGTGGCGCTGGCCGAGGCCAATCTGCAACGCGCCCGCGTCATGTCGCCCTTTGCCGGCACCATCGCCTCGCGCGGCATCGAACCTGGCCAGATCGTCAGCCCGGGCACGACCATGCTGACCATTGTCGACCTTTCGTCCGTGCGCATCGAAGTGGTCGCGCCGCTGCGAGATTCAGCACGCATCCGCGCCGGTCAGCCGGTGCGGCTCACCGTCCAGGGCATGCCCGCCGACAGTTTTACCGGAACCGTGGACCGGGTCAGCCCCGTGGCCGAAGCGGGCACCCGCTCGATCAAGGTCTATCTCACCCTCGACAATCCCGAAGGCCTGCTGCGCGGCGGCATGTTCGTCACCGGCAATATCGTCGTGCAGCAGGACGACGCGGTGCTGGCCGTGCCGGCCGCCGCCATCCAGACCCGCAACGAGGCCAGCTATGTGCTGGCCATCGAGGACGGCATGCTGCGCGAACGGCCCATCGAGATCGGCGCCACATGGGAGACGACCGCCCTGGTCCAGGCCCGTTCGGGCCTGGCTGCCGGCGATGTCATCGTTGGCACGACGCTATCTGGCTTGGGCGACGGCACGCCCGTCACCATCGGAGGGAACTGAGCCATGTTCCTCACATCCATCAGCGTCCGCCACCCGGTCTTTGCCACCATGATCATGGTCGCCATCGTGGTCTTTGGCGTATCGGCCTATCGCGGCCTGCCCATCGAGCAATATCCCGATGTCGACTTTCCCGTCGTTGCGGTGCTGACGCCCTATGACGGCGCCGCTCCGGAAGCCGTTGAAACCGAAATCACCCGCCCCATCGAAGATGCCGTCAACACCCTGAGCGGCATCGATACGGTCACCTCCACCTCCAGCGCCGGTCACTCCACCGTGGTATTGGAGTTCACGCTCGAAACCGACCCCGCGGTGGCGGCGCAGGACGTGCGGGACCGCCTGGCATCCATTGCCGGCCAATTACCCGCCGCCGCGGATACTGCCCAGGTGCTGCGCTATGATCCAACCGCGAGCCCTATGCTCTCGTTGGCGCTCAGCAGCCCGCAGCGATCGGTGGTGGAACTGACCACCCTGGCCGAGGCCGTCGTGACCCCGGCCCTGACCGCCATTGCCGGCGTGGGCAGCGCCACTGTCGTTGGCGGCCTCGACAACCAGGTCAAGATCGCCGTCGATCCCGACCTGCTCGACGCGTTCGGTATTGGCATCGGCGAGGTCGTCGCGGCCTTGCAGCAGGACAACCGCACCATGCCCACCGGCTCCATCATCGATGGCATGCTGGTGCAGACGGTGCAGGTCAATGCCGAGATGGCCACGGTCGAGGATTTCCGCGACATCATCATCGCGCGGCATGGCGAGGAGATCATAACCATCGGCGATGTTGCGGCCGTGAGCCAGGGACCATCCGAGGTCGTCAGCCTGGCCTTCCGCAACGGTGAGCAGGCCCTGGCGATCGATGTGGTCAAGATCGAAGGCGGCAATACCGTAGCCATTGCCCATGCCGTGGAGGCAGCGGTTGCTGCCCTGAACGAGAATGGCACCCTGCCCGCGGACGTGGCCATTGACGTGCTGCAGAATTCGGCCGAGCCGGTGGAGCAGAATTTCGAGACCGTGCAGGCCACCCTGCTCGAAGGCGCGGCGCTGGCCGTGGTCATCGTCTTCCTGTTTCTCAACTCATGGCGCTCGACCATCATCACCGGCCTCACCCTGCCCATTTCCATCCTCGGGACGCTGGCCGTGGTAAGCCTGCTCGGCTTCACGCTCAACATGATGACCATGCTGGCGCTGACGCTTTCGGTCGGCATTCTCATCGACGATGCCATCGTGGTGCGCGAGAACATCACCCGTCACCTGCACATGGGCAAATCCCACATCCAGGCAGCACTGGACGGCACCGGCGAAATTGGCCTCGCGGTTCTCGCCACCACGCTCTCCATTGTCGCGGTTTTCCTGCCGCTGGCCTTCATGGAGGGAATTGTGGGACGGTTCTTCATGCAGTTTGGCATCACGGTCTCGGTGGCGGTGCTGATCTCGCTGTTTGTCAGCTTCACACTTGATCCGATGCTGTCGAGCGTCTGGTACGATCCCGCTTCCCAGCCTGACGTGCGGCGCGGGCCGCTCGGCCGGCTCATTGCCCTGTTCGACAAGGGCTTTGAGCGGCTGGCCCAGCTCTACCGCCGCGTGCTTGGCTGGTCGCTGCGCCATCGGATCATTACGCTCATGGTCGCGCTGCTCTCCTTTGGCAGCAGTTTCCTGCTCTTCCCCATGGTCGGCGTGGAATTCTTGCCGCCAGCCGACAACAGCCAGATCCAGGTGCAGTTGGAAACGCCCGCCGGCTCATCCTCCTCCTATACGGCAGCCAAGGCGCACCAGGCAGAGGCGCTGCTGACCGCCATGCCCGAGGTCGAAAGCACCTATACCAGCGTCAATGCCGGCGATGCGGCCGGCGAGAACCGCGCCAGCATCCTGGTTGGCTTGGTCAAGCCCCGGCAGCGCAGCCTTTCATCCCAGGAACTGACGGCACCGATGCGAGAGGCGTTGCGCGCTATACCCGGGGCCAGTTTCGTGGTGCTTCCCGGGGGCGGGCTCGGCGGCGCCGAGAGCCCGATCGAGATCAAGCTGCAGGGCAAGGATCTCGATGGACTGGCTGCCGCTGCTGCAGAACTCAGCCAGGCCATGCAGGCCATTCCCGGCGTCGTTGACGTCGATCTCAGCCTGCAGCAGGCCCAGCCGATGCTCGATATCGTGCTCGACCGCCAGCAGGCCAGTGCCCTGGGCATCGGCGTGCAGGAGACCGGATCCGCCCTGCGCGCCATGCTGGGCGGCGAGACCGCGTCGGAATGGACCGATGCATCGGGCAACCAACTCGACGTGGTGGTTCGGTTGCCCGAGGACATGCGGCGCAGTGTAGACGCTGTCGCAAACCTGCCGGTTGCCCGCAGCGCGGGCGACAATCCCGTCGCCATTCGTCTCGACCAGATAGCGGAAATCGTGCCTACGTTGGGCCCCAGCGAAATCCGGCGCGAGAACCTGACACGGCAGGTGACGATCAGCGCCAATATCGAAGGCAGCGTACTGGGCGAGGTCAGCGCCCGGATCGACGCCATCGTGGCAGGGCTGGACCTGCCCCCCGGCGTCAGCGTCGCCCAGGGCGGTGACGGCGAAATGCTGGCCGATACCGTCGGCAGCATGATCGCGGCCCTGCTGCTGGCAGTGATCTTTATCTATCTCGTTCTCGCCAGCCAGTTCGGCAGTTTCGTACAGCCACTGGCCATCATGATGGCGTTGCCGCTCGCGCTGGTCGGGGTCATGTTGGGCTTGCTGGCAGGCGGGTCGACGCTCAACATGTATTCCATGATCGGCTTCGTCATGCTCATGGGCCTGGTGGTCAAGAATGCCATCCTCCTGGTCGACAATGCCAACCAGCACCGCCGGGATGGCGCGACACTGGTCGAGGCGTTGCTCGAGGCCGGTGGCACCCGCTTCCGCCCCATCATCATGACCACCCTGGCCATGATCTTCGGCATGCTGCCGCTGGCGCTGGCCATTCACGAGGGCAGCGATCAGAGCGCATCCATGGCCCATGCGGTGATCGGCGGGCTGATCAGCTCGACCCTGCTGACCCTGGTCGTGGTGCCGGTGATGCTGACCTATATCGATGCACTTTCGCGCGCCGTCAGCCGCTTTCTGCCACGTGCACCGAGCGGGCACGGACTGCCCGTTCCGCCTCAATCATAGCGCTGACCCTCCACAGCGCCATGATGGCACGGCACCTCGCTCCGGCGAGGTGCCGTTTGCGTTCAGGATTTCTCCTAAATATTTGAAAAATAATTGGAACTGCAATGTTGAGGCAATGCCCAGGGGAGAAAGTGAGGGTGTTCAAAACAGAAAGGAACACCAAATGAAAACTCTCTCCACTGCCGCTTTCATCGCCCTCGCCGGACTGGTCGCCGTACCCTCGATCGCCATGGCCGACACCAATACCAACGTCGTGCACGGCCGCGACGACTTCGCTCTCAAGGCAGCCCTGCGCGATCATGGCACGCCGGTCCAGGAAGTCGAGGAATGGGGCTCCTATATCCGCGCCTGGGTTGCCGATGCCGATGGTGGCAGCACCATGCAGTTCTTCGATCCCGACACGCTGGAGCGCGTCGTCCGCTGATCCCTCCCATGGCGGCGCATGCAGCCTCCCCTGCATGCACCGCCCAAAGGAAAACCCCAGCTAAGCGTTTGCTTATCTGGGGTTTTTTGGTTGCGGGAGCAGGATTTGAACCTGCGACCTTCAGGTTATGAGCCTGACGAGCTACCGGGCTGCTCCATCCCGCGTCAAATCGTCGATAACAGTGCCGGTGGGGCCGTCATCGTGCGGTGTTACCCGCGACGTGAGGCGTATATAGGGGCTGGGGACGGATAGCTCAACCCCTAAAGCGGCGCGCGTGACGCTTTTTTGACAGCGGTTTTTTCTGGCAGCAAGCCTGTCTTTTTTCGTAGCTTCCGCTAGGCTGCGCGCGCTTCCATACCACTTGCCGGGATAAATTCATGAAATTGAAGCCGCTTGGCCGCACCGATCTGCGGGTGACCGAAATTTGCCTGGGCACCATGACCTGGGGCAGCCAGAACACCGAGGCCGAAGGCCACGCCCAGATCGACATGGCACTCGATGCTGGCATCAATTTCATGGACACGGCTGAAATCTACGCCGTCCCGCGCAGCCCGCAAACCTCTGGGCGCACTGAAGAAATCATCGGCAACTGGTTCAAGCGGACGGGCAAGCGCGACCAGTGGATCCTCGCCTCGAAAGTGGCCGGCGGCCCGGTCGACTTCATCCGCAACGGCAGCCGCACCACCGGCAGGACGCTGCGCGAGGCCTTCGAGGCAAGCCTGAAGCGGCTCCAGACCGACTATATCGATCTCTACCAGATCCACTGGGCCGGCCGCGGCAGCTATAATTTTGAGGGTTCGTGGACCTTTGAGCCGCACAAGCAGGATACTGCGGACGCGCTGGCCAATATCGAGGACATGCTGGAAACGCTTGGCGATCTGGTCAAGGAAGGCAAGCTGCGCCATGTCGGGGTGTCCAACGAGACCACCTGGGGCATTGCCCAATGGCTGCGCATAGCCGAGGCTAAAGGCTTGCCACGCCTCGTTTCCGTCCAGAACGAGTACAACCTGCTGCGCCGCCATTTCGACCTCGACCTGGCCGAGCTGAGCCACCACGAGGATGTCGGACTCCTGGCCTATTCGCCGCTGGTGGGCGGGCTGATCACAGGCAAGTATTTCGACGGCAAGATGCCCAAGGGCAGCCGCGGCGATTACCAGAAAGGCTTCTGGCGGCTCAACGAGCATTCGGAGGCTGCAGGCAAGGAATATATAGCGCTGGCAAAGCGTTACGGGCTCGACGTGGCGCAGATGGCGATCGCCTTTGCACTCACCCGCCCCTTCATGACCTCGGTCATTATCGGCGCGACCAGCATCGAACAGCTGGCTACGGCGATCGGCGCCAAGGATGTGACGCTGTCGCCCGAAATCCTTGGCGAAATCGAGGTTATCCACCGCCGCTATCCGCGCACGATATGAGCCAGTCCGCTAGCACATTGTTAGCATCGAGCGTAGCCGAAGCGCTATAAGAGGTAACCAATGCAAGGCCGGGGGCGGAATTGTCGACGACGCTGATCTCAACGCTGTTTCCGCTGCTCTGCTACTTCGCCTACAACATCGTGGTGCCGCAGGTGGAAAAGCTGCGGCCCTCGCTCTCGACGATCATGAACATGCAACGCCGCCGGTGGGTGGCCAATGCCGCCCTGCGCGATTCGCCGTTCGATGCGATCCTGTCGGGCAATATCATGGGCTCGGTCAGCTTCCTCGCCTCGACGGCGGTGCTGCTGATCCTGGCAATCTTTGCCGTCTTCGGGCAGACGCCCGCGCTGATGGGAACCCTCAATTCGCTGTCGCTCGACCGGGTCTACACCACGCTGGATGTGCAACTGCACCTGCTGGTGATGCTGACCATGTTCGTGCTCGCCTTTTTTGCCTTCACCCTCTCGCTGCGCCAGTTCAACCACTTCTGCATCATGCTCGGTGCGCTCGATCATGGCACAGCCGTTTCCGAGGAGGAGATCGAGGCGATCACAGCCATGAACGCGCTGGGTGCCCGCAACTTCAACAGCGGGGTCAGGGCCTACTACTTCTCGGTGGCGACCGTGGCATGGTTCGTTTCGGAATGGCTGCCGATCCTGGTCTGCATAATCACCATCCTGATCCTGGCGCATCGCGAGTTCTTCTCGTCGGCGCATCGCACAGCGGCCACGGCCGCCGTCATCGCGGCCCGCCGGCACCAGCAGAAAAAACCCGCCGGCTGAGCCGCACGCTGCGACAAATCTGACATTGACAATCAGCTATGGGAGTCGCTTTATGCGGCCACCAAACCAATGATCCCGCCGCGCCATGCTCGTCTGTCAATGCAACATGATCACCAGCAAGGAAATCGAGGACATCGTCCTCGACCTGCTCAAGGCCGATCCGTGGCAGCTGGTGGTGCCGGCCAAGGTTTATAGCGAGCTCAATCGCCGCGCCAAATGCAGCGGTTGCGTGCCGAATGTGGTGGACATTATCGTCCGCGTCACCGAAAACTACCACTCGCAGCAAGCCCTGGAGACCGGCGCGGTCATTTCGCTTCCCTCCGGGTTGGACAAGCTCAAAAAGCAACAGAGTGGAGTACGTCGTGAAAGGCGAAGCGCAGGTCATCGAGCGGCTTAATGAAGCCCTCTTTCTCGAACTTGGTGCAGTCAACCAGTATTGGGTCCACTTTCGTTTGCTGGACGACTGGGGCTACAAGCGGCTGGCATCCAAGGAACGCGCTGAATCCATCGAAGAGATGCATCACGCCGACCGGCTGATCGAGCGCATCATCTTCCTCGAAGGCCATCCCAACCTGCAGCGCGTCGCGCCGCTGCGAATCGGGCAGACCATCAAGGAAGTGCTCGAGGCCGACCTGGCCGGCGAGTATGACGCCCGCGCCGCCTACAAGGCGAGCCGCGAGCTCTGCGAAGAGCTGGGCGACTACGTTTCCAAGAACCTGTTCGAGGCCCTGCTGGCCGATGAGGAAGGCCATATCGACTTCCTCGAGACCCAGCTCGAACTGCTCGACAAGATCGGCGTCGAGAAATACGGTCAGCTCAATTCTGCGCCGGCCGACGACGCCGAGTAAGCCATTCCATACCGCGCCGCCCGGAGCCCACCGGGCGGTTTTTTCTGCCCCCGGCCCCGGAGCTGTGCATGACCTGGCATACCGGCCGGCTGATCGATCATGTTCACCTGCGCGCCCGCAACTTCATCGTCACCCGCTATTTCTATACCGAAGTGCTGGCAACGCTGGGCATCAAGGTGCAGCGCATGGGACCGGGCTGGTTCCAGGTCGATGAACTCTTCGTCGATGCCGCCGATCCCCGCACCACGCCCACCCATATCCACCTGGCCTTCCAGGCCCGCGACCGCGCCATGGTCGACGCGTTCTACCAGGCTGCCCTGAGGGCGGGCGGCAGCGATAACGGGCGGCCGGGCGAACGCCACTACCATCCCGGCTACTATGCCGCCTTCGTGCTGGACCCGGACGGCAACAATATCGAGGTGGTGTTCCACGGCCCGGTGCGCCGCTCGGCGGAATCGGTTGAGATCAATTCGGTAACACCCTCCTAGCCGGCCTCGGGCCAAGGCAGGACTGTTAACTCGGGCCAGATCGCCTTGGCGCGGGCGCCCTTGGCATGGTGGGTAGCTCGGTTGTCTGCAGCCGGGTTGGGCGCCACGCGAAAGGCGAACATATCCTCAAGCCCAAACGGCGCCTCGATGACGAGGCTGCCGCCTTCATCCAGCCGTACTGCCACAGCGTGGGTCTTGGAGGCATAGCGCAGGAGGCTCTCGGTCGCGCGCGTCAGCGGCGTGAAAGGGATGCCGAATTTCTGCTCGTACCAGAGATGAACGCGCGCCTGGTTGCGCGGCTGTATCGGCATCGGCACCCCCGCCAGCGCCTGCTCCAGTTGCTTGATCACGCGATCCTCGTCCGCCCACGATAGATCGTCGCCATCGAAATAGATGATGTCGAGGTCGTTGACCCCGTTTAGACCCGGGCGGTCGGTGAGCCGATTCCAGACGCAGTTGTAGATCGCGCCGGACACAAGCCAGACGTCGGGGATGGCAAGCGCCCTTGTCGTCTCGAGCACCTCCATCAGCACCGGCTCGGCGCGGATGATAGCTTCGAGCGCATCGCGTTGCGCCGCGTGGTCAAGGCCGGAAAGGCGGAGATGATCGGTCATCAGCCGAGGCTAGCGCGATTCCGGCATAGCCGTAAGGACCGCCTTCGGGTCGGACCGTGGCGCGCCGCCATTCGGCCATAGGCCTCATGGCCTAGCCTGCTCAAATCGCTCCACTGGAGCGATTTGTCCCTTCGGGCCGCAGTCTAGTTCTCGATTGGCTGGAACATTGCGTTCATTTGCTCGACGATCTGATCCATTGGGGCGATCGCTTCGGGCAGTTGCTCCGGCGGTTCGGGCGCGACGGCGACATAGGGCACGCCGCTGGGGAAGGCGCCGAACATCTGGAAGAAGGCGACCATGTCGTCCAGCACCGGCATGCGCCAGCGCCACATGGCGCCCAGGGCCAGCACCGGCTCCATATGACCGAAGCCCTCGTAGTAGCGCGTGGTGACCCAGACGCCATTGTCCTGAAGCTTCTGCGCAAAGCGCTCGGTATTCTGCATGCGAACGATAGGATCGGTCGTGCCCGTGGCCAGATACATGGGCGGCGAACTGGCCGTCACCAGGTTGATCGGCTGGGTGCCCTGCGGATTGGGCGCCACCCCGAAGACGTCGCGCACCTCGTTATACTCAAAGGGATAGAAATCGAACGGACCCGAGAGGGCGGCGACGCCCAGGATGGGCATGGTGACGTCGAACTCGCTGAGGAAGGACGAATCCAGCCCCAGCATGACCGCGTTATAGGCGCCGGCCGAGTGCCCGGCCAGGAACAACCGGCTGGGATCGCCGCCATAGGAGGCGATATTGGTCTGCACCCAGCTCAGCGCGCTGGCGCAGTCATAGAGGAAATCGGGATAGGCCACATCGGGATAGAGCCGGTAGTCGGCGATCACCACGACGAAGCCGCGCGAGGCCAGTGCCTGGCCGACAAATTGATATTCGTATTTCTCGCCCCGGCTCCAGCCGCCGCCATAGATGAAGAAGACAACCGGCGCGGCGCCATTGCGCTGCTGGGGTGCATAGACGTCGAGCTTGTGGCGTGGCCCGCCACCATAGGCGATATCTGCGCCCACCTTGACCACGCCGCCATCCATGGCTGCGGGCAGGTTGAACGGATCCATGACGGAGAGCGCCATGGCATGGTGCGGTAGCACGACGCTGGCCAGCAGGGCCCCCAGCAGGGCACGGCGGGACCAGGAGAATGAAGTGGGCATCAGGATACTACGCGAGGTTGGGAAAGCCGCTTGCTAGCGGACAAAGCCGGGTATTTTGTGGCGCCCAATGGGCGAGGGCAGGCGCCTCCGACACTGCGGGAGACCGGCCTGCCCTCTACTTAAGCCCGCAAAGGGTGCCCCCAAAGCGTTAACGAGAGGTTAATTCTTGAGCCTTTCGAGCAGACGCCCGGAAACGTGACCATCGGCCGGCAGGCCCAAGCGTGACTGATAGGCAATGACAGCCGCACGGGTCTTCGGCCCGACCACTCCGTCGGGCGAGCCGACATCGAAACCGGACTGGTTGAGCAGGGTCTGCAGTTGCGCGCGCTGCGTCTTGGTCAGGGCGTAGTCACCCGCAGGCCAGGGCGTGGCAAAGCCGCCGCCGCCCAGGATGCGGTCGGCCAGATGGCCCACGGCCAGGGCATAGCTGTCCGAATTGTTGTAGCGCTTGATCACATCGAAATTGGGCAGCAGCAGGAAGGCGGGCCCGCCGGCGCCAGCCGGCATGTAGAGCCGTCCGATATCGGCGGCGCGCGGAAACGCCTTGCCCGAGACGCGTTGGATGCCCATGGCCTGCCACTGGCTGAGCGGCGCCCGGTTCAGTTGCCGTGCTGCCGCGAAATCGAAACCCACCGGGAGCCTCACCTCGTAGCCCCAGGTCTCGCCGGGACGCCAGCCGAAATGGTTGAGATAGTTGGCCGTCGAGCCCAGCGCATCCTGGACCGAATTCCAGATATCCTTGCGGCCGTCGCCATTATAGTCGACGGCATGGCGCATGAAGCTGGACGGCATGAACTGGGTATGGCCCATGGCGCCGGCCCAGGACCCCACCATGTTACGCGGGCTTACATGCCCGTCCGAGACGATGCGCAGGGCAGTCAGCAGCTCGTCACGGAAGAAATCGGCGCGATAGCCGCCCTCGGTCAGCGTCGCCAGGGCATGGATGGTGTTCTCGCCGCCCATGAAGCCGCCGAAATTGGTCTCCATGCCCCAGATGGCAAGGACGATCTCGGGCTGCACGCCCCAGCGCTGCTGCGCGCCGGCCAGCGTCTGCTTCCACTCCACGCGCATGGCCTGGCCCTTCTGCGCCTGGCCAGCGGTGACACGCTTGTCGATATATTGCTGCACGGTCTGGGAGAATTCGGGCTGCTTCTTGGTCAGCTCCATGACCTTGGGAATGTAATTGTAGCCGCTGAAGGCGGATTCGAAGGCACTGCGGCTGACCCCGCGCGCCTCGGCCTGCGGCCACAGCCCGCGCACGAAATCGGCACTGTTGGCAAAGGCTGGAGCAACACTCGCAAAGCTCAGGCAACCAGCCAGAGCCAGCGCCGAAAGGCTGCGAAAGAAAATGGTGGTCTTGCCGCTAGGAGAGAACATGACGGGCCTCGTGATACGCACAGACAAAGGTCACGGCCGCGCCGGCTGTGCCGCAACTGGCGCGTATCACTATTTTAACCCATCAAATTAAGATCGGCTTAAGGCAAAGCCCCGGCCCGATCACGATCCGGTCAGTCCGCGGGCGGCGGCTCGCCCGGCCCCCCGATCAGCTTGCGACCCGAGGCGCGCGCCACGCCGCCCTGAACCCAGGTGACATGCGGATAGGGGATCTCGATGCCCTTCTCGGCAAATACCGTCTTCACATATTCGCTATAGGCACGGCCCACCCCCCAGTGCTGGCCCGGCAGGGTCTTGATACGCGCCCGCACCGTCACCGCGGAATCGGCAAAGGCAATGATGCCCTGCATGTCCAGCTCGTCGAGAATGCTGTCCTTGTGCTCGCTCTGCATGAGCCGGTCGAAGGCCTCGTGCATGGCGGCCTTCACCTGGACAATGTCGCTGTCATAGGCAACGCCGATCTCTGCGACATGGAAGGAGAAGCCGCGCACCATGTTCGACACCAGGTCGACCGAGGAGAAGGGAATGAGGTGCACCGTGCCGCCGAGATCCCGGATCGTCACCGAGCGGATGGTGAGCTTTTCCACCACGCCCGAGCGGCCGGCCGCCTCGACCACGTCGCCCTCGTTCATGATGTTCTCGAACTGGATGAAGATGCCGGTAATGATATCCTGCACCAGCTTCTGCGCGCCAAAACCGATGGCAAGGCCGACCACGCCGGCACCGGCGAGGAGCGGCGCGATATTGACCCCGATCTGGGCCAAAGCCAGCATCAGCCCGAAGACGACCAGTGCAACGGTAAAGGCATTCTTGAACAGGTTAAGCAGGGTCTTTTCGCGCGCCGTGGGCGTCTTGCCAATGCTGGTATTGAGCCGGTATTCGACCCAGGACGCCACCACGATATGCAGCACGATAGCGGCCAGGATGATGAACGCCGCCGAAATGGCCGACCCCACGATCTGCTGGCCACCATCGGTGCCGATCCAGCCGGCAGCGTCGAACAGGGCCCAGGCCTGGGCAATGGCCAGCACCACCCCGGCAATGACCACCCAGCGCACCGCCAGCATGACATGGGGCACGAAGGCATGCAGCCGCGCCTCGAGCAGGGGCAGGCGCCGCTTGACGTCTTCGGGCAGCCGCAGGCCGGCACTGACCGCGCGCGAGATGAAGCCGACGATGACGGCGCCAACCAGGATGGCAATGACCGACTGCACCGTGGCGCCGAGCATGAAGGGCAGCGCCTCGCGTGGGTTGGTGAACCAGACCACCAGCAGCGTCACCAGATAGATGATCGCCACCACATGCCAGTACTGGCCCAGGAGGATCAGCAGCTGCCCGGTGCCGTCATTGCCGCGCCTGGCCGCAATCCCGGTCAGCCAGGCACGCACGTCGCTCTTGTTCTGCAGCACGATGATGATGCCGATGAGCACGGCTGTGGCCATGACCAGGACCTGAACCGCCGAGGCCGCAGCCAGCGACAGATAGGTCGCCAGCACCGGGGTGACGAAGAGGAAGGTATAGCCGACCAGCGAGATGATCCGCCCGAGCCAGAAGAACCAGTAGGCCGCATTGTCATCGGTGACCGGCAGCAGGCGCAGCACCTGGTGGTGCGGCTGGAGAATGGCGCGCACGGCGAGCTTGCTGATCTCGACAATGAGGAAGGCATTGAGCAGCAGCGACTGGTTGATGCCCATGCGGCCAGACACATCGCCGATAAAGGCCAGCGCCACGACATAGCCGATCGCCCAGGCCAGAAGGACCGCGGCCGCATCGACCGCGGTGGCACCGAGCAGGCCCGACAGCCGCGCCGCGAGGCCCCGACCGGCGACGCGACGCGCGATCAGGCCCTGTGCCCATTGCGCGATCAGCCGCAGCACCAGGAAGCCGCCGAACAGCCCCAGCGCCACCAGCAGCACGCCGGCAGCAACATCGCGCAGCGCACTGAAATCGGCATCAGCGGCGCTGATCACCCCTTCCTGCAGGTCGACGAAGACCCGGATCAACGACCGCAGTGTCGACGAGGCGCCCTCGGCCACCGTGCGGGTATATTCGGCCAGCTGGCGGGCAATGTTGAGATTGGGCGGCGCCTCGACCGGGGCCTCGGCTACGTCGGTCTGCTGCAGCCGCTCGAGCAGGGCGGCGCGCGTCTCGTCATTCTCGATGATGCGGATCAGCTCGTCGATGCCAGCCTCGGCCGGTGCCGCCGCTTCTGCGGGCGCGGTGGGCACTGTCTGGGCCTGGACCGCGCTCGGGGCGAGCAGGAGAAGAAGCAACAGGGCGACAATACGCATGACAGATCCCGGCAGTGGACGACAGCGGCAGGCATGCCACCGCAATGTGGATACGCCGAGGCGGCAGGAAGGTTCAACCGCCGGGCGGACTTTGGCGCAATGGAGCATGAAACGAGCCGAGGTGAAACCGGCGTGCCGCAGGCGCAGCGCCCGGAAACGCAAAAACCCCTCACCGTTTCCGGTGAGGGGTTTTCATATTTCGTTTCGACATCATAAGGAGATCATACGTTTTTGGCAGACCTTGCAGTGACCTACTCTCCCAAGCCTTAAGACTTAGTACCATTGGCGCAGAGGAATTTGACGGTCGAGTTCGGGATGGGATCGGGTCTTGGGCTCCTCGCAAAAACCACAAGGTCAGCGAAAAACGTATGAGTGAATTCTGGTTTTGTTATTCGGACATTGCTTTCCCATGCAAGAAGCAATGTCTGGTGTATTTCTGAACCGATCGAACATTCACAGTCTATGCGGACATAGATTAATGAGAACGATCAAGCCAATCGAGCTATTAGTACCG
>JADKLW010000223.1_pt2 | contig 25864 bp, 26 predicted proteins | sample 8641881 | NCBI WGS metagenome assembly JADKLW01 (sample SAMN16272185, study PRJNA661076) | feces metagenome | isolation source: fecal sample from diarrhoea affected cattle B | host: Bos taurus | place: South Africa: Lokaleng Village, Mahikeng | collected 2019-09 | reverse complement strand
ATCATTTTCGCCGGAATCATGATTATTATTGAATCTACAGATTCTCTACTGCACGGAAACACCCTGAAAGAGCTGAATTGGGGAATTTTCATTATTTCGCTTACTGCGGCGGTCAACTATTTTCTTGGGTATATTTCCTACAAAAAAGGAGTGAAAGAAAATTCGCTGGTTCTGCAAAGTTCAGGCAAACATTTGCAAAGTGACACCCTTACTACAGGAGGCGTTGTACTCAGTCTGATTCTGGTAAATTATACCGGGCTTTTTTGGCTGGATGCTGTGGTAGCCATTGTCTTCGGAGGATATATTATTTTTGTAGGATATAAAATTATTCGGAAATCTCTGAAAGGAATTATGGATGAAGCGGATCTCAGAATGGTATCCGATATTGCAGAACTTCTCAACAAAAAGCGGAAACGGGAGTGGATTGATGTTCATAATCTCAAAATTCAGCAGTATGGAAGCAGGTTGCATATCGACGGACATATTACGCTTCCTTGGTATTTTGAACTTAGAGAAGCGCATTCCGAAATGGAAGAAATGATCAAATGCATAGCGAAAAGTACAGATCGCCCTGTAGAATTTAATTTTCACATGGACGATTGCAAGCCTTTCTCATGTGAAATTTGCCAGCTTTCTGAATGTCAGGTTCGGCAACGGCCTTTTGTAAAAAAAGTAGAATGGACTGTGGAAAACATTGCTCAACAGGATAAACATACCGTAAACGACTAAGATATACAGCTATAAATTTCTTATCACGAAATAAAGCAGAATAATGCCCAAAACAATGCGGATAGCATACTGACCGAATAATGCGCTCCTGATCCGCGGATACTTTTCAGCAATTTGCTTTCTTTGAAAAACAATTCCTAATCCTACATAAGGAATCGCGGAAATCAGCAGAGGATTGTAGCGAAAAGCTTCAGCAATATTAAAATGCAGCAATTCGTGGAAAGCCCGCTGTGCACCGCAACCAGGACAATCCAGTCCCGTTGCAAATTTAAAAGGGCATTTCAGGAAAAAAAATTCTTTACTTGGATCTGCAGTGTAATACACAAAAACTGCGACCGTTAAAAAAACCGAAATCAGAAGATAAACAAGAAATTTATTTTTAAACGCCACCTGCTATTGCGGTAAAAATTAATGCGCCATACATCAGCATAACTCCAATAATGCCCATTGCACCAAGAATCAGCGTAACCAAGGCAAGAATTTTTGCAGTATTTGAATCCTGATGAGCGCCATCTATATCGCCTTTATAAAATTTAGCTTCAACCTGTGCAGAATACCAAATCCCGATAACTCCCAAAATATTACAACAGAAGAGTGTAATGAGAATATTTTCAATAAGCCATGTTCTGGGAGGTACTGTAGATTGATAACTGGTGTGAGGTTCATTTTGAATTTCCATAGGGTAATATTTTTTGCTAAAAATACATCTTTTTCAGTATAGATCGATAACATATTATTTATAAACAATCTAAATGAAACGAATTGGCAATCCACTTAAATTTTTCGTATTTTTGAAATCCAAAATTCAGCTAATAAAAACATCTATAATATGACTTTTGATATTGATATGATCAAAAAGGTGTATGAGCGTTATCCTTCCAGAATAGAAGCTGCAAGGCAAGCTGTAGGCAAGCCTCTTACCCTTTCAGAAAAAATTCTTTACACCCATCTTTGGCAAGGGAATGCGACCCAGCCTCACGAAAGAGGAAATTCTTATGTGGATTTCGCTCCGGATCGTGTCGCCATGCAGGATGCCACAGCACAAATGGCATTGCTCCAGTTCATGCAGGCTGGAAAAACAAAAGTAGCCGTACCATCTACGGCGCACGCCGATCACCTTATTCAGGCAAAAGTAGGTGCAGAAAAAGATTTACAGGAATCCATTAATAAAAACTCTGAAGTTTTCAATTTTCTGAGCTCCGTTTGCGAGAAATACGGAATCGGATTCTGGAAACCAGGTGCCGGAATTATCCATCAGGTAGTTTTGGAAAATTATGCTTTTCCCGGAGGAATGATGATTGGTACCGATTCGCACACCGTAAATGCAGGCGGACTTGGAATGGTAGCCATCGGTGTGGGTGGTGCAGACGCTGTAGACGTAATGGCGGGAATGGCCTGGGAATTGAAAATGCCAAAACTGATCGGTATAAAACTTACCGGAAAACTCAACGGATGGACTTCTGCTAAAGATGTGATCCTGAAAGTGGCCGGAATTCTGACCGTAAAAGGCGGGACAGGCTGCATCGTGGAATATTTCGGCGAAGGTGCGCAATCACTTTCAGCAACCGGAAAAGGAACCATCTGCAACATGGGTGCAGAAATTGGTGCTACCACTTCTACTTTCGGTTATGATGATGCCATGAGAAGGTATCTTTCAGCAACCGGAAGGCAGGATGTAGTGGAAGCTGCAGACAAAATTGCTGAACACCTAACCGCCGATCCTGAAGTGTATGCCAATCCAGAATTATATTTTGATCAGGTTATTGAAATAAATCTGAGCGAATTGGCACCTCACTTAAACGGACCTTTTACACCGGATCTTGCTACTCCTGTTTCTGAATTCAGAGCTAAGGCAGAAGCCAATGGATGGCCTTTAGATGTAGAATGGGCACTGATTGGCTCCTGTACTAACTCTTCTTATGAAGACCTTTCCCGCGCTGCTTCCATCGTAGAAGATGCCGTAGCAAAAGGAGTAAAACCGAAAGCGATCTTGGGAATCAACCCAGGTTCTGAACAAGTAAAATATACCGCCGAAAGAGACGGTTTTATGGATTCCTTCAGAAAATTCGATAATACACGAATATTCACCAACGCTTGTGGACCGTGTATTGGGCAATGGGACAGAGAAGGTGCTGAAAAGGGAGAAAAGAACTCTATTATTCATTCCTTTAACAGAAACTTTGCGAAAAGAGCAGACGGAAACCCAAATACGCACGCATTCGTAGCTTCTCCAGAAATGGTGGCTGCTATAGCGATTTCAGGCAGACTGGATTTCAACCCAATTACGGATTCCTTAACGAACGCATCTGGTGAACAGGTAAAACTGAATGAGCCAACTGGTTCTGAACTTCCGGAAAGAGGATTTGACGTTGGCGATAACGGATATCAGGCTCCTTCCGAAGACGGATCTGCAGTTCAGGTTATTGTAAACCCTGATTCCGACAGACTTCAACTGTTGGAACCTTTCCAGCCTTGGGACGGAAAAAACATTGAAAGAGCTAAAGTTCTCATCAAAGCTTATGGAAAATGTACCACAGATCATATTTCTATGGCTGGCCCATGGTTGAAATACAGAGGACATTTGGATAATATTTCTAACAATATGCTCATCGGTGCTGTGAATGCGTACAATATGGAAACCAACCACGTGAAAAACCAACTTACTGGAGAATACGGCGAAGTTCCGAATGTACAAAGAGCGTATAAAGCTGCAGGAATTCCTTCCATTGTGGTAGGTGACGAAAATTATGGTGAAGGTTCTTCGAGAGAACATGCAGCTATGGAGCCAAGGCATTTGGGTGTATCAGCAGTTTTGGTGAAATCTTTCGCCCGAATCCACGAAACCAACTTGAAGAAACAGGGAATGCTGGGGTTAACTTTCGAAAACAAAGATGATTATGACAAAATTCAGGAAGACGATACAGTCAATTTCTTGGATCTGGATCAGTTTGCGGTCGGAAAACCATTAACATTGGAATTCGTTCATGCAGACGGAAGCAGAGATATTGTGGTTACGAACCATACTTATAATGATCAGCAGATCGGATGGTTCAAAGCAGGTTCTGCGTTGAATTTGATTAAGCAAATGGGCAACTAAGAAAAACTAGAATTTTTAAATACCAAATCCTTCAGACTCTGCTCTGGAGGATTTTTTTTGAAGATCTTGTATTGTTCAATTGATTAATATAAGTTTTATTTAAGATTGCCTTAATTTTTCATTAAAAATAATATTTTTAAAATGAGGAAATTCGTATTTCTTTGTAACAAAAAACAGAAATCAATGTCTAATAGTTTTAGACTTTAAAGAACATGAGACTCCACAAAATTACCGTTGCATCCTTATTTTTAATTTCAAATTTCTGGTTTTCTCAGGAAAAACCCAAAGCTGAAAAGGAAACCAAAATACAGGAAGTCACCATTATCAAAACAAAAAAAGCGGTTGAACAAAAAGCCGACAGAACGATTTTTGATTTCTCGGAACAACCACATTTAAACAGCGGAACCGTAATGGAAGGCGTGAAAAAACTTCCGGGATTGGTGGTGACCGATATTGCGGGCATGATGTATCAGGGAAAACCACTGGACGTTTATATGGACGGTCGACCGCTAAATATCAGTTCCAACGAACTGAACGGTTTTCTGGAAGGAATGCCGGCCAACGCTGTTGAGAAAATTGAAATCATCACCCAGCCCGGCGCAGAATTTCCTGCTACTTCCGGCGGAGCGATCATGAACATCATCACGTCCAAATCGGCGAAAAATTATCTTTCCGCAACGTATTCAGGTAATTACAATTTCACCAATTACGACAAACTTCGCAGCCGCACTAATAATTCTCTGAACCTGAACGCCAAAAATAAATATTTCGGTTGGCAACTGAATATCGGCCAAAACTACAGAGAAAGTATGATGGCAACCAATATTGATGATCTTTCCTCCACAAATACGGACGGAAGAAGGCGTGGTTATTTCGCGAAAGGCGCCCTCACCTTTGATATGGGCTTGGACAGACTCCTTCTGAACTACGATATTTACCAAAATGATAACAGCAGCCACATCCTGAGTACAGGAAGATATTTCGGGATGCCTTATCTTTCCGAGGACGATTCGGAATCCAATAGTTTGCGTCAGGATGCCGTCGCCACTTATCAAAAACGTTTTGATGATCCTTCCAAAAAGCTCGATTTCAAATACAATTTCACCAGTTCTGTTTCAGATTTCAATCAGGCCAACCGTTTGCAAAACCTGAACGTACTGGAAAACAAGTCGACAATGAATATTTCAACTTTTAAAATTGATTATTCCCAACCTTTGCAGCTTCTGGACGAAGGGAAAATAAGCATCGGAGGATTGTATGACCATCAACATTTGGAAACAGAAAGCCGCGGAATTACCAATCTCAATTACCGGAGACAAACTGCCGCCACCTATCTGGAACTGCAGGCCAAACTGAATAAATTTGATTTTATCTTAGGAACCCGAGCCGAAGATTACGACATTTCTGGGACTACGAGATCTTCATTAAATGCCACCGAAGAAAAACTGCATCCGTTTAAAAAATTCAGGCTTTTCCCCAATGCGAGTATTCAGTATAATTTTATGAATCAGGTTTATCTTGCTTTGAATTATAACAAAAAAATAAGTTTGCCCGGAATTTCTTCGCTCAACCCGAACAACGTCACATATCAAAATCCGAATTCCGTAACTACTGGAAATCCAAACCTGCAGCCTACAATTTTTGATAATTTTGAAGCTAAAATTTCTGCCTTCGATTATGCTTTCGTGGGATACAGCATGAACGTGGCCAGCAATCAGGTAGTGCAAATGGTGACCCGCGAAACTATGACCGATCCTATCACCGGGCTTTCCAACGATTACATCGTGAACAGAAATATGAATGTTTCGGAAATACGAATTCATAATTTTAATGTAGGGCTTCCCATTCCGTTCATGCTTTTTACAAAACCTTTCAGCGAGATCATGAAGTTTGATTTTAATCCCGATAAAATCAATTTTATGTACCTGTATGCAGCGTATCAGAAGCACGAACTTCCTGATCTGGATACCAAAGGTTTTTGGCTGTTCAATATCATGTCGCAGGTGATTCTCCCGAAAGATATTAAACTGGTAGCCAATTACTCTCTGATTCCTACGGGTACTAATTATTATTATTTTGAAACTGTGAAACCCATCGGAAACGCGATAGACATAACTCTTTCTAAAAAATTCATGAACGACAGGCTGAATGTTTCCATTTTTGCCAACGATATTCTGAACGGCCAACAGATGGCTTTGCGCTCTTTAGCACAGCAGCCTAATCCTGTTCTGGGAAATAAATACGACAGCAGAAGTTTCGGAATTTCAGTGAATTATAAAATTCCAACAAAAAATAAACTGGCGAAAGAAGCACCCAATTTGCTGAATCAGGAGAAGAAAGAAGAAAATGGCGGAATCATCACTCCGGCGCCATAAATATTTGACATTTCAGCAGTTTCTGTCCTATGATTATTTTTAATATAATTGTAAAACTAAACTTCTGAAATGAATCGAATTTATTTTAAATATCTTTCGGTGGCTTCCGCAGTATTGGTCATTATTTCAATTATTCTTGAAACAAATATTTTGACCATCATTTCACTTCTGGCAACATTTGTATTATCCGTAATTTTACAATCAAAAGAAGAAGAGAAATCTGAAAATAACGAAATTAATTCTATTCACACGCTTTCCAAAGCGGATCGTGCTGAGGAACAGGCGCAGTAATTTCAACATGTTCTTTGGTAACGGGATGAATAAACTCCAGTGTTCGGGCATGAAGAGAAATACTTCCATCTGGATTGGAACGCGGCGCACCATATTTCAAATCTCCTTTCACAGGAACGCCGATTTTGGAAAGCTGCGCACGAACCTGATGATGTCGTCCTGTTTCAAGATCAACTTCCAACAGCTGATAATTTTCTAAAGTTCGGATGATTTGGTACGTTAAAATCGCTTCCTTAGCACCTTCGGTTTCTTTGGGAAAGACGACCGATTTATTGTTTTTCTCATTCTTCCTGAGGAAATGTGTCAGTTTCTGGGTTTGGGGAATCATTTCTTTTGGAACAATAGCCCAATATGTTTTCTTAATTTCCCGGTTTTTCACCATCTGAGTAAGTCGGGAAAGTGCCTTGGAAGTTTTGGCATACATCACCAGACCGGAAGTAGGCCTGTCGATTCTGTGAACCAATCCCAGATAAACATTTCCGGGCTTACTGTCGCGGATTTTTATAAAATTTTTAATAGAATCCAGCAATGGTTCGTCACCTGTTTTATCTCCTTGCACCAGCTGTCCGGCTTTTTTATTAATGACCATAAGATGATTATCTTCATAAACAATCTGATGGCTGCTAAATTGTGTATCGTACATTTCTCGAAAAAACTATTGTTGTCTCGGAATTCTGGGCCTATTAAAAATAGAAATCAAGACTCCCGCTAACAACCCGATGGTTTTCATAGCATCAAAACGGCTGTCTGTAGGAATAAGAGCACCGATAATACAAAGTGCCGCCGACAAATACATTGGATAGATGAAATTCCGGTTGGAAAGTGTGGGCGCCATCAGGATAAAACTGATTCCAATTAACATAAAGAAAACTTTCTGGTATAGAAATTCATTAATTTCGGGAGAAAAGAAATTGAACCAGCCCGCCAGCAGACAGACAAGTGCTACCAGAGAAATGATGGCTTGTAGAGTTTGTTTATTTTTCATTTAATAACTTTCATTTTCATTGGGAAACCGTACTTCTTTCACATCCTGAACATATTGTGCTACAGCTCCGGTAATTTCCGCATACAGATTGAGATATCTTCTCAGGAATTTCGGGGAAAAATCTTTGTTCATGCCCACCATATCGTGATACACCAGAACTTGTCCATCACATTCGGAACCGGCACCAATTCCGATGGTAGGAATAGAAATACTCTCCGAGACTTTTTTAGCAAGATGGGCAGGTATTTTTTCGAGAACTAAAGCGAAGCAGCCTAATTCTTCGACTAGTTTTGCGTCTTTCAGAAGTTTTTCGGCTTCATCATTTTCTTTTGCGCGCACTTTATACGTCCCGAACTGATAAATAGATTGTGGTGTAAGGCCCAAATGTGCCATCACAGGAATTCCTGCATTCACAATTTTGCGGATAGAATCTTCTATTTCCGCACCGCCTTCTATTTTCACAGCATGAGCACCGCCCTCTTTCATCATGCGAACTGCAGATTCCAAAGCTTTTTCTGGATTACTTTGATACGTTCCGAAAGGAAGATCTGCTACTACCAAAGCTCTTTCCACTCCGCGAACAACACATTGAGTATGATAAATCATTTGATCCAGCGTGATGGGAAGCGTTGTTTCAAAACCGGCCATCACATTGGCGGCAGAATCACCGACAAGAATGGCATCAACTCCACCGGCATCCAACATTTTAGCCGTCGTGAAATCGTAAGCAGTAAGCATGCTAATCTTCTCCTTATCAAATTTCATTTTCCGCAGCGTCTCTGTGGTGATTTTTTTGATTTCAGAATGTACAGACATTGTTTTAAATTAATTTTGGGAAATAAAGGAAAATCAGAGTGTTACGTGTCCCAGTTTGATGAGTTTTTCGTGATTCAAAATCTTTATATTTCTTCCTTCTGTTTCAATAAGGCTGTCCTGTTTGAATTCGGAAATAAGACGAATGGCACTTTCAGTTGCAGTACCTATAATATTGGCGATTTCTTCTCTTGTTAATGAAATATTAATGAAACCTTCCGGATCTGTTCCAAGTTTCTGTTCCAGAAGAAGAAGAATCTCGGCAAGTCTTTCGCGAACAGTTTTTTGAGCAAGAAAAGTAATGGTATTGGAACTTTCTCCCAATTCAAAAGCTACTTTCTGGAGCATGACAAAAGACAATTTTCCGTCTATTTCCAGAAGATGCATGAAAAGATCGGAAGGAATCATCAGCGCTTCAATATCCGTCATGGCTTCCGCTTTTGCCTGAAAATTTTCACCACATAACAATGAACGATACCCGATCATGTCTCCATCTTTTATAAATCTAAGGATTTGCTCTTTCCCGTAGGCACCGAGTTTTGAAAGCTTGGCGGTTCCGTTTTCAATATAAAAGACCATTCTTGGGGTTTCCTGCTCATCGAACATCATTTCGCCTTTTCGAAAACTTACTTTCTCTACAGCATTTTTATAACGTTGAAAATCCTCTTCTGATAATCTTTCTTTAAAAGCTTCATCATTAAAAATCTGCTTCAGGCTCTGGTCGATCATGATCTGTTTCTCGTGGGACATTTTATGACATTTATCAGCAAAAATAGGCTTTTTATACCGGAAAGACAAAGTTATTTGCCCTATTTTTGTGGGTCAATTTATAATCAGAAAGTGTCGGAGAATTGTTTCCATTGCGGGCAAAATATAGAAAAAGAGCGCATTAGCTTTGATGAGAAGGTTTTTTGCTGTACAGGATGCCAATCGGTGTATGAAATCCTGAACCTGAACAATCTTGAGAACTTTTATGCCCTGAATAAAAGTTCCGGGATACGGCCTGATGACAGCACTCACGAATTTGACTATTTGGACACCCCTGAAATCTTCAATCGGGTTACTGATTTTTCCGAAGGCAACACAACAGTGGTCACTTTCAAAATCCCTGTGATACATTGCTCTTCCTGCATTTGGTTATTGGAAAGTCTTTCCACGCTGAATCCTCATATCAGGTTCTCGCAAGTTAATTTTACCCGAAAAACACTTCAAGTTTCTTTCAGCCATCAGGAACTGAAACTCAGCGAACTGGCAAAATTCTTATCAAAATTAGGATATAAACCTGTGATTAATCTGGAAACTGCCGATAAAAAATCGGAAAATCTGGATAAAACGCTTTTGATAAAACTGGCCATCGCGGGATTTGCTTTTGGAAACGGAATGTTTTTCAGTTTCCCGGAATATGCCAATGAAATTCTGGGCCTGAACGATTATTGGATGGACCGGTATAAAGATCTGTTTCGTTTCATCATGTTTCTGTTGGCGACGCCAGTGGTTTTCTATTCCGCATCAGATTATTTCAGATCTGCATTATACGGTTTAAGAAATAAAATTATTAATATTGATGTTCCTATTGTACTGGGAATCATCGTTTTGTACGGACGAAGCATTTACGAAGTGGTTACCGATTACGGCCCCGGATATTTCGATACGCTTTGCGGCCTATTGTTTTTCATGCTTTTAGGAAAAATTTTTCAGAAAAGAACTTACAGCGCACTTTCCTACGATCGGGATTATAAATCCTTCTATCCTATCGCCGTTACGAAAGTTGATTTCAACGGAAAACAGGAAAATATTCTTCTTTCAGAACTTGCTGTGGGCGACCGCATTATGGTTCGAAACCAAGAAATAATTCCGGTAGATGGCATCCTGATTAGCGGTGAAGGGAATATTGACAATAGTTTTATCACAGGAGAAAGTTCCACAGTTCCTAAGAAAGCAGGCGATAAAATTTTTGCCGGCGGAAAACAAACAGGCTCGGTATTGGAACTGGAAGTCATTAAAAATGTAGATCAAAGTTACCTTACCCAATTATGGAATAAAGAAGCTTTCAAAAAACACGAAACCGGACTGGATACACTGACCAATAAAATAAGCAAGTATTTCACCATCATTATAATAGGAATAACAATTGCTGCCGGAATTTACTGGAGCACTGTCGATTTTGAAAAAATGTTTCAGGTGGTTTCTGCCATTTTGATTGTAGCTTGTCCTTGTGCATTGGCACTGTCGGCACCGTTTACTTTGGGACATATTATGAGAATTCTCGGAAGGAATAAATTCTATGTGAAAGATACCCTGACGATCGAGAAACTGGCAAAAATACAAACCATTGTTTTTGATAAAACCGGAACCATCACTCATAACAAAAGATCTGACATTCATTATGAAGGAAAGGAAATTGAAGAATTTGATTTTCAGAATATAAAATCTTTGTTAAAAAACTCCAATCATCCCTTATCGAAAGCGTTGTATGAATTTATTGAAACTGAAGATAGATATTATCCTGCCGAAGATTTCAACGATATTCCGGGCAAAGGATATTCTGCAAACGTTCGCGGCGTAAAATACAAAATAGGTTCCGGAAGCTATAACGGACAAGTATCCAGAAATCATGAAACCGCTGTATATATAAGTAGAAATGAAGAATTTCTGGGAAGATTTATTTTCAAAAACGAGTACCGTTCCGGTTTGAAACAATTGTTTTCGAATTTGAATGAGTACAAGATTCACATCCTGAGCGGGGACAACAGTTCGGAAGAAAAAAACTTGAAAATTACTATTCCTCGAGCTACAGGAATGGCCTTCAATCAGGATCCGGAAAGCAAACTGAACTACATAAAAACAATACAAGACCAAGGCGAAAAAGTGGCCATGCTGGGCGACGGACTGAATGACGCAGGCGCACTGAAACAGAGCGATGTGGGTATTGCAGTAGCGGATGACACCAATTCGTTCACTCCTTCTTCGGATGTTATTATGAACGGGCAAAAACTCGTGGAACTGAATAAATACCTGAGTCTTACCAAAGATGCTATGACGATTGTAAAGTTCACTTTTGCCATCAGTTTTGCATACAATGTTGTAGGGCTTTCTATTGCGGTTTTAGGATATATGTCACCGCTGGTCGCTGCGATTCTGATGCCGATAAGTTCCATCACTGTTGTGGCATTTACCTCGGTTGCTACGTGGATAAGAAGCAGAAAATATTTCAGTATTTAAAGAGTTTGCAGCATCTTATTTAGATAGATTTTAAATTACCCTTATTTCGGGTTTAGTGATTAATATCATTATTTTTCCTTAAATTTGGGGTCTTATATATTTTAATTTTGCATTGCTATGGAATTACTCTATTTGATGATCCTTTGCAGTGTTTCTTTAGCGGTAATATTTTTAATTATCTTTATTTATAACGCCAGAAAAGGACAGTTTGACGACGATGAATCTCCAGCAGTCCGGATCTTGTTGGATAAAGATAATCCTGATGAAAGAGACGAACAGGAAGAAGAAAAAATAAAAAAAGAAAAGATAATTAGTGATTAGATACTATGGAAACACAAAAGTTTAGTTATGATAACAGTATAGTTCGGGCGTTTCTTTATGCTACCGTCGTTTTTGGTATCGTAGGATTTCTGTTTGGGCTTACTGCTGCATTAATGTTATTTTACCCTGAACTTCCTGAATATTTTCTGGGAACCGATGATGATACGATCAAAAGTTTAGCTGCCGGAAATATTGAAGGATTGATTAATTCTCAAGGAGCTTTTGGTTTCGGAAGGATCAGGATGATTCACACCAGTGCAGTAATTTTCGCATTTGTTTGTAACGGTTTCTTTGCGGGAGCTTATTATTCAATACAAAGATTGTTAAAAACCAGAATGTGGAGCGATACACTTTCTTGGATTCATTTCTGGGGTTGGCAATTGATGATTGTAGCTACGGTGATCACTTTTTTCATGGGAATCAACACTTCCAAAGAATACGCAGAACACGAATGGCCTATTGATATTCTGATCACGGTAGTTTGGGTAATCTTCGGGATTAATATGTTCGCTACCATAGCAGTCCGCAGAGTCCGACATTTATATGTAGCTATCTGGTTCTACATTGGAACCTGGGTTGCGATTGCGATGCTGCATATTTTCAATAACTTGGAAGTTCCTCTTACCTTTACCGGCTGGAAATCCTACTCTGCTTATGCCGGAGTGAAGGATGCCTTGGTACAGTGGTGGTACGGTCATAATGCCGTAGCATTCGTACTTACAACACCAATTCTTGGGTTGATGTATTACTTCCTTCCCAAAGCCGCAGACAGACCTGTTTTCTCTTATAAACTTTCCATTATTCACTTTTGGTCATTAATTTTCGTCTATATCTGGGCTGGACCTCACCATTTACAATATACTGCACTTCCTTCATGGGCGCAGGCATTGGGAACAGGATTCTCCATTATGCTAATCGCTCCTTCGTGGGGTGGAATGCTGAACGGACTTCTAACATTGAGAGGTGCCTGGGATAAAGTAAGAGAAAATCCGGTATTGAAATTCTTTGTAGTTGCGATTACCTGCTATGGTATGGCAACTTTTGAAGGCCCTATTTTGGCAACAAAGACACTTAATAAAATTGGTCACTTTACCGATTGGGTTATTGGACACGTACATATTGGTGCATTAGGCTGGAACGGTTTCATGACCTTCGGGATGATCTATTATCTGCTTCCTATTATGTGGAGAACCAAGCTTTGGTCTGTAAAACTGGCCAACTGGCACTTCTGGCTCGGGACATTAGGAATTATTTTTTATGCCGTTCCGTTATACATTGCCGGATTTACCCAAGGTTTGATGTGGAAACAGTTTAATCCGGATGGAACACTGGTTTATAAACAATGGCTGGATACAGTAACTGCAATTATTCCTTATTATGTGATGAGATTTGTAGGCGGACTGTTGTATATCACCGGAGCAATCCTGATGTGTATTAACGTCGTTGCTACCGTAAGATCAGGATCTTTCCAAAAAGAAGTTCATGCAGAAGCACCTGCTCTTGCTAAAATCAGCAAAAAAAGAAAAGAAGGCGAAGGCGCACACCTCTGGCTGGAAAGAATGCCGGTTTACCTTTCAATACTGGCTTTCATCGCCGTAGCGATAGGAGGTGCGGTTCAGATTATTCCAACGTTAACAGTGAAGGAAAACGTTCCTACCATTTCTGCCGTAAAACCCTACTCTCCACTGGAATTGGAAGGCCGGGATTTATATATCAGAGAAGGTTGTAATTCCTGCCACTCTCAGGTGATCCGTCCTTTCCGGGATGAAGTAGTAAGATTTAACGGTAAAAACGGGCAATATTCCAAAGCAGGCGAGTTTGTTTATGACAGGCCTTTCCTTTGGGGATCGAAAAGAACCGGACCCGATCTTCACAGACAAGGTGGAAAAAACCCAAGTTCTTGGCATTATAAACACATGTATAACCCAAGATCAACTTCCGCAGGCTCTATTATGCCACGTTATCCATGGTTAATTGCCAATGATTTGGACAGGTCACAAACGGTGGATAAAATACGTTTCATGAAAAATGTTTATGATGTGCCGTATTCTAAAGCAGAAATAGATTCCGCTACACAGTGGACGGATAATCAGGCAGCGAAAATTGTAAAAGAAATCTTTGATGAAGCACCCGATTTGAAGGCAGCTTATGCTTCAAGGCCGGAAGGTGAGCTCAATAAAAAGGAGATTATCGCTTTAATTGCTTATCTGCAAAGGCTTGGAACGGATATTAAAACCACTGAAATTAAAACAGCAAGTAATAACTAAATTTCATAACCAAAGAAAAGCATTATGATTCCCCAAAGTTTTAGAGACATATTGTCCAACAGTGAAAACACCGGATTATTCCAAACTCTGGCTTTGGTCATCTTTTTGCTCTTTTTTGTCGGAATTATAATTTATGTCTTCAGCAGACCTAAAAAATATTACCGCGAGGAAGAAAATGCTCCTTTGGACGATGATGAACCATTTAATTCAAACAATTAAAATCATGAAACGAAGAACCCCGGTTTATATTACCATACTGATTATCATTACTATAATGATTGTAATATATTACATGTTCATTCAGAGCGGTATTTTCTTCACATCTCCCTACTTTTTGGGAACTGTGGCCATCAGTATTGTACTTGTGCTGATTCATAATTCCATTGGTGATCTTATAGAAAATGATAAGTTCAAAAAGTTGACTCCTGAACAACAACTGGAATATCTGCAAACTAAAAAAGTTCCTTATTTCAAAGCTCTATATAACGATGCGTTTAAAAAGCAGACGAATACAGAAGAAAAGGATATCCTTATCGACCACGGATTCGACGGGATTATGGAGTTGGACAATCAGCTTCCTAGATGGTGGCTAGGTCTTTTCTGGTTCGGGGTAGCCTATTGTATCATTTATATGATAGCGTATTCATTTACAGATTTTGCTGACCCTATTAAAGAATATGAAATTGAACACAAAGAGCAGATAGCCAGCATTGAGCAGTGGATGAAAGAAACTCCGCCTCCTACGATAGAAAATGCAGTGTACTCTGCAGATAATATTGCAGCAGGAGAAGAGGTTTATAGAGCCAACTGTGTTTCCTGCCACAACGATGGAGGAAAAGGCGGTATCGGGCCAAACCTTACCGATAACCACTGGATCAACCAACCGGAAAAAACCCTATTCAAAAATATTTTCCACATGGTAGAAAATGGTTCACCCAATAATCCAGCTATGCAACCGTTTGGAAAGAACGGTGTGTTAACAGGATTTGATATCCAGAACGTGTCCGCTTATATCTATCATATTAATCAGGAAATACAGCCAATAACTCCAGAACAAGGCGGAGCAGCTCCTCAGGGAACGCCTGCCAACTGGGAAAAACAATAAAAATATTGAACCCTTTTAAAAACATAATCCGTAATTAAATCTAACTGAGGAGATAACGGGTTATGTTTTTTTCATTTAAAAAGTGAGATAAAAAAATGTCAGATAATGATAATAACTATAGAGGCGGACAAGGACAGGTAGTAAACCCTGAAACTTTTCGTGATTCTGTAGGAACAATGGATCAGTCAGGGAAAAGAAAATGGGTATATCCGCGTAAACCTAAAGGTCGATATACGGACTACAGATACCTTGTCACCCTTATTCTGCTCGCCATCTATTTCGGGCTTCCTTTTCTAAAAATAAACGGAAACCCCGTCCTGTTGTTGAATGTGCTCGACAGAGAGTTTTTCATCATGGGGCAGCCTTTCTATCTTCAGGATTTCTTTATTTTAGCTTTAGGTGCTATCGCTTCTATCGTTTTCATTATTCTTTTTACAGTAGTTTTCGGGAGAATTTTCTGCGGATGGATTTGTCCTCAGACAATTTTCATGGAAATGATTTTCCGTAAAATTGAATATGCCATCGAAGGAGACAGAAATAAGCAGATAAGGCTGGATAATCAACCCTGGAATACAGAGAAAATCTGGAAAAGGAGCTTGAAATGGTTTATTTATGCGGTGATTTCTATTATTATTACTCATATCATGTTCATGTATATCGTAGGATATGAGAGAGTATTTGAGATTATGCAGGAAGGCCCGTTCGAGCATCCAACGAATTTTCTGGTGATGATTCTTTTCACAGCAGCTTTTTATTTTGTATTCGCATGGTTCAGAGAGCAGGTGTGTACTTTGGTATGTCCGTACGGAAGACTCCAAGGCGTGCTGATAGACAAACAGACCATCAATGTTTTTTACGATTTCAAACGCGGAGAAAACCGATCCAAATGGAGAAAAGGCGAAGACCGCCGTGCTGCGGGAAAAGGCGACTGTATTGATTGTAACCAGTGTGTGGTTGTTTGTCCTACAGGAATTGACATCCGGGACGGGCAACAATTGGAATGCGTAAACTGTACAGCGTGTATCGATGCCTGCGACGAAGTAATGGTGAAAGTAGGCCTCCCAAAAGGACTCATTCGTTATGCTACAGAAGATGAAATAGAAAAGGAAATTCCTTTCAAATTTACCAATAAAATGAAAGCCTATTCTGCAGTTTTGATTCTGCTGATAGGATTCCTTGGATTCCTGCTTTACAACAGAGGTGCGATGGAAGCAAAATTCATTAAACCTGCGGGCACAACCTATCTCGTTCGCGATGGGCAAATCAGCAATACCTACAACTATACCTTGCTGAACAAAGCCACGACCAAGAAGACCGTTACCATAAAAGTGCTGGAACCCGCACACGGAGAAATTCGAGGTGGAAATAATATTGTGGTTGAAAAGGATAAAATGGCAAAGGGAAGCGTAGCAATCAGTTTCCCGGAAAAGGAAATCAACAAAGCAAAGCAAAATATAAAAATTGGTATCTACGATGAAAAAGGTGAACTCATAGATGAGTATGAAACCTATTTCGAAGGTCCGTTTAAATTACAGTTTTAAAATTTATCATGTTAAAAAAATTCACCTGGGGACACGGAATTGTAGTAGCGTTGGGATCATTCATGATCTTTATCTTGTCGCTGATATGGTACTTTACCTCTACCTGGAAAAATTCCGAACTCATCACCGATAATTATTACGAAGAAGAACTGGCGTATCAAAATGTTATTGATGCAAAAAACAAAGCTGTTAAACTCGAGAAACTTCCTGTATATCAGCAAAACGCATCTGGAATCAACGTCATTTTCCCTTCTGAAATCAATAACTCCAACAGCAAATTCAGGATTGACCTTCACCGTGCTGAAGATCAGAAACTGGATATAATCCGCGAAATGGAATTAGACCAACGGAATAGTATTTTTATTCCCGCAAAAGTACTGGCGAAGGGCAATTATGTGCTGCGCGTGATGTGGAAAAAAGATAATGAAGAATATCAGCTCGATTATGATCTGATTTGGTAATATTATGGAAATCGCTCTTATAGTTTCTGCGCTAATTCTAGGGCTGGGTTCCGGGTTTCACTGTATCGGGATGTGCGGTCCGATTGCCCTTTCCATGGGACTAACGAAGCAGCAAGCGTTGAATTTTCATCTTCAGAATACTACATATAATTTCGGCAGAATCGTTACATATGCTTTCCTCGGAGCTATTCTGGGAATCGTGGGCGAAGGTTTCAATGTTGCCGGAATTCAACAATATCTCACCGTTGGGGTCGGCATTCTGCTTATTGTCATGGCGCTGTTTTCATTCGGAGGAAAAGATTTTGCTTCTAAAATTCCATTTCTGTCCAAATTTCTACTTTCTATAAAAATAAATCTCGGAAAATATCTTCAAAAACCTGGTTATTCATCTCGTTTTATTACAGGAATCCTGAACGGTTTTCTTCCTTGCGGAATGGTATACATGGCACTCACTGCATCACTTGCAGCAGGCGGTGTTTGGCATGGTGCAGCATTTATGGCTTTATTTGGTCTGGGGACTTTTCCTTTTATGTTTGCCGTAGTTTTTTTCGGAAACATGATGAACACAGCATTTCGGGTAAAAGTTCTGAAAATCATTCCTGTGATGATGATCATTCTGGGCGGTCTCTTCGTACTGCGCGGTTTGGAACTCGGAATTCCTTTGGTTTCACCAAAAAAAGAAGCGATGCAAGTAATCCACAACGATTCAGAAAATCACCATCAGGGCGATCATTCAAGTTGTCATTAAAAGTTCAAACAAAATCCTTTAGAAAAAGCGCAAATCCACTTTAACAAAAATTCCGCACTAAAAAAATAATGCGGAATTTCTTTTTTCAAATTTATATCTTTTAATTGATCATTTCAAACCTTGCATATTCCGCGATTTTCTTCGGAATTTTAATTCCTTCCGGAGTTTGATTGTTTTCCAGAAGCGCTGCCATAATTCTCGGAAGTGCCATTGCAGAGCCATTCAGCGTATGTACCAGTTGGGATTTTCCTTCATTTCCTTTATACCGGCATTTCAGTCTGTTGGCTTGGAAAGTTTCAAAATTGGAAACGGAACTTACTTCCAGCCATTTTTCCTGGGCAGCACTCCAGACTTCGAAATCATAGGTCATTGCTGAGGTAAAACCCATATCGCCACCACAAAGACGCAATATCCGGAACGGAAGCTCGAGATCTATTAGAATTTCTTTTACGTGTTCCACCATTTCTTCCAAAGCATCGTAGGAATTTTCAGGTTTTTCAATCCGTACAATTTCTACTTTTTCAAACTGATGAAGGCGATTCAAACCGCGGACATGCGCTCCGTAACTTCCGGCTTCTCTTCGGTAACACTGAGAAAAAGCAGTGTTTTTCACAGGGAGTTGTTTTTCATCCAGAATCACATCGCGGTACAGATTCGTCACCGGAACTTCAGCTGTAGGAATCAGATACAGATCATCTATTCCAATGTGGTACATTTGTCCTTCTTTATCCGGCAACTGTCCGGTTCCATAACCTGAAGCTTCATTCACAACGTGTGGTGGATTAACCTCAAGATAGCCAGCCTCTACATTCTTATCCAAAAAATACTGAACCAATGCCCGTTGGAGCCGAGCACCTTTCCCAAAGTAAACTGGAAATCCGGCACCGGCAATTTTCACACCAAGTTCAAAATCTATTAAACTATATTTTTTGGCAAGTTCCCAATGTGGAATATTTCCCTCGCCCAGTCCTTCTACATTATGCGACTGATAAACAATTTCATTATCATCAGCTGAAACTCCGGCTTTCACCTTGTGATACGGAATATTTGGCAGCAGATAAAGGATATTTTGGAGATTGGTTTCAGATTCTTTCAGCTTACCCTGCAATTCCTGTGAATTTTCTTTATAATCCGCAGTTTTTGCTTTGGCAGCTTCAGCTTCTTGTCTTTTGCCTTCTTTCATCAACAGGCCGATTTCTCTGGAAATTTTATTCATCTGAGCCAGATTTTCATCGAGATCAAACTGAATTTTCTTACGCTCATCATCCGCTGATATGGCGTCGTCCACAAGATGAAGTTGTGAGAAATTTCTTTTGTTTAAGCCTTCCAATACGCGTTCTTTGTTTTCGCGCAAAAAATTGACCTGTAGCATACGGTTGATTGGGATTAATGTTAAAATTCATGCTGAAGATCCGAATAGCATTTCTGAATTCCGACTCCGGGCATTGCAAAATTAAGGATTATTTGTGGATTTTAATGACGTTAGGCGGGCCATCCTTTTTGGTGAAAACCAACTGTTGATTATATAATGCACTGGAAATCTGAAAAAGTTCCGGTGTGTAAGTATAATTTAGAATCAGCGTGTCCCGGGAAACCGACTGCGTGCTGTCATTAATTTTCGAAACCAGTTGAAGCGCAATCCGGGAACGGTACATTTTCTTGTCCGCTACAGAATCTGTGAGCACTCTCGTGGCCCCGGCAATGTATTCAATATACGAAATTGTATCGGCATTTTTTTTCAGATTGACCGTAACGGGAGCATTGTCAGTAGCGCCATCAACATCGTTCATGGAAATAGAAAAATATGATCCGGGAATATTTTTGTTCAGCATATCCTTGCCCAAGGAATCAATATAAAGGTGTACAATCTGGTCAATATTCTGCATCGGTTCCTCTTTCCTGCAGGAAGCCACGATGACGAAAATAAAAATCAGTAGAAAAAAAATGTTTTTCATGTTCAGCAAAGATAAAATTTCTCAGGAAAACAAACTTCCGGATTTTACTTTTTCCAAAAATATCCGAAGTTCAGATTTTGACAGAATAAAATCCCGGTATCGAAATTCTGTAATTTGATAAAATTTCCAGAACAAAAGAGCCGAGGAAATACAATAAGAAACCGTTGTTGCAAAACACGCTCCTAAAATTCCCCATCTTGGAATACAATACCAGGACAATAGTATGGTAAAAAATAATCCCGCAATCGACTTTATATTCAGTATTTGGAGTTTATTAACAGCAGCAAAATAATGTCCGATAATATTGCTGACCGACATTGCCAGAATACCAGGAGAAAGAAGGAGAATTATACTTTTAGTCTGATAGAAATCTTCTCCGAAAAAGAAAATGTATCCCGAAGCAGGAATCAGAAGAAGTACAAAAAGAAACAAAATCGTAAGGAGAAAACTGATTCTGACAGAGATTTTGGTTTTATCAATCGCTAATTGCACATCATTAGTATTCAGAACATTGGAATAGAGAATCACTGAAAGGCTTCTGCTGATCGTCCATACCGCTTCAGAAATTGCAACACCAACTGAAAAAATTCCGACACTGGAAAATCCTTTGAAAAATTCAAGGAAATAAAAGGATAACCGATAATTTAGAAATTGAACAAACGCGCTCAACTGTGTTTTCCAACCATAACTGAACATTTTGCCGGCTAAAGATTTGGAAAAAGAAATTCGTGTTCTCTTAAAATTCTTAAAAAGATAAAACGAACTGAAAATAAAAAGTAAAAAGTAACACGCAATTTGCGATACAAAATACATTTCAATATCCGAAAAACCCAAAACAAAAACCAACAATACAATAAAAAAGAGATGAATCGCCAGCTGCAACACCGAAAAAATATTGAATTTTCTAATATCCTGACTGCCAATAAAAAAACTGATATTGGCGTTATAAAGCGACAACAGTACCGAGAGCGCGATGAGATAAGGCAAAACCTCAGCAGTATGCGGAACCGAACCGAAGAACAACACGATACCAATTCCCACTAAAACAGACCAGCCGTAAGCGAAAAGCAAAACCTGTTCTTTAGGGTATTTCGTCAGAAAATAAGAAACACTTCCGGCAACAAAAATATTGCTGAAAAAGCTAATGATTGCCAAATCCGCCGTCACCAGAGAGATCAAACCTTTTCCGTGGCTTCCCCAGATGTTGGTAGAAAAAATGATAAGTCCGAAGTTGAAAAACAAGATCAGGAACCTGGAAATGACTGTCTGAAAAATCGTCTTTTCCTTCATAACGCGTTTTCTATAAACCGGACAAAATTTTTCCTGATAAGATCCCAACTATAATTTTTTTCATATCCCACGCGTGCGTTTTGCGCATGTTGGCTATACAATTCAGGATTTTGAAGATAATTTTCAATGGTTTTAGCGATGGATTCAGCATCTTCAGGATTCACAAGATATCCAAATTTTGATACCTCCACATACTGTCGTGTTGCTTTCAGATCGGTATAAATAACAGGTTTTCCAGAAGCAGCATAATAAAAAATCTTGATCGGAAGGCAATGGTGGTTTTCCATATTTATTTCCCTCAGGTCAAAACAAATGTCTGCCTCGGCATAGGTTTCTGTAAACTGCTCAAATGCAACAGGCTTTTTAATGGTAATATGTTCCAATGAATATTGAGAAAGTAAATCAGAAAAGTAAATTTCATCGGCTTTAGGCGCAGTGCCTACCAATAGAATCTTAACGGTTAGTTGAGGGTTTCGTTTTCTTAATTCATAAGCGGCATTAAAGAAATTCTCAATACCCTTTTCTTTAGAAAAAGATCCTGTATAAGCCAGATGAATCTCATTCGGAGCGAGTTTTTTTATACTCTTCCGGATATAAATTTCGTCCGGATAATAAGGTAGAATGAGCCTTTTTTTAAACGGAAAAGCATAAGCCAAAGGAAACTTCTTGGTATCCTCACCAAAAATAAAATGCGTACTCAGAAATCCGGCGTACAACTGGATAAGAAAAAAACGGATCGCGTGGAAAACATTCAATGGAAATGGGAAACGCTGCACCATTCTTTTGGCAGGATACCATTCGGTAATATCATAAATAATGCTGTATTTCTTTCTTTTTTTTTGAGAAGCAACCACTGCCAGCGGTTCTGAACAAAGGATGCAATCCGGTTGAAATTCCCTAATCACTTTCCTGAAAACCTTAATTTTGGCATTAGTATCCAGATGCAAAACGGGATAGGATTCTATTTCAATACCGTTTAGAATTCCTTTAAAATCAGAAGAAAGGCTGCAAATCTTTACTTCATGGCCGCTTTTATGAAGTTCTTTGGCCTGATGATGAAAAATTCGGTCGTCATCATATTGGTGTGCGGTGGTAAGGAAAAGAATTTTGGCCATAATATTTCCTGTAAACTGACGGATTTAAAAAATAGCCTTAACTTCTGAAAGTTTGTGGATGACTGTTAAACCTTCAGCTTTATAATGATCATTAAAGACATCAAAAAAAATAGTCTTCATTCCAAAAGCCAAGCCGCCTTCAACATCGGCTACCCAATCGTCGCCGATCATCGCTGACTGCACAACTTCGGCACCTGCTTTTTTCAAAGCGTATTCAAAAATTTCGGGACTGGGTTTTCTAATATCAATTTCGTCAGCACTGGTGATGGTTTGAAAATAATTTTTAATGCCGGACAGTTCACATTTCCTCACGGTAACTTCAGAAAAACCGTTAGAAAGAACATGAAGCTTGTATTTCTTTTCGGAAAGATATTCCAGAAGCTCGAAGGCACCTTCTACCAATTCATTATAATTCAGTATTTCATCCAGAAACTGATGTTCAAATTTTTGGGAAAGTTCTAAATCATCAATACCAAAAAAAAGAAAACTATCATAAAACCGATGCTTTCGAAGATGTTCCTTATCAATTTTTCCATCACGGATTTGCGCCCACAGGTTTTCGTTTATGGTATAATATTCCTTATGAAAATCTTCGAAATTAATAGAGAATTTATCCGAAATCTGCTCGCGTTGATAAAGATCAAAAAGTGTCAAACGGGCGTTCTTCCTGTGATCCCAAAGGGTATTGTCGAGGTCAAAAAAAATGTGCTGTATCATTACAGCACAAATGTAAATAATTAATTTTTGGTGATGGGAAAGCTTTTGTTTTTTGTTTTCAAAACTTCCACGCTTTTGGAAAAACTCAGTAAAAAAGCAATAGTTTCCTTTTTTGGTTTGAGGTTTTCTCTTTTTAAAGTGTCATTTTTTTTCATAGGCAATTTCTTACCTTTTTAAACGCTGAAAAAAAAATATTATTGTCTGGTGAGAGAAATCTGATGTTCCTCAATTATCTTTCGGAGATTGATGAGCGCATAACGCACTCTGCCCAGTGTTGTATTAATACTGCTGTCCGTTTGCTCGGCAATTTCTTTGAAACTCAGGCCATCAAAAAACCGGAGCTTGATAACTTCCTGCTGATTTTCCGGCAAATATTGCAGAAGATTCATCATATCATGATTAATCTGATGAGTAATCAACTGATCTTCAATGTTATCAGAAGGTTCTCTCAGGATATCAAAAATAGAATATTCTTCGTTTTCATACGTGGTTTCTGAAACTTTGATATGCTTAGATTTCAGCCGATAATGATCAATGATGAGATTATGTGCAATTCTTTTCGCCCAAACGTTGAATTTTCCTTCTTCGTTATAGCGTCCTTGTTTCAAGGTGACAATAATCTTCATGAAGGCATCCTGAAACAGGTCATTAGCCAAGTCCTGATCCAGAACTTTATAAAATATAAAAGAGAATATTTCCTTCTGATGCCGTTCTATAAGAGTTGCCAGCGCAGCTTCATTACCATTTTGGTACTGCGTAATAAGAGTGCTGTCTAATGTGGTTTTCATAACTTTTTCTTCAATATAGTGTTCTTTATCCTTTTCGATAGACAAAGGAATTGTGTGTGTGGTACAAAATAAACGAAGTAAAAATTATTCTATAGGCATTTTTCTTTTATGCAGTAAATATAAATAATATTTTTAATATATCTTAAACAATTCTACATTTGATGGTATTTCTCCTAATCAATTTACTCTAGAAGGTCACGAATCATCACAATGGGTAGATTGATAGTGAAGTTTAAATTAAATCCTTCCAGTTTTTTCCCGTGCAACCCTTCTGTTCCGATAGGAAATGCATAACCACCAGTTAAATCCATAAGTCCGAAAAGGGTAACCCCAACTTTCGGGGCGATATATTGTGTAGTGATTTCAGCACCACCTAAGAAATAATAAGCGTGGTTCAAATCGACATTTTTTTCAAAATTAAACAGCACATCTGCCTGAACTTTCGGCATCGCAGCGAACTTTCCGTTTACACTGCCAAATAAACCGGACGCACCTATTCTGAAAATAACGTCATCATTGTTAAGCAATAACAGCCGGCCTCCAATCTCACCAAAACTCTGATTTTGATACACATATCCGGCATGAACCAGCGTATGCGCCGTGAGCTGAGCTTTCGTTAGGCTGCTCATCAAAAAAAGTAAAATAATGACAAAAAACAGTTTAAGTTTCATGATATAGGATCCATTTATTTCGGTAAAGTTAAAAAAAACTGCTTCACTTTAACGATGAAGCAGTTTTTTACTGATGAGAATTCAAAAATTAAAGCCTGAATTCTTTTTTAATATCTTCCACTCTATCGAGTTTTTCCCAGGTGAAAAATTCAAGATCATTTATCGTTTTTTCATTACTCTTTCCTTTGTTAAAGGTTTTGTCGGCAGTATAATATTCTCTTCCCATGTGACCGTAGGATGCTGTTTCCAGATAAATAGGATTTCTGAGTTTCAGATTTTGTTCGATAGCAAAAGGCCTTAGATCGAAAAGCGTATTCACTTTACGGGCAATTTCGCTGTCGGAAAAATTCACTTTGGAAGTGCCATACGTATTAATATACAATCCGCAAGGTTCTGCAACACCAATGGCATAAGAAACCTGAACCAGAACTTCATCTGCAACACCGGCAGCCACCAGGTTTTTCGCAATATGTCTTGTCGCATAGGCAGCACTTCTGTCCACTTTGGAAGGATCTTTCCCGGAAAATGCACCACCACCGTGAGCTCCTTTTCCGCCATAAGTATCTACAATTATTTTTCTTCCCGTAAGCCCTGTATCTCCGTGAGGACCACCAATGACAAACTTTCCGGTAGGATTAATATGATATTTAATCTCGTCATTGAAGAGTGATTGGATTTCTGGTTTTTGACGGGATCTTACTTTCGGAATAAGAATATTAATAATATCCTGTCTTATTTTTGCGAGCATCGCTTCATCACTTCCGAATTCATCATGTTGGGTAGAAACCACGATAGAATCTATTCTCACAGGTTTATGATCATCAGAATATTCAATGGTAACCTGTGATTTCGCATCAGGCCGCAAATACTGAATTGCTCCGTTCTCCTTTCTGAGTGCGGAAAGTTCCTTCAGAATAGAATGAGCCAAATCCAAAGCAAGCGGCATATAATTTTCGGTTTCGTTGGTTGCATAACCGAACATCATTCCCTGATCTCCAGCTCCTTGCGCGTTTGCTCGGGTTTCAAAATCCGCATCTTCGCTTACCCGGTCAACTCCCTGGTTGATATCCGGCGACTGCTCATGAATTGCAGAAATAACACCGCAGGAATCTCCATTGAACATATATTCCCCTTTGGTATAGCCAATTCCGTTGATTACATCTCTTGCGATGCTCTGAACATCAAGATAAGCTTTGGATTTTACTTCTCCTGCCAAGACTACCTGTCCCGTGGTGACCATAGTTTCACAGGCTACTTTGGACGTAGGATCATACGCTAAGAAATGATCGATAAGCGCATCCGATATCTGGTCAGCAATTTTATCAGGATGTCCTTCTGAAACGGATTCAGATGTAAATAAATACGACATATTT
>JADKLW010000054.1_pt1 | contig 25884 bp, 26 predicted proteins | sample 8641881 | NCBI WGS metagenome assembly JADKLW01 (sample SAMN16272185, study PRJNA661076) | feces metagenome | isolation source: fecal sample from diarrhoea affected cattle B | host: Bos taurus | place: South Africa: Lokaleng Village, Mahikeng | collected 2019-09 | reverse complement strand
CCTCCGGCAAGCAGGCGGCCTAGCGCCTGCCCATGCTGCCCAGGTGCGTATCGCCAAAGCTGCTACCGAGCTTCAACCCGAAACCGAGCATGCGGTCAAAGCCGATATGGGCGGTCCAGATGGCGGCAATGCCGTAGGCCAGCGGTCCGATCAGCGGTCCAGCAAGCAGCAGCAAGGCCGGCGCGGCATAGGTATGGGCGAGGTTATAGGTCAGTGCGCCAACACGCGGCGAGCGCAGGAAGCCTACCATGAACAGGTCTGGCGCCAGGATCAGCAGCGCAAAGACCAGCCAGGACTGGTCGAGCCAGGCATAGGCGGCAACGCCCAGGACAAGTGCGACGGCGCCTTCGAGGCGCTGCAGCAGCACTGGGTCGGAGATGCGGAAGGGCGTGGTCTCGGCTGGTGAAGCAAGCGGCGTCATGATGTGTTCCTCTGGCAGTCAGGGGAACATAGCGCCAATCACCGATGAATTGAATTGTGCAGAAGCAAGCATCGGCTATTCATTTTCGAACAGCACTACGGATCGAGTTCGGGATAGTGGCGGAATAGATCATCCTCATTTCCGGGGAGGCGGCGCTCGCTGGCCAGATAGGCAGCGATATTAGGTCGCTCCGCCACACGTGACTTGAGGGCCTGCACCTTGGGGTATCCGGCCCCAAGGTGCAGGCCCATCAGCCGCGGAAAGGCATAATCGAGCCCGCTCATCACCTGGAACAGGGAGAGGTCGGCATAACTGAGCTGGCCGCCAACCAGATATTGCGGCCCTTCGGGATTGCGCGACAGGACGGTTTCGAACCAGTCGAGAAACTTGGGGACGCGTTGCTCGCGGAACTCCTCCGCGCGCCGGGCAGCCTCATCCTTTTGTTCCTCATAGTAACGCCCCATGCCGATCGGGTGGTGGACGTCGTGACCTTCGGCCACGAAATCGGCGATGGTGAGCTGGATCTGCTGGGTCCACAGCCGCAGCCGCTCGTCGCCGGGCGCCAGGTTCAAGGTATCGCCCAGATAGAGCAGGATGGTGGAAACCTGTCCGATGACCAGATCATCGTGCTTGAGAAAAGGTGGCGCGAAGCTGGGCGTGGCGACACTACCCGTCAGTTCTTCAATGACGCCATCGCCCTTTGTGCGCGCCATGTCGCGATAGGGTACGCCCGCCTCTTCCAGTGCCAGCCGGATATATTCGCCGCGCCCCTGAATGCCGGTCCAGTAATAGAGTTCGTAGGCCATGGTGCTAGGACGCCACACGCTGCCGATCGTTCCATATGGGCGACGCTTTAGTCCCGAGGAAAGCCGTAATCCTTGCCACAATCAGGTCACAGTCGAGCCGCCAAGGCCGCTGGAGCGACAAACTGATTGCCCAAAAGTGCACCTGATCGCGCTTTTGTTGCCCTTTGGACGGAACCGTGACCGCTCGGCCACACTGAGCAAGATGAATCCTGAAACGTGCGAACCTGGTTCAGTGAAATCCTGCAATGGGCGAAATGGCGGAATCATTTCCTCAACGTCTGGCTGACAACTGCGACAGTCGGGCACAGAAGAGGCCTGTTTGCGCGATGCAAAATGGCAACACAGGGCCAAGTCGGGCCGCGATAGGTAAAAATGGGCGCATTATGGCCCGGCGCGACCACTATTGAGCAGCTCACCCTTAACTGACGTGAGTTGGAAGTTTGATTAAAAAAGTCGTTTCTGTCGCCGCACTTGCTGCAGCCCTTTTGTCCTTTTCCTCTGCAGCCTATGCCCAATGCGGTGGCGCCTCCTGGTACGGTCCCGGCTTCAACGGGAAAGTCGCCGCATCAGGGGAAGTCTTCAACGAGAACGCCATGACGGCAGCGCATCGTTCTCTTCCTTTTGGCACCAAAGTTACCGTGACCGACCAGAATACCGGCAAGCAGGTCCAGGTAACGATCAATGATCGCGGACCTTTCCACGGCAAGCGCATCATCGACCTGAGCAAGGCCGCAGCCAACGAGCTTGGCTTCCGCAATCGCGGCGTGACTTCGGTCTGCCTCGCCCAGAGCTGAACTGTTGGCGACATCGCCGATTTGCAAAGGGTCGCCCCGCCGGGCGGCCCTTTTCCATTTCAACGCAGGCCCAGCGCTTCGACGGTGGCATATTGTTCGGCATCGAGCGGCCCGCGCCGCTCCGCCTCCAGTGCCTGGTCAAGCTCGGCGACGTTCTTGACCCCGAGCACCAGCGTATCGACGCCCTCGATGCCCAGCGCATAGCGATAGGCGATCATGGCCGGGTCCTCGCCCCAGCTTTGAGCCAGGGCGCGGAAGCCAGCAGCGCGTTCGAAATCCTGCCGCGTCGGCGAGTCCTCGTCGCGATCCAGCCCCGCGGTGAGGGCCCCAGCCTGCACAGCCCGCACACCCATGATGCCGACGCCCACAGCATGGGCGGCCGCCATCACCTCGCGCGGCCTTGGCTTGAGGCCGGTACCGTTCATTTCGCCGGGACTGTCGAGCAGGTTGGCAATTTCCTGCACCGCCGCCGGGACCGGACCGTCGGACAGGGCCTCGATCATGGCATCAGCCTGGTTGATGCCGGTGAGACCCCAGTGGCCGATCAGGCCCTCGCTAACGAGCCGCGCAAAGGCCGGCCGCACAGCCTCCCGATAGAGCGAGAGCGTGGTCGAGCGCTCGTCATCACCGCGCCCATCGGCCTGCCCCGGTGGATAGCGGAAGTCGTCCCTACGCAATTCGGTATGCAGCAACAGCATATCGACGCGATCGAGCCGCATCGCCGCGAGGCTTTGCTGCAGCGATGCCTTGAGGCGGGGATAGACCTCCGCCTCGGGCACCGTGCCCAGGCCGACCTTGGTGGTGACGCGCACCCCCTGCGGCAGCCTGCCTTCAAAGGCCCGGCCGATCATGGCTTCGCAGATCTTGTAGCCGGGCGCGGCGTCGATCAGGTCGACGCCATGATCGATGGCATGGCGGAGCGTTGCCACCGCATCGTCTTCCGATGTCGGCCCCCAGACCTGGCCGATACCACCGCCTCCAAGAGTGAGGCGGCTGACCGGGCCGAAGCTGCCGAGCGTATTGATCTTCATGTGTGTCTCTCCCCGGGTGCGGTTTCAACGACGGTGCTCGATGCTGGCGACAAAGCTCTCGATCTGGCCACGTTCGGTTCCCAGGTCGGCCAGCAGCCGGTCATCCAGGTGATGCAGCCGGTGAATGGCGATGCGGCGCAGGCGCCAGTCGGCATATCTGCGGATCAGAGGTTCAAACATCTGGCTTCTCCTTGCTCGATAGGCAAAGCGTCGCCATAGCGGAAACGGGCGTTTCCGATTTTCATATCTGGCGGTGCGGCTTTGCTGTGGTGACGCGATCCGGGCGTCGACCAAGCCATACTTGCTCAATGTGCAGGGCTTTCGCTACAATCGAGATCGCAAGGCACTTTGCAGAAATGAAAAATGGACTTCGGCTGGGACGATCTGAGGCTCTTTCTCGACGTGGCGCGGCTGGGCGGTCTCAGCGCCGCCACGGCGACGACCGGGTTGAGCGCGGCGACGCTGGGGCGGCGCATCACCGCGCTGGAGCGCCAGTTCGGTGAACCGCTGTTTCACCGTAGCCAGCTCGGCTACCGGCTGACCGAGGCGGGAGAAGACCTGTTGGCGCGGGCGGAGGAGGTCGAGGAGGCGATGCTCTCGCTCAAGCGCTGGAAGGAAGGCACGGCTGGCGATCGAGTGGTCCGCCTCTCGGCCGGATCCTGGACCTCGGCCTTTGTCGCCAGCCATATCGGGGAAGTCTGGACGGTGGAGGACCGGTTCGGGCTGGAACTGGTCACGGCCAACCAGAAGGTCGATATCGGCCGACGCCATGCCGACCTGGGCGTCCGGAACCAGCGCCCGACCGAGCAATGGCTGGCCGGGCGGCTGATCGGCACGGTGGCGTATGCCATCTATTCGGGCGTCAACCTGATCAACGGCATCAAGGCCGGTTATTTCGTCGGCGTGGCCGGCGAAGGTGCCCAGACCCATTCGGCGCGGTGGATGCAGGCTCGGCATGGCGACAGGATTGCCGTGCGTGGCAATGACGCGATGAGCGTCCGCGAACTGGTAGCCCATGGCGCCGGCCTTTCGGTTTTTCCGTGTTTCGTGGGTGACAGCGATACCCGGCTCGTGCGCGTCGCCGCTCCCATCAAGGAGCTCGAAACCGACCAGTGGCTGGTGAGCCATCACGAGGAACGCCACGAGCCCGCAGTGCATACGGTGGCAGAGCGGATCGCGGCGCTGATGCGCACACATGGGGCACTGTTCCGCGGGGACATGTCGCGCGGATAGGCGCAGCTGCGACAGAAATACAACGTTGCAACAATCTGCTTCCAACGTTTCGGCGGGCTATTTCCCGAAGCGGTGATTTGGCATAGACACGTGCAGAGATTTTGCGAGTATTTCGGCCATGAAGTTCGGCATCGACCTGCCGCCCCACATCAAGGTGTTCGGGGCGTTTTTCATTTATTCGTTCTGCATGGGCAGCCTCTATCCGCGCCTGCCAGCCATCCAGCAGGCCATGGGCGTGGGCGAAGGGGCGCTGGGCCTGGCGCTGGTGGGCGCCGCACTCGGTACGCTGATCTCGCTGACCTTTGCCGGCCCGATCATCGAACGCATCGGCTATCGGCGCACCCTGCTGACCGCCATTCCGCTGCTTTCGGTCTTTTATGCGATTGCGGCCTGGGCACAGGGACCGCTGGCATTCTTCCTGCTGCTCATTCCGGTGGGCATCACCATCGGCTGCATCGAAATCATCATCAATCTCGAGGCTGACCGCGTCGAGCATGCCATTGGCCGGCGCATCATGAACCGCGCCCACGCCTTCTGGAGCTTCGGCTTCTTTTCCGCCGGCATGGTGGGCTCTTTCGTGGCCCAGACCGGGCTGTCGCCACAGGCGCATCTGGCCATCATGGTGCCGATCGTGCTCGCCATTTCGCTCATCCTCCTGGGTCGGTTCGAGCCGGCCGAACATCGGAGCGGGGGCAGCACGGCACCGGCGACGCGTTTCGCGCGCCCCACCAGCGCCATCCTGGTCCTGGTCGGCGTCTGTCTCTCGGCGATGATACTGGAGGGCGCGGGCATCGACTGGTCCGCCATCTATATGCGCGACGAATTCATGGCTGCCCCGTTCTGGGCCGGGTTCGCCGTGGCCCTTGGTGCCGGCACGCAGGCGGTGACGCGGTTCTTTGCCGACAGCTTCGTCGAGCGCTGGAGCCCGACCGTGGTGGCGCGCGGACTGCTCAGTATCTCCGGCATCGGGGCGTTGCTGGTTTTCTTCACACCCGTCTGGTGGCTGGCCTATGTCGGCTTCGCGATGATCGGGGTGGGCACGAGCGCCCTCTTCCCGCTGGCCATGTCGGCCGCCGCGCAGCGCACCGACCGGCCGGCCGCGGTCAACGTGGCGGCGCTGGCGCAGATTTCCTTTGTCTCCTTCCTGCTGGGGCCGCCCTTGCTGGGCTATATTGCCGAGCATTTCGGCATTCGCTGGGCCTTTGGCGTCGGTATACCGCTGGTGGTTCTGGGCCTGCTGATGGCTGATGCCCTCGGCTCCCGCCGCCAGAAAAAGCCGGTGGCCGCAGAATGAAGATCGAACCACAGCACCGCATCTATGCCTGCTTTTTTTCCTTCGCCCTGAGCACCGGCGCGCTGATGGCGCGCCTGCCCGATATCCAGACCCAGTTGGCGGTTTCCGAAGGCCAGCTCGGTCTCACCATGATCGGCATGGCCATCGGCTCGCTGATTTCGCTGACCATCGCTGCACCGATCATCGAAAGGCTCGGCTTTCGCACCTCCGCCTTCATCACCACACTCGGCCCGGCAATGCTCCTAGCCATGATACCGTGGATGCCCTCGGCGCCGGCAGTGTTTGCCGTGCTGCTTATGGTGGGGCTCTTGGCGGGCGCGCTTGAAATCAACCTCAATGTCGAGGTCGACCGACTCGAAACGGTGACCGGCAAGCGTTACATGAACCGCGCCCATGGCTTCTGGAGCGTGGGATTTTTTGTCACCGCCCTGTTCGGCGCGATGATCCGGCAGTCGGGCCTGTCGGCCGGGCTGCATCTCGCCTTGGTCGCAGCGCTCATCGTCCTCGTTACCGGGTATCTCATCCATGGCGCGACCAACGCACCCCGCACGGCGCGCAGCCAGAGCGAGGCCGGCGGCCATCGCTTCGCCTTCCCGAACAGGGGCCTGCTGCCGCTCTGCCTGATCGGCTTTGCCGCCTTCCTCGTGGAGGGCGCCGGTATCGACTGGTCCGCCATCTACATGCGGGATGTCTTCGCCGTGGAGCCGCTGGTGGGGGGCATGGGCCTGACCTTGTTCGCCTTCTTCATGGCCCTCATGCGCCTGACCGCCGACCCGATCGTCAATCGCTTTGGGCCCCGCTCTGTGGCCATGGGCATGCTGGGCGTTGCCAGCCTGGGTGTGCTGCTGGTGGGGCTGGCTCCGGGCGCGGAACTGGCCCTGCTGGGTTTTGCGATGATGGGCGCAGGCTGTTCGGCGGTCTATCCGCTGGCCGTTTCGGCCGCCGCGCAGCGCACCGATCGACCCGCCGCCGTCAATGTCGCGGCCATCGGACAGGTGAGCGTCGTTATCTTCTTCCTGGCGCCACCCCTGCTCGGTTTCGTCGCCGAGCTGATCGATATCCGCGCCTCCTACCTCATCTGCCTGCCGCTGCTGCTGGCGGGGCTATGGGCATCGAGTTTCGCGCTCGGCACAAGCAAGGTGGAGGTGCCGCAGGGCCTCTCCGCTGATCCGGTGCCGCCGCATGGATGAGCTGCCGCCAATTGTCGACCTGCGCCAGTCGGCTACGGCCCTGCGCGTGCAGCGCGGGGTGATGCGCATGCTGCGCGAGCGGCACGACATGGCCTGCTATGCCGAAGTGCCGCTGGCCAACGGGCGGCGGGCCGATGTGCTGGCGGTGGGGCCCAAGGGAGAAATCTGGATCATCGAGATCAAGTCGAGCCTGATCGACTTTCAGGTCGACCGCAAATGGCCGGAATACCGAGAATTTTCGGACCGATTCTTCTTCGCCAAACCGCCCGAGCTGGACGCCGAAATCTTCCCCGAAAGCGAAGGCCTGATTGTCGCCGACGGGCATGACGGCGCCATATTGCGCGACAGCCCGGACACGCCGCTGGCGCCGGCGCGACGCAAGGCGCTGATGCTCAAGCTGGCCCGGCTCGGCGCCGATCGCATCCACGTCCTGATGGACCCAGGTCCCAAGTAAACCAGCGCAGGTCTGGCGCTATTCGTCGAAACTCTGGTTCTCCACCGGGGTAATCGAAGTCGGCTTGTGCGTGGGCGAGGGCGGCGCACCGAGCGCGGACAATTGCGCCTGCAGCGCCTGCATGAGGGCCAGCTTTTCCGAGTCACTGCCCGATTGCAGTTTCTGGCTGAGCCTTATGGTGAAATCGGCAAAGGCATTGTGCCAGTCCGAATGCACCTGCACCGGATCTATGCGGGGGGCGGCGGACCGCGCCTTGGCGGCAATGCCGGCGGCGGTCAGTTCGAAATAGTCGTCCAGGAGCGGGGTAATGATCTGGTCGCCACCCAGGCCGGTCGACATCAGGGCCTGGCGGAGCGCGCGGCGCTCCTCATCCTCGCCGTGGGTCAGAAAGATTGCGCCATGGGCTGGCAGGCGCTGGCTGATCCAGGTCATCAGTTCGGAATGGTCAGCATGCGCCGAATAATTGCCAAGCGAGCGGATGGTGGCACGAATTGGCACCAGCGTACCATGGATACGGGCCTCTCGCGCGCCGCTCAGGATCACGTGGCCCAACGTACCCGGCGCCTGATAGCCGACGAAGAGCACAGTGGCATTGGCACGGATCAGGTTGTTGCGCAGATGGTGCTTGATCCTGCCCGCGTCGGCCATGCCCGAGGCAGACATGATGATAGCACCACCCCGGATGGTGTTGATGGCTTTCGAATCCTCGACAGCCTCTATGATGCGGAAGCGGGAATCGTTGAACAGTTCGTCCGCGCCCAGTTCGACATCGTCGAACATGCGCGCATATTTGCGATAGACGCCGGTGACCTTGGACGCCAACGGACTGTCGAGAAAGACCAGGCGCGGATCGATCTCGCCGCTCTTGATCAGCACCCCGATGTCATGCAGCAGCTCCTGGCTGCGCTCCACCGCAAAGGCGGGAATAACCAAGTTCCCGCCCCGTTCCAGCGCATCGTTGATCTCGGTCTTGAGCGCTTCGCGACGCTGCACCAGCGTGTAATCGTCCCGCTCGCGCCCGCCATAGGTGCTTTCGCAGAGGATGTAATCGAAACCCGCAGGGCCCTCGGGCTCGTTGTAGAAGACCTTCTCGTCCGGGCCGATATCGCCCGAAAACATCAGCCGGACCTTCTTGCCGGCATCCTCGACTTCGATCTCGATTGAGGCCGAGCCGATGATGTGGCCGGCGTTCCAATAGCGTGCCCGCACACCAGGACCTGGCTCGATCCACTCGCCATATTGGCAGGTGCGGCGATGTTCGAGTGCCTCCTCGGCATCCTCCATCATGTAGAGCGGCTTGGCGGGTTCGTTGCCGCGCCGGTTGCGCTTCCTGGTCTCGCGCTCGGCTTCGCTTTCCTGGATGCCTGCACTGTCGGGCAAGAGGTATTCGAGCAGGCCCGCGGTCGGCTCGGTCATCCACATGGGCCCGCGCCAGCCTTCGCGGTAGAGCTTGGGCAGGAGGCCGGCATGGTCGATATGGGCATGGGTGAGCAGCAGGAAGTCGATCGCCTTGGGATCGAAAGGTGTCGGCTTGAGATTGAGTTCGCGAACGCTCTTGTTGCCCTGGAACAGGCCGCAATCGACAAGGAACTCGCCGCCTTGGTGGACCACCCGATAGCACGAGCCGGTGACGGTGCCGGCGGCGCCATGGAAATGCAGGGTTACGGTCACTGTGCGATTCCTCCTTGTGGTCGCCGCAACCTAAACGATTGCCGCGGCGACGGAAGGGGAAGGAGGTCAGCAAAGGGTGGCGACGCGATCCTTGATGACCTGGAGGACTTCGTCGCCGGGGCGCTTCCACCAGTTGTCCTGGGAGAAGATCTCGACTTCCTGCGGGCCAAAAAAGCCAGCATCTTCAACCATCTTGCGGATGGCGGGCAGGTCGATGACGCCGTCGCCCATCATGCCGCGATCGAGCAGCATATCCTTGGTCGGCACCAGCCAGTCGCAGATGTGATGGGCGAAGATGCGCTTCATTCTTCCAGCGCGCGCAATGGCTTGGGCGAGCCTGGGGTCCCACCAGACGTGGTAGACGTCGACGGCGACGCCGACGGTCTCGCCCAGCGTTTCGCAGATGTCGAGCGCCTGGTCGATGGTGTTCACGCAGGCGCGGTCAGCGGCGTACATGGGATGCAGCGGCTCGATGGCGATCTTGACGCCCGACGCATTGGCATGGGGCAGCATGGCGGCGATGCCGTCGCTGACCATCTGGCGGGCGCCGGGCAAGTCCTTGGAACTGCCGGGTAATCCGCCAACCACCAGCACCAGGCAATCGGCGTTTAGCGCGGCGGCCTCGTCGATGGCGCGCAGGTTATCGTCGATCTGGGCCTTGCGTCCCTCGGCAGTTTCGGCCGGAAACATGCCGCCGCGGCAGACGCCGGTGACCTGGATCCTGTTGTCGCGGACGATGCGGGCGGCTTCATCGAGGCCGATGGCTTCGATCTGGTCCCGCCAGGGAGAAATTGCTGTAATACCAGCACGTAAGCAGCCTTCGACGGCTTCGGCGAAGCCCCAGACCTGGCGGGTGGTGGCGAGATTCAGCGAGATAGCACGTTGGGTCATGGCGTTAGCACACTGTTAACATCGAGCACCGCCTTCATGCGCTTTACGGCAAGATCGGGGTCACTCAAGACGCGGGCCTTGTCGGCCAGGCGGAAGAGTTCGCTCAGATGCTGGACCGAGCGGGTGGATTGCTGGCCGCCGACCATCTGGAAATGGTCCTGCAGCCCATTGAGGTAGGCGAGGAACACCACCCCGGTCTTGTAGAAGCGGGTGGGCGCCGCAAAGATATGCCGGCTCAGCGGCACGGTGGGTTCGAGCAGGTCGAAGAACTCTTGTGTCTTGCCCTTGCCGAGCGCAGCCAGGCCAGCCGAGGCGGCCGGGGCGATGGCGTCGAATATGCCCAGCAGGGCGTGGCTGAACCCCTGATCGTCACCGGCGATGAGCTCGGCATAGTTGAAGTCGTCGCCGGTATACATCTTCACCGAAGGCGGCAGCCGCCGGCGCATGGCGATTTCCTTTTCCGCCGACAGCAGCGAAACCTTGATGCCATCGACCTTGTCGGCATGGGCGGCAATGACGTCGAGGCAGACATCCATGGCGGCGAGGTGATCGGACTTGCCCCAGTAGCCTTCAAGGGCCGGATCGAACATTTCGCCGAGCCAGTGCAGGATGACGGGCTGCTTGACCTGGGAGAGAATGCGGCCATAGACGTGGGCATAGTCGTCCGGCGACTTTGCCGCCAGCGCCAGGGCGCGGCTGGCCATAAGGATGACGCGGCCACCCTGGCCCTCGACGAAGCCGACCTGCTCCTCATAGGCGGCGATGATCTGGTCAATGGTGACATCGGGGCCGGGCAGGAGGTGATCGGTGCCGGCGCCATAGGCGATCAGCGCATCGTCGCGGGTGCGGGCCTCGGCCTGGGCGCGACGGATCAGTTCCTGCGCCTCGGTCCAGCCCAGCCCCATGCCGCGCTGTGCGGTATCCATGGCTTCGGCGACGCCGAGCCCCAGATCCCACATGCGATGACGGAACTTGAGGGTGGTGTCCCAATCGATGGCAGGCGTCAGCCAGGGGTCGTTGTTGGCCAGCGGATCGGCCACGACGTGGGCGGCAGAATAGGCGATGCGATTGAAGTCGCTGGCCTTGTGCCGGACGAAGGGGATTGGGGTGCCGGTCAGCGTGTAGGGGGTGATGGAGCGGTCGGAATTGGGCAGGTTGATCGTGGGCATCGAGGCGTCTCCTCAGGAAGCCGCAATAAACTCGGTGTCACCCCGGCGCAGGCCGGGGTCCATCCCGAGATCGTGCAGCGACCAGTCATCTCAGGATGGATCCCGGCCTGCGCCGGGATGACATCGTGTTGGGGAGGGGTGTGCCCTCAGAATTCGAGCTTGGGCACGTCAAGCCAGCGGCGTTCGGCCCAGCTCTTGAGGCCGAGTTCGGCCAGCTGGACGCCCTTGGCGCCGGCTTCGAGGCCATATTCCCAGGGCGCATCTTCGGCGACGTGCTTGAGGAACATTTCCCACTGCGCCTTGAAGCCGTTCTGGGCCGGCCAGTTGTCCGGCACTTCTTCCCAATCGTTGAAGAAGTTCATGGTCTGGGGCTGGTCGGGGTTCCAGACCGGCTTGGGCGTATTGACCCGGTGCTGGCTCCAGCACTTGTGGAGACCCGCCACGGCCGAGCCATGGGTGCCATCGACATGGAAGGTCACCAGATCGTCGCGGCGCACGCGGGTAGTCCAGGACGAGTTGATCTGGGCGACGATGCCGCCCTCTAGCTCGAAGGTGGCATAGGCCGCGTCATCGGTATCGGCCTTGAAGCGGTTGCCCTTCTCGTCGACACGCTCGGGAATGTGGGTGGCGCCGAGGCAGGACACGGCCTGCACTTCGCCGAACAGGTTGTCGAGCACGTAGCGCCAGTGGCAGAGCATATCGAGGATGATGCCGCCGCCATCGGCCTTGCGATAGTTCCAGCTCGGGCGCTGGGCCGGCTGCCAGTCGCCTTCAAACACCCAGTAGCCGAATTCGCCGCGCACCGAGAGAATGTCGCCGAAAAATCCGCTGTCGCGCAGCATCTTGAGCTTCATCAGGCCGGGCAGGAACAGCTTGTCCTGCACCACGCCATGCTTGAGGCCGGAGGCACGGGCGGTCTTGGCGAGATTGACGGCAATGTCGAGCGAATCCGAGGTCGGCTTTTCGCAATAGACATGCTTGCCGGCAGCGAGTGCCTTTTCGATCAGCGAGGCGCGCATCAGCGTCGTGCCGGCATCGAAGAACACCGTGTCATCGGGATTGGCCAAGGCCGCATCGAGGTCGCTGCTCCAGCGCTTGATGTCGTGCTTTTTGGCGAGACGCTCGATCTTTTCGGCGTCACGACCGACGATGATCGGGTCGACCACGAGGCGATCGCCATTGGAGAGGGCAATGCCGCCCTGGTCGCGAATGGCCAGGATCGAGCGCACCAGGTGCTGGTTGTAGCCCATGCGCCCGGTGACGCCATGCATGATAAGTCCGAGCCGTCTCTCCGCCATTCGATTTCTCCCCGCCACCGGCGCTGTGTGTAACTGATTAGTTACTTAGCTACACGCGACGGGGTGGCCGCGTCAAGCGGGCACGGAGATCGACGTTTGGCTTAGAGGCCCAGGACCAGCTTGAGGCCGATGATGCCGAGGAAGGCCAGGATCATGCGGTCGAAGGCGGTGCGGCTGAGCTTACCGCTAATCCACTGGCCGAGCGGCATGAAGATGAGGATCGGGACCAGTGCCAACAGGCCCTGCAGCAGCCAGAGCGGCTGCATGATGCCGGCAGCCCACATGGAGGGCAGCTGGACGATGGAAAAGAGCAGGAACATCGCGGAGACGGCAAAGACATGCGCCGTCCGCTCGAGGCCCATGGCATGAATGAAGGTGACGGTGACGGGCGAGGAAATCCCTGTCGCGCCCTGCAATGTGCCGCCGGCCAGCCCGACCACTGGCCCAAGGCGCCTGGCCATCGCAAGGCCGAGCGACCAATGCGGGGTAAGCAGGCGAAGCGCGACATAGGCCAGCAGGATTGTGCCGAGGACGAGCACGAGCAGCCGCTCCGGCAGGGCGGTGAGCGCCCAGGTGCCGAGCATGATGCCCAGCACGCCGGCCACGAGGAACCAGGGCATGAAGCCCAGAGCCGGCGAGCGCGCGTCGGCACGGAAGCGCCAGACCTGCCAGACATTGGTGACGATCAGCGGCACCGTCATCAGGCCTACGGCATGCTGCAGGCCAAAGGCGGATGTCAGCACCGGCAGCGCGATCAGCGGCAGGCCCATGCCGGTGGCACCCTTGACCACCGCCCCCAGCGACAAGGCCAGGAGCATCCACATTGCCGATTGAAATTCCATACCCTGCCCCAGACCAACCCACCGGTTCAGAATGCGCGGACTGACGCGGGGGCGCAATGGCTATCCATCGGAGAATGCGATGATTTTTAGTCGCTGCGCAATCGTTTGCAGATAACCGCCTGGTTACTTGATGGTTGACAGGACGCGCGTCGGGCCGCAGTCTGGGCGCGTGGGCTACGGAAATATCCGGCCACACGCAGCTAGGGAGGAACCGATGAACGGACGACTGCTGTTTATTCTGGCCGGCGGCGCATCCGCGCTATTGCTGAGCACGTCTTTATCCGCCGCGCAGGAATGGAAACCCGACCGCCCGATCAACCTGATCGTGCCATGGGGCGCCGGCGGCTCCACCGATCAGGTGACCCGCGTTACCGCACCGATCCTGGCCGAAGCGCTGGGCGTCGAGGTCGTGGTGGTCAACCAGCCCGGCGCATCGGGCGCCATCGGCACCCAGGAAGTGCTCAACGCCCCGCATGACGGCTATACCTGGACGGCCAACGCCATCGCCAACAATGCCACCTATTCGGTCTCCGGCCTGCTCGAAGGCACCGATATCGATGACTGGCACATCTATCTTTCGGTCGCCAACGTGCCGGTGGTCAGCGTCCCCGCCGACAGCGAATTCACCGATTTCGGCCAGTTGCTGGAAGCGCTCAAGACGCGCGGCCAGGAGATCACCGTCGCCACCGCCGGCATCACCTCTTCGGGCGGCACCGCGATTGCGGCCCTGTCCGATGCCGCCGAAGGCTTCGACTTCAACATGATCACCTATGATGGCGGCGGCCCGGCAGCGGTTGCCACCGCATCGGGCGAAGCCATGATGACGACGCAGCTGGCGGTGGAACAGACCGAACTGATCCGCGGCGGCCGCCTCAGGGCGCTGGCCGTGCTGTCCGACCAGCCACTGGTGCTCGAGGGCGTGGACCCCATTCCGCCGATCACCGACTGGCTGCCCGAGATGGAACTGGCACCCGACTATTTCGGCATCTTCATCCCGGCCGACGCGCCGCCAGAAGTGCTCGCAACGGTCGACAAGATCTGGGCCGACAAGGTGATGAATTCGCCTGAGCTCAAGACCTATGCCGAAACCTTCGGCGCTGTCTTCGCGCCATCCTATGGTGCCGAGGCCCGTGCCCTTGCCATGCCCGTGGTTATCCTGGAAGCCTGCTCGTCGGTGGAACGCGGCGAGGCTGCCAACGACCCCTCGACTATCGGTATCGACTGCGCAACGCGCACCGAAGTGGGCCAGTAGCAGACACTGACAGGCTCCCTGCCTGCGGCCCGGCGGGAATTCCCGCCGGGCCCGATTTCCGCAATGAGATGATTGCCCATGGCCCAAGAACTACCCGACCCCGCGCCATTGCCAGCCGACGAGGCCGTGCCACCGGCCATGATCAAGGCCGACCTGGCCGCCGGTATATTCTTTGTCGTCCTGGCGACGGCAACGCTGGTCGGGTCGTGGACCATGGATCGGCTGGAGGCGCGCCGCATCAATCCGATGACCGCGCCGGGCCTCGTACCGGGCCTGCTCAGCGCGGCCCTGCTGGTCTGTGGGATAATCCTGACGCTGCGATCGCTGCGCAGCCCGGCGCCGGGCGGCTGGCGGGAACTGGGCAGCGCCGTGGTCTCGTCGGCGGCGCAACGCGCGGGCGCCGTGCTGGTGCTGACCCTTACCTATACGCTGGTGCTGGTGGGCCTGTTGCCATTCTGGCTGGCCACCGGGATATTCGTCTTTGCCTTTGTCATGGTGTTCGAAACCTGGCTGGCAACGCCGCGGCGGCCACTGCTGCAGACGATGCCCTGGGCATTCGGGCTCGCGGTGGTGACGGCCGGCGTGGTCACGCTGGTCTTCCAGCGCCTGTTTCTCGTGCGTCTACCGTGACCGGAGTTCACTAAACCATGTTCGACGGTCTCGGCCTGCTGGCCAATGGCATCGCCCATTTCCTCAACCCGCTCTCCCTGTTCAATATCGTCTGGGCGACGCTGCTGGGCATCGTGATCGGAGCCCTGCCGGGGCTGACGGCGACGATGGGCGTGGCCCTCCTGGTAACGCTCACCTACAAGATGGCCCCGGACCAGGCGATCCTGGTGCTGATGTGCGTCTATTCCGGCGCCATCTATGGCGGCAGCCGCACTGCCATCCTGCTCGCCATTCCCGGCACGCCGGCGAGCGCCGCCACCACGCTGGACGGGCACCCGCTGGCGCTGCAGGGCAAGGCGGGCCTCGCCATGGGCCTGGCCACCACCTCCTCGGCCCTGGGCACGGTTGTCGGCATTGTCGCGCTGGCCCTGATCGCGCCGCTCCTGGCGGAAGCGGCACTCAAGTTCGGCACCTATGAATTCTTCTGGCTGGCGCTGTTCGGCGTGATCATTTCCGGGCAGCTGACCGCCATGGACGACCCGCTCAAGGGCTATATGGCCGGCATTCTCGGGCTGCTGGTGGCCATGGTCGGCATGGAGACCCTGCATGCCCATCAGCGCTTCACCTTCGGCATTCCGTCGCTGGGCGGGGGCATCGACCTGATCCCGGCAATGGTGGGCGCCTTCGGCTTTGCCGAAATCCTCGGCGTGATGAAGCGCAGTGCCCAGGCCCGCATCGTCTCCTCGAGCGACCGCGTCGTGCCCAGGCTGGGCGAAGTGTTCCGATACTGGAAGACCATCATCCGTTCGGGCTTGATCGGCACTTTCGTCGGGATTGTTCCCGGCGTCGGCGAGGATGTGGGCTCCTGGGCCAGCTATGCCGCCGCCAAGCGGGCCAGCAAGGAACCGCACATGTTCGGTCGCGGCAGCCAGGAAGGGCTGATCGCCGCCGAAACCGGCAATTCGGCCGTGGTGCCCGGCGCCATGATTCCGACCCTCACCCTGGCCCTGCCCGGCTCGGCTGCTGCCGCCGTGCTGATCGCCGCCATGTTCATCCACGGCATCCGGCCCGGGCCGCTGCTGATGACCGAAAGCCCCGACACGCTCTACCAGATCGTGGCCGTGCTGCTGTTTTCGACGCTGGCCATCCTGGTGCTCGGCCTGACATTGACCAAGCCATTGCTGACCGTGCTGGCGGTGCCGCGCGAGCGGCTGATGGCGGTGGTCTATGTGCTGTGCGTGGTGGGCTCGTTTGCCATCACGCAGCGCATGTTCGACGTCTATGTCATGGTCGGCTTCGGCATTGTCGGCTTCATCCTGCGCGAGATGAAGTTCCCGATGGCGCCACTGGTGCTGGGCATCATCCTGGGGGACCTGCTCGATCTCAACCTGCGGCGCGGGCTCCTGCTCACCAATGGCGATCCGACGCCGTTCTTTACCCGTCCGATCAGCGCTGTTATCTGCCTGATCATCGTTGTCACCATCCTGATGTCCATTCCGGCGGTATCCAAGCGTGTCAGAGCCCAGTTCCGTCGCCTCCTTGGCGGCACCGCAGAAAGCGCCGCCCGCTAAGCGATCGCGCAATTCGGGAAAGACCAAGGCCGCGATCCTGGTCGCGGGCCGGGCCGAATTTGCCGAACGCGGCTTCGAGGGCGCGCGGGTCGACGCCATCGCCACGCTGGCCGGGGCCAACAAGCGGCTGCTCTACCACTATTTCGGCAACAAGGAAGATCTCTACCGGGCGGTGCTGCTGGACGCCTACCAGGAGATCCGCCGGGGCGAGCGGGCATTGAGCCTCGACCAATACGGCCCGGTCGATGCCATGGACCGGCTGGTGCGCTTCACCTTCCGGCACTTCCTCGCCAATCCGTGGTTTCCGCGGCTGCTCAATGCCGAAAACCAGGAAAATGCGCGCTTTCTCAAGACGCTGCCCGATATCCAGGCGCTGCATTCCCCGCTGGTGGGGCAGATCGCCACCATTGTCGAGCGCGGCGCCGATGCCAGCATTTTCCGGCGCGATGTCGATCCGGTGCAGCTCTACATTTCCATCGCGGCGCTGGGCTTTTTCTATGTCTCGAACATGGCGACGCTGTCGGTGATCTTTGCCCGCGACCTTTCCGGCATCGACATGGTGCAGGAGCGCGAGGCGCAGGCGGTGCAGATGGTGGTGGACTACCTGCGCACCCAGCCGGCCTAGAGCGGCGGCAGCACGGCTGCGGCTGCGGCCTGCAAAGCGGCGATGAGTTCGGCCACGCGCGGCTCCTCGGCGCGGCCGGTCAGCGCGTAGATGCCGATGACCTCCCGCCTGGTGTCTTCGGTGACGCTGATGCGCGCGAGACCTCGGCTGGCCAGTTCGGCCTCCATCACGTCGGTATGGGTCAGCACGGCGTCGGTGCGCTCGACATAGTCGAGGCAGGCGGCCAGCGAATTGGAGGCAAAGGCGTATTTGCCCTGATCGAAAGCGGCGCTGGCCGCTGTGGTGCGGCTCCAGGCCTCGACGAAGCGCTGGTGTCGCGTTTCGGGCAGGGCGCTGGTGACGGCGGGATAGGCCTCGATCTCGGTGCGGCTGCGCGGGGCCAGCAGCAGTGGATGGCCGGTGCGCACGAAATAGCCCTGGCCGACGCGGCTGAGCGGGATGAAGCGGGCGCCGGTGCTGCGGTTGAGACCCTCGATCTCGTGGGCGACGAAGAGCGCGATATCGCCACTGAGCAGCTGGTCCATGCAGCGCAGCTGGTTGCCGAGGCTGACATGGACGCGGGCGCTGGGGAAGCGGCCGGAATAGTCCACCACCATGTCGCGGATGAACAGGGTCCACCAGGAATAGCCGGTGCCGATGCTCAGCCCCTGTTCGGTGCGGCCGCGCTGATGCTCGATGGCCTTGAGCGTATTGTCGTAGAGCCGCCGCATGAGGCGGGCGTTCTGGTAGAGCGTCTCGCCATATTCGGTCAGCTCGACACCGCGCGAGGAGCGGGTAAGCAGCGGCACACCCATGGATTCCTCGAGCTTGCGCATGTTGAAGGTCAGCGTCGGCTGGGTGACGAAAAGCGCGTTGGCGGCACCGCTGATCGTGCCGGCCTCGGCGACCGCCAGGAACTGATTGAGCAACTTGTCCACGACGCGCCTCCCCATAGAAATTATCTATAGTGTGGAGGGTATTTCGTATTTTTCTTTTGCTCAAGTCTGGGCCAATTTCCCGTGAAGCCGAAGAGATCGCTGCGACAAAGCGACGAGGCGAAAGCGACGTATTCGGCAGCAAGCCGGAACAAAGCGGTGCGGTATCAGGAGGTTAGCAAGACTATCGCGGTGCGACAGAGGCTAGGGTTAAGACTGCGTCAATCTTCCATACAAGTCGATTGCGCCGATTCAAATCAGTATGCTATGTCGTAACCAGCCGGTTATTTGTGCAATTTGCGTAGGGGCAATCCCGCAAGCGGCACTAAAGCCCCGCTCTTGACAAGCCTGTCACGGTGCGATGGCTATGTAACTGGTTGGTGATTTAGCGACTGGGAGGTCGCTGCATCCATTCCGTTCCGCAAGCGGAACGGCCACAGTTCACGGGAGGAAACCTGATGACTATCCGTATCGATCGCCGTAATTTTCTGATGGGCAGTTCCGCGCTCGTCGCTGCCGGCGCCGCCGGCGTGATGCCGAGCTGGGCCCAGGCGCAGAACCTGCGCCTGATCTTCTGGGGCGGCCAGGCACGCGCCGACCGCACCTATGGCGTGACCGACCTCTACCAGGCCGCCAAGGGCACCAATGTCGAAGGCGAGTTCCTCGCCTGGAACGACTACTGGCCCAAGCTGGCGACCCAGACTGCCGGCGGCAATGCCCCCGACATCATCCAGATGGATTATCGCTACATCGTCGAATACGCCAAGCGTAATGCCATTGCACCGCTCGACGAATTCGTCGGCGGCGTGCTCAAGCTCGAAGACTTCGACCAGGATCAGCTCGATGGCGGCAAGGTCGATGGCGGCCTCTACGGCATCAGCCTGGGCGCCAACTCGGTTGCCATGATGGTCAATGTTACGGCCTTCGAAGAAGCCGGCGTTGCCGCACCCACGCGCGACCTGACCTATGACGAAGTCATGGCCATGGGCGAAGCCTTCAACACTGCCAATATCCGCGGCGGCATGAAGGTCATCATGGACGGCTCGGGCAGCGAGCCCATGCTCGACAACTGGCTGCGCCAGAAGGGCCTCGCGCTCTATACCGCTGAAGGCAAGCTCGGCTTCGACGCCGACGCAATGACCGAATGGTTCCAGCTCTGGGCCTCGATGCGCGAAGCCGGCGTCTGCGTTTCGGCAGAAGACCAGGCGCTCGATACCGGTCCGCATGAAACCACCATGCTGGTGATGGGCAAGGCGGCGATGATGCCGTCCAACTCCAACCAGCTCGTCGGCTTCCAGGCCGTCATGCAGGACAACATCACCATCTCGTCCTATCCGCGCCTCGCGGCTGGCGTCGGTGGCGGTCACTATCGCAAGCCCTCGATGTTCTTCTCGGTTGCCGGCTCGTCCGCCAACAAGGAAGCCGCAGCGGAATTCCTCAGCTTCTTCGTCAACGATCCCGAAGCTGCAGCCGTGCTGGGCGTCGAACGCGGCATTCCGTGCTCGGCTGCCGTGCGTGAGGCGATCGCTCCCACGCTTTCCGAGCAGGACCAGATCGCGCTCAACTTCGTCGCCAATCTCGGCGACCTGCTTGGACCGCTCCCCCCGTCCCCGCCGGCCGCCGCTGGCGAAATCGACATCTCCCTGCTGCGTACGCTCAGCCAGGAAGTGGCCTTCGGCGCCCGTTCGCCGGAAGATGCCGGTCCGTATTTCGTCAATGAAGCCACTGCCATTCTGAACCGGGCCTAACCATGACCGCGCGCTCTCTTGAATCGGGCGCTCCCGCCAGGGAGCGCGCGGCCACCCCATCACTGTGGTCCCGGATCTGGCAGAAAGATGCCCCGGGATACCTGTTCCTGTTGCCCTGGCTGATCGGCTTTCTCGGCCTCACCATCGGGCCCATGGTGACCTCGCTCTATCTGAGCTTCACCCATTTCGACCTGCTGACCGCTCCGCGCTGGGCCGGCGTCGATAACTACATGCGCATGTTCACCAATGACCCCAAGTTCTGGGCGTCGATGCGCGTGACCATGTTCTTCGTGATCTTCTCGGTGCCGCTGAAGCTGGCCTTCGCCCTTGCCGTCGCCATGCTGCTCAATCGCGGCATCCGCGGGCTGCCGCTCTATCGCGCCCTGTTCTATCTACCGAGCCTGCTCGGCGCCTCGGTCGCCATCGCCATCCTGTGGCGCCAGATCTTTGCCGGTGACGGCCTGATCAACAAGCTGCTGGCCATGGTCGGCATCATCGGGCCGAGCTGGATCTCGAACCCCAATTACTCGCTGTGGACGCTGATCGTGCTCAGCATCTGGCAGTTCGGCTCGCCCATGATCATCTTCCTCGCCGGCCTGCGGCAGATTCCGCAGGACATGTACGAGGCGGCGAGCCTGGACGGCGCCAGCAAGTGGCGGCAGTTCGTCAAGATCACCCTGCCGCTACTGACTCCCGTGGTGTTCTTCAACGCCATCATCCAGACGATCGAGGCCTTCAAGAGCTTCACGCCCGCCTTCATCATCTCGGGCGGCACCGGCAATCCGATCAACTCGACGCTGTTCTATACGCTCTATCTCTACCAGGAGGCGTTCGGCTTCTTCCGCATGGGCTATGCCTCGGCACTGGCCTGGGTGCTGCTGGCGCTGGTCGGGCTGTTCACCGCCTTCTCCTTCCTTACATCCAAATACTGGGTGCACTACGATGAGTGATGTCCCCGCCCGCCTGACCGTGGTCACCGGCGCCGAGCAGCCGGGCCGCAAGCGCGTGACGTCGATACTGATCCACGTCGCCCTTCTGGCCGCCTCTGTGGTGATGCTCTATCCGCTGCTCTGGCTGCTGGCGGCATCCTTCCGCCCGGAAAACGAGATATTCACCTCGGCCAGCATCTGGCCGTCGAGCTGGAGCATCGATGCCTATATCCGTGGCTGGAACGGGCTGCGCACCAGCTTTGGCACCTTCTATGTCAACAGCTTCATCATTTCAGGCCTGTCGGTGATCGGCAATGTGATCGCCTGTTCGATGGCGGCCTTCGCCTTTGCCCGACTGGACTTCAAGTTCAAGAATTTCTGGTTCGCCATGATGCTGATGACGCTCATGCTGCCCTACCAGGTGACGCTGATCCCGCAATATGTGCTGTTCCGCCAGCTGGGCTGGGTCAATACCTTCCTGCCGCTGGTCGTGCCCAAGTTCCTGGCTGCCGACGGCTTCTTCATCTTCCTGATGGTGCAGTTCTTCCGCGGTCTGCCCAAGGAGCTGGACGAGGCGGCACAGATGGACGGCTGCTCGCCCTGGCGCATCTACTGGAAGATCATCATTCCGCTGTCCATGCCGGTGCTGGCGACCGCCGCCATCTTCACCTTCATCTGGACCTGGGACGACTTCTTCGGACCGCTGATCTACCTGAGCGAAATGAAGTCTTACACGGTGATGCTGGGCCTGCGCACCTTCACCGACAGTACGGGCGAAAGCGACTATGGCGGGCTGTTTGCCATGAGCGTGCTCAGCCTCGTGCCGATCTTCCTGTTCTTCCTCTTCTTCCAGCGCCTGCTCATCGAGGGCATCGCCACTACCGGTATGAAACGCTAGACCATGACTGATATCAAATTTGCCGCCATCGGCATCAATCACCCCCATATCTACGGGCAGGTTGATTGCCTCAAGGATGCCGGCGGCCAGTTCGTGGCCTTCCACGCCGTCGAAGACGACCTGGCGGCCGAATTCGGGGCCAAGTATCCCGAGGCCAAGCGCGTGGCCGATCCGCGCGCCATCCTCGAGGACGCCAATGTTGCGGTGGTCCTGACCTCGGCCATTCCGGCTGATCGAGCAGCGATTTCGATCGCCGCCATGCAGCATGGCAAGGACGTGCTGACCGACAAGCCGGGCATGACCACCTTCGCCCAGCTCGACGAGATCAAGCGCGTGCAGAAGGAAACCGGCCGCATCTATGGCGTGCTCTATTCGGAGCATTTCGAGGTGCGTGCAACGGTGGAAGCAGGCAACCTGATTGCGCAGGGCGCCATCGGCAAGGTCATCAACACGGTGGGCCTGGGGCCCCATTCGCTGCGGCTCAACAACCGGCCCGAATGGTTCTTCGACCGGCAGCGCTATGGCGGCATCCTGTGCGACATCGCCAGCCACCAGTTCGAGCAGTTCCTGTTCTTTTCCGATGCCATGGATGCCGAAGTGGTTTCGGCCACGGTGGCCAACCGCGCCCATCCCGAACGGCCGGGCCTGCAGGACATGGGCGATGTCCATATCCGCACCGCCGATACGTCGGGTTATATCCGGGTCGACTGGTTCACCCCCAAGGGGCTGCCCACCTGGGGCGACGGGCGCCTTACGATCCTGGGTACCGAAGGCTATATCGAGCTGCGCAAATATATCGACATTGCCGGCAAGCCGGGCACCGACCACCTGTTCCTGGTCAACCATGAAGGCCCGCGCCATATCGACTGTTCCAATGTCGATCGTCCCTTCGGCCGGCAGTTCCTCGACGACGTGCGCAACCGCACCGAGACCGCCATGCCGCAGGAGCGCTGCTTCAACGCCATGAAACTGGCCCTGACCGCCCAGCAGATGGCCGAGCACGGCACGGAGTGGGCACAATGAGCAAGGTCTTCAACGTCGCCATTATCGGCGTCGGCATCGGCCGCAGCCATATCGTCGAGGGCTACCTGCCCAATTCGGACAAGTTCAAGGTCAAGGTGCTGTGCGACCTCAATGCCGAGCGCCTCGCCTCCGTGGCCGACGAGTTCGCCATCGAGCGCCGCATTGCCAGCTTCGATGACGTGCTGGCCATGGACGATATCGACGTGATCGACATCTGCACACCGCCGGGCCTGCACTATGGCATGGTCATGGCCGCACTCCGGGCCGGCAAGCATGTGATCTGCGAAAAGCCGCTGGTCGGCTCGCTCGCCCAGGTCGACGAAGTCATTGCCGAGGAGAAGCGGAGCAAGGGCATGCTGATGCCGGTGTTCCAGTATCGCTTCGGCGACGGCATCGAGCAGGCCAAGGCGATCATCGATGCCGGGCTCGCCGGCAAGCCTTTCATGGGCACGGTCGAAACGCTGTGGCGGCGCGATGCGCCCTATTATGCCGTGCCCTGGCGCGGCAAGTGGGCAACCGAGCTGGGCGGCGTGCTGATGGGCCATGCCATCCACCCGCATGACCTCTTTACCTACCTGATGGGCGATATCGACCGCGTGTTCGGGCGCGTCGCCACCCGCGTCAACCCGATCGAGGTGGAAGACACGATCTCGGCCTCGCTCGTGATGAAGAGCGGCGCACTGGCGAGCCTTACCGCGACGCTGGGGTCGGCCGACGACATGACCCGCATCCGCCTCGCCTTCGAGAATGTCACCTTCGAGAGCGACCACGCCGCCTACAATCCGGGCGAAAAGCTCTGGAAGATCCAGACCCGCAATCCGGGCACGCAATCGGCCATCAATGACCTGCTGCATGGCTGGCGCCATGTGCCCTCGCGCTTCCAGACGCAGATGGCGCGCTTCCATGACGCGCTGACGGGCAGCGCCCCGCTGCCGGTGACCAGCGCCGATTCGCGCCGCTCGCTTGAACTGGTGACGGCCTTCTATCATTCTTCGGCCACCGGCCAGGATGTGCCCCTGCCGATCGGCCCCGGCCACCCCCTCTACGAAAGCTGGGTTCCGGCCCAGTTCCGGACTTAGGAGCCCCACGCATGGCGACCACTATCCAGCTCAGGCAGATCGTCAAAGCCTATAGCGACGTGCAGGTGATCCACGGTATCGACCTCGATATCGAGCCGGGCGAGTTCACCGTCTTTGTCGGCCCCTCGGGCTGCGGCAAGTCCACGCTCCTGCGCATGATCGCCGGGCTGGAGCCGATCACCGGGGGTGACCTGCTGATCGATGGCGAGCGCATGAACGACGTGCCGGCTGCGCGGCGCGGCATCGCCATGGTGTTCCAGTCCTATGCGCTCTACCCGCATATGAACGTCTACCAGAACCTGGCCTTTGGCCTGGAAACCGCCAAGGTGCCCAAGGCCGAGATCAAGGAGCGGGTGCAGCGCGCCGCGGAAATCCTCCAGATCGTGCCGCTGCTGCAGCGCAAGCCCAAGCAGCTTTCGGGCGGCCAGCGGCAGCGCGTCGCCATCGGCCGCGCCATCGTGCGCGAACCGCGCATCTTCCTCTTCGACGAACCGCTTTCCAACCTCGATGCCGAGCTGCGCGTGCAGATGCGCGTCGAGATCGCCAAGCTGCACAATGATCTGGGTAACACCATGATCTACGTGACCCACGACCAGGTCGAGGCCATGACCATGGCCGACAAGATCGTGGTGCTGCGGCTGGGCATCATCGAGCAGGCCGGCGCGCCGCTCGAGCTCTACAACAACCCCAAGAACCTCTTTGTCGCCGGCTTCATCGGTTCGCCCAAGATGAACTTCCTCACGGCAACGGCCGATGGAGGCGGGCTCAAGGTGGCGGGCAACGCGCTGACGCTGCCGCGGACGGTGACCGGCGCAACGACGCTGGGCGCACGGCCCGAGCATATCACCCTGACGCAGGAAGGCGGCATCAAGCTGGCCGATGTGCGGGTGGACCTGGTGGAGAACCTGGGTGGCCAGACCGTGGTCTATGCCACGACGGCGGAGAACCAGCCGCTCAATATCGTGCTTGAAGGCCAGCGCCCGGTGGAACTGGGTTCAACCGTCTCGGCCTATATCGACCCGGCGCGCATCCACCTGTTCAACGCCGAAGGCAACGCCATCTAGGCCTGCGAAGACCTAATACCCTCCCCCTGAAAAGGGGGGAGGAGCGTAGCCGGTGATTCTTAGTCTTCCAGGTCGTCATCGACCTCGGTATCAGGCCGGTCGCCGCCATCGGCCTGTTCTTCATGCCATTTGCCCTGGCTGTCCTGATACTGGATGGCCTCGTCATTGCCGCCCACCTGCTGGCGCTGTGCCGCAGCCACGGCCGCGTCATGGGCGGCCTGATGGGTGGGATAGGTCTCGGAGAACACGTCCCCGACCTTATAGGCATAGCCGCCATCGTGTTCGACGATATCGTAGGTCACATGCGCCATTGTCATACTCCTTCGCCACACAGAACCCGTGGCGGGCGCGGAGGTTGCTCCTGGGGTGGACGGCGCCTACATCAGGGCAACAGCAGCGGGGGCCAGCGTGGCGGACCAGGTTCAGGGCGCACGCGTGGCGCTCAAGCTCGACATTGCCGTCATCGGGGCCGGACAGGCGGGGCTGAGCTCGGCCTATCACCTGAAGCAACTCGGCCTCGCACCGGGGCGCGATTTCCTGGTGCTGGACGCCGCGCCCAGTCCAGGCGGCGCCTGGCAGTATCGCTGGCCGTCGCTGACGCTCTCCACCGTCAACCGGGTGCATGACCTGCCGGGCATGAGCTTTGCCGCCACGGCGGACGGCGACGACACGGTCATGGCCTCCGTGGCGGTGCCGCATTACTTTGCCGCCTATGAGGACCATTTCGGGCTCGACGTGCTGCGGCCGGCGCGGGTCGCGGTGGTCTGCGAGCGCGGCGGACGCCTGCGCATCGAGAGCGATCGTGGGCTGTTCTCGGTGCGGGGGCTCATCAATGCCACCGGCACCTGGGAAAAGCCCTATATTCCCGACTATCCGGGACGCGAGCGCTTTGCCGGCCGGCAGGTCCACACCCAGCAGTTCACGCGCGCCGAGGATTTTGCCGGCCAGCATGTGCTGGTGGTGGGGGGCGGGATTTCGGCCATCCAGTTGCTTGACCAGATTTCGCGAGTCACCCGCACCAGCTGGGTGACGCGGACGCCACCACGGTTCCGGGAAGGCCCGTTCGACGTGGAGGCGG
>JADKLW010000260.1_pt1 | contig 25933 bp, 20 predicted proteins | sample 8641881 | NCBI WGS metagenome assembly JADKLW01 (sample SAMN16272185, study PRJNA661076) | feces metagenome | isolation source: fecal sample from diarrhoea affected cattle B | host: Bos taurus | place: South Africa: Lokaleng Village, Mahikeng | collected 2019-09 | reverse complement strand
GCGCACTTTGACGTTGTAGTCCACCACGCGCTTGACTGGAACCAATACCTTCATGCTGATGCTCCTTGAATCGATCAAATACTTCGGAATCTGTGAATTGACGTTTACGTAAACCGGCGGTCATTTTATGCGTCGACGTGAACGACTATGGCAAGTTGTCCTGACATCGCAGCGCTAGCAAAAAAGAACGATCGTTCCATTTTATGCAAAAGTTGTTTTTCAGCAAGACGTAATCGCCCTCTAAAGGCGTTAAGCCGTGCCACAGCTTTGCGCTGATCTACGGTGCTTCACTGCGCCAATTGGGTGCGCGTTTTTGCGCGAAAGCTTGAGCGCCTTCTTGTGCATCGGCATCCATCATGTTGCAGGCCATGGTCTGCCCTGCCAAGTCATACGCAGCTTGCAAGCCCATTTCTCGCTGCTGGTACAACAAGGCTTTGCCCATGCGAACGGCTGCGCGTGGTTTGCTCAAGATGGCTTGCACCAAACGCCGCACCTCGGCATCCAGATGCTCCGCGCTGGTGACACGATTCACCAGCCCTTGCTCCTTTGCGGTTTGGGCATCCATAAAGTCCCCCGTCAGCAGCATTTCCATCGCTTGCTTGAAGGGGACATTACGCACCAGAGGCACGCTGGGTGTAGCGCAGAACAGTCCGTAATTAATGCCGCTGGTGGCAAAGCTGGCGTGCTCGCTGGCGACGGCCAGATCGCACTGCGCTACCAGCTGGCAACCGGCAGCTGTTGCCATGCCCTGCACGCGTGCGATCACCGGCACGGGCAACTGGGTGATGCTTTGCATCATGCGGCTGCATTGTGCAAAAAGCTGTTGGTAGTAATCGAGCTGCGGGTGCGCTGCCATGTCTTTGAGATTGTGGCCTGCGCAAAATGCTTTGCCGCTGGCCGCTAACACCACAACACGCACTGACGTATCCAAAGCAATCTCATCCAGTGCTTGCTGCAGACTTTGCAGCATTTCGCTGCCCAGCGCGTTGAAACGGGCTGGGTCATTGAGCGTGAGCGTCACAACACCGCGCTCATCCTTCTCAACCCTTAGCAAATTGTTTAAATCCATAGCGCCTATACCTCAAACGTCTGCCAGCACGCGCAAATGCGCTTCTACGCTGCGAGACAGTGGGCCCATCATGTAGCCGCCCTCCAAGCAGGAAACAATCCGCCCCTTACTAAAGCGCCGTGCCACATCTTTGATGCGTTCGGTCAGCCAGACGTAATCGTTTTCCACCAGCCCTAGTTGGCCCATATCGTCTTCGCGATGGGCATCAAACCCAGCGCTGATAAAGATCATTTCCGGCTTGAACGCTTCAAGGCGCGGAATCCACAGCATCTCCACCATCTCCCGGATATCCATCCCTTTGGTGTAGGCCGCAACAGGCACATTGAGCATGTTGGAGGCAGGTTCTTTGTCGCCGCTGTAAGGGTAGAAGGGGTGTTGAAAAAAACTCACCATCAGCACGCGGGAGTCGCCTGCTAGGATGTCTTCCGTGCCATTGCCGTGGTGCACGTCGAAATCGATGATGGCTACGCGCTTGAGGTTGCGCCGCTGCAAAGCATGCAGCGCGGCAATGGCGACGTTATTAAAAAAGCAAAATCCCATGGCCTTGTTGCGGGTGGCGTGGTGCCCGGGCGGGCGAATGGCGCAAAAAGCGTTTTCAAGTTCGCCATCCAGCACCGCATCGGTCGCAGCCACCGCTGCACCTGCTGCATGCAGCGCGGCCGTTAATGTGTGCGCGTTGATGGAGGTATCAGTATCCAGCTGCGTGTGCTCTGGCCCCCCAGCAGCCTGCTCTTCAATGAGGCGGTCGGTCAACCCACGCAACGCTGCAACATGCATACGATCATGCGCCAGCTCAATATCGCTCAGCGCTGCCTCGGGCGCATCAATCCGTTCCAGGCCATCGAGCACGCCGGTCATTAACAGGCGGTCTTCGATGGCATCCAATCTTTGCGGGCATTCTGGGTGCCCCGGGCCCATGTCATGCTGGCGGCATGAGCGATGGGAGAAATAGCCTGTTTTGCCCACTTTTCTTGTCCCCTGTCTTCGTTGTTTTCAGATACCTTTAGCCCATGACTTTGCACAAAACCCGGCCTCTTTTGGATCAGCTTAACACGGTGATCGTTGGCAAAAAGCAGCAGGTACAAGACTGCGTTGCTTGCTTATTGGCGGGGGGGCATTTGCTGATTGAAGACGTGCCTGGCGTTGGAAAAACCACGCTCGCCCACGCTCTGGCGCACAGCTTTGGCCTGCAGTTTTCACGCGTGCAGTTCACCTCGGATCTGATGCCCAGCGATTTAACCGGCGTCTCGGTGTATGACCGTTCCTCTGAAGGTTTTGTTTTTCATCAGGGCCCCATGTTTACGCAGGTGCTGCTGGCCGACGAAATCAACCGCGCCAGCCCCAAAACGCAAAGTGCGCTCCTGGAAGCCATGGAAGAAAAGCAAGTCTCGGTTGAAGGTACGACCCACGCCTTGCCCGCTCCGTTTTTTGTCATTGCAACGCAAAACCCTCAGGAGCAACTGGGCACATACCCGCTGCCGGAAAGCCAGTTAGACCGTTTCTTGATGCGTATCAGCCTGGGCTACCCTGACCGTGCGGCCGAATTCCAGTTGCTCTCCCACCATGGCCACCGCGCACAGGCCGATCAGCTGCCCGCGCAACTCGACACCGAAGCGTTGGGGCAGCTACAGCAAACAGTGCTGCAAGTGCATGCCACCGCGACGCTGCTGCATTACATCCAAGACCTTTTAGAAGCCACACGCAACGGCGAATGGTTTGTCCAAGGCTTATCGCCACGCGCAGGCATTGCCTTGCTGCGTGTGGCCAAAGCCCATGCGTTGCTTGAAGGGCGCGACTACGTATCGCCTGACGATGTGCAAGCCATTTTTGTGCAGTCCATGGCCCACCGTTTGCACGCCTTAGCCAGTGCAGGGCGCGGCACGGTGGAGCAAGTGCGCGCCATGCTGCACGCAGTGCCCGTGCCCTGATGCCTGAAAGTATTCGCGCCTTCCATGCTCCATGGCGGCAAGCGCTGCTGCGCTGGAGCGCGCGCCGCCATCCCGCCAGCGCCAGCCAAACTTTGGGGCATCGCAACATTTATGTGCTGCCGTCTGCGGCAGGCTGGATGCTGGGCGTCACGCTGCTGGTATTGCTGGTGGCATCCATCAACTTTCAGCTCAACCTGGGCTACGCCTTAACTTTCTTGCTCACGGGCAGCGCCCTGGCCAGCCTGTGGATGGGGCACCGCAATTTGCGCGGCCTGCAATTGCGCCTGGGAACGCTAAATCCCGTCTTTCAAGGCGAGCGCGCCAGCGTTCCCATCGTGCTGCAGCACCGGTCGGCGCAGCGTGATGGCCATGGTCTGTCCGTTGCCCTGCGCCGCAGCCAAGGCGCTTTAGCGTGGAGCCATATCGATGTCGCTGCGAGGCAGGTGCAGACCGTCACGCTCAGCAGCGTTCCCCACCAGCGTGGCTGGCACCGTGTGCCACGTGTCGTGCTGGAGAGCCGATTTCCGTTGGGCATTTTCAGGCTCTGGAGCTACTGGCAACCTGAGGGCTTGGTGCTGGTCTATCCGGCCCCCGAAACACCGCAGCCGCCGCTTCTATACATCGACGAAGACGCTCCCGGCCGCGCGCAGCCCCAAAGCGCAGGCGTGACCGAGCAGGACGGCGTACGCAGTTACCAGCGCGGTGATGCGCTGCGCAGCATCGTGTGGAAGAAAACGGCTACGGCACTCGCCACTGGCAGCGGTGATTTGGTGGTGCGCAGCGGCTCCACACCACAGACTCAAAGCCTGTGGCTGGACGCACGCGCCACGGCGCTGGCAGGCCCCGAAGCGCAGATTGCCCGACTGACCGCATGGGTGCTGCATGCGCACAGCCAGCAGTGGTGCTGGGGTCTGCACTTGCCCAGCGGGCTGCGCATTGCACCTGCCAGCGGGGCGCAGCATTTGCATGCCTGCCTGGCGGCTTTGGCCGTAGATGGCAAACCTTCAAAACGTCCGTAAGAATATTTAGTCAAATCAGCCTCTAGCCCTTTACCTGTTTGGGCTTACAGCTATACAAATGCAATCCAAGCGACCCCGTCAGCTGCCACGCGAAACCCGCGACACCTTGCTCGTGCTGGGCGTTGTCGCCCTGGTGCTGCTGCCGCAGGTGGCCTATCTGCCCCTGTGGGCCAGTGCATTGGCCTTGCTCATGCTGGCCTGGCGATTGTGGATGGCACAACACAACCGCAGCCTGCCCGGCAAGTGGCTGCTGGCAGCGTTGCTTGCGCTGAGCATTGGAGCCACGGTGATGCAGTTTCGCTCCATCGTTGGGCCGGAAGCAGGGGTGGTACTGGTGGTTTTGCTGCTGGTACTCAAAACGCTGGAGATGCGCGCCCGGCGCGATGCCATGGTGATTTTCTTTCTGGGATTTTTCACGCTGCTGACCCTGTTTTTGCAATCGCAATCGCTGTCGATTGCCATGGCCATGCTGCTGGCAGTGTGGGGTTTGCTGGCAGCTTTGGTGAATGCGCACATGCCCGCAGGCTACCCCAGCGTGCGCCAGTTGCTGCGCACCTCCGGGCTGCTCATGCTGTGGGGATTGCCTGTGATGCTGGTGCTGTTCCTAGGCTTTCCGCGATTTGCTCCACTGTGGGGGCTGCCTGCACAAACCGCACAAGGGCGCACGGGACTGTCCAACGACATGACCGTCGGCCAAGTGGCCGATCTGGCCCATGACCGCAGCATTGCATTGCGCGTGCGCTTTGCGATGCCGGATGGCCAGATGCCTCCCCAACGTTTGCTGTACTTTCGCGGCCCGGTACTGAGCCAGTTTGACGGACGCAACTGGAAGTCACCAGAAGACGGCGGGGCCACCGTGCTTGCACCGGGCAGTGGGCTGCCCGCTCAAGGGATTGGCCCGGTAGCGGTGAACTATGAAGTCACGCTGGAGCCACACCAGCAGCGCTGGCTGTTGACATTGGACGCCACGCTGGCACCACCCGAAACCGCACTGCGCCGCCTGCGCCCTACTGCAGATTTGCAGTGGCTGGCTACGCGGCCAATTACCGAAGTACTGCGCTACCAAGCACAGGCCCATCTGCACTATGTGTATGGCGAAACACTCTCTATCCACCAGCGCAGCCACCATCTGCAGTTACCTGCCACGCTCAATCCGCGCACCAGAGCGTGGGCACAAGCGCTGCGCGTGCAGCATGGCGGAGACGACACTGCCATCTTGCAGGCCGCGCTGGCACACCTGAGCAACGGCAACTACGTCTATACCTTGCAGCCCGGCGTGGTGGACAGCGCGCACACGGCCGATGATTTCTGGTTCGACCGACGACAAGGCTTTTGCGAGCACATTGCCTCGGCCTTTGTGGTGTTGATGCGCTCGGCGGGCATTCCGGCGCGCATCGTGACGGGTTACCAAGGCGGCGAGCGCAACACCGTGGATGGCTTGTGGACAGTGCGCCAAAGTGATGCCCATGCTTGGGCTGAAGTCTGGCTGCCCCATGAAGGCTGGATGCGTGTTGACCCCACTTCCGCCGTCGCACCGGAACGCACGGAGCAACTCCAGCGCCTGCAGGCCCCTGCCACCTTGCTGGACAACACGGTAGGCAATCTTGTCGGACTCGACAGCCTGCACCGCCTGCGCGCCAGTTGGGAAGCGATCAATCACCGCTGGAATGACTGGGTGCTCAACTACGCACGCGCCGAGCAGAGCGACTTGCTGCGCCGCCTGAGCCAGCACCATTGGGGGACTGCTAAAGCCTGGATCTGGCTGGCGCTGATCGCCAGTATCACGCTGGCAGCCTGGTTACTTTTTCAGCGGTACCCACGCCGCTCCCCAGACGCTTGGGCCAAGCTGGCAGAGCAGGCGCGGCGCAGACTGGAGCAGGCAGGCATTACCCATGCGCGCAGTCTGGGCCTGCGCGCATTGGCCATGTCCGCCCAAGCACAATGGGGGGATGAATCCCAACCGCTGCAACGGTGGTTGCTACAGATGGAACAATGGCGCTATGCACCGCATGGGCCACACACCCCAAGTCTGGCCGTCTTGCGACGCGACTATCGCGCTTTGAACTGGCCTCGACAACGCACACCATGAAACGCCTGCTCTCCCCTTTGCTTTTGCTTGCTTTAGTCACCGGCTGCGCCGCCCACCGCTCGGCCGATGCACAAAATAGTAGTGCCAAGCCTGCCCAAAAGCGCAGTACACACACAACGCCCTATGGCCAGCGCGCAGATGCCCAGCAATGGGCCGCTGATATCGCACAGCGCCACCAGCTGGAACTCGCCTGGGTGCGCAAGCAACTGGCGCAAGCGCGCTTTTTGCCGCAGGTGCCACGGTTGATGACGCCCGCACCCAAAACCACGACCACCGCGCGCGACTGGGGCAACTACCGCAGCCGCTTTATTGATCCCATCCGCATTCGTGCAGGGGTGAAGTTCTGGAACGACAACGCAGTCACACTGGAGCGCGCACAAGCTATGTATGGTGTTCCGCCAGAGATGGTGGTCGGCATCATTGGAGTGGAAACCATCTATGGTCAGAACATGGGTAATTTGCGCGTGCTCGATTGCCTGGCCACCTTGGCGTTTGATTTCCCCCAAGCCCACCCCAAAGCAGCAGAGCGCCAGCGCTATTTCCAGGGCGAGCTGGAGCACTTCTTAGTGATGATGCACCAGGCAGGCACGCCGACCACCCAGCCACGCGGCAGCTACGCGGGAGCAATGGGGCTGGGCCAGTTCATGCCCAGCAGCTGGAGCAAGTGGGCGGTGGACTTTGACGGCGATGGCCGCATTGACTTGTTCCACAGCGCTGCCGATGCGATTGGTTCGGTTGCCAACTACTTCAAGGCCCACGGCTGGGTCAGTGGCCAGCCTGTCTGGTATGCGCCGGCCTTCAATCTGGAAGCGCTGGATTTACCGACTCTGCTCGCCCCGGACATCCGGCCCACCTTCAGCGCGAGCCAAATGGCACAACTGGGCGTGGTGCCGCAAGACGGCATGCAGCACGCCGGGCCACTGGCCTTGGTGGAACTGCGCAATGGCGACGACGCCCCCAGCTACACCGTGGGCACCCAAAACTTCTACACCATCACACGCTATAACTGGTCGAGTTATTACGCCTTGGCTGTGAATGATCTGGGCCAAGAAGTGGCGGCTGCACGTACCGGCACCGTACCCCAGGTGGTGCAGCTGTCCGTTGTACCTACCCCGGAACTTGCGCCCGGCGAAGCGCAGCCCCTCACGCCAGCGCGATAACCGGATATCGGCCTTCCAAGCTGCGGACAAACCTGCATTCTCAAGGTAATTCCTAACTAGGATGGCCCCACTTGGAAACCTCGCGCCACAAAGGCACGCTGACAGTCTTGTTTCACCCATACAGTCAGAAGGTTTCCCATGCGCCACGTCCTGCACCCGATCTCTTTGGCACTTTGCGCACTGGGCATGCTCAGCACGGCTGCCCACGCACAATTTAAAGAGCCTGAGAAGGTCAAGATCGGCTTCATCACCGACATGTCCAGCCTGTACGCCGACGTGGAAGGCAAACACGGCGCAACCGCCATCCAGATGGCGATTGATGACTTTGGCGGCAAGGTGCTGGGCAAGCCCATCGAGCTGATGTCGGCCGATCACCAGAACAAAGCCGACATCGCCGCCGGCAAGGCCCGCGAATGGATTGACCAGCAAGAGATCAGTCTCGTGTTTGGCGGCACCAACTCCGCGACGGCGCTGGCCATGGCCAAAGTGGCCACCGAGAAAAAACGCGTCTTTGTCGACAACGGCGCAGGCACCTCGGTGCTGACCAATGAGCAGTGCAGTCCGTACGTTGTTCACTACGCTTTCGATACCGTGGCTCTGGCCAAAGGCACGGGCAAGGCCGTGGTGGACAACGGCGGCAAAAACTGGTTCTTTCTGACAGCCGACTATGCCTTTGGCCATGCGCTGGAAGCAGACACCACCAAAATCGTCGAAGCCAATGGCGGCAAGGTCATGGGCTCTGTGAAAACGCCGCTCAATGCGTCCGATTTTTCCAGCTTCATGCTGCAGGCGCAAAATTCCAAAGCGCAAATTCTGGGTCTGGCCAATGCAGGCGGCGACACGGTCAACTCCATCAAGGCCGCCAAAGAGTTTGGCGTGACCAAAGATATGAAGCTGGCAGGCTTGCTGATCTTCTTTAGCGACATCCACAGCCTGGGTGTTCGCAACACGGAAGGCCTGCAGTTCACCACCAGCTGGTACTGGGACCTGGACGATGCATCGCGCAAATTTGCCGACAAATTCATGGCCAAAACCAAGCGCCGTCCCAGCGAAATTCAGGCAGCCGATTACTCCGCCACCTGGAACTATCTGAAAGCCGTGGAAAAAGCCGGTACGCTCGATGCCGACAAAGTGATGGCCGCGTGGAAATCCACCGAGATGAACGATTTCTTTGGCAAAGGCTACATCCGACCCGATGGCCGCTACGCCCACGATATGTACCTGATGGAGGTGAAATCTCCTGCTGAATCCAAAGGCACCTGGGATTACTACAAGCTTGTGAAAAAACTGCCTGCCGACCAGGTCTGGACCACCAAGGAAGAAACCAAGTGCCAATACTGGAAGTAATCGCCAACCCCTCTTTCTGAGGTCAGGTGGCGGCGGCAAGGCCCACCTTCCACGCAAAAGCGCAGGCCTGACCTGCGCTTTTTTCATAGCACCTTGCCCTAGTATTTAAAGGATTTCAGAGCAAAAAATGCTTTAAACCCTTGATATACAAAGGCATACAGCTACTTTTTATGAAGCGTCTGCTGCGGCCTGCTTGCGCAGTTCAAACTTCTGAATCTTGCCTGTACTCGTCTTGGGCAGCTCACCAAACACCACCCTGCGCGGCACTTTGTAACCGGCCAAATGCTGCTTGCAGTGGGCAATGATGTCTTGCTCTGTCACCTGGGCTGCCGTTTTGATCTCCAGAAACGCACACGGGGTCTCGCCCCACTTGGCATCGGGCTTGGCAACCACCGCAGCGGCCAGCACGGCGGGGTGGCGATAGAGCACATCTTCTACTTCAATCGAGGAAATGTTTTCTCCACCCGAGATAATGATGTCCTTGCTGCGATCCTTGATCTGGATATAACCATCGGGGTATTGCACCGCCAGATCACCACTGTGAAACCAGCCGCCACGAAAAGCGTCATCGGTCGCTTGCGGGTTCTTCAGGTAGCCCTTCATGGCGATGTTGCCGCGAAACATGATCTCGCCCATGGTGCTGCCGTCAGCGGGCACCGGCTCCAGCGTTTCAGGATCCATCACGCGCACGTCGCGCTGCAGGTGGTAGCGCACGCCTTGGCGGGCATTTAACCGGGCGCGCTCTCCAATATCCAGCTCGCCCCATGCCTCATGCTTGGCACAGACCGTGGCCGGGCCATAAGTTTCGGTGAGTCCATAAACATGGGTGAGGTCAAAACCCATCGCCTCCATGCCTTCAATCATGGAGGCAGGTGGCGCTGCCCCAGCCACCATCGCCTTGACGCCCGCCGGTATTCCTTGCTTGAGAGCGTCGTCCGCATTCACGAGCAATGACTGCACGATGGGTGCGCCGCAATAATGTGTGACACCGTGCTCGCGGATGGCATCAAAAACTGCCTTGGCATCCATCCGGCGCAAACATACGTTGACACCCGCGCGGGCTGCCACCGTCCAGGGAAAGCACCAGCCATTGCAATGGAACATGGGCAGCGTCCACAAATACACGCTGTGCTTGGGCATGTCCCACTCCAGCACATTGCTGATGGCGTTCATCGCCGCACCCCGGTGGTGATACACCACGCCTTTGGGGTTGCCGGTGGTGCCACTGGTGTAATTGAGCGCAATCGCATCCCACTCGTCCTCGGGCATTTCCCACGCAAAGTTGGCATCGCCCCGGGCCACAAAGTCTTCGTAGCTGCAACTACCCACCTGTAACGCTGCATCGCCGTACAAAGCATCTTCCACCTGGATCACCAGCAAGGGCGTTTTGCTGCTGCGCAGCTTCAGGGCCTTTTCGATCACCGGCGCAAATTCAGGATCCACAATCAGCGCCTTGGCCTCACCGTGATCAAGCATGAATGCCAGCGCTTCGGCATCCAGCCGCGTGTTCAAGGTATTGAGCACCGCGCCGGCCATCGGAATGCCGAAATGCGCCTCCACCATCGGTGGCGTGTTGGGCAAGATCACCGCTACGGTGTCATTTTTGCCAATGCCGGCTTGCTGCAAACTGCTCGCCAGCTGGCAGCAACGCGTATAGGTCTGCTTCCACGTCTGGCGCAAATTGCCATGCACTACCGCAAGGCGCTCTGGATAAATGCTGGCTGTCCGCTCAATAAAGCTCAAAGGCGTGAGGGCAGCGAAATTCGCCGTATTGCGATCCAGGTACTGATTGAACGGACTTGTCATTGTTGGTGGTCTCCCTGCCAATAGTGGCCATACATCTACGCCTTTTGGAAAAAAGGCAATTCCTTGTATGTCGTTCTACCTGCCCAAGCATCCGCAAAAACCCCATTGCAAAAACCTGCCACGTACATTCAGTTGATGCTGCGCAATATCAGATGTTTCAAGATGCAGTGAAATGTTTCCACCATCTAGACTGAGTCCAAACCGCTCTCCGGCGGCGTAAACACAGACAGCGCACGCAAGGCCCTACGGCCTGCAAGCACTGATGGTCGTGCCAGCCGCTTTTCCACAAGCAAGCTGGTATGCATTCAAAAAAACAAGTGCTCAGGAGCCTTCATGAAACTCACACTGCGTCCTCTCGTTGCTGCTGCGATGGTTGTTGCCGGTTTTGCCGCTGCCCCCAGCTGGGCTATGCAACCCAATAACGAACCTATTTCACCGTTAGTGGCACCCAAAATCACCAACCCTGCATTGGTTGAACTGGGCAAAAAGCTGTGGTTTGATCCACGCCTGTCCAAGTCGGGCTTTATTTCTTGCAACTCCTGCCATAACCTGTCGATGGGTGGTAGCGATAATTTGAAGACTTCCATTGGCCACAACTGGCAAGAAGGCCCCATCAACTCGCCCACCGTACTGAACTCCAGCCTGAACGTCGCACAGTTCTGGGACGGCCGTGCCGGCACACTGAAAGAGCAAGCAGGCGGTCCAATCGCCAACCCTGGCGAGATGGCATTCACCCACGAACTGGCCGTGGATATGCTCAACTCCATCCCTGGCTACCAAGCAGAATTTCAGCAAGTATTCAAAAAAGACAAGATCAACATCGACCAAGTGACCGATGCGATTGCTGCTTTTGAGGAAACCTTGGTTACGCCAAACTCGCGCTTTGACAAATGGCTCAAGGGCGATCAAAAGGCTTTGAGCAAAACCGAGTTGGAAGGCTATGCCCTGTTCCGCGACAGCGGCTGCGTGGCTTGCCACAACGGTGCGGCCGTGGGTGGCAACTCCTTCCAGCGCATGGGTGTCGTGGAGCCCTACAAGACCAACAATGATGCCGAAGGCCGCGTTGCGGTGACGGGCAAAGACGCGGATCGTTTCAACTTCAAAGTGCCTACCCTGCGCAACGTTGAACTGACTTACCCCTACTTCCACGACGGTGCTGCAGATACGCTGTCTCAAGCTGTAGACACCATGGGCCGCGTGCAGTTGGGCAAGAACTTCAGCCCAGAAGAAAACGCCAAAATTGTGGCTTTCTTGAAGACTTTGACGGGCGAGCAACCTCAGTTGCAAATGCCTATCTTGCCGCCTTCCAGCGACAGCACCCCACGCCCTGAGCCGTTTGAAAAGAAGAAGTAATTCTTCGGGCAGATAGTCCGCTGCACCTGCAGCCATCACAGCAACAAAACTGTGTGATGGCTGCCACCCCGCTTCGCAAAAAGTAATTGAACACTTTTTGCGTTTTCGTTTTGGCATCCCCCACTGAAGGGCGCATATGCATGCCACAGAGAAAGTTACCAAGGCTTCTTGCCCCGCTCATTTTGAATCGCTGCTACGTGATGCAGGCATTCAGCCCACACCGCAAAGGCTGGCCATCGCTCAGGTCTTACTCCATAAGGCTGTGCACTGCACGGCAGATGAGGTCTTGCAGGCAGCACGCACCTTGCTACCCAGCCTGTCTCGCGCCACGGTCTATAACTCGCTGCCCTTGTTCGTGGAAAAAGGCTTGTTACGTGCCCTGCGTTTAGATAGCGAGCGCACGATTTATGACTCGCGCACCGATGTGCATTCACACCTCTACCATGAGGACACAGGTTTACTGGAAGACCTACCACCAGCAATGTTGCACAGCATGCCCAGGCCTGTACTTCCTCCGACGTTAGAACTGGTGGGTTTAGATGTCATCGTCCATGTTCGTCAAAGCAAGTTGCACGAAACACGCACCAGCGATGACATAACCCTTTGAAAAATCCCGATGATGCTCATCAACTATTGCAAGCATAAATAAAAAATTTCTATTTTTCAAAAATTACAAAAAACAAAAATAAACATATCAAACAATAACTTAAATAAATTGAAAATTTCAACGAACCAGCTTTTAACATCAAAAGAAAAGATGTTTTATATAAGACATCTTTTATTTAATTTAACAACAAACCTACCTGGCAACGCTTTTCATTCCTACAATCTACACATCAACTCTGTGCAGTCATGCACCTGGGTGGAAACAAACAACGAGGAATGCTCTGGTCCACCAGAGCGGAGGAGACCGGGCCTGCATCATTACGACGCAGGCCCTTTTTTCTTTTTAGCCCGTATTGCGCAAGCCAGCAGCAATGCCGTTAATGGAAATGTGAATGCCATTCTTGAGGCGCTCGTCCGTCTGACCCTCACGCCAACGCCGTACCAGTTCGACTTGCAGGTGGTGCAACGGATCGATGTAGGGGAAACGGTGGCGAATCGAGCGGGCCAGCGCAGGATTTCCTGCCAGGCGATCTTTTTCCCCCGAGATACGCGCCAACGCATCTGCCGTGCGCAACCATTCCGCTTCAATCGTAGAAAAAATTCGCTTACGTAATCGAGCGTCGCTCACCAGTTCGCTGTAACGTGAAGCGAGTGCCAAGTCGCTTTTGGCCAGCACCATGTCCATGTTAGACAGCAGCGTGCGAAAGAAAGGCCATTGGCGATACATCTTTTGCAGCAACGCCATCTGACGCTTGGGATCTTCACCCTCTGCCTCCACAAATGCTTCTACCGCAGAGCCAAAGCCATACCAACCAGGCAGGGTCAAGCGACACTGTCCCCAGCTAAAGCCCCACGGAATGGCACGCAAGTCCTCAATAGCTTGTGTCGCCTTGCGCGAAGCAGGGCGTGATCCGATATGGAGTTCCGCGATCTCTCGAATCGGTGTGGCGCTAAAAAAATAGTCTGAAAATCCCGGCGTCTGATATACGAGCTTTCGGTACGATGCCATGCTGGCTTGTGACAACATCTCCGCAGCCGCCAGAAATGCTTTGGTGGCAGATTTCGTCGGCTGTAGCAATGTCGCTTCCAAAGTGGCAGCAACCAATGTTTCTAGATTGCGACGTCCAATCTCAGGGTTGGCGTATTTCGATGCAATCACCTCCCCTTGCTCGGTCAAACGAATTTGCCCGCGCACGGTGCCAGGAGGCTGCGCCAAGATGGCTTGATAGCTAGGCCCGCCTCCACGCCCCACAGTGCCACCGCGGCCATGAAACATTCGCAGACGCACACCGTGCTGCTCGCTCAAACTATCAAACACCTCGACCAATGCCAGCTCTGCTTGGTACAGCTCCCAGTTGCTGGTGAAGATGCCGCCATCCTTGTTGCTATCGCTATAGCCCAACATGATGTCTTGCACCGCACCAGAGCGCTGCACCAGCCCAGCAATGCCTGACACGGCATAGTAGGCACGCATGATGTCCGCCGAGGCACGCAAGTCCTCAATCGTCTCAAACAGCGGCACAACGATCAAGTCGGCCTTGGCATCGACTTGCTCCAATGTGCCCTGCATGAGGCCTACTTCCTTTTGTAGCAGCAGAACCTCCAGCAGATCACTGACGGTCTCTGTATGGCTGATGATGTAGTGCAGCACCGCCTCACTGCCGTAGCGCGCTCGCATCTCACGCGCCATCTCGAAAATGGCCATCTCACTGCGCGCCAGCTCTGAGTACACAGCGCCGACCACACGCAGTGGCCGCGCCTCCTTGAGCAAGCGTGTCAGCAGCGCGCACTTGTCGGCTTCCGCCAAGCTGGCATACGCAGTTTCAACTTGAGCAATTTCCAGCAGTTCGCCCATTACGGCTTCGTGTTTGTCGGAGCTTTGACGCAAATCCACCGTTGACAGATGAAAACCAAAAACCTGCACTGCGCGCATGAGTGGATTGAGGCGTTGGACTGCCAAAGCCGCGCCATGGTGAGCACGCAGAGAAGCATCAATCGTGTGCAACTCGGCCAAAAACTCCTGCGCATTGGCGTATGGATTCTGGGGCGCCACTGCATGCCGCGCGGCCTGTCCTCCTGTCAAATACTCCAAGGTTGCGGCCAAACGCGCATACACACCAGTCAGCGCACGGCGATAAGGCTCATCTTGCCGATGTGGGTTGCTGTCCGGTGATGCATTGGCCAGAGCCTGCATAGCTGGAGACACGTCCACCAAACGCGCAGACAGCGACAACTCCGCCCCTAAATAATGCACTTCGGTGAGATAGTGGCGCAGCACCACATCACTTTGCCGGCGCAGTGCCAACTCCAAAGTTTGCGCAGTGACGTTGGGGTTGCCATCGCGATCACCGCCAATCCATTGCCCCATGCGCAAAAAACTGTGTACAGAGCGTCCTTCCAGGGACTCCTCCAAAGCAGCGTACAGCTTGGGCACTTCGCTCAAAAAGGTGGATTCGTAATAGCTCAGGGCGTTTTCAATTTCGTCTGCGACGGTCAGCTTGGAGTAGCGCAACAAACGTGTTTGCCAAAGCTGCGCGACCCGTGCGCGCAGCAAAGCCTCATTGCAGGCCAGATCTCTGGGCGTTAATGCATCCTTGGTGCTATTAAACAATTGCGCTCGGTCTACGATGTCATCACGTGCGACAAGCAAGCCTGCGATATCTCGCTCTGCTTGCAAAATGCTCTGACGCTGCACCTCGGTAGGGTGGGCCGTCAATACAGGAGAAACATAGGCCTGCGCCAGCGTCTGAACAATTTCATCCGGGGTGATGCCCGCCCAGCGCAAGCGCGACAGCGCAACTTCAACACTGCCTTCCTGGGTGTTGCCCGCCCGTTCATGCACGGCACGACGGCGAATGTGGTGCCTGTCTTCTGCCAAGTTGGCCAAGTGCGAGAAGTAAGTAAATGCACGAATCACACTCACGGTTTGATCTGTGCTCAATCCCTTGAGCAGTTTTTTAAGCGCCTTGTCCGCTTCATGGTCATGGTCACGGCGAAAGCTCACCGACAACTGACGCACTTGCTCAATCAACTCATAAACGGGTGCACCTTCTTGCTCGCGGATGATGTCGCCCAGAATCCGGCCCAGCAATCGGATGTCATCAATCAACGGCTGATCTTTATCATTTTTGCGCACGCCTTTCGCTTGCACTGGTGCCGCTATTTGATTCTTGTCTTTCTTTATCGATGCAGTCATTTTTCTGAATACTCCAACCCGTTTCTATGGGAACACAGCATGCTAGCATCGCCTGTTAATTTGAAGACCAGATAGCACCCATTGGACGTCATGACTGTTGAAACCCCCTCTTCCACTATCGTTATCGCAACCCGTGAAAGCCGCTTGGCCTTGTGGCAAGCAGAGCACGTCCAATCCTTGCTGCAAGCACGTGGACACAGCGTGCAACTGCTGGGCATGACCACGAAGGGGGATCAAATTCTGGATCGCACACTCTCTAAAGTTGGCGGCAAAGGTCTGTTCGTCAAAGAATTGGAAGTGGCGCTGGAAGAAGGCCGTGCCCACATTGCGGTGCATTCACTCAAAGACGTGCCCATGGACATGCCTGCAGGTTTTGCACTCGCTTGCGTCATGGAGCGAGAAGATCCGCATGATGCGTTTGTTTCTCCCAAGTACAACGACCTCAATGCTTTGCCCCAAGGGGCCGTGGTGGGCACTTCCAGCCTGCGTCGCCAAGTGCTGCTGCAAGCGCTGCGCCCTGATTTGAAGATTGAGCCTTTGCGCGGCAATCTCGACACTCGCTTGCGCAAGCTCGACGAGGGCCAATACGACGCCATCGTGCTGGCTGCCGCAGGTCTGAAGCGTTTGAAGATGCAAGACCGCATCCGCACTATCTTCGATCCTAAAACCATGTTGCCTGCAGCAGGCCAAGGCGCCTTGGGCATAGAAATCCGTTCGGACCGCCAAGATTTGGCCCAAGCACTGGCTCCATTGGCCCACATGCCCACTTGGCTTCGCGTAGCCGCTGAGCGCGCAGTAAGTCGTGGCATGGGGGGCAGCTGCTCGGTACCACTGGCCGCCCATGCTGTTTTTGAGGGTGAATTCATGTGTTTAGAAGCCGCTTGGGGAGACCCAGAAGGCGTTCAACCGTTAGTGCGTGTTCGACAGCACGCCAGCGTTACCACCTTGGAGCAAGCTGAAGCACTGGGCACCGAAGTCGCAGCCCAACTTCAGGCCAATGGTGCAAAAATTGGTAGCAACGCCTGAAACACTGCCATGCGCCCCATTGTTGTGACTCGCCCCCAGCCCGAGGCAACTGTTTGGGTGCAGCAACTTCAGGCAGAAGGACACATTGCGGCCTGTGTTCCTATGATGGAGATTCGCTCTACCCAAAATGCAGTGGCTCAAGCCAACGTACAAGCTGCGCTGAACCAATTGCATGGCTACAGCGCCCTCATGTTTGTCAGCGGCAATGCTGTGCGTTACTTTATGCAGCGCTTGAACGAGCAAAGCCTTAGCTTGAACCCTGCTTCACGCCTATGGGCTCCGGGGCCAGGGACGGCCCAAGCCTTGCTCACAGCAGGCTTCACGGCTGCGAACATTGATCAGCCACGTCAAGATGCCGAGCAGTTTGACTCTGAAGCGCTCTGGAACCAAGTACAGCAGCAAGTTCACGCGCACTCAAGAATTTTGATTGTGCGTGGCAGCACACCGGAGCCTGAGAGCAGTCCCACTGGCCATGGAAGACAGTGGTTGTCAGAGCAACTCCGGCATCGAGGGGCGAAAGTGGACTTTGCGCCGGTGTACGAGCGCTCAGCACCTGAAGCGACACTGGCACTGCAACAAGCTATTTGCCAATTGCGCACCCAATCTGCGATCTGGCTCTTTAGCAGCTCTGAGTGCCTGCAAAATTTGGTAAGTTGTGCAAAACAAAGTTCTTGGAAAAACCATACTGCGCTGGTCACACACCCAAGGATTGCCGAGCAGGCCCGAAAGCAGGGTTTTGGCTGTGTGATTGACACCAAACCAACACTGCATGCAGTGGCTGCCTCGATAAAATCATTGCATGACCTCTGAAGGCGCTTCTATTTCATCGCAAGCCATTCCATTTGAAGAGTCTGCATCAACGAGGCAAACCCCTCGCCCTGCAGCACCTGGATGGACCTGGCTCTCACTGCTTATCGGAGCTGCCGGTTTAGGCTGCAGCCTCCTGCTTTGGCAAAAAGTAGGGGGAATGCAAGAGCAACTGGCCCAGCAAGTTCAAGATGCCAATACACAAGCTGTAGAAGCCCGTATGTTGTCGCGCGAAGCGCACGATCTGGTGCGCGATGCTTTCGCCAAGGTCTCAGTCCTTGAAGCGCGTGTCAATGAAGTGAGTTTGCAGCGCGGCCAACTGGATGCGCTGATACAGAACCTCACGCGTTCGCGCGATGAAACCTTAGTGGTAGATATCGAGTCTGCCGTGCGCATGGCACAACAGCAAGCTCAGCTGACGGGCAGCACGGAGCCTTTGGTGGCCACCCTGCAAAGCAGCATCAAACGCGTAGAGCGTGCTCTGCAGCCGCGCTTACTTCCGCTGCAAAGAGCACTCGAGCGTGACTTGGAGCGCCTGACCAAAGCCGCCGTCACTGATACTGCCAGCCTCTTGGCACGGCTTGATGATGTGGTGCGTTTGGTGGACAGCATGAGCATTCAAAACAGTGCGCCTACACCTTCACATTTGCGCCAGCCCCAGCGCCACAGCAGTGCAGCGGCAGAATCCGTCGTCTCGGTGACGGCAACAACACCCACGCAGTGGCTGTGGTGGACGCAGTGGAGCCAAAAAATCTGGCAGGCCGTACAGGCTGAATCCCATGAACTACTGCGCGTAAGCCGGATTGAACATGCAGATGCCATGCTGGTAGCGCCAGAGCAAGCATTCTTTCTTCGTGAGAACCTCAAGCTCCAGTTGCTCAACGCACGCTTGGCCGTACTGGCCCGCCAGTTCGAGGCAGCGCGCGCAGACGTAGCCACGGCACAAGCGTCGCTGGCCAAGTATTTTGACCAGAACTCCCGTCGCACGCACCAGGCCCAAGCGGTCCTGAGCCAATTGCAAACACATATGCAGGCCACACAGCAGCCTTCGCTGGACGAAACATTGTCAGCGCTGTCTACCGCTGCCTCTGGCTTGTAAGCACCGAAAGGAACCGCACCATGATGCGCGCAGCACTCTGGTTTGTTGGCCTGTTCGGGCTGGCCGTTGCCGTGGCCTTGTTTGCAGGCAATAACCAAGGCATCGTCACACTGTTCTGGCACCCTTACCGTGTCGATCTTTCACTGAACATGGTGCTGCTCTTGCTCGCCACCTTGTTCGCAGTGATTTATGCAGCGCTGCGCGCTTTTTCAGCCTTGGTGATGCTTCCTCAGCATGCCAAACGCTGGCGCCAGCAGCAAAAAGAACGCAGTCTGTACCAGGCAATGGTGGAGAGCTTTTCGCACCTGCAAGCGGGCCGCTATGTGCGTGCACGCAAATCCGCGCACACCTTGCTCAAGCTCAGCGATGAGTTGCGTGCGGAGCACGCCCACGCCCCACAAGACGCCAGTTTGCGCGCCATTGCGCACATGCTGATTGCCGACAGCGCTCACGCACTGCGTGATACCTTGGCCCGTGACCAACATTACGACCAAGCACTGGAAGCCGCTCCCGTCAACGGCAGCTTGCAACAGCAAGAAGTTCGCGAGGGCGCACAAATGCGTGCGGCGCGCTGGGCACTGGATGACCGAGACCCGCAGCAAGCACTGCAGCGTTTAGCGCAATTACCGCCCGGTGCTGCACGCCGCACCATGGCGTTACGCATTCAGCTCAAAGCCAGCCGCTTGGCCAACCAAACACAATCGGCACTGGATACCGCCCGCTTATTGGCCAAGCATGGCGGCCTGTCACCAGACGCGGCCCGCAGCATCACCCGCGGCTTGTTGCTGGAGCAAATTCAACACACGCACGACCCTGACCAACTGCAGCGCCTGTGGTCTGCCCTGCCTGAGAGCGACCGCACGACCACCAACATCGCTTTGGCAGGTGTACAAAAAATGGTGGCACTGGAAGGTGACCACGCGATTGCACGCGAGTGGTTGTTGCCGGTCTGGGAGCAGTTTTTGCATGCGCCTGAGACGCTGACCAGCACGCAGACACTGCGTTTGTTCAGTGGCTTGCAACAAGCGATGGATGAACTAGACAGCAACTGGCTGCGCCGCATTGAAAGTGCCCAACGCGCAGCACCGCAAGAGCCCCGCCTGCAATACTTGGCCGGCATGGCCTGTGCACAACGACAGTTGTGGGGCAAAGCGGAACAGTTGCTGCAAGCAGCCTTGCCGCGTTTGAACGATGCGCCCCTGCGCTCCAGCGCCTGGAAAGCGCTCGGCGTTTTGGCAGAGCAGCGCGAAGACAAGGCCGCAGCCGCCCATGCATGGCGACAGGCTGCACTGCAAAACACTCTTTAAAGAATAGCTGCTAGCCCTTTATACATAAGGGCTAGCAGCCAATTTGACTCTAAACAATGCCCCACCGGCCCTATCGTTGGGCTGGGTCGGTAAAATCACAGCTAATCCGTCCTTTCAGCCAACAGCCCACAGACGGCATCCCAGCAGGATGCCGTTTTCATTTGCGAAAACGCCATGAGTGAAAACATTGCCCAGCCAGGTCTGAACAGCCTGTCCAAATCCTTCGAACCCGCCGCATTAGAAGCCCATTGGGGCCCCGAATGGGAAAAACGCGGCTACGGCAATGCGGGCTACCGCGGCACGGGCAAGCCCAGTGCTGAAGCGGCGGCCGCTGGCAACAACTTCGCCATCCAGTTGCCGCCACCCAATGTGACCGGTACGCTGCACATGGGCCACGCGTTCAACCAGACCATCATGGACTCGTTGACCCGCTACTACCGCATGAAAGGCGCTAACACCGCCTGGATTCCCGGCACCGACCACGCCGGTATCGCCACACAGATCGTGGTGGAGCGCCAATTGCAAGCGCAAGGTGTGAGTCGCTATGACCTGGGCCGTGACGAGTTCACCAAGAAAATCTGGGAGTGGAAGGAAAAGTCCGGCAACACCATCACCACGCAGATGCGCCGCATGGGCGATACCGTGGACTGGAGCCGCGAGTACTTCACCATGGACGATAAGCTGTCGTCCGTCGTCACAGACACCTTCGTCAAGCTGTACGAGCAAGGCCTGATCTACCGTGGCAAGCGCCTGGTGAACTGGGACCCCGTGCTGCAATCGGCGGTATCGGACCTGGAAGTGGAAAGCCAGGAAAAAGACGGCAGCCTGTGGCATATCGCCTACCCCTTGACCAGCGGCGAAGGCAACTTGGTGGTCGCCACCACGCGCCCTGAAACCATGCTGGGCGACGTGGCCGTGATGGTCCACCCTGAAGACGAACGTTATAAGCACCTGATCGGCCAGAGCGTGACCTTGCCTTTGGTCGGCCGCCAGATTCCGATCATTGCCGACGACTATGTGGACAAGGAATTCGGCACCGGTGTGGTCAAGGTCACCCCTGCGCACGACCAAAACGATTACCAGGTCGGACTTCGCCATAACCTGCCGATGATCACGGTGCTCACGCTGACCGCCAAGATCAACGACGAAGCGCCCGAGAAGTACCGCGGCATGGACCGTTTCGTGGCCCGCAAAGCCATCGTGGCCGACCTGGAAGCAATCGGCCTGATGGTCGAGATCAAAAAGCACAAGCTGATGGTGCCGATCTGCGACCGTACCGGTCAGGTGATTGAGCCCATGTTGACTGACCAATGGTTTATGGCCATGAACAAGGTCAGCGAGCAAGACCCCACCGGCAAGTCGATCGCACAAAAAGCAATCGACGTCGTGGCCTCCGGCGATGTGAAGTTTGTGCCCGAAAACTGGGTCAACACCTACAACCAGTGGATGAACAACATCCAAGACTGGTGCATCTCGCGCCAGCTGTGGTGGGGCCACCAGATCCCGGCGTGGTACGACGAAGATGGCAAAGTCTACGTGGCCAAAAATGAAGCGGATGCCCAAGCCCAAGCCCCCGGCAAAACACTGCGCCGCGATGCCGACGTGCTGGACACCTGGTATTCGTCCGCTCTGGTGCCATTTAGCACCATGGGCTGGCCCAACCAGACCGACGCGGCCGACGATGACTTCAACCTGTACCTGCCGTCTTCGGTGCTGGTGACGGGCTACGACATCATCTTCTTCTGGGTGGCGCGCATGATCATGATGACCACGCACTTCACCGGGCGTGTGCCGTTCAAGCATGTCTACATCCACGGTCTGGTGCGCGATGCGCAGGGCAAGAAGATGTCCAAATCCGAAGGCAATGTGCTGGACCCAGTCGATCTGATCGACGGCATCTCGCTCGAACCCTTGCTGGAAAAACGCACCACCGGCCTGCGCAAGCCCGAAACCGCGCCTGCCGTGCGCAAGAACACGCAAAAAGAATTCCCCGAAGGCATTCCCGCCTACGGTGCGGATGCGCTGCGCTTTACCTTTGCCGCGCTGGCATCGCTGGGCCGCTCCATCAACTTTGATAGCAAGCGCTGCGAGGGCTACCGGAACTTTTGCAACAAGCTGTGGAACGCCTCGCGCTTTGTGTTGATGAACTGCGAAGGCTTTGACTGCGGCCTGCAAGACCACACGGCCGCTGACTGCGCCGGTGGCTATCTGCAGTTCAGCCAGCCCGACCGCTGGATCGTCTCGCAACTGCAAAAAGTCGAAGCTGAAGTGGCCAAGGGCTTTGCCGAGTACCGTCTGGATAACGTCGCCAACACTATTTATGACTTTGTCTGGAATGAGTTCTGCGATTGGTATCTGGAAATTGCCAAGGTGCAAATCCAGACCGGCAGCGAAGCCCAGCAACGCGCCACACGCCGCACACTGATTCGCACGCTGGAAACCATCTTGCGTCTGGCCCACCCCGTGATTCCTTTCGTCACGGAAGAGCTGTGGCAAAAGGTCGCCCCCGTGGCGGGTCGCGAAGGCGCCTCGATTGCTGTCGCTGCCTACCCTGAGGCACAACCCGAGAAGATCGACGAGGCAGCCAACGCTTACGTCGGCCGCATCAAGGCCATGGTCGACGCCTGCCGCACGCTGCGCGGTGAAATGGGCGTTTCGCCTGCCCTGCGCCTGCCTTTGCTGGCCATGGGTGACAGCGCCGAAGCCGCGGATTTCCTGCACACCAATGCGGCGGTCCTCAAAAACTTGGCAAAGCTGAGCGATGTCAAGGTCTTCGACAACGAAGCAGCCTGGCAGGCCGAAGCGCAATCTGCGCCCGTGAATGTGGTGGCCGACGCTCGCTTGGCGTTGTTCGTGGAAGTGGATGTAGAAGCCGAAAAAGCGCGTTTGGGCAAAGAAGCCAAGCGCCTGGAAGGTGAAATCGCCAAAGCCAACGGCAAGCTGAACAATGAAGGCTTCTGCGCCAAGGCGCCTGCCGCCGTGCTGGAGCAAGAGCGTAAGCGTGTGGCTGAATTTGGCGCCACCTTGGCCCGCATTCAGGAGCAGCTGGCCCGCCTGGGCTGATATGCTTTGAGCTGATCGACAAAAGGCGCGGACCACCGCGCCTTTTTTCCATTTTGAACTACGAGGATTGACCCATGTCCAGCCCTACCCAAGTCCGCAAGGCAGTATTTCCTGTCGCAGGTCTCGGTACACGTTTTTTGCCCGCCACCAAAGCATCGCCCAAGGAAATGCTGCCCGTGGTGGATAAACCGCTGATTCAATATGCCGTGGAAGAGGCGTATGAAGCCGGCATCCGCGACATGATTTTTGTGACGGGCCGTAGCAAGCGCGCCATTGAAGACCATTTCGACACGGCCTACGAATTGGAAAACGAGCTGGAGCGCGCCGGCAAGCACGGCATGCTGGACTTGGTGCGCAGCATTGCACCGGCTGATATGAACTGCTTGTTTGTGCGCCAACCACGCTCTTTGGGTTTGGGCCACGCCGTGCTGTGCGCCGAACCGCTGGTGGGCAATGAAGCTTTCGCCGTGATCCTGGCGGACGACCTGATGCGCGGCGAGCAAGGCGGCCCCGGCGTGATGAAGCAAATGACTGAAGCCTTCCGCAAGCAAGGCCGCTCCTTGCTGGCGGTGCAAGAAGTGCCTTTAGAGCACACCAAACGCTACGGCATCGTGAAAGGTGAATCCGCAGGCGGGCCCTTGATGCGTGTCGATCAAATCGTGGAAAAGCCCGCGCCGGAGAAAGCGCCGTCGCGCATGGGCGTAGCAGGCCGCTATGTGTTGACGCCGCGTATCTTTGACGAAATCCGCAACCAGCCGCAAGGCGTAGGTGGCGAGATTCAACTGACCGACGCGATTGAGCGCCTGATGCAGCACGAAGCTGTTTACGCCTTCCAATACGCTGGCAAGCGCTATGACTGCGGTAGCAAAGAAGGCTTCTTGGAAGCGACCGTCGAGCTGGCACTACAGCATGCAGATGTAGGCGCCCATTTCCGCGACTATCTCAAAAACCTGAGCATTTAGCCGTTGCGCTGACTGGTTTTGACATACAAAAGGCCTGCAAATGCAGGCCTTTTCACGGCAAGTAGCTATAGTTTTTATTTAGCGGCGACGCAAAATGTGGATGTACTCGCTACCCGCTGTATCTTGCTGCACCAGCTCATTACCAGTTTGTTTGGCAAACGCTTGAAAATCTTTGAGCGACCCGGTGTCAGTGGCCACCACTTTCAACAGCTGGCCACTCACCATTTCAGCCAGGGCTTTCTTGGCTTTCAAAATGGGCAACGGGCAATTCAACCCGCGGGTATCAATTTCCTTATGGATGTCCATGGCATGTATTCCTTATTCGGATTGCATTGTAGGCGCCTGCCTCTTGCAGCGCCCAAGAGGATGACAAAAACACGCGCGCAAAGTGCTCACCACTTCGGTGGCAGCACAAACCGCGCGTCTTCGCTCCATGGCTGAGGCGGCCACTTTTCAGCATCAGGTTCTGGCGATTGTCCGGGCCGGAAAGCGCCAAACTGCGGCGCTACACCTTGGCTGCGCACCCAATGCGCCAAGGCATAACCTGTCCCAGAAGGCCAGCAGCGCACCTCCTGCGCCGTTTTCCACTGGTATTCCACCAGCTCGGGCGAAAGTTGCACTTGCCCCTCCACACGCACGTGGTAAGCAATGAGCACCTGGTTCATCCGCAAGAACTCCCAGCTGCCCAAAATCCGCAGCGCTTTCACACGCAAGCTGGTTTCTTCGTGCACCTCACGGCAAATGCCCGCCTCAGGCGATTCGCCCGCTTCCATAAAACCGGTGATCAGGCCAAACATGCCTTCTTGCCACAGCGCATTGCGCGCCAGCAATACCTGGCCTTGATCGTTTTCCACCACCGCTGCCAGCACGGGCGTCGGGTTGCCCCAATGCGTCCAGTCACAAGCCGGGCAACGCAGTCGCTCTTTCTGACCACCATCTTCTTGCTGGGTCACCCACTGCAATGGAGAGGCACAGCAGGGACAAAAACGCATTTCCTGGCTCATAACACAAGCTTTCTTAGAGCAAAATTGGCGAAAAAAAGGTCGCAACCCGTGCGACCTTTTTAGCATCGAAGCGCAAATTACGCGGGAAACACGCCCGTAGACAGATAGCGATCACCGCGGTCACACACGATAAAGACAATCGTGGCGTTTTGTTCGCGCTTGGCAATCTCCTGCGCGACCCAGCATGCACCCGCAGCCGAAATACCCGCAAAAATCCCTTCTTCACGCGCCATACGGCGGCACATGTCTTCGGCGTCGTCCTGGCTCACGTAGACCAGTTCATCCACCAAGCTGGCATCGTAAATTTTGGGCAGATATTCCTCGGGCCATTTGCGAATACCAGGAATGCGTGAACCTTCCGAAGGCTGAGCACCAATGATCTTGATGTTGGGATTTTTTTCCTTGAGGAACTTCGCCACACCGGTAATGGTGCCGGTGGTACCCATGGCGCTCACAAAGTGCGTGATCTCTCCACCGGTCTGCTCCCACAGCTCTGGGCCCGTGGTTTCGTAATGCGCGCGCGGATTGTCTTCGTTGCCAAACTGATCGAGCACCACACCCTTGCCCTGTGCCACCATCTGATCGGCCAAGTCCCGTGCATATTCCATGCCGCCGCTCTTGGGCGTCAGCACCAGCTCTGCACCATAGGCTTTCATGGTTTGTGCGCGCTCAATCGACAGGTCTTCCGGCATGATCAAAATCATGCGGTAGCCCTTGATGGCAGCGGCCATCGCCAAAGCAATACCCGTGTTGCCAGAAGTGGCCTCAATCAACGTATCACCGGGCTTGATCTCTCCGCGCTCTTGCGCACGCTGGATCATGGACAGGGCCGGACGATCCTTGACAGAACCCGCAGGATTGTTGCCTTCCAGCTTACCCAGCAGCACGTTCCCACGCTCAGCGTTGACTTGCGCATCAATGCGCTGCAAAGCGACCAAGGGGGTGGAGCCGATTGCGGCTTCAATGGATGAATATTCTTTTTTCATCCCATAAATGTGCCATAATTCCGCTCATGCACTGATGACTGCCCGGGTGGCGGAATTGGTAGACGCAGCGGACTCAAAATCCGCCGCCGCAAGGCGTGCCGGTTCG
>JADKLW010000259.1_pt1 | contig 25949 bp, 25 predicted proteins | sample 8641881 | NCBI WGS metagenome assembly JADKLW01 (sample SAMN16272185, study PRJNA661076) | feces metagenome | isolation source: fecal sample from diarrhoea affected cattle B | host: Bos taurus | place: South Africa: Lokaleng Village, Mahikeng | collected 2019-09 | reverse complement strand
CGCGGCGTTCAGCATCCCCGGCGTGATCTTGTCGCAGTTGGAGATGCAGACCATCGCGTCGGCGCAGTGGGCGTTGACCATGTACTCGACGCTGTCGGCGATCAGGTCGCGCGACGGCAGCGAGTAGAGCATCCCGCCGTGGCCCATCGCGATCCCGTCGTCGACGGCGATCGTGTTGAACTCGCGCGCGATCCCGCCCGCGGCCTGGATCGCCTCGGAGACGATCGTGCCGACCGGCTGCAGGTGGGTGTGGCCGGGGACGAACTGGGTGTAGGAGTTCGCGACCGCGATGATCGGCTTCTTGCCGATGTCGCCGGACGCGACGCCGGTCGCCCGGAGGAGGGACCGGGCGCCGGCCATGTTGCGGCCGTGGGTGACGGTGCGGGACCTGAGATGCGGCATTTGCGCTAGCCTAGCGGAATGGCCATTCCGGCACAACCGTGGTCAACGCTCACCCCGGAGGAGAAGCGTGGACGGATCTACGCGGCGGCCGACGAGCTGTTCGCCCGCGAGGGCGTCGACGCCGCGATGCCGGTGCTGGCCGACGCGCTCGGCGTCGGGGTCGGCAGCATCTACCGCCAGGTCGGCAGCAAGGACGACCTGGTCGGCCGGCTCGTGATCGTCCGGGCCGGGATCCTCCGGGACCGCTTCGCCTCCGCGTCGGCCGCGGCCGACGCCTGGCAGGCGCTGGTGGAGGCGACCCACGCGACCGTCGACGACTGCCTGGACGACGCGCTTTCGCAGTCGGCGTGGGACGCCGCGGCCAGCAGCTCCGACGCCGTACGGGAGGCCCGGCAGGCGGCGACCGATGCGTTGGCGGAGCTGGTCGCCGCGGCCCGCGCCGCCGGGACGCTGCGCGACGACGCCAGCCACGAGGACCTGCGGCTGCTGTTCTGCGCCCTGCGCGAGGTCGCCGGGATCGGGCGGGCCGGAGCGCACCGCCTGGCGGACCTGGTGCTGCGCGGCATAGCGATCCGCTGACGCGGCGCTTCCACCTCCGCACCATCTTGGCGCAGACTGACCCTCGTTTGGTCACAGCGGTACGCGCAACGCTGTAGGACGTGACTTCCTCTTCTCCGTCCTTGACACCTCGACATCTGATGCGCTCATCTGTAGCATCACGCATCATGCCCCGCACGACACTCGACATCGATGCCACCGTGTTGCGCGAGCTCAAGCGCCGCCAGCAGCGCGAAGGCAAGTCCCTGGGCCGCCTCGCGTCCGAACTGCTCGCCGTGAGCCTCGCCTCCGACGCGCCCGCCGACACCCCCTCGCCGCTGACGTGGACGTCCCGCTCGATGGGCGCTCGCGTCGACCTGGACGACAAGGACGCCCTCAACGCAGCACTCGACGCCCGATGAGCGTCACCGTCGACGCCAACGTGCTGCTGTACGCGTCGGACGCCGGCAGCCCGCGCCAGGCTCGCGCCCTCGACGTCCTCCGTGAGCACGTCGAGGGGGGCGGACTGCTCTACCTCTTCTGGCCGGTCTCCCTCGCGTACCTGCGCATCGCCACCCACCCGTCGATCTTCGGTCAGCCTCTCAGCCCGGCCGAAGCCAGCGGCAATCTCGAAGCGCTGATCCAACGCCCCAACGTCCGCACCCCGGGCGAGGACGAGCGCTTCTGGCCGGCGCTCGAGGACGCCATCCGTACCACCACCGCACGCGGCAACCTCGTCCCCGACGCGCACGTCGCAGCACTGATGCGCACCCACGGCGTCCGGACGATCATCACCCACGACCGTGACTTCCGGAAGTTTCCCGGTGTCGAGGTGCTCGACCCGTTCACGGCATAGTCCTAGGTCCAAGGGTTAGGGCGCTCCGAACCACTCGCCGAGCGCGTCACGGAGTCCGCGCTCGGCGACCTCCGGGGCCTCGTCGAGCGCCGCCGCCCAGGCGACGTGGGCGTCGGGGCGGATCAACAGCGCGTCGGCAGGTCGGTCGTCGACTTCGGCGCAGTACGTGTCGACGTGGTGCCACCACCGCTGCGCGACCTCGCGCAGCTCCGGGTGGTCGCCGAGGACCAGCAATATCGGCCGAGCGGCGCGCATCGACTCCGCGACGCCGGTCGAGCCCCGCACGGCCCGCAGAAGCGGAGCGGGCGCGAAGGCCCCAGCCAGCGGGTGACGGTCGTCCGTCGGGCGACGGCCGGCGTCCGACGCGGCGGGCTTCGCTCCCGTAGACCTCCCCGCGCCCGGACTCGCGACGGGGTAGCGGATGTCCGCCCCCGCGATCATGGCGGCGAGCCGGTGCTGCGGCTGCTCGTCCGTCAGCAGCTCCCGGAAGACCTCGCGCAAGGCGTCCGCCGCGTCGTCGTCGCCGCGCCGCAGGGCCACCTGGGCCTGCGTCTGCAGCAACGCCCGAGCCCCGGCGAAGTGGCGCTCGGCGTGGTAGCTGTCGAGCAGGCCGTCCGGCGCCGAGCCCTGGACGGCGGCGGCGAGCTTCCAGGCCAGGTTGACCGCGTCGAGCATGCCGACGCTGCGGGCGACGCCGGTGGCGGGCAGCACGTGCGCCGCGTCGCCGGCCAGCAGGACCCGTCCGGCGCGATAGCGGTCGGCCTGTCGCGCGTGGTGCTGGTACCGCGACAACCGACGCGGTACCCCCAGGGGGATCGCGAAGCCGAGCACGCGGCGGATGCTCTCGCCGAGGTCCTCCACGGTCACGGGCGCTTCGTGGTCGTACCCCGCCCGCTCCTCCTCGATCGTCTGGATCATCAGCACGCCGGAGGCCAGCATCCCCATGGCGAACACTCCGTGCTCGGTCCGCGTGTAGCCCGCGTCGACCCGTCCGACCCCCGGCACGTCGAGGGCGCCGTCGTCGAGCACGGTCACCGACTCGGGAACGGTCAGCTCGGCGAGCCGGTTGACCTCCGGATAGGTGACGCCCGGGAAGGCGATTCCCGCCATCTCGCGGATCCGGCTGTAGGCGCCGTCGCACCCGACCAGGTAGGCGGCCGTCAGCCGGTACCGCCCGTCCGGACCCTCGACGTCGACGGCCACCACGGCGTCATCCTGGTCGATCGCGACCACCCGGTGCCCGCGGCGGACCTCGGCGCCGAGCTCGACGGCGCGCTCGTCGAGCAGGCGATCGACCGAGGGATGCTGGAGCTGCAAGCCCCTCAGCGGCGGATCGGCCAGGTCCGTCAGGTCCAGGTGGACGCCCCCGAACGGGTAGATCGGCGGCGGGCTCGCAGCGGTCGCCGCCGCGGTGAACCGATCGAGCAGGCCGCGGTAACGCAGCAGCTCGATGACCTGCCCGCCCAGCCCGTTGGCGTTCGGCGGGGCGTCCTCGAGCCGCGGCTGCCGCTCCAGCACGAGCGGCCGCACGTCGGCCAGCCGCAGCTCGGCGGCCAGCATCAGCCCGACCGGGCCCCCGCCCACGACGATCACGTCGGCGTCCCGAACCGACTCGTCTTCGGACCGTTCCGCCCGTTCTTCCGCGACCCGCATGTCGCGCGCGATGCCCTGCATACCGTGACTCCCTCGCCCGTTGCCGCTGACTTGGATCGGCGAGTATGCGGCATCGATCAGGCGCTCATGAGGCCAGACGATGCGCTATAGATTGGGTATGGAAGGGGGCGTTCGCGCCCCCTTTTTGCGTCTCCATTTCGACCTGCGACAATCGGGAGAGCGGATCGATGACGCTTCGGCGGCTGATCAGTTCGATTTCCGGGTTGGTCCTTCGCGCTTTCCTCGCTCTGCCCGCGAACAACTTCGAGGGAGGCGAGGAACGGGCATCGTGTCCGGAATCCCAGGCGTCTCACGTGGCTCGAGCCAGCGCAGCCAGCTTGCCGATGCCGTATCGACCTGCGTGCGGGCCTACACCGGTCGGGGACCGCTCTCGACCCAGGTGCTACTGAACGACAACACGGTCGTCGTCGTCATGCGAGACAGCCTGACCAAGGGCGAGCAGGTGCTCGTCGAGCACGGGCACGACGGGGCGGGCAGCGTTCGCAACGGATCCCGTGGCGCGAGCAACGACGCCTCCGGATCCTGACGCTCACCCGGTCAGACCCCCTGAATAGGCGGCCCCGGTACACCTATACTGGCCCGCGTGACCAAGCCTCTTTCTGTCGCGCGAAGCTCAGCTCGAGCTCACGGGGCGAGGACCAGCCGCGCGCCAGCAACACGACCGCGGCCGGCCGGGAGAAGAACCGCCATCGTGCGCTACTGACCGCACGATCACGGCGGGTGATCGGCGCAGCGCGTGCTCCGCCGATCACCCGTCCGACGCCGTTTCACGGAGATGGCTCGACGCCGGTGACGATCGCGACCGCCAGGCAATCGGCGGATGTGGGCGGCATGCACACCTATACTGCGCGCGTGAGCACGCATCCCCTCGACGCGCGGTCGCCACGAACGCGTCACCCGCTTCGTCACCTCCGCGTCCTGGTCGTCCTGCTCGCCGCGGTGGCGGGCGCGGCGCTCGCCACGGCGCGCGGCGCCGACGCCGCGCCGTTCCCGTTCGCCGAGACGTTCCGCAACGCGACGGCGCCGGACTTCGCGCTCGGCGGGACCCCGGGATCGCCCGCGGCCCTGACCGCGGGCGCCGGCGACGCGACGGGCGACGGCTGGTTGCGTCTCACGCCCGCGGTCACGAACCGGTTCGGATACGCCTACCACCGGACGGCGTTCCCGTCCGCGAACGGGCTGGTCTTCGACTTCGACTACGCGGCCTGGGGCGGCGCGGGCAACGGGGCCGACGGGCTGGCCTTCGTGCTCTTCGACGGCGCCACCAGCGACGCGCAGTTCCACCCCGGGCCGGCCGGCGGTGCGCTCGGATACACCGCCTGCGATACGCAACCCGGCCTGTCGAACGCCTACATGGGAATCGGCTTCGACGAGTTCGGCAACTTCGCCAACAGCGGGATCTGCCAGCAGTCCGGCGCCAGCAACGGGATCGTGCCCAACCGGGTCACGGTTCGCGGCGGCGCCCCCGCCTACCAGCACCTGAGCTCGGTGATCGCCACCGGCGGCGTCGCCGCCAGCCGGGCCAACGCGCGCCACGTGACGGTGACCGTGCTACCGAAGAACGGCGCCACCGTGGTCTCGGTCGCGATCCGCTACCCCAACGGCACGGTCCAGCCGATCGCGACCGACCTGCCGCTGGCGACGCCGCCGGAGACGCTGAAGTTTGGCTTCACCGCGTCCACCGGGGGCAGCGTCAACAACCACGAGATCCGCAACCTGCAGGTGACCAAGCCGACCGACCTGCGGGTCGAAGTCGACGCAGAGCCGACGTCCACCGACCGCAACGGCGTCCAGGAGTACGTCGCCCGGGTCACCAACGCCGGCCCGAACCCGACGACGGCCGTCGACGTCACGACGAGCGCGCCGCACACCACGGACGCCGCCTGGACCTGCACGGGGGCGGGGGGCGCGTCCTGTCCCGCCGCGTCGGGCGCTGGCTTCCCGCAGGGCGACGTCGGACCGCTGCCCGTGGGCGGCGAGCTGACCTTCCGGATCACCAGCCGGCTGACCGACGACGCCGACGACTCGTCGCTGACGTTCGAAGCCCAGCCGACCGGCGACACCTCGGAGCTGGTCCCCGCCGACAACGCGGCCGAGGCGCGCAGCGACGTCACGCCGGGGATCGCCCTGCCGCCGACGCTCACGCTCGCGGAGTCGGGCTTGGCGACCGCGACGAGCGGCAGTGCGTCCGGCGGCAACCTGACGCGCGTCCTGCAGTGGCTCCGTTGCGCCGCCGACGGTGGGGACTGCCTGCCGATCGCCGGCGCGACCGGGCCGGGGTACCAGACGACCGTCGCCGACGGCGGGGCGGCCTTGCGGGTCCGCGAGACCGTCACCAACGCCGCGGGAGCGGCCACCGCCTTCAGCGTGGCGCTGACGGTGCCCGGCCCGGCCCCCGAGCCCACGCCGGCGCCGCTGGCCGACGTCGAGGCCCTCGGACCGGACGGCGCACCGACGGACGATGCCGGCCCGGAGCTCGCCGATCCGCACGCTCCGGGAAGCCTGCTGCCGTCGGCAATCGACGTCGGCCATGGCCCCGCGGATGCCCTGCTCCCGGCCGGGAGCGCGCACCCCGCGTCGCCGTCGACGGCCGGTGGCGCGGTGGCCGTTCCCCCGCTCGCCCCGCTCGCGCTGCCGTCGACGCCCCTGCCGGCGCCCGCGCCGCTCGTCGCCCCGGCGCCCGCCGGCGCCCGCCTCCGCACGACGGCGGCCGCCGCGCCGCGTGCCGTGAAGGTGCCGACCACGAAGCCGTTCCGGATCGCGCGCGGAGTCGTCGCCGGTCCGGTCCGCCGGACGCTGGCCGACGTGGTGCCGCAGCTCCGCCGCGCCAAGACGGTCCGCTGCGTCGGCGTCACCGACCGCCGCGGATCGGCCGCGCGCAGCCGCCGGCTGGCACTCCGCCAGGCCCGCGCCGTCTGCCGCACGCTGCGCCAGCTCGGCGTGCGCGCCAAGCTCCGTTCGAGCGCCCGCCGCGCGGCGAAGCCGCGGACGACCAGCGCCTCCGCCACTCGGCCGAAGCAGGATCGCCGGGTCGAGCTCGTCCCCAGGTACTAGCGGACGGGCTGGGTCCGCGACCCCCTGCGCCTACGGGAAGGCGGGGATCGCGCCGGGCACTCCGGGCGTCGCCCCGGGTCGCTCCGTCGGCTCCTCCGGGGGCGCGACGTACGGTCCCGGCTTGGGGCGTTCCTTGCCGCCGGGGAACGAGAGCCGCAACAGCGTGCGCTGGACCATCAGCCACTGCTGCAGGAACGGGCCGCTGTTGTAGGGCAGCCCGTGGCGCTCGCAGATCTCCTTGACCCGCGGAGCGATCTCGGCGTAGCGCGACGACGGCATGTCCGGGAAGAGATGGTGCTCGACCTGGTACCCGAGGTTGCCGCTCATCACGTGGAACAGCGGGCCGCCCTCGATGTTCGCGGCGCCGATCAGCTGTCGGACGTACCAGCCGCCGCGGGTCTCGTCGGCGACCTCGTCCTCGGTGAAGGTGTAGGCCTGGTCCGGGAAGTGGCCGCAGAAGATGATCATGTTCGTCCACACGTTGCGCACGACGTTCGCCGTCGCGTTGGCCACGAGGGTCTTCTTCCAATGCTTGCCCGACAGAGCCGGGAAGAGGATGTAGTCCTTGAGGATCTGCCGTCCCGCCTTGCCGGCGATGCCCCGCAGCTCGCGCCGTAGCTGCTTCGGGTCCTTGCGGCGCTCGCGGATCGCGTCGATGTCGAGGTCGTGCAGCGCGACGCCCCACTCGAACAGCAGCATCAACAGCACGTTGACCACGGGCTGCGCCAGGTAGCGCGGCTCCCACGGCTGCTTGGGGTCGACGCGCATGATCTCGTAGCCGACGTCCTTGTCCTTGCCGACGATGTTCGTGAACGTGTGGTGGATGTAGTTGTGGGAGTGCTTCCACGACGCGGCCGTCGACGCCGTGTCCCAGTCCCAGGTCGAGGAGTGGATGTGCGGATCGTTCATCCAGTCCCACTGGCCGTGCAGGACGTTGTGCCCGATCTCCATGTTCTCGAGGATCTTCGCCACCGAGAGGCCGGCGGTCCCGAGCGCCCACGCCGGCGGGTAGCGGGACGCCAGCAGCACGATCCGGGAGAGCGCCACGAGCCGCCGGTGGAACGTGATCATGCTGCGGATGTAGGTCGCGTCGCGCTCGCCGAGGTCGGCCTTGACGTCGTCGTGGATCGCCTGGAACGCCTGGCCGATCTGCTCGATCTGCTCGGGCGTCAGGCGATGCAGCGGATTCGTCGCGTGCGGGTCGGGCGCCCGTCGCGACGCACCCGGCGAGCCGCCGTCGAGGGGGTTGGGCTGCGCGGCGGCGGTGCTGGGTCCGGAGTCGGTCATGCCGTGTCCTCGGTCGTTCGGTCGGATGCTCACAGTTCGATCTCCACGTGGCCCTCGGGGGCGTTGACGCACGTTCGGACCGTCTGGCCCTCTTCGCCGTGCAACTCGCCGGATCGCAGGTCCCGTACCCGGCCGGACCGCAGCTTGCCCACGCAGGTGTGGCAGATCCCCATCCGGCAGCCGTAGGGCAGCGTCGCGCCGGCCTGCTCGCCGCCGACGAGGATCGAGACCCCGACGTCGCACGTGGCCTCGACGTCGGTCACCAGGAAGCTGACCGTGCCGCCGGCGCCGATGTCGACGTCGCCCTCGCCGATGATCGGCTGGAAGCGCTCGGTCCGCAGCAGCGCCGGGTCGTCGCCGTGGGTCTGCCAGTGGTCCTGGAAGGCGTCGATCATCTCGCGGGGACCGGAGAGGAACGCGGCCCGCTCGCGCCAGTCGGGGACGAGGCGGTCCAGGTCGCCCGTGCGCATCCGCCCGTCGGCGCTGCTGATCTGCTCGTGCAGCCGGTAGCCGTCGTGGCGCCGCGCCAGCTCGCGCAACCGCGCGCCGAAGATGAACCCCTCGCTGGTGCGGGTGCCGTGGAGGTGGACCACATCGGTCACGCCGCCCCGCCGCTCGAGCTCGCGCAGGAGCGCGAACACGGGCGTGATCCCGCTGCCGGCCGTGATCATCAGCAGGCGCTCCGGCGTCGCGTCGGGCAGGCGGAACTCGCCCTCGACCGCGCCCAGCAGCACCTGGGTCCCGTGCTCGCAGCGCCGTGTGAACCACGGCGACATCTCGCCGTCGGGCACGTGCTTGACGGTCACGCTCACGAGCCCCTCGGGATGGCCGGGATCGCTGGTCAGCGAGTACGCCCGCCAGCGCCGGATCCCATCGATCTCCGCGCCGATCCGCAGGTACTGCCCCGGGCGGTGCCCGGGCCACGGGAAGTTCGGCCGGACCACGACCGTGCTCGCCTCGGCGGTCTCCGGCACGACCCGCTCGACGGTGCCGGTCAGCTCGCGCGTCGACCACTTCGGGTTCAGCAGCGCCAGGTAGTCGTCCGGCAGCAACGGGTTGGTGAGCGCCCGCGCCGCCTGCAGCAGGCGGCGTCGAACGGGGGACACGCGGGGGGTGGCGGCGGTCTCGACCATGGTTCTCCTGGCGGCGACGCTCCCCGTCCGGGAACGTCTGCGTACGTCGAGCCAAGCAGAAGAGTGAACGACCGTCAACCGACGGCGGGCGACGGGCGCTGCGCTCCCACCGGCGGGACCCTCCGGACTACCGCTCCCCGCTCGACCCCACCGCCGCGCGGACCCGCGCCGCCTGGCGGATCAGGTGGTCCCGCTCGCTGACGGCCGTAGCGCGGCGGGCCGCCTCGGCGTAGGCCCCCGCCGCGAGCGGGAGGTCCCTGCCCAACTCGTGCAGGTAGCCGCGGACGGCGTGCCACTTGTGCCGCTCGCCGAGCACCTCGCGCAGCCGCTCGGTCTCGCGCAGCCCCGCGTCGGCCCCCAGCACGTGCCCGACCGCCACGGCGCGGGCGAGCACGGCGGCCGGATCCTGGCGCACCGCGTCGTCGGTCAGGGCGACCAGCTCGTCGTACCAGCCGAGGATCTGCGGCCAGTCGGTCTCGTCAGCGCTCGCCGCGTCGTCGTGCAGGGCCGAGATCGCGGCCTCGATCTGGTACCGGCCGGGCGGTCGCTCCTCGCTCTGCGCCGCCAGGGCCGACTGGAGCACGCGGACGCCCTCGGCGATCTCGCGGGTGTCCCAGCGACTGCGGTCCTGGCGGTCGAGCGTGACGATCCGGCCCGCGGCGTCCGAGCGCGCCCGCCGACGCGCGTGGTGGAGCAGCATCAGCGCGAGCAGACCGCGGGCCTCCGGCTCGTCGGTGACGAGGGTGAGCTGGCGGGCCAGCCGGATCGCCTCCTCGGCCAGGTCGACCCGGCCGGAGTGACCCGTGGTGTAGACGAGGTAGAGCACGCGCAGCACCACGGCCAGGTCGCCGGGCCGGTTCAGGCGTACGTCGGACGGGTCGCCGAGGGTGCGCTTGGCGCGACTGATCCGCTGCGCCATCGTCGCCTCCGGCACGTAGAGCGCATCGGCGATCTCACGGGTGGTCAGTCCGCCGACCGCGCGCAGCGTCAGCGCCAACTGGGACGCCGGGGTCAGGTCCGGATGGCAGCAGCAGAAGAGCAGGAAGAGGGTGTCGTCGCCCTCGGCCGCGGCGTCCGGCTCGCCGACGTCGCCCGCATCCGCCTGCGGCTCGAGCACCGTCGCCTCCTCGCGGCGAAGACGCGCGGCCTCGCTGCGGCGGGCGTCCACCAGCCGCCGGACCGCGACCGTGGTCAGCCACGCCGCGGGCTCGTCGGGCGGATGGTCGGGCCAGACGCGCAGCGCCTCGATCAACGCCTCCTGGAGCGCCTCCTCGGCGGCGTCGAAGTCCTCGCCTCGCCGGACCAGGCCGGCGAGGACGCGGGGGGCGAGCGCGCGCAGGGCGCCCTCGTCGACCCCGGTCCCGCCGGTCCCCGTCGATCGGTCGGTCACGGCCGTCTCGGTCGTCCCCGGGAGCCGATCTAGTCGTCCGACGCGGGCTTCCCCGACATGACCTCGCGGACGTCGATCCACTCGTACAGCGGTCCGCCCCCGGGGCCGGGCTCCGAGGAGACCCAGGCGGCGATCTCGACCGCGCGCTCGTACGACTCCACGTCGACCATGTACCACCCCGCCACCAGGTCGCTGGTCTCGGGCGCCGGCCCGTCGGTCGTGACCGGCGCCGCGTCCGGGCCGCCGTAGCGGACCCACGTGCGCGTCGGCGTGAGCGCCTGCCCGTCGACGTACTCGCCACTCTCGCGGAGCGTGGCGGCCACATTGCGGAGGAAGGCCATGTGCGCATCGACGTCCTCCGGCGCCCACTGGTCCATCGGCGGGAACGGGTGGTGCGGCTCCGGGCCGCCCCGGTAGTGCTTGAGCAGCAGGTACTTCGCCATGGTGATCTCCTGATCTCGGGGGCCGCGCCATTCGGGCCCTTCACCATGTGAGCGGAGCCGACCGGAGCTTCTCGACATCCAACCACCGATCCGGTCGGGAATCCACCGGTCACCGTCGCATCCGCGGATCCTCCGTCGCGTCGGCGTACATGGCCGGGCACCCGTGGTCGACGGCGTCCGGGCGCAGCTCGTAGTGCCAGGACTCGTTGCGGTAGATCTGGCACAAGCCGTACCGGGCGCCGTGCTCGAACAGCCACGCGGTGGCCGCGTACGGGCCGACATCGACCGCGTCCCCCGACACGTGCGCGGACGTCTCGGGGGTCGCCACCCAGCGGGCCGCCTCCTGCTCCGACCCGTACTTGGCGATGCCCTCGTCGAGCAGGCGCTGCTGGTACTCCGGCGCCCGCCAACCGCTGGTGACCATCAGCGCGACGCCGGCGTCCGCGGCATCGGTCGACGCCGCGCGCAGGGCCTCGAGCAGCGAGGAGTCGAGGTGCTCGATCCCTGGGATCTCGTCGTCGAAGGCGGTCGTGCCGTCGGGGACCGCGCCGCCGGACTCCCCGGACTCGCGCCCTCGCGCGCCGCGCAGCACGTCGACCGTCCGTTCGACGGGCGCGGAGGGGAGCGCGCCCGAGAACGACGAGAACGACGACGACTCCTCCAGCCACCGGCCCCCGAAGGCTACGGCGATCGCCGTGGCCACCAGCAGGCCGATCACGCGGCCCCGGCGAACGCGGGTCCGGCGAACGCGGGTCCGGCGAATCGTGGTTCGGGCGGGGACGCGACAGGCCACGCCACGATTCAAGGCGGCGCGGCGTTGCCGGCCCGTATGCCGTTTTCGATACACCGACGATACGAGCCGGCTCGTACCATCGGAGCATGCGCGTCTTGCTCGTGGAGGACGAGCCCTACATGGCGGACGCCATCCGCGACGGCCTGCGCCTGGAAGCGATCGCGGCCGACGTCGCCGCGGACGGCGACAGCGCGCTGGCCCTGCTGCACGTCAACGACTACGACATCGCGGTGCTCGACCGCGACATCCCCGGTCCGAGCGGTGACGAGATCGCGACGCAGATCATCGCGTCCGGCAGCGGCATGCCGATCCTGATGCTGACCGCCGCCGACCGGCTGGACGACAAGGCGTCCGGGTTCGAGCTCGGAGCGGACGACTACCTGACCAAGCCGTTCGAGATGCGCGAGCTCGTGCTCCGGCTGCGCGCGCTCGACCGCCGTCGGGCGCACAGCCGGCCGCCGGTGCGGGAGATCGCCGGGCTGCGGGTCGACCCGTTCCGCCGCGAGGTCTACCGCGACGACCGCTACGTCGCGTTGACCCGCAAGCAGTTCGCCGTGCTCGACGTGCTCGTCGCGGCCGACGGCGGGGTCGTCAGCGCCGAGGAGCTGCTGGAGCGCGCGTGGGACGCGAACGCCGATCCGTTCACCAACGCGGTGCGGATCACGGTCTCGGCGCTGCGCAAGCGGCTCGGCGAGCCCTGGATCATCGCCACGGTGCCCGGCGTCGGCTACCGGATCGACACGGCTCCCGGCTCGTTCGGCGAGGGCGGCGACCGTGGGTAGGGATCCCGGGTTGAGCGCGCGCCTCAAGCTCACGCTGAGCTACGCGGGGTTCCTGATGGTGGCGGGCGTCCTGCTGCTCGCGGTCGTCTGGATCTTCCTGCTGCGTTACGTGCCCGACGGCACCCGCTTTGCGGAGATCGGCCCCCACAGTCCGTCCCGGTCGGATCTCCAGGACGCGTTCGCGCCGCGGGCCGCTCAGGCGCTGGCCGTCCTGCTCGTGATCGGCCTCGCGGGCGGCTGGCTGCTCGCCGGCCGCATGCTCGCCCCGCTGACCCGAATCACGAACGCCACCCGCCGGGCAGCGACCGGGTCGCTCTCCCACCGCATCCAGCTCGAGGGCCGCAACGACGAGTTCCGCGAGCTCGCCGACAGCTTCGACGCGATGCTGGCGCAACTCGAGGCGCACGTCGCCGAGCAGCAGCGGTTCGCCGCCAACGCCTCCCACGAGCTGCGGACCCCGCTCGCGATCACGCAGGCGCTACTCGAGGTGGCGCGCAGCGACCCGGATCGCGACATCGGCACGCTCGTCGATCGGCTGCACGTCGTCAACAGCCGCGCGATCGACCTGACCGAGGCGTTGCTGCTGCTCAGCCGTGCCGGCCAGCGGTCGTTCGTCCGCGAGCCCGTCGACCTGTCCCTGCTGGTGGAGGAGGCGACCGAGACGCTGCTTCCGCTCGCCGAGCGGCACGGCGTGACGATGGAGACCGCGGGCGAGGTCTCCCCGACGATCGGGTCGCACGCGCTGCTGTTGCAGCTCACCACGAACCTCGTGCACAACGCGATCGTCCACAACCGGGCGGAGGACGGCGCCGTGTGGGTCGCAACCGACGTCCAGGGCCAGGGCGCGGTGCTGACCGTCGAGAACACCGGCGCCCAGATCTCCCTGGACGTCGCGTCCAGCCTGGTCGAGCCGTTCTGGCGCGGCGCCGAACGGATCCGCACCGACCACGCGGGCGTCGGCCTCGGCCTGGCGATCGTCCAGAGCATCGCCGCGGCGCACGACGGCAGCTTGACCCTGACGCCGCGGGCCGGCGGAGGACTCCGCGTCACGGTGCGGCTCCCGGCCGGGGTCGCCGCGGCGACCCGCGTCCCGGACGTCGCCGGGTAGCCGGCCCGCGGCGGGAGCGGGCCGACTGCCGGCTCAACCGATCAGGGTGCGCGCGGGGCCTCCATCTCGATGACGGAGAGGACGTTGCCGGCGGGGTCGGTGAACCAGGCGATCAGCGCGTGAGGATGCCGGGCATGTCGTCGTCGGGGCGGACCTCGAGGCCCAGGACGTCGCGGTAGAACCAGACCGCTGCCTCGATGTCGTTGACCGAATAGCCACTGAACGCGGCACTGTGGCGAAGCATGGGGACCTCCTGTGGTGGGATCGAGACCACCGGGAAGCCGTGGCCTCGATCCTAGGACGGCGTTTGGGGATGGATGTCATCGCCGAGAGCATCCGTCCCGAGCGATCCGACGGCCCGATTAGGTTCTTCATATGGCCGATCAGCGGGACCTCGACTTCACCTACTCGCTGATCGACAAGATCTTCCGGCTCAGCCTGGGCGAGCAGGCGGACTTCAGCGGGGCGAAGTTCGACGGCGACTTCTCGCTGACGCTGGAGCAGGCGCAGGCCCAGAAGCACGACTTCATCGCCGACGCGCTCGACATCTCGGCCGGCCGTCGCATGCTCGACCTGGGCTGTGGCTGGGGGCCGCTGCTGGCGGACGCGCGCCGACGGGGGGCGACGGGGGTTGGGGTGACGTTGTCGTCCGCGCAGGCGGCGGCGTGTCAGAAGCACGGCTTGGACGTGCAGCTGCAGAACGCGCTCGAGGTGACGAGGGAGACCTTCGGCCCGTTCGACACGGTGGCGAGCTTGGGGGCCTTCGAGCACTTCTGCTCCCCGGAGGACTTCGCGGCCGGACGGCAGGAGGACGTCTACCGGGGTCTGTTCGAGAACGTCGCGGGGTTGTTGCCCGAGGACGGCCGGTTCTACCTGCAGACGATGGTCTTCGGCCGCAACATGATCCCGCACGAGCGGGTCAGCATCGACGCGCCGCGGGACTCGGACGAGTGGTACCTGGCGCTGATGGGGCAGCAGTTCCCGGGGTCGTGGTTGCCGTCGGGACTGGACCAGATCGTGCGGTGCGCGGAGCCGCACTTCCGCGTGGTGTCGGAGTCCAGCGGTCGCCTGGACTACATCGAGACGATCGCCCGCTGGCGTCAGCGGTTCGCCGAGCCGAGCCTCAAGAAGCTGCTGTTCAAGGCCCAGCTCGTCCCCCGCTACCTCACGAGCAAGGACTTCCGTCTGGCGTTCACCTCCGGGGTCAGCGCCAACACCGTCTGCTTCGAACGCGAGCTGCTGGATCACCACCGGATCGTGTTCGAGCGGGTGCCGCGGGGGTAGGTGGTGGGCCGCTACGCCCAGCGGTCGAGCGTTCACCACAAACGACGGAGCGCGCGCCCCTGGGCCGCGGAGGCGCGCCGGTTGTCCCGCGCGATGGCGCGATCGATCTCCTCGAAGGTGGCGCCGCCGGACTCCGGCAGGCCCACGGTCTCGTCGACGAGATGGCCTTCCAATTCGCGGCAGAGCGGACCGAACTGTCCCGGATCCAGGCCGTCGATCAGGACGGTGGCGCCGACCAGGCAGAGGCCCGAGGCGGGCGGCGCCGCGAGCAGATCGTGCCGCAGCGCCCGCTCGTCGTCGAAGCTCGCGTAGAAGATGCTCGGCCCCGCGACGGTGCAGTGCACCGAAGCGCGCTCGACCGCATGCGGCCAGTCACGCAACACGGGCGACTTCGACTCGTGAATCGTGTCCACCGACTTGCAACCCGGAGGCCATTCGATAAGCGCACGGACGCCGTCGATTCCCCCCTGCGGACCGATCGCGGCGCGCCCGACCAGCACCGCCGCGACGATCACCACCACCCCACCGACGAGCCGCCAGCGACGACGTCTACGAATCACGCGCACTCGCTCAAGCCTACGCCGGGACTCGAACCCGGGCCACCACGATTTTCAGAGGCCCGAATCGGGCGGGACCAGGGCGGCGGTTTGCAGGGTCGGGGCGGGTTCCGGCCGAGGCGAGATGTGCGCGGATATGCGCAGTTTTGCGGGGGATTGGGCCACGGGGGCTGGGGTCGTGGCCTGATGGCCGGCAGCCAAGAACCCATGCCCAGCTACCCTCCCGGCCGCGAGCAATCACGCCTGATGCCTGAGACTCTGGCCTTCCCGCTCGCTCGGCACGCTAGCGCGCGTAGAATCGCGCCATGACGCGACCGTTGGACCCTCAGGAGTTCTGCCAGGTCACCTGTCGTGAAGGCAAACGATGACCGTGACCGTCGACAGTCACATTTCCACGGCCGGACCGCTTCGGATAGAGGCTTCACGACGCTACGGAACAGGATCGCCCCTCCGCTATCCCGGAGGAAAGGCCGCACTGGCCGGCCTCTTTGCCGACGTTATTGGGCACCTTGAGTTGACCGAGACACGCTACGTTGAGCCGTACGCAGGTGGTGCCGGCGCTGGGGTTGCGCTTCTCCAGCAAGGCCTAGTTGGCCACGTGGTAATCAACGACATCGACCCAGCGGTGCATGCTTTCTGGCGTGCGGTGGTCGAGCACAACGATCGACTTGTTGAGCAGGTTCGCTGCGCGCCGCTGACCATCGCTGAATGGCAACGCCAGCGCGAGGTATACCGCGCTGGGGACACCAGCGACATCTTCCAGCTGGGCTTTGCGTTTTTCTACCTCAACCGGACAAATCGCTCCGGAATCCTCAACGCCGGGGTCATCGGCGGGCAGGCCCAGACCGGCAACTACAAAATTGATGCGCGGTTTAACCGCGACACCCTGGCGCAACGCCTCCAGGACCTCGGCGCACTTGCTGACCGCATTACGGTGAGCGACCTAGACGGCCGAACGGTCATCCAGAGGCACGCGAACGATTCTTCTACGTTCATGTACATCGACCCGCCTTACGTCCAGGCCGGTTCGCAGCTATACCTGAACGCATTTGAAGTCCGGGACCACCGGGCACTGGCAGACTCGGTAAACAAGATTGATGGTGCCCATTGGCTGATGACCTACGACGTGGCCCCGCTCATCGAGAAGCTGTATCAGCATCAGGAGCAGGCCCGCCTAGCCCTTAACTACTCGGCACGACATCCTGGACGCGCCGAGGAGCTAGTCGTTGCGTCAACCGAAGTTTCGGCGGCCCTCCGGCGGATAACAGCGCCTAACTCCGCGCTAGTGGCTCCCGCAGCAGGTGCCTAAGAAGCGGGTTCACCTGCTCCCATGCCTGCAGCACGTCGTCGGCCTTGACGACAGCGTTCACATCGTGCGCGGCGTAGTTGAACCAAGCCAATGATCCCGGCCGGTGAGCGTCGCCCGACCGGATGGCCGCGATTGTGTTCTTCAGCGGACGGTGACCGCCATACGTGGTGGTCACCACTGTGAAGGCCTTGGCGAGCATTCCGGCTGCTGGGGTCTCGCTAGTCTCAAAATGCCACTTGATGGTCATTTCCAAGATCGACCGAAGCAGAATCGCGGTCGTCACCGGAAACGCTGTGAACTTGATCCCGCGGAGTTCGTAATACCGGCGTTGGAGATTGACAGGGGCGGACCCGTAGTCGATCCCCGCCAGCTCCAGCCGGTCCTTGGTATCGGGATGGTTCGGCCCTCTGGGATTGTTCGGCGCCTTATCGCCCGGCGCTTCACCCTCGTTTCCGTGATTCTCGCGGCCCGACGCTCCGTCGGCTCCGTTGGCACCGCCGCTGGGTGCCTCGCCTTCAACCGAGGACCCCTCGCCCGCGTTGCCGCCCAGGCGCTCGATCAAGGCGCGATGCTCTGGCAGGTCCTTCTTGAACTGAGGCGAGCGCGTGTTTAGGCGACCGTCCCGGAACTCACCCACGAGATACTCAAGTGCCTGGCGTTGGCGCAGCGAAATTTCCTTAGAGATCCGTTCCGGTGGCGAGGCTTTAGGTACGAGCGTTCCGTCGGCTGCAAACACGATTCCAACGGCCGAAGCGATGCCCTTGCTGCGATAGGCGTACTCGAAAGCAGACATGCGCAGTCCGCTTCCCGAGACGTAGTCCCGGAGCGTGTGATCCTCGAACTCGACGCCCGTCAAGAACCTTCTGACGACCGCCATTCGAATAAAGCGCGGGATGTCTACGCCGCGATACTCGGACTTCAGATCGTCCACCGACGCGCCGCTCTCAAGAAGTGAGTAGTAGAACGTCGCTTGCTGGTCCCGACTCCAGCGGCGCTTCGACAGTCCCGTGTGAAGTCGAGCAACGCGAGGTCGAGCGGATGTCCTGTCGGAAGCAACGATAACTCGCACCACCCGAGGAAGGTCAAGCGCCTCGGTGGCGTAGCGTTTTAGCAACGCATGAAGCTGGGTGGTGTGACTGGGGACGAGGCCTGGGTCATGAAGAGCCTTCAGGGCGCTGACGCGACGGTTGCCCTCTAGGACTACGTATTCCGAATCTTCTTCGACCACGATCGGAACTTCGTTATCGAAGTAGCCATCAAGAAGGATCTCGGTCGCAGCCTCAAGAACCTCCTCCGACGCGAACAGGTAGGCGAGTGCTTGAGCCTCGTCGTCGGGGCGGGAAGGAATCCGGTAGTTCTGGAGGTCGAGACGAAGCTTGGTTACTTCGACGTCAACAATGGGGCGCTGAACGTATGCCATGATCGCCGCGGTTACGATAGTCGACGGCGCAAACTGGGGTTGTCTTCCGCGTTCTTGAGGCTCGCGCGCACGGGCTCGCGAACTGGACAGCAACCCCGCACGACAGTCGTTTCGCCAGCCAGGTAGCGGACAGCGCAGCGTGGCGTCGCTCCCTGCCGGCTACCGGCTGGCGGAAACGTGCGTTTAGAGACCTGGGGCGAGGCCGCCTGCTTGGCTGGCTCTTGACTACTCGCGCAGGTCGAAGGGCACGCCCCCGAGCACTCGAGAGTCGCGCTGAAAGCCATCATGTCGCGCCCCCGCGATCAGCCGATCGAAGTTCGTCCCGTGCGAGCGGTCCACGCGCTGCTCCAGCTGGGCGTAGACGTCCATCGTCATCTTCGAATCGGCGTGGCCGACCTGGTTCATCACCCACTTGACGTCGAACTGGTTCGCCAACAGCGCGATCGAGATGTACGTTCGGCGCAGGCTGTGCGGCGTGACCTTCGGAAGCGGTGGTAGGCCGCGCGCGAGGTGCTGACCGTTCGCTGCCGTCGCGGCTTGGGTCACGATCGACGCGACCCTTTGGCGGTCCATCCGGCCGCCGTGGAGGTTCTGCACCAGGAAGTCCTCCGGACCGGTCGAGCGGCCCGCGCGCTGCAACCGGTCGAGATGGTCGACGACCGCCTCGACCAGGTCGGGCGTCATCTGGACCTCGCGGATCCCGGACTCGGTCTTCGCGTCGGGAATCCGAAACCGCGCGCCGTCGGGGTCATGCAGGCGAACGTGACCGATCCGCATGTCGCACAGCTCGCTCACGCGCACACCCGCGCGACCCAGGATCTCGACCACGACCCTCCGACCGACGTAGCCACGACCGACGTCAACGCCGAGCCGTCGCGTGTGGAACGCGACCGTCGACTTGGCGATCCCGAGCTTCTTCGCGATCTGGTTCGGTCGCAGGCCACGGGCGAGCATCCCGCCGACCAGCAGCGCCGTCGGACCCGGCGCGGGTCGGGGCTTCGGTTCGTAGCGCTCGGCCGCGGTGGCGGCGTCCAGCAGCGTTGCGAGTTCATCCATCTCGAGGAACGTGCGGCTCGGCTTGGGGACGTAGATCTTCATCCGGCGGCCGCGGGCGGGGTTGTGGTCGATCTTGCGGTCCTCGATCGCCTCGTCCAGGATCGCCGCAAGCGTCGAGATGATGTCCCGCAGCGAGCACGCGTTCAGCGGCCGCAGCTTTCGGCCGTGCTGATCACGCAGGTCCGCGCCGGCGTCCAGCGCCTCGGTGATCTCGCGGGCCTCCTGCAGCTTGCGCGCCTTGAATGCCTGGCAGAGGTCGCGGTCGATCCGGTCCAGGCGGTGCGGGCCGAAGAACGGCAGCAGATGAGAGAGTCGCCAGCGGTAGTTGATTTCCGTGTTCTTCGAGATCGGCCGCGCGCCGAGCTCGCCGCGGATCTTCGCCGCAATCCACCAGTCCGCGTACTCGGCGAATGCCTCCGCACCCGCCGGGGTCAGCTCGACCGGCTCCGGTGCCGGTGGCTGCCAGACCCCGACCCGGATCTTCGCCTGGATGTTCCCCAACTCGGTCCGTGCCGTTGGCGCATCCCAGCCGCCACCGCAGCCGCAGGAGCAGCCCGCGACCTCGTGCAGCACGACCCGCACCCGCTCACCGCGATACCGCACGCGCAAGTGAAACGCCCGCGTGCCGTCGGCCAGCGAATGCGTATGGATCGTGCCCTTCAGCGGCGGCGCCATTCAGACCCCTCCGCGCTGCCGTTCAGCTGCATCGTGCTCCGGTCTCGCGACCGGTCCGCCCGGCCGCTCGATTGTTCTCTTCTTCGAACGTAGGTGGTGCAGCCGCGAAAGCCAAGGCCCGACAACGGTCCAGTTCGGCGCGGACGTTCGGCTTCGCGTGGCGAGCGAATCGGGTCAGGCGCCCGACGGTCATGCCGCATCGCCGTCCTCTTCGTTCTCGTCAGGAATGCCGCGGCCGTGCCAGTCGACCGACCGCCCCGGATCTCCCGCGGTCGTGAAGATTGGCGCGTACGGCCCCTTCGCCTGTAGGTCCGACAGCAGGCAGGCGAAGACCTCAACCGACCGGTATTGCGTCCTGCGCGCGGCCATGTCGAGCGCCATGAAGCGACGACGGTCCAACTGCCTGTCCGTCCCGTTGTCCAGGACCAGCAGCACGTCCGGGAACACGGGGTAGCGGGTCTCCCAGAACAGCCCCACCGGCGACCCCGCGTTCTTGGGACGCGGCCTATAGGTGTGCAGCCGCTCGTAGCGAGCGAGCTTCGCCGCCAGCGCGTGCACCGGCATCGTGTTGCGATCCAGCTCGACGAACCGGTAGTAGAACGTCACGCCTCCGTCCTCCCTGTCCTGTGGGTAGACCAGGACCGCGTCGGCGATCACCTGCTCATTTCGCTTACCGCCGTACGGTGAGCCGATCGGGTGCGCGATCTCGTGCCGCCACGACAACGGGCCGAACTCATCGCCGCGCTTGCGAGCCGCACGCAGGAACGCGATCCCGACGTCGTTGACGGCCAGCGTGTGGCGTTGCAGCGGACCAGCGGCGTGCTCCGGCGTGACGAGCTTGCCGCGCGATTCGGCACGCGGCGCAGACTCGACCATCGCCAGACCCGCCGGGGTCAGGTGCAACAGCTTCCGCCCGCCAGGTTGCCGAACCGCTTCGGCCAGGCCCGCGGCCTCCAGTCGACGGATCTGTCGATGCGCCCATTCGTGCGAGCGACCGGGCGTGTAGAGCTCGTGCAGTTGCGCCGACGACAGCAGCCGGTGCTGGTAGATGCCTTCCAGCATCTCGATCGCCAACGGACCGAGCCGGACCGGATCAGCGACGGGCACCGCCATCACCTCCACTCCGTTCCGTCGTCGTCCCCTGGGACGGCGGCGGCAACTACAAAACGCACGCGCGAACGGCGGCTGAGCGCCCGACCGATGCCCCAGCGACCCAGCGCCAAACGCAGCCTCCCGCAAGGGAAATCACGAACCCCTTTGAACCCGGAAAAGATGTCAGCGGCGGCCGCGAGACGGGATCGCAGTCCCGGACTACGATCGACGTGCCTCGCGGTGAAACCGTCGGGGACGCCGCGCTGAACCGCACGGGCAACCCCCGGCACAACCCCAGCCGCAACGGCGACCACCCCGGTCTTCCCCGGAAGCTCATCGCGCTCTCCGTACCGCTCCTGCGTGACCTGATTCATGTCCTAGAACGCTCCCTGCGTCGTGATCGGCGGCAGCACCGGCTGCCGCTCCCGTGAGCGCCGTCAGATCACCGTCCGCGGATCAAATGGCCGTCCTGACGGCGCTGATGAGCAGTCAGACCGGGCGGAATGCGGACGTTGAGACGACGCCCTGATAGCTAGGCAGGACCAGCCGCGAAAGCCAAGGGGCAGATGTGACTACTAGTCGCAAGTGACTACCTCGCAGCGCCGGGCGACTAGTAGTCGGTGCGACTACTTGCAGCGGATATGCAGGGAAAGACGTGATCAGACGTCCAGAGCGCGAGCCGCGGGAGGGGTCAAACTTGCCACCCCCATTCGGAGGGCCCGCGACCGCGAGGGGGGCAGACTCGCCCCTCGTCTGGAGCAAGTGGAATGGGCCCGGGCGGCCACCGCCGCAGCCGCAGTCGGCCCGCGGCCGTCTCAGGCATCCCGTGGTTCGAGGTCAGGTCCCGGCCAGCTCGCCGAACCGCACCGCCGCGCGGGTCGGAATGACGAACTCGCCGTGCCGGTGCGCCAAGCCCGCGCACGCCAAATCGCGGACCGCGTTGCGGATCCGATCACGCTCGCTGAACGACCCATCGTCCAGCCCGATGAACTCGGTCAGGATCTCGTCGAGGGTCAACGGCGACGGGCGCGGATCGAGCAGAAACCGCAACACCGCGATCTGCATCTCGTCTTCGATCTCGGCCGCCGAAAGGGCAGGGCCACGGGTAGGCTGGTCATGCATGGGAGGCTCCGTTCCTCTCTTGCCAGCCCCGGGAACGTTCGCCGCGTTGCCCGGGGCACTTCTTGGCGTTGTCAGTACGCAAACGAAGCTAGCTGGACGGGATCGGGAAGCCAAGGCCGATTCGCTGGCGATGACCGACCCGCTCCCGCTGACGACGGTGCTCCGTGGGCAGCACCTGATCAGCAGGAGGCTTCGACCCAGTCGCGCACACGTATCGGCAGGAGACTCGCCCGTCAGGTCGGCGGAGAACTGAAGATCGTCGAAGAACTCGCTGTCGGGAACGTTCCGCGCCAGCAGCCGATTGACCTCCGCGCCGGGGAGCGTCCTCGTCCCACGTGAGATCGGGGAAGGCGAGTCGGAGCGGACGTTGGACCGCGCCTCATCCGATGCCTCCCGCTGTTTGCCCTCCATGCCTTCAACGTACCGCCTGCACGCGCCGGACAACCGAAGACAAAAGCCCTCGACCGCACAAGCCAAGCCCGGTAGCGTCTCCGCATGGACAACTGGCGATCAGACCCGGCGAATGAAGCGCCAGTCTCGCCGCAAGAAGCAGCCGATCGGCTGGGGTTCTCTTGTCAGCACGTCATTCGCCTGATCCAGGCCGACGAGCTACCCGCCAACGAACTCCCTGGAACCAGCGGCTGGCAAATCCCGACCAGGTCGATCCTCGCCTTCGAAGAGCGTCGCGAGGTCGCGAGCCAGCGGGCCGACGAGCACGCACGGGCACTCGACCGGATAGGCGCACCACTCGAGTAACCGAACGGCAGGGACGCTATTCGCCCCGGGCTTGGTTGAGGCATTCCAGGAGCCGACGGGCGTTGGCCGGCGAGTGCAGCAGATGAGCGGTCTCCTCCAGCGCGTCGTAGTCGGTACGCGAGATCAACACCGCACTGCCGTGACGGGACGTGATCTCAATCGACGTGCGGTCGTCGTTGACCTGCTCTATGAGCGAGATGAGGTTCTTGCGTGCGTTGGAAGCGGTGATCGCCATTTCGGTTTCCAGTTGACCTCGTTCGCGGGTCGACCTCGTCGCCCGGCTCGCTCCATCAGTCCGGATCTCGATCAAGCAGCGACTCGTAGTCGCGGCCCCCGTAGTAGATGCCCAGGATCTCGACGGTCGTATCGGTCACCGCGAAGGCGATGGTGACACGACGGCGGAACCCGGTGGTCCGCATCCCCGACCGGATGTCGTCCCTCGCTTGGCCAACGAACGGGATATCGGCAAGGCTGTCGCAGAAGTCGAGGATCGCCGAGACGTAGCGCTCGGCGCGATCCGAGTATCCGACATCGGCGATCCAGTCGTAGAGGTCCGCCAGATGGTGTTGGGCTCGTGCGGCGTAGGCAACCTTGCGGGTCACGCGTCGCCTTCGACGCGCTTGGCGTGGCGTTGGGCGAGTTCCGCCCGCATCTGCTCGCCGGTGATCGCCTGCGACGGATCAGCGCGCAGTTCGTCGTACGCAGCGGCCGCCTCGGTACGCAGCCAGGTCTCGACGGCTTCCTCCTGGGCGAAGAGTGCCCGGAGACCGTCGCGGACGACCTCGCTCTCGCTCGCGTACGCGCCCGAAGACACGCGCTCTTTGAGCGCGTCGGCCATCGTGTGGGGAAGGGTGACGCTGAGCTGCCGGGTCGTGCGCATGATCGGACCTCGCCGACGGGTTCTGCCAGTACGACTCAATCCTACTCGCCGGGTGAAGCCGCTTCAACTCGCGCGACAGCGCCGCACCGGCCACGACTCGCGTTCGAGGAACGCCGCGAGGCTGACGCCGACCGCCGAGCCTGCCGCGGCCGAGCAAGGTGACCGTGGGACGTCAAGCCGGGTCGCCAGTCGGCACGGCGGCGAGTCTCTCGCACTCCTCAAGCCCAGCGCCGAGCCATGTGAGGAAATCACGGATTTGACTCTCGTCAACCACATCCGCGTCCGCGTCCGCACCGAACGCTGCAACTCTATGAACCATCAGGGACCGAAAGGACACTGCAACGTCATCCGAGCTCATGTCGGACGTCAAATTCCCCACCTCGCGAAGCGAGTCCGCGATGTACGTCAGATGTCGCCGGGTAACCGGGACGACACCAGACTCCGCGACCTGCCGAGCGTCCTTCGCAAGCTCGTGCACGACACCCCGATGGAGATCTTCGGGTATCCATTCCGCCCTTGCCGTCGCGACGGCAAGGGCGTCGTAGGCCGATTGCCATCGGTCTGTAGAAACCAGCGGGAGAGAGCGATCAACCTGGTGCAAGTACCGCGCGGACTCTGGAACTTCAGGGTTCAATGCCGCGTCCTCAGGCGAAAACGATTCTGGCCAAATCCACCCCGGCGGCTCCGAGATGAACTTTGCGTTGGGCACTGAGGCGCGAACTAGATCCTTGAAGGAGCCATATCCAACCCAGCCCTGCGAAACCTCTTGCCCAAAGAGGCGCTGCGCCTCCCACGCAAGGGTTGCAAAGTCGATAGGCCGGCGCAGCCCGGCCAGTCGCTCGGCCACAAACGAGCGAACGGCCTCCGCCTCTTCGTTCGCCGACTCGTCACCTATCCCTGGAATCTCAGGCTCCGAGCCTGCACCTAGACCCACCGGACTCGAAGTTTCTTCTATAGCGGCGCGCAGATCATTCGCCATGTCATCCAGCGTCGCCATCAGGTCAGCCATGCGCTTACTCAACGTGGCGACCAACGGCGGAGGAGCACTCCCGGGCTTGTAGGTATCTTCGTGCGTTAGCTCCCCCCAACTCTCCTGCAGCAGCGTCCTGACTTGCAACTCACATACGACGAGGCGCCTGTCAAGCCCGTGCTGAACAAACGTGCACAAATTTAGATGATAGGCGCGATATCCAGACGCCTTGCCCTTCCCCAGATAGTTGCGGATGCTATCCATATCGTGGATCGCAAGAACTGGCTCATCCCCCTCTACCCACGGGTCCAAGCGTGGCAGAAGATCGTCCGTCAGTCGCAACTGGTCGCTCCCCGTTGTGCAGACAATGCGGAGGCCGACCAGATCGTCCATCACAGCGGGGACCGACGACAGCGACTCCACCAACGGCGCGTACTTGTTCCCCAGCTTTTGCCAGGCTCGGGACTTACTCTTCACCCGCCCCGGCCTCACCTCCAGTCGAACCCGCTCCGCCTCGGTGAGCTCTTCGTCTAGAAATGCGTTGAGGGCCTGGACCGCCGCGACCCGAGCAGGCTTGAGAACGGTCTCGGCATATTCGTCGTACCACTCACTGAACTCAGCGAACGTGAACGGCAGCGTCGGCGTCGGCGTCGGCGTCGGCGTCGGCGTCGGCGAGTTTACGGCGTTCATTGGCTCAACTTACCGCAGCCTTGTCGCCCTTGGATCGACCACAGCGCATCATCGACAGACGCAAGCTGGACTTCCGGCCCGGCGCCCCCATTGGGCCACCATCAGGCCACGAACCCCAGAACGTGGCGCGTCGCCGCTCAAATCGGCCGCGCCCTGAGAACGAAAAAGGCCCCGCTTTGCAGGGCCTTTCCGGAGTGGCGAGACCGGGACTCGAACCCGGGACACCACGATTTTCAGTCGTGTGCTCTACCAGCTGAGCTATCTCGCCAGGACGGTGAAGAGTACCGGGCCGGCGCGTTGCGCGGCGTGATCTCTCCTGCGTCCGCGGATCTCGCACTGTTTCGCCCGTTCGCCGGCGGCGTTCGAGCGGGTCGAAGGTCGTTCTCGGGTGCGCGGCTGAACGGCGGCCGACCCCATGGATCGTCATCTCGATCGGCGGCGGAGGGCGAGGTGCCACGAAGAGCGGCTCCAACCCCCTCGATCGTCCTCTCGATCGATCGCTGGCGGCCAAGAGGCGATCGTGGGGCCAGGGTCGAGCGTGGGGCCGCCACCCGGTCCGCCCAAGTCTCATCGCAGGTCGTCCGCGTCCCCGCCCCAGGAACCCCATGGCAGGTCGTCCGCGCCCCCGCCCCAGGAACCCCATGGCAGGCCGCCCGCGTCCCGCCCCTGGAACCCCATG
>JADKLW010000078.1_pt1 | contig 25976 bp, 31 predicted proteins | sample 8641881 | NCBI WGS metagenome assembly JADKLW01 (sample SAMN16272185, study PRJNA661076) | feces metagenome | isolation source: fecal sample from diarrhoea affected cattle B | host: Bos taurus | place: South Africa: Lokaleng Village, Mahikeng | collected 2019-09 | reverse complement strand
CCTTCGCCTCGGTGAGCGCATTGAGTCAGGCCTACATCGTAGAGATCCTCTTCAAGCCCCTTGATCTGGATTGAAGACGGCACCTCGTACAGGCAGATATCAACCTCAGGATCCTGTTGTCGGGATTGCGCCAGCAGGGCCGCCAGTCGGGATTGGGGGACGCCGTCCGACAGGGCCACGCGCAGCCTTCCCCGGTAGCCAGTCGCAGCACCCTTGACGCTGGCTTTGGCCTGATCGACCACGGCGAAGATGCGCTGTGCTTCCTCAAACAGCACGGCTCCCGCCCAAGTGAGGCGGGTGCGCCGTGTGGTCCGTTCGAACAGCTGCACGCCCAGTCGATACTCAAGATCCTTGATGATCCGTGACAACGGTGATTGCTCGATATGCAGGCGCGCCGCAGCGCGCGCAAAATGCAGTTCCTCGGCTACCACGACGAAACAGCGAAGGTGACGAAGCTCCACGTTTCTCTCCCATGTCGATCAGTGATGAGGGGCGGGCTGGGCTGTGCCTGGAGACCCTGCCGGGCGTCGTAGATTGATGACCTGAAGCAGTGCTCCGATCAGCGCGACGCTTCCTGCGCAGGCGGCAAGCGTCCAGGTCGGCATGTGCAGCAGCAGGACGAAGCCGCCTGCCGCCGCACCGATTGCGCTGCCCAGGTACAAGGCTGATTCGTTCAGAGCGATGGCCAGGTTGCCGTCACCCTGCGCTTGCCGGGCCAGGATCAGCTCGTTGTTCTGAGGCACCTGCAGTGCCCAGCCAACCGCGCCCCAGAGTGCAATGGGCAGCATGACAAGCCCAGCGCCTAGCGCAGCAGCAAACGGCAGCATGAACAGCGAGGCGCACAGCATCAGCATGATTGCCAGGACCAGCACCGGACCTCGTACGCGATCCACCACCGGACCGATGCAGAAGCTGCCCAGCACACCGCCAATGCCCCAGATCCACAGGTAAGGCGTCACAGAGCGGACCGCGCCGTAAGCCGGATCGGCCAGCAGCGGCGCGATGAAGGTATACATGCCCAGGCTCGCGATCGCAGCCAGCAGGGAAACCAGCAAGATGGTCACGACATGCCCATCGGCCAGGATGGCCAGCTTCTGGCGCAGGCTGCTGGCAGGCGCTGCGGGCAGGGCCGGCAGCAGGATCGACAGCCCGGCAAAGGCCAGCAAACCCAGCAACGTGACGAGCCAGAGTGCGGCCTGCCAGCCTGTCTGGTCGGCGATCATAAGGCCGACCGGGACGCCCAGCACCACGCCGCTGGCCATGCCACCCATGATGATGGCGATCGCCTTGCCGCGCCGCTCGGCTGTCGAAAGCGCTGCCGAAGCGCCGATGCCCATGGCCAGGTAGACGCCTGCCCCGATGCCAGCCACGGCGCGCCAGATCATGAGTGTGTTGAAACTGCCCGACAGCGCGCTCGCGGCGTTGGCGACCACGAAAAGACCCAGCGCGACGAGCAGTCCGGTGCGTTGCCGGTCGGGTGGCGTCAGGGCCACGAAGATCGGAGATCCGAGCCCATAGGCCAATGTGAAGGCGGTGACCAGTTGCGCAGCGACTGCCACCGAGACCGAAAAGGACGACTCGATCATCGGGATCAGCCCGGCGGTGACGTAGGAGGCCATCCCGAGCGCAAACGCGCCGAGGGCGATCAGGTAGATGGGCAGCTGGCTGGAGCGAGTGGGGCGCATGGTGACACTCCATAGTTAAGGAGCGACGCGATCCGGCAGGACCGCGTCTGGAAGGTTAAAGGGAGAGGCTGACGTCCTGCTCGGTGAGCCAGGTGTTCAGCCCGACGGCGAGCTCCATGCCCATGCGGTCATACATGGGCGAGGTGCTCGACAGGGGGCGATCGAGCGTTTCCCTGACGCGGGAGGTATCGAGCAGCCCACGTACCGGTGCATCGGGGTCGTCCATGACGGCGGCAAGCGCTCGGCGCAACGCGAGCTCGTAGGCCGGGTCCTGGGTGGAGGGGTAGGGACTCTTGATCCGTTCAGCGATCGAATCGGGAAGCAGGTCGCGGGTTGCTGCCCGCAAGATACTTTTCTCGCGCCCGTCGAACGCCTTCATATCCCACGGTATGTTGAAGGCGTACTCAACCAGCCGGTGGTCGCAGAACGGCACCCGGACCTCAAGCCCGACGGCCATGCTCATGCGGTCCTTGCGATCGAGCAGGGTCTGCACGAAACGGGTCAGGTTCAGGTAACTCATCTGGCGCATGCGCTGCTCGACCGGGCCTTCACCTGGGAGCGTCGGTGCGTCGCTGATTGCCTGGCGGTAGCTGTCGGCGACAAACCCCGGCATGTCCAGCTGTCGCAGCAGTACGGAGTCGAAAAGCGTCTTGCCGTCGAAATACTTGCCCGTCACGGAGGCCAGCCATGGGAAGGTCTCGGCCTTGATCGCGACCGGATCATGGAACCAGCGATAGCCGCCAAACACTTCATCGGCGCTTTCGCCGGACAGGGCAACGGTCGAGTGCCTGCGCACTTCCTGAAACAGTCGGTAAAGAGAGGGCCACATGTCGCCCCAGTAAGCCGGAGGCAAATCGAGCGCACGCACGACCTGGCTGCGAAGCGCAGGGTCGCCCAACTCGCGACTGTCGAGCAGGATTTCCTCATGGCTGCAGTGGATGCGTTCGACCAGATCGCGTACGAAAGGAGCATCGGGCGTGCCGCGCACCGCATCGCCGGCAAAGCCGTTGCCGTGATCGAGAAAATCGACCGAGAAAGACCGAATGTTGTCCTGGCCCTTGGCGAGCAGTTTCCGGGAGGCCAGTGCCGTGATGATCGACGAGTCGAGTCCTCCGGAGAGCAGGCTGCAGAGCGGCACGTCGGCGATGATCTGCCGCTCGACGATATCCTCCAGCAGCGCGCGCGTGTGGTCGATGGTCCGCTTGAGCGAGTGGGTGTGTTCGCGTGCTTCCAACTGCCAGTAGCGGCGGCGGTTCACCCCGTGGCGATCGATGCGCACCAACTCGCCGGGCAGCACTTCGCGCATGCCGTCGAAGACGGCGTGGCCCGGTGTCTTGACCATTTCCAGTATCTCGCGCAATCCGTCGGCGCGAACCGTGCGCGGGACCCGGGTATTGGCCAGCAGCGCCTTGGGTTCCGAGCCGAAGATCACCCCACTGGCGGTCGGGTAGTAATACAGCGGCTTAACGCCCATGCGGTCACGCACCAGGAGCAGGCGCTGGCTGCGCCGGTCCCATAGTGCGAACGCGAACATGCCGTTGAGGTGGTCGACGAACCCTTCGCCCCATTCCAGGTAGGCGCGCAGGACGACTTCGGTGTCGCTGTGATTCTCGAACCGATGACCTCGGGCCTTGAGTTCGGCGCGCAGCTCGCAAAAGTTGTAGACCTCCCCGCTGTAGGTGATGGCAGCGGCCACCGGCACTTCACCCAGGCGGGCGAGCATCGGTTGCCTTCCGCCTTCAAGATCGATGATCGACAACCTGCGGTGCCCGAGCCCGATGGGCCCGTCGAGCCAGATCCCTTCGGCATCCGGGCCTCGTCGCGCCATGGTCTCGGTCATGCACTGCAAGGTCTGCTGTTGTGTCGTCATGTCGAGGCTGTAGTCCAGCCATCCTGCGATTCCACACATAGTCGTTCTCCAGAGTTGATGGCTAGCCGAGGCTTTCCTGATCGCTGCCTTCGGTCAGCAGCGCGCGATCGGCGCCCCGGTTGTAGCGCGCAGCCGGTGGGGTCAGCGCATGGGCTTCGAGCGTGTTGAGCAGACGCTGCAGGCTCAACGCCGTGTCGAGGTCTGCAAAGGGCACGGCTGGCGCCTGCCCGTGTGCGACCCATTTCAGAACCTGCAGGCAGAGGTGCGACAGCTTGTGCAGCGATTCCAGCCCAGGTCGGGTGGGCGCAATGGACTGCTCATGCATCACCAGTTCACTGCCGTCGGTATCGCGCATCCAGATACGCAGGTGGTCGTGGTCCCAGCGGGGCGTATCAAAGGTCAGGCGTGCATGGATCAGCTGGTCCTCGCAATCGATAAAGGACAGGTCCACAGTGCGCTGGCGCACGACATTGGCGAAGCTGGCATAGCCGCTCACCGGGGCATCGCCAAGCGTTGCGATGAGCTGGACGGTATCGAGTACGGCATTGCCTGAAATCGAGAAGTCGGAACGGATTCCCAACACGGCGGCAAGCCTCAGCGGTCCTGCGGCGGGGCAGAGCCACGTCAGCAGATCCAGGGCATGAATGGCTTCGCTGGTGACGCCGCAAGTCGGGCGATAGTCGTTGATACGGTCCTTGCCCCAGTGGAAGGTTGCACGCGCCAGCGTCCAGTCATGTCGCTCCACCCAGCTGCGCAGGGTCTGACTGGCAGCGGAGTAACGCTCGATCAGGTTCAGGGCGAACCCGCGTGTGGCGGACATGCCTGCAGGGATGTTCGTGAGTTCGTCGCTCGGTGCTGCCAGGGGCTTTTCGCAGATGACAAACCCCTGGTAGCCGTCCAACTCCTCAAGGACGCTGGTATGGCTGATGTCGTTGGTGCTGACCACCACGATGTCGGGCATGAAGCTCGCCAGTGCCTCGTCGATCTGCGCATAGTGCTTGAGCGGCGTGTGCTTGGGTCGGTGATCGACATAGGCGAGCGATACCACCTCGCGGGTGCAGGCGCCGGCATACTCAAAGGCGCGCTGAAAACGCAGGCCCGCGTAGCCCAGCCCGATAATGAGAATCCTCATTCGGCCACCCCCTGGCGAACCAGCAATTGCTCACTGCTGGGCTCAAAGCCCAGGGACAGGTACAGCTGCTCCGCGCCCGGAGTGGTCTGGAGCACCACGGTGGACACTTCGCGATTGTCGAACCACCGCAGAACCTGTTGCATGAGCTGGCGGGCACCGCCCTTGCCACGCCACGGAGGCGAGACCACGACCGATTGCACCCAGCCTGAAAGGCCGTTGAGGTTGGCCACGGTCGGAGCCCTCGCGTCGATGACGCCGGTCGCACATCCCAGTACCTGACCGGAGTCTCGGTGTTCCAGAACGAGCACCTGCACGTTGTCGTTCGTGCCGAGGGTGGCGGACAGCCAACTGCGGTAGGCCGCGCGCCAGCGGGCCTGCCCCTCGGGCGTCCGGCTGGAATAGGACGCGGCGGTACCGTCGAGCAGGTACGCCCTGAGTTCGATCAGCACGGCCACGTCGGCGGTTGTGGCGTTTCGCACGGTGAACAGGGGACCACTCATCACGCCACCTCCTGGGCAAAGGCGACCGACGCAAGAGGAATGGCGAAATGCTCGAAGGTCTCGCGCAGCGCACAAGCCAGGTGCTCGATCTGCGCGTGGCTGTGGTTCGGCGTGGCGTTGATCCGGAAGCGCTCGGTGCCGACCGGCACCGAGGGGTAATTGATCGGCTGCAGGTAGATGCCATGGGTGTTCAGCAGCCGCTGCGCAGCCGCCTTGCACCGCTCGGCCTCGCCGACCAGCACCGGCAATACGTGGGTCTGCGAGCAGGGCATCACGGGAATGTCGTGCTCATCGAGCCGCTTGCGCAGCAGGCCCGTATGGGCGTGCAGGCGCTGGCGCTCGTTGTCGCTTGCCTTGAGGTGTTCGATGCTGGCCAGGCAGCCGGCCGTGATCGCCGGTGGCAGGGATGTCGTGAAGATGAAGCCGGTCGCAAAGGAGCGAACGGCGTCGACGATGACCTGGCTCGCGGCGATGTAGCCACCGATGACCCCGATCGCCTTGGCCATGGTGCCCTGGATGATATCGACCCGGTCAGCCAGGCCGAGCTCAGCGGCCACGCCCGCACCACGAGGTCCGTACATGCCCACGGCATGCACTTCGTCCAGGTAGGTCAAGGCGTTGTAGCGCCTGGTGATGTCCAGGATCTGGGCGATGGGCGCGATATCGCCATCCATCGAATAGATCGACTCGAACACCACCAGCTTGGGTCGCTCGAGCGGGTATTCCGACAGGATCTCTTCCAGATGCGCGACGTCGTTGTGTCTGAACACCCTGCGTTCATTGGGTGTTGCGCGGATGCCGTTGACGATGGACGCATGGTTCAACGCGTCGCTGACCACGACGCAATCTGGAATTTGGCGCAGCAGGCACTGCAGCGTGGCGTCGTTCGAACCGAAGCCGGTCGGGAACACCAGTGCCGCTTCCTTGCCGTGCCAGTCGGCCAGGCTATTTTCCAGTCGCGCGTACAGCTGGTGAGAGCCGCCGATATTGCGCGAGCCGCCCGATCCAGCTCCGTGTCTCTCCAAGGCTAGGTGCATTTCTCGGCGGACCGCCGGATGCTGAGACATGCCCAGGTAGTCGTTGCTGCACCAGACGACCACCGGATCCTGTTCGCTGTCGTCCAGTTTTGCCAAGGGGTATCGGCCGCAAATTCGGCTCAGCGTGGTGAAGGTGCGGTATTGATTGGAGGACTTCAGTAACTCCAGCTGTTGGCGAAGCAGTGATTGGTACATCCGTATCTCTCCTGACAGTCATGTCCCGACCCCGGGGCTCTGGCGCGGGTCTTCGGGACGACGAGGAGGTATTCTTAGTACCGCTTCGATACGGTTACAATTTGACCGTTTATACTATTACTGGAGGTAACCGGATGAGTGCGCCTCGGAGTTTTGAGCGAAATCGGACAGAACTGGCCGACTTCCTGCGCAGTCGGCGCGAGCGCATCACACCTCAGGAAGTCGGCCTGCCGGCAGGCGGACGCCGACGTACACCGGGGCTTCGGCGTGAGGAAGTGGCCGCACTGGCCGGGGTCGGACTGTCCTGGTACACCTGGCTCGAACAGGGCAGAGACATTGGCGTGTCGGCTGCGTTTCTGGAGAACCTGTCCAGGACACTGAAGCTCGATGCGACCGAACGTCGCCACCTGTTCCTGCTGGCGCACCAGCGGCTACCGCCCGAGCCCGGCAAGACCTGGTGCGCTGTGCCACCCCTGGTGGACCGCTTGATGGCTGACCTGCCGCTGCGTCCGGCCTACGTGCTGAACCTGCGCTGGGACGTGCTGGCCTGGAACGCCGCAGCCGACAAGGTGTTCGGCTTCTCCAGCGTCCCGGCCGAGCGGCGCAACCTGCTGTGGCTGCTGTTCACCGCCCCGTCGATGCGTGCGCTACTCGACCCCTGGGAGGATCAGGCGCTGCAGATCCTGTCGAGCTTTCGCCGTGATTTCGTGCGTGCGCCGCTGGACCCTGATATCGGGACCCTGGTTCGAGACCTGGAGAAGGTCGACCCGGACTTCCGAGACTGGTGGCGCCAGCAGGACATCCATGGGCCGTGCCAGGGCATCCGGTATTTTCAGGTCGACGAGATCGGCCCCGTCGTGTTCGATCACACGTCGCTGTCGATCGATGTGGACCGTGACCTGCGACTGGTCTATTACGCAGCCAGGGAAGGGCTGCCGCAAAGCCGGCTCTTCGAACAGTGGCTGCGTGTAGCCGCCGAGGAGGCGATGGTCGAGGCCTCCGACCTCAGCCAATGACCGGGCCGCGTGAGCGTCCGATCTGCCAGGACACATGGGGGCCCTGGACGATGGCTGTCACCTGCTGACCAAGCCGGCGCTCGACCACTGGCCTCCAGGGCACCAGGCTGAAAGACCGGCCCTGCTCGAGCAGCGCATAGCGTCCGCTGGCCAGTTCGATGTAACGCCGATAGACGCCGCTGGCCGGTTTGCCCTCCAATACAGGACTGTGTGTGAGTCCCGTTCGGGTCTCGATATCGCGTGCCGCCATCACTACATCGCGGTCGCGCAGGGTAGCCAGTAAAGCGGGCGCGAACAGTGTCCGCCTGCCTCGGCGCTCCGCCAGGCCGTGCTCGATCAGCCAGTCAGTGCGCCGATGCAGCGCGCTGTGAACCTCAGCGCCGAATCCCTGACTGCCGATGGCCTGAGCGCCGCCAAGCAACTGGGTGTCCAGCCAGGTGGCGCCCAGCGCCGTGACCTGCTGCTCGACGGGTAGCGAACTGCGCACGTTGACCGACAGGCCGCCGGAGCGCTTGGCGTCGTGGCGTTGGCCTTGTTCGACCAGATCGCCGGGTACACGCCACAGGCCTTCGCCCGAGCGCTCGACGATACCGGCTCGGCGCAGTGCTTCCAGTCGACGTTCGTGGGCGTCCAGCAGCGCCTCGCGGGCGCCCCTGAAGCTACGATCCTGCGCCAGGACCGCACGATGGCGCGCCCTGTGATAAACCCCGTCAACCGCCAGTGCGGCAATGCGCTGATCGGCCGGTCGGAGCTCGGTCGATGCCCGTGCTTCGATCACAGCGCCCTGCGGATAATTGGACAGGTCAGCGCTGGCCGGCAGGCTCAGGTAGTGGGCCTTGCCATCGATTCCGTCAATCACCAGATAGCCCCGATCGTGTGACTCGCCGGCAAACCCCTTGGTGACCAGACGGCCCGTGACGGTCTGGTTGGAGCCGGGTTCGAGGGTGCTCAGCTCTCGCGGCGTGCCGCTCATGGCACGCTGCATCGTGCGCACGATATCGCCCCGTTCACCCAGTGCGCGCAGGGTTCGCTCAGCACGCGCCTCAAGGTGCCAGTGCCCTGTGCGAATCTCCCTGGCCAGGCCCAGTTGCTGCAGGTGTTGCAGGCGACCGATCAGGTGCAGGCGACGTGGATCACGGGCAAGGTCCTGCAGACGTATGCCGCCACCGCGATCAAGGCGCACGAGTGCGTGATCAAGGCGAGTCCATCGCTCCTGTCCCACCTCGCGCTGCAGGCTTTGTTGGATCTCCCGTTCGGTTCGAGGTCCCAGCCATTCGGTCGCCAGCTCGCCCGCACGGTGGCGCATGCCGTGCGAAATGTAGTCACGGGCAATGATCAGGTCCCGCCCGGTTTCGTCCTTGCCGCGCAGGGCGATGTGGGTGTGCGGGTTGTCGGTGTTCCAGTGGTCTACCGCGACCCAGTCCAGGCGCGTGCCCAGGTCGCGCTCGACCCGAGCCATCAGGTGTCGGCTGAAGGTGCGCAACGCCTCAAGCGACTCAGCATCTTCGGGCGAGACGATAAAGCGAAACTGGTGGCGGTCCTCCCGGCCACGCGCCTCGAAGGCTTGAAGGTCGGCGCGATCGGTCAGCGGGCCGTACGCCTGGCCGGGCTCGCCGTCCCGTCCGACACCCTCGCGCTCGATGTAGCGCAGGTGATGGGCAACCGATCGCTTGGCGGCCTGCTGCAGGTTCACCAGGCGGGTCTTGATTGCCACGCGGCGGCCGGTCGCCGAGTAGTCGCCACTGAACCGCGCGGCGACATGGCCGCGCCCGAGGCGGGCACCGGGCCGATGCGCACCCTGGCGGCGTGTAGCGCCGGCCTTGCCTGCCTGGCGCAGGATCTGCGTCACGAAGGCCTGGCCGCGTTGACCGGGCGAGCCGGTGCGTGGCTGGAAGCGGTCTTCAGCCGATGGGTCTGGATGACGTTTCATAATCGCATTCCAAGGTTGGCGGGGTAGGGCGTAGCGACACCGCTAGGCGCCTGTGATGACGTGCCCTTGAGCGCATCATCGACACCCTCGACGAACACGGCGTGCCGCCTTCCATCCCCACGTGCAGGTTGGTCGAGCGCCCACGGCGTGTCGCCTCCTTTTATCTTGCCCTCTGCTTTCTCTCTGTCTCTCTTTGCCTTTCTCTGCGCAGAACCGCTCTATGTGCGTCAATTCAGCTGCAGGCGTCGTGCCTTGCCAATCACCGCATCCAGCGTGACGGGACCGAAGTAGCGACTGTCGAACGACTCGGCATTGCCGGGGGCAATCAGCATCAGTTCCTCCGCACCGAGCGCGCGACAGCCTGTCCACCGGGGCATGGCGCGTCCTGCGCGATCCTGCTCAAGCGCCTGGGCGACGGTCGTCCCGTCGACCCGTATCCGGGAGCCGACGACGCAGACCTTCTGACCTGAACGGGCGATCACCGACTTGAGCAGAGGGACCCCCGAGGGCAGGTAGCCGCGCCGCGCCGCAAGCGCGGTGACTTCTGCGGGCAGTTGCACCAGCACGATGTCGCCGACCGCCACCCGGTCAGCCGGTTCGATGCGATACCAGCCAGTGGGGACGCTGTCTGACGCGTTATGCACGAGCCTCAGTGCGTGCCGACCCAGCGTCGATCCGGCAATGGCCAGCACGCTGACAATCGCTGCGCCGATGACGAACCGGCTTGAACGGCGTGGCTTGCGCACCCACCCCGGGCCAGTACTAGGCGCTGTTGACGGCGCGCGCCCCCTCACGACGGATCCTCCGGAAAGCGCTGCTCCAGCAGGCCCCGCAACATCTCGGCCACGGTCAGGCCTTCGCCAAAGGCCGCCAGTTTGATTCGGGCACGCAACGCGGGCGTGATGTCGAGCGTCAGGCGCGCCGTGTAGACACTGGCCTTGCCTGGCGATTCTCGGGCACGTTGGTGTATCCAGGCCTGGGCCTGTGGATCCGTTGTAGGGCGTATGCCGATACCGATTCGTTTCCCGCTCATGCAGTCCACCCGATCAGTTCGTCGACCAGGCGGCTGATTTCCTGTGCAGCGGCGCTGTCTGGCGCCAGTTCGCAGGCCAGACGCCCCGCTGCGGCACTGTCCGCGAAGACGATGCGCTGACGCACCTCGGCGCGCAGGGCCGGCAACGGTTGCTCGGCCAGTGCTTCGCGGGCCTCCCGACCGATCACGGTGGTACTGACCCGTCGATTGATCGCGAACGCGGCGCGCAGGGTGGGCCTGAAGACCTGGGCTTCCTGAATGAGGTTGACCATCTCGGCGCTGGCCCAGAAATCGAAAGGACTGGGTTGTACCGGGATCAGCACTCGGTCGGCCGCCATTAGTGCGGAGCGCGCCAGTGCCGCGATTCGGGGTGGTCCATCGATGATCACGTGGTCGGCACGCCTGGCCAGTTGGGGCGCCTCCTGATGCAGCGTCTCGCGTGCCAGCCCCACCGCGCTGAAGAGCCTGCCAAGCCCCTGCTGGGCGCGCCGCTGCGTCCAGTCGAGGGCCGAGCCCTGCGGGTCGGCATCGAGCAGGACCACGTTCTGGCCTCGCAGGGCAAGCTCGCCGGCGATATGCGTGGCCAGGGTGGTCTTGCCCACACCGCCTTTCTGGTTGAGCAGGGCGATGATCATGAGCCTGCTCCGACCCGGAGGGTGCGAACACGACAGCTTGTCCACCGTTGGCCTGCGACCCAATAACAAGTTAGGGCTTTATCGTTAGTGATGTTAGGGCGCGCCGCAGGCCCCGGCATTGGCGGCGTCCAGGCCGCTCGGTACGCCCGATAGCACGATAGCGGTACGCCTGATAGCACGAGGGTGTTTGCGCCTGATAGCACGACAGGTTTCACAGCTTGTGCACGCCTTATCCCCGTGCCGAACGCGGCACGGGGCGAAACGCCAGGAGCTCGGTTGCCGGTGACAGGCGTACGGTACTCAGGTGATAGCCGGGCAGCGATTGCCGGGCAACCAGCACACGCAGGTCGCAGGCAAAGTCCGAGTAACGGGCAGCGCTGCCGGATTTTCGATGCAGGTGCCGGAAATCGAACTGCCAGCCATCCGCCTGCCGCCCGCCATGCTTGCGTACCAGCCGGTATAACCAGCGCTCGATGCCGCCGGTGAGCTGGAAATAGGCCGGGTCGATGGTCAGGACCAGCGCCCGGTCCAGCACGCCGGCATAAAACCAGTCCGGCAGGATCAGTTCGATCCCCAGGGGCCGGCCATCGATGGCCGCGAGCTCCTTCCACTCGTTGACCCAGGAAAAGCGGTGCAGACGGCGACCGCTGGTTTCGCGTATGGAGGTGGCCACGCTCGTGGTCTGCAGCCGATCCAGTGCCGCCTTCAGGCGCTGGTAGTCGTGCCGCGAGGTGCCGCGCCCGATAAAGCGCAGGATTTCGTAAGGCGTCGTGCGGATGAGTCGGGAGGTGGGGATCGCCGCATCCCGGGCCTCGACGAGCTGGCTGGCGGCCCAGATCAGGATGTCGGCATCCCAGATCGTCGCGATGCCATGCTCCAGTGTCCCCTCGACCCGCACGGTCACACTGCCGGAGCGAAAGTCGATGGGCTGCGTACGGCGTGACTTGCCCAGGGCAAAGAAGGGGTGGGCCATCAAGTCCTGGGCATCGCGCGGTGCCATGTCGCCGGGCAGGGCACGAAACAGCTGCAGCGGTGCTGGCACAGGTGGCGAGGTGCGTTTCGCGCTCATGGCGGGGGGCGGTCCTAGAGGTCATCGCGCGGACCTCCCGGATGACGCTCCAGATACTCTGGATCGAAGGTCGTCTCGAAGCAGCGCGCGTCGGCCCAGGCCTGCAGGTCTGCAAAGGCGTACATGACCCGCCGGCCAAACTTGCGAAAGCGCGGACCACCCCCAATGACCCGCTGCTTTTCCAGCGTGCGCGGCGACAGGCGTAGAAACGCGGCCGCCTCGTCGTTGTTCAGGTAGTGCGTCGGGGCTGGGGCGCACGGCACATCCGGCGTGCCGGCATCACTCGCTGGTGGCAGCCGGGTGCCCAGGCGTCGATGGGGCGGCACCGTACCTGGCATGACGGGGTAAGCGTTGCGGTGGGGTGTACGGTTCATGGTCTGGCCTCCTGTGAGCGGAGGCCTACGCTGGGCCGAATAGGCGGACCTGATCATCACGCGTTGGGTCTGAAACGAGGCGCAATAGGCTTGGTATCCAATTGCGGCGTGCTCGGTCAGCCTCTTGAGGGCTGGCAAATTGCTGCCCTATGGCCATTAGACGCTCGATGTGGCTCCCGTCCTTTACGAGCGTCCCCCCTCGCAATTCCTGGGTTTCATCAGATATGCAAATACGGATTGCAGTAGTTACGCAATTCCGTAGTTGAGCAGAACTTACAAAGCACAACTGTTTAAATACGGATTATCCAGTTTGCGTAAATAAACAGAGCTGTATTCGTCTCAGTGCGGGGGTTGATCCACTGCCTTCGCTACGGCTTATCAACGTACAATCTCCACCGGCGGCTTCAGTTTCATAAGGAAGCCTTTAGTACCTTACATCCGGATATGTCACGCATGAGCAAGATTGCCGAATACAAGCGCCTTGAAGCGCAATTGGCCGAACAACTGGCCGCACTGGACAAGCTAAAGGGCGACAACAAGCTGCAGCAGGAAATGGAATTTGAAAGCAAACTCAAGGCGCTCTTGAGCACCTATGGCTTTAGCCTTCAAACAGTCGTGGATATTCTCGATCCGCAGCCTGTAGCGAAGGCCGAACTGCCGATTACCCGCCGCCAACGCAGCCTCAAGCGGTATACGAATCCGCATACGGGGGAAGTGGTTGAAACCCGAGGCGCAAACCACGCGGTGCTCAAGGCCTGGAAAGCCCAGTACGGTGCGGACGTGGTCAAGACGTGGGCGTAACCAGTCTGTGCGGCCCCTCAAAGTGTGGGTCGTACGGATGCGGTAATGTCCGAAGTAAATAACAGGCAAGTCTCACGCAGGAAGCGAACATGGGAAGGCTGATAGTCACGAGACGCACCAACGAACAGATCAGGCTTACATTGAAGCCTGGGGCATCGATTGATGATTTGCTGCTGGAGCTTGAAGACACCGGCATTTGGATCACCATGATCGAGACCGATGGCTCCAGGGCCCGCTTGGCGATCGATGCGCCCGACCAGTTGCTGGTGCTTCGCGAAGAGCTGATTCCCGAATGGGAGCCCTGATCGTTCTCGACGCCATCGCCCATCGCTCGGGTTCAGCCATCAGGTACGCGCAGGTGGGGTGGTGCAGGCCTGAAGCAGGGCGGCTAGGAGCAGAACTCCATGACCAGTGCCCTGTGCCCGGTATGGGGATCGTCCTTTTCGACGATCTCGTTGAAACCACACCGCCGGTAGAACGCCACACTGTTCTGGTTTTCCTTGTAGACCTCCAGTGTGATGCGCGATCGGAGTGTCTTGGCTTTTTCAATCATCTGCTTGCCAATCCCTTCACCGTGGCACCCGGGTGCCACGAAGATGGCAGCCAGCGTGTCCTCATGTAGGGAGAAAAAGCCCTTTATCGTGCCTTCTGTTTCGTAGACATAGGTTTCCGAAGCCGGAATGTAGAGGTCGCGCATGTCCCCCAGCTTGGACTCCCAAAACGCTCGTCCCACAAAGTCATGCGCCTTGACCGAAGATTCCAGCCAAACGTCCAGGACGCTGTCCATGTCCCGCTCAGAAAGCCTGCGTATCATTGCCTGTCCCGTATACCCAAAAATAAAATTCCCATCTTCCATTCTGAGGATGACGCGTCAACCTGGCAGGCGCGGCGTATTGGAGTTGCCGACGTTGGGTGAGACCCATCACACAGCGCTTCCGGGTTTGGAGACTGCTCGATGACGTGACGAGCAGGGCCAGCCAATAGCGCGGCAGGGTGCGCAGGGCCTGCAGCAATCGAAATCCTGGCGAAAAGCCCATGCCAGAGCGATTGATGATCCAACACTGCCTTTACGGTTCGGAGCGTGTACCATCCCGCGCCCCGAAAAACAGGAGACAACACGTTGGTCATTCACTACTCAGCCGCCGGGCAGACAGTAGCCTGCGGCCGTACCGGAGCGAGCCTAAGCACCACTGAGGACGCAAGCCGGGTGTCATGCAAGCTCTGCCTGCGCATCGTTGAAAAAGGCGCCAGCGAACCGGTGCGCAAAACACCCAGCCTCGCCGAGCTAAGAGCCGCTGCCAAAGCAGCCAAGCAACCTGCAGTGGAGCAACCACCTGCGGCAGCCGTCACCAAGCCCGCTCCGACCATCACTGCGCGCGCCGAATGGCAGCGTCGTCTGGAACAACTGCCGGGCCGCAACCGCCTCCCGCGCGGCGTGTCTCGACAGGCTTTTATCTAGAGACCGTGTCCCTGATACATGACCCAGGTCTCGACTGACACAGCACCCTAGCGCCATACCGTGAACCCGGCCTGAGCGCCTCATGCTGCCCCTGCGATAACGTACCCCGTGTCACTGTATTGCAGCAGGCGAGCCACAGGGAGGTGAGCATGGTGCGTTTAGGGTTTCGGGTATTGATTGTCCTGGCCGCGCTGGTGGCCGGTGCAGTCGGCAGCGCATTCCTCTATGGCGAGGTGCTGCAGCCAGTCAAGGCGCTTCAGCCGCCCGTGTTCATCACCATGGATGACATTGAGGCCCATGTCTGGGAGGCCTGGGCTGGCAGGACTGCTTACGTCTCGCCGGGTAAGGGCGCCATTGGGCTCCGATCCACCGGGCAGGTCTCGCAATGCATCGAGGCGGAGGCCAACCTTCTGCACGAAGACCAGACGCTGGCGGTCGAGGCGATGTATCGGATTATCTTCTGGGAGCATGAGGCGATCGAAGGTGAGCAGATCACCGTTGAGAGCGACTGGGTGCACAGCATGCTCCAGCTCAATGCGAGTAACCGGAGCGCTTACCCGTTCTGGTACGGCATCGGTGAATACGAAGCGGGCCCGGGCTGCTGGAGCCTGGCTGGTGACCTGCTGTAGTCAAGCGGTTGGCATCGTCGCTGCGCTGCCAGGGTCGTCAACGTTGGGGCCAAACCGATGGGGCGTGGGCTCGATGTGAGGGTGGAGCTGCCATCGCTCACAATCCGCATTTGCCATGGACGAGCAAAAAGAAAAGGGGGCCGAAGCCCCCCAATCGTCTATAGCAGCCCATGTTCGGCGAACGACACCCGCTCCTGACCCGCCACGATGATGTGATCCAAGACACGTACCTCCACCAGGCCCAGTGCGTCCTTGAGCTTTTGCGTCAAGGTCCTGTCCGCCTGGCTCGGCTCTGGATGCCCGCTCGGATGGTTGTGCGAGAAGATCACCGCCGCTGCATTGAGCCTCAAAGCCTCCTTCACGACTTCCCTCGGGTACACCGAGGCGCTGTCGATGGTTCCCCGGAACATCTCGTTGTACTCGATCAGGCGATGCCGGTTGTCGAGGAACAACACCGCGAACACCTCGTGTTCAAAGCCGGCCAGCTTGGCACCCAGGTACTCCTTGACGACATTGGGTGCGATGAACGCCGTACCGCGCGGGCTCTTGAGGTCTATGACCTGGCGGGCCGCAGTGAGGATCTGATCGGCCGTGGCCGGCACGTAGTGGCCTGCCTCGTCCTGAACCAGCAGGGAAGAAGCCATCGCAGAAGAGGAAATCGACATGTCGGTGCTCCGGTAGCTCGGGCGGAATTGCCCGGAACCGTCCCGGCACGGCGCAGCGCAAGCAGTCAGGGGGCGTAGCCGGCGACCGCCGCAAGCACGCAACGCGGGTGAAGCCCTTGACGGCGAGCACGCCGTGACAAGGTGAGAGGAAACAGCAAGACCGTCCCCCATATCCCACACGGAGGTTCGGGTAGCACGGCAAGCGAAGCGCGCAGGTCTTTTTTCCCTGTGCATGTCGATGAAGGCGCCGCGCTGACGCAGGCTAATCGGCACCTCAGATGCCAATGCGGGGGCAGGCAGGTTGAACCGCGCGGCATGTCGAGGTATATGACTGCGCCCGGTCTCGAGAAAGGTGGCATGGACAACGGATTTATCAGAAAAGGACTGGCGAGAGCCTTTGCCAGAAGGCTTGCGGGAGAGATGCTCGCTGATATCGACCTGACGCAGGCCGACTTCGGGGAACAGCCGTTAACCGCCGAAGAGCGACTCGAGGTCTATGCGGAAATGCGGCGTATCTCGACACAGCTCCTGAAGGCCAGCGAAGCGGGAGGCAGCCATGCCTTCAAACTGGACGCCGGCACATAGCGACCCTGTTCTGCCTTTACTAATCGTGCAGCAGGGCACCGACCCCAGACTGTAACCCTTCCCAGCCGTGCTGGTCCTGCCGCCATGCATGCTGGTTTCACCTTGGCGATGCCCCAAAGGGTGCCCCGTTCGGTTGGAGCGCTTGTGCCGTTGCGCTAGGATCAACCAGCATCAGGTGCCGACCCACAGACACGATCAGGGATGAAGGGGAATACAGGATGGCGTTTCCAGCAAATGGCGAGACTCGGGTCGCGGTGCTGGTAGATTGCGACAACGTTTCACCGGAGATCCTCGAACATGCCTCGCGCGTTGCCGCACAGTTTGGACGAGTGGTGGTTCGACGCGGATACGGCAACCACGCAACGTTAGCGAACAGGTGGCAAGAAGCCCTGGTTCGACTGGCTTTCACCCCCTGCCTGCAATACCAATATGCGCCTGGCAAGAACACTTCCGATATAGCGCTGGCGCTCGATGCGCTGGAGGTACTCTTCGACGCACGTGCCGACACCTTCTGCCTGGTAACCAGCGATTCGGACTTCGCCTACCTGTGTCGCAAGCTCAGGGAGCGGGGCGCGACGGTGTGTATTGTGGGCGAAGCCAAGACACCGGATGCGCTGCGCAACGCCAGTGATGAGTTCTTCGAGTGGACGCGCCAGGCCCCAGAACAAGTCGAAGAGTCACACGAGCCTCCGACAGCGACGTGTTCGGCCAAGACCGACGTGAAGCCGGAGCCCGCCAAGGCGGTCGTCAAGCGTCGTCCCCGTTTCGTGGTCGATGCGGTCGCCCTCATGGTTTCGAGTACGAACGAAGGGAAGGTCACGCTTAGCGCGCTGGGCGGCTATCTCAAGCGCGCCGATCCAGCGTTCTCGCCCAGCGCCTATGGCCATTCCGGGTTGCTCAACATGATCAAGACCTATGATCTGCTGCAAGCCGTACAGGAGTCCGGCGGCCACTGGAGCGTCAGCCTAGCCAAGGAACCGGATGCCGACGAACCCTCGGCGGTATCATGAGAATACGACAATAGGATGCCGCCGGGTGTGGAGTATGGAGGGAGCATGACTGACCGCAAGATCATCCAGTTGGTGAGCGCAGGATCGCCTGCCGTGCTGGTCGCCCTGTGCGATGACGGCTCTGCCTGGCAACGCACCCTGGACAGCACCGAACAGCCCTGGCGAGCGCTACCACCGATCCCATCGCCGGGGGCCGAGAGGGTGTCGGAGGCCCGGCCCGGCAACATGGGGCAGCGCTGGGAGGCTGCAGATGACGAGCACCTGCGTCGGTTGTGGGGCGAGCACGGCAAGCTTTGCTCCGAGATCGCCGCCATCATGGCGCGCAGCGAAGGGGCCATCGTCGCGCGTCTGGCTCATCTGAAACTCTTCGCAGATCGTGAGTCGGCACGTGAAGCCGATCGGGCCCGCCGCGCCGCCAGAAACGCAGTGATGCCACCTGCTTAATGGGTAGATGCGGCGTGATGCGACTCCGGATAGGGTGCGCAAGCCAGGCCGTGGCGGTCGTCTTCCTGGCGGCTTTGGCGGTCGGGAGCGCCTGGGCCGAACACACCAATCCGCTCGGGTTGCGTGCGATCGATGCTAGAGGCTGCCATTTGACGGACGGGCGCGGCTTCGAGGCGCCTACGATCGTGCTGATGGCAGGCGCGTACGACAAGCTGCTCCCGGATGCGGCCGTTGCGCTCAAGGTCATCGACGTGGCTATCGAGGCAGGTTGTGACATCGACGAGCCGGATGAGCTGGGATTCTCCCCGTTGAACGCCGCAATCCTCTACAACGAGCCAGTGCTGGTCGAGCGGTTCCTGCGCGCCGGAGCCGACCCCCACAAGAAGATTGTCAGTCCCAGGGCCAGCATCAACGGCCTTGATTCGTTCGAGTTCCTGCACCTGCTCGAGACCAAGGCCCCCAGCCAGAACCGTGCGGAGCTTCGACAAATGCTGCGCGATCGCGATTGAGCCCGGCGTACTCCCCATGGAGCAGCAGTAGCCAACCAGGGCTGCGCCCCGTGCAAGGGTAGGCACTCGTTTGGTACCGAGGGAACAGTGGCGATTACGCCATCCTAAGCAAAGGTTTTCATGAACGGCTCGGCGCAACGCCGGATTGCCGCGACCACGTGTGGCGCCTGCTCGCACAGCTCGGTCGAGCGAGCCAATACCTGCTCAAGCGCTTGCAATTGCCTGCGGATGATCGCTTCCGGCTGGGCGATATCGCACGTCCCGGCGAAGTCCAGCAACCCCTGTCGCGATGCGAACAACGACTTGTTGCCGCAGAGATCCAGCGCCAGGACGTCCTCGGGAATGTAGGCGGTGGTGTTGACGATATCGTAGGCCGGCGCGAGCCGTGCATCGCGCTGGGTAGGGTCGGAATACAGCAGCCCGAAGTTCTTCAAGTGGGCGTCGCCGTTACCGACGATGCAACTCAAGGTCACGATCTCGAACAGCTGCGCCAGCGAGCCCCGTACCTGCTCGGGAGCACAGAACAGGCGGATGGCCTTGGCGATGGCCGAATAGCTCTTGCTGTACTTCTGCTCGGCGGCCAGCCCCATCAGGGCGGCCATGTCCTCGAAACCCATGGGGTCGAGTCGCTCATCACGGTCGAAACGGCGCATGACGAAGAGTTTGGCGTTGTCGGACAGGTAGAACTCCGGCACGGCAATGCCCGCTTCCCTGGCTACCGACATGCAGAGGAACTCGTTGATCGCCAGCCCGGGAAATTCGTCTCGACCGCTTTTGATGATCAGGTCGGAGGTCTTCGAGGTGAAGCGCCTCGGCGCCGAATCTAGGTGCTCAGGCACCAGGACCTTGGGCTGAACTCCGGATATCCCCGCACGCAGGATGTAGCGGTCCACCAGATCGGCAAAGATGTCCTCGGCCCCATTCCAGGCGAGGATTTCCTCCAGCTTCTCCCCCGGAAACTGCTGGCGCCCTAGAAGCGTATCGACTTCGTGCGAACTCACCGCGACGCGGCCGATGGGCGAACTGCTGCCCGACAGTGCCAGCAGCAACATCGGGTCGACGTTCGCCACCTTCGCCAGGCGGTTGCGCAACTGCTCCAGTACATAGCCTTCCGGCAGGTTCATCTGGAAGATCGGATGCAGTTCCCGGTGTCTGTATTCATCCAGGCGCACGGGCATCAGCAGGCTGATTGCCGCTCGTGTCTCCGCGCTATCGTGATAGCGGAACAGATAGCTCGCGGTGCTGTGGTGATGGAGTCTCCCGCTGTCGCCCTCGGGGGTGAAAACCTGCAGGGTGGTGGCCATCAGTCGAACACTCCCTGTATTTCGTCGAGCGTAGGCATTGCAGCCGGCGTTACCTGGAACTCGCAGTCCAGCGCGCCCAGTACGCGCGAATAGGCATTCATCCCCACGGATTGATCACCCTTCTCGATGGCGATGACCTTCTGACGGGTCAGGCCCGCCAGGGCTGCAAGCCTGGCCTGCGTGAGCCCCCGGCTTAGGCGTCGCTCACGAAGCTGCTCGCCAAGGCGCAGTGTGATGGTTACATGGTCCATGTCACGAATACGATACAAATGGAATCATATGTAACGTATACCTAACCTTTGGAGCGGTCAATGATTGCGGTGAGGTTCGTCGCTGCCGATTGACCGGCGACAAGCGTTTTCATTACTGTATGGGTATACAGTAATGAGGTCTGTACACATGCCTGTCCGCATTCTGGGCCCTGCGGCGCCCTCGTCGATCAGCCTGCCGTTTTTCAGTTTTTGTGTGCCTGCGGGATTTCCGAGCCCAGCGCAGGACCATATGGAAGGCACCATTTCGCTCGACGAGCTGATGGATATTCGCGCTCCCCACACCTACATGGCGCGCGCCGACGGCGACAGCATGATCGATGTGGGCATCTTCGACCGGGACATCCTCATCATCTCTCGTGGCCGCTCGGCTGAGCGGGGCGAGGTCGTCATTGCCGCTCTCGACAACGAGCCTTTGGTGAAGATCTTCGACCGCAAGGACGATCAGGTCGTGCTGCGCTCGGCGAACAGGAAATTCCCGCCGCGCTACCTGCTAGAAAGCGAGGAGTTGCAGGTCTGGGGAGTGGTGTCCTTTAGCATACGTTTCCATGGACGGTATTGAACGGCCCCTGGCCCTGATCGACTGCAACTCGTTCTATGCCAGCTGTGAGCGGATCTTCCGGCCCGATCTGCGTCGAACCCCCATCGTGGTGCTGTCGAACAATGACGGCTGCGTCATTGCACGCTCGGCCGAGGCCAAGGCGCTGGGCATCCGGATGGGCGAGCCCTATTTCAAGATCCGGCATGACCTCAGGCGCAGGGGCGTGGCCGTGTTCTCCAGCAACTACGCGCTGTATGGCGACATGAGCGAACGGGTGATGACGGTCATCGAGGGGCTGGTGCCGGCCGTGGAGGTGTATTCGATCGACGAGGCCTTTGCCGACCTGACCGGCATCGCCGATGTGGAGGCACTCGGCAGGCGCATTCGTACCGACGTGTTGCGCTTCACCGGCATTCCGGTAGGGGTAGGGATCGCCAGCACCAAGACGCTGGCCAAGCTGGCCAACCATTCGGCCAAGCGCTGGCAGAAGCAGACGGGCGGGGTGGTGAGCCTGCTCGACCCCGACCGGCGCGACAAGGTCCTGCGGGTGACAAAGGTCGGCGACGTCTGGGGCATTGGACGGCGCATGACCGAGCATCTCAATCGCATGGACATCCATACGGCCTGGGACCTGACCCAGGCCGATGCCCGAACGCTTCGCGAGCGGTTCTCGGTCGTTGTGGAGAAAACCGCTCGCGAACTCAGGGGCACGCCTTGCCTGACACTTGAGGAGGCGGCGCCAGCGAAGCGGGAAATCTGCTGCTCGCGGATGTTCGGCCACCGCCAGGAGGCATTCGAGCCTATCCGCGAGGCGGTTGCCAGCTATGCCGCGCGGGCTTGCGAAAAGCTCCGGGCGCAGCAATCGCTCTGCAAGCGTGTACGGATTAGCATCCGGACCGGCATGTTCAATCCGGACGAGCCGAAATATGCACAGGGCATGGTATGCGAGCTGCCGTATCCGACCGATGACACGCGCCTGATCACCCGGGCCGCCATCGCCGGCTTGGAGCGCATCTACCGTCATGGCTATGCCTATAGCAAGGCGGAGGTGCTGTTGATGGAGCTGTGCCAGCGTGGCGAGTTCTCCGACGATCTGTTTGCATCGACCCCGCCGGCGGCGGCCGAACGGGTAATGGACGTGCTCGATGCGGTCAACGCCAAGTGGGGCCGCAATACGCTACGGCCGGGACGTGTGACCCTGGCACCGAAGTGGGCCATGCGCCGGGACATGATGAGCCAGAGTTTCACGACCCGGATCGACCAGCTGTGGACGGTTGGGTGCCGATGAGCGCGCCGCAGGAACGCGGCGCTGAACCGCAGATCGTTGCCTCGTTCCTCGGACAGTGCAACCGTTTCGGCCGGGGGAGATGAGGGTGTCGCACAGGCCCATAGCAATATATGTATCGAGCAGCAGCTTCATGCGCCGAACATGGTCTTGATTTCGTCCTTGAAGGGCGTATCGATGTCGTCAGGTACCTCGAACACGCCGGCGAGCATCCCCAGGCGCGGCCTGTTTTCCTGATCTATCGCCACGACCATGACCATCGGCTTGCCGGCCATGGCGATGACGAACGGGCTCCCTTGAGTCGCTTCAACAATGAGCTGCGACAGGTTCGTCTTCGCGTCGTGGATGTTGACCGTCTTGGGCTCCGAGCCGGGGATGTTCTCCGTCTTCATCACCATTTTTCCCAGGTTAGCTAATGTAGATTGTCTGGTTACACTGCGGCTGAAACTCAATGACGATCCGGGGCAGGCGCCCAAAAGTGCCAACCTTCGAGCCCTACGGACAAGGTGCCGGCCTAACCACCGCCAGCCTGTATGTGATGGCCGTCGCGGCCCCGGGGCCCTCCCAGGCTTAGGCAGGTGGCACATGACCCTTCAGGTTCTCGTTGATCCAGTCGGCCGTCGTCGTCAGCTCAATGCCATGGGCGGCGTTGAAGGTGTGTCGCTTATCCCAGGCGACGCCCTTGCCATGCGCAAAGACCGCCCGATACTTGCGCATCTGATCGTCGGGGGCAGCGGCCAGGTCGTCGTTCAGCTGCTGCAGGGTCCACTCGATTCGATGCACCTTGCGATCCAGGGCAGCATCAACCCTGTCCGCCAATTGGCCGTAACTCAGGGTGTCTCCCGCAACGAACACCACCCGGTTCGCCAGGCGGGGGCGAGTGAACAGTATCCTCGCCGTAAGCAGCCCTATGTCCTCCGGCGTTGTCACGGTCACTTCCGTATTCCAGCTGCCCAGCGCATGGACGGTGTTGCGTGCCAGGTCAACCACACCGAAGGCCGGCTCGAACAGGAAGCTGGTGAACATGCCCGTCGAGATGATCAGCCACTCGGTCCGTTGCTGGGCGCGCAGCAGTGCCCGAACGTCGAGCTGTTCGTCGAACAGATCCTGCGCGCTGCCTTTGCCGATCGCGTCGTAGTCGACCCCGAACTGCCAGGGCACGTAGCGTTTCACGCCCGCCTCGAGCACGGCTCGGGTGATCTTGAGTTGCACGCCCGCACCTGCCACGAAACCTACGCAGCTGATGACGGTGTCGAACCGACTGAAATGCCCGGCCAGTTCTTCAAGCGGGTCCTCGATGACGTCGGCGAACAATACCCCAATACCCAGCCCCCGCAACTGTTCGAGCAGCTCCGCCCGGGGCTCGGGTATGGACGCGGTTGCCACGGGACGCAGCAGTACCGTGATGCGCACACCGCCTTCGTTCGCAGCGGCCTTGGCCAGCTCGCGCAGCACGCACAGGCCAAGTTCTCCGGCGCCAAGCACCAGAATATTTCGGGTTTCCACAGCGTGATCTGCCTGCATGATCTTCTCCAAAGGGCGTTTCGATCGTGGACGGCCGTTATGCTGTCACCATCGAGCAGTGCCTCGTAAGTAGGCACACGCGTGATCCTGGGGGCTCTATGGACAACGACGAAATCATCAGGCAGTCGCAAGCGGTGTGCGCCGCGCTGAGTGCGGAAGACGATGGCTTGAAGCGGGAGGTGCTGTCCCATGCAGGCAATCGCTGGTCGCTGGGAATCGTCCACACGCTAGGGGTGGCGGGGCGCTTGCGCCACGCTGAAATAGCCAGGCGCATGGATGGCGTCACGCAGCGGATGCTGACTCGCAGCCTGCGGCAGCTGGAGCGAGACGGCCTGGTATTGCGGCACGATTACGCCGAGGTCCCGCCTCGCGTGGAGTATGAATTGTCGTCGTTGGGGCAAGGCCTGCTCGCCCAGATGATCCCGCTGTGGATGTGGGTCGTGGAGAACGCCGAGGGCTTTCGTGCCGCTCGACAGGACTACGACGCGAGAGCCTCCAACGACGCGACATGAGCGATCAACCTTCAACATGCGCTTCGCGCGTCAGAACATCGACCACCCACTGATTGATGCTCTTGTTGGCGAGTTCTGCCTTGACCACAACCGACGCGTGCAGCATCGGTTCCAGACTCAGCCTCCCCAAATAGGCTTTTGCGGCGACTTGTCGACCCTTGCACACGCATCCAGGTAATCATCCACCGCTTCCCCGAACGCCTGACGCAGCGCGGCTACGGACTCGCCATGAAAGCCGACCACGTCGCGGATGCCAGCGATGGGCCCGATGAAAGACCGTCCTCGTTGCTGTATTCGATGCGGGCCGCATAGCCCTTGTAGGTCATTGGGTTCATGGCGTGACTCCTGCCTGCTCAGGAAAAGCTCGCGCATCGCGCATCTGATACGGCTTGGCTTCCTTCGCCGGGTAATACCGCTTTCGCTAATAGACGGTTGCGATCCTGGCAAATGCCGCCACCCCGGCGAACCCGTCATATTTGCCAGGTAGCTCAACAGGCGCGGTTATGAAACGCTGATCGGCTCAACGCAGCGCGCATTCGGCCTGCGGCCGGTCAGCAGCTGCATCGATTCATGCGCAGCCTGACGCGCCGATGACAGCGATAGTCGTCAGGCTGCGCTTACCGACCAGTCGGGTAACCTCGGAGGGATTGATGAGGAAGGAGTGGGCCCAGTATCGACGCGCGCTTGGGCTGGCCCGAGCCTACTACCCCAAGGCCTTTACCTACTTCGCAATCGCCTCTGCGCTCCTGCTGGCGTTGGCGCTGCTCAACGCCACCGTTCCGGTCCTGCTTCGCGAGGCAACCAACCGGCTTGCCGCAGGCGATGCCATGAGCATCATCCTGATCACCGCAGCGGCCTACGCACTGTGCTGGACCGGTGCGCAGGTGCTGGAGTGGACCAAGAACATCATTTCCGCCGCTGTTCTGGTGCGCTGCGATGCCGCGTTCTACCGCGCCTTCTTCGATCACCTGCTCAAGGTGTCACAGGCCGAGCTGCGCAAGCTCGACCAGGGCGTGCTGGTCGCCGATGCACAGCGTTCCAAGGGTGCCTTCAGTGCGCTGACCAGCACGCTGTTCTGGATCGTGCTGCCGACACTGATCGAGCTGCTGTTCGTCTTTGCGGTGGTGGCAACGCTGATCAACGTGGCCTTCGCCTCGTTCTTCATCATGGCCATCGTCGGGCTGGTCGGTCTTTCGGTGCTGCTGTCCCGCAGGGCCAAGGGCATCCACCAGCGGATCATGGAATCGAACAACCAGGTGATGTCGCACTTCACCGAGCGGATGCGCCTGGTCGAGGAGATCAAGCTCAACAATGCCCAGCCCCTGGAGCGGCAGCACTTCGGCCACAAGGTGGGTGGCTTCATCGACAGCGTCACCGTCGGCAACCTGCGCATCGGCCTGCTGATGTTGCTGCAGGTCACCCTGGTCGGCGTGCTCCTCCTGGCCTCGACCCTGTACGTCGTCAACGAAGTCGCGCAGGGCAGCTACACGGTCGGTGACTTCGTCATGATCAACGGCTACGTCATGCAACTGACGATGCGCCTGGCCCTGCTGGCGAGCGTACTGATCGAGCTGCGCAACCACCTGGTCCTGCTGGACCGGGGCTTCCACTACCTGGATATGGAAGCCGAGCCCCAGGGCCACGTGATTCCCGACACAGATGCGGATGTGCTGTTCGAACTCGAGGGCGTGACCTACCGCGCCGAGGGCCGGACGATTCTCGACAAGGTGGACCTGCAGATCAGGCAGGGCCATACCTACGCGATAACCGGCCCCTCGGGCGCCGGCAAGACGACGCTGCTGCGCCTGCTCGTGGGTCTGATCCAGCCAGAGCAGGGCACCGTCAGGGCTTTCGGCGCCGAAGCAAAGGACCTCGACCGCACCGCGTTGCTCGATGCCGTCTCGGTCGTCACCCAGCATCCGCTACTCATCGCCGGCAGCGTGGCCGACAACGTCCGCTACGG
>JADKLW010000106.1_pt2 | contig 26004 bp, 16 predicted proteins | sample 8641881 | NCBI WGS metagenome assembly JADKLW01 (sample SAMN16272185, study PRJNA661076) | feces metagenome | isolation source: fecal sample from diarrhoea affected cattle B | host: Bos taurus | place: South Africa: Lokaleng Village, Mahikeng | collected 2019-09 | reverse complement strand
CTATTTATTGCACTTGTGGAATGATTAGTTCTTCAGTGATATTGATCTCTTTGAACCCCATCTCTCTCAACAATGTGGTGATCGCCATTTTAGCCTGTTGGGTTGCCTCAGCAAAGATCCCTTGTTCCATGGCATCACGTATCATCACATTCTTCTCCCGCGATAGGGCATCGTTGTAATCAGATATTTTAATGGGATTGAATGCATTCTCACTTTCATTGAACACCTCAACCGATTTTTCATCAATCACGGTATCCAGGATCTTAGGCCGGGGGATGGAGACATGTACGGTAGTATCATTCTTCACATCCACCTTAATCCTGTTGAAATCGACCCCTGCCTTGATATATCCGTTGTACTTCAGCAGGAAATATTTATCGGTCAAAGGCACATTGATGTTCAGAAATTTCATATAATCCTTATAACTGATCACACCGGTATAATTGTGCTTCACCAGTGCCAGCTCCTGCATATAGGTAATACGGTTCATCACGGATGAACTGTTGTATCCTCTCTCTTTCTCACTCCTGCTGTTGTTCACAAGCAACAGGACAGCCAGTATCAGCGTTGTGAGAAAGAAAAACAGTGTTGAGACAGAGATTTTTTTTGTAGAATTGTTCACTTCCAATTTAGTTTATTCATTATAACAATCTCACCGCTTCTCACTTCAGACAGGTTGAAGACTCCTCCAAAATAAATTGGCGGCCTGGTAATATTCATAGTGTTAATTCGGTCGAACCCACAGACTCTTACTTCCTGTTTACAGTGCAATTCCATTTTCCGGTGGATGCAATGTTCCTCCATGACTTATTGTATACAAAAATAGTAATTAAGTAATTAGAAAAAAGTTTTTAAAGTTTTTTTATTGGTAATAAAACAGAAAACCACGTTATGTGATTGTGTTACGCTTTAATAGATCCCTCATCTGTTCCCGATTCCCTGTATTCCATTGGGGTTTTACTATATTTTTTTAAAAACTCCCTGTAGAAATATGCCTTGTTACTGAATCCGGACGAATACATGATCTCCTTCACGTTCTTGTTCGTGGTTCTCAATAGCTTCCCTGCATGTTTCAATCTGATTGATCGAATGAACTCGGTGGGTGTTTTACCGGTGACCTGTTTAATTTTTCTGTATAGCTGTATATTACTGATTGCTGTCTCGCTGGCTAAAAGTTCAATGGACAGATCCTCATTGTTGAGATTATCGTAAATCACATTCAGTATACTTATCAACAGATCCTTGTCTTCCTTATGTACGAGAGCACCTTCATACTGTTCCAGCGCAAAGTAAGGTGAATTATTATAATCCTCCAGTACAGTTTTCTTTTTAAGCAGGCTCTTCACCAATGCCTCTAAATGCCTGAAGTTAAACGGCTTGCTTATATAGGCATCCGCGCCTGTCTCAAATCCTTCAATCTGGCTCTCAATTGAATTTCTGGATGACAATAATATGATAGGTATATGACGTGTAAAGTCTGAGCCTTTCATTCTTTTCACAAATTCAACACCATCCATCACCGGCATGATGATATCACTGATGACTAATATGGGTCTTTGTTTTGAAATAATCTCCAGTGCTTCACTCCCATTTGAAGCTTCCAGTATTGCATAACCTGACCCTAACAGCTCCTTGATCATCAAACGTATTTCCACATCATCTTCCACCACCAGTATAAACGCATCACCCTGATGTACAATATCCTCCTGAAGAGTATGAGCTTCATGGAATAATTCCACATGAACACAATTGCCTGTAGGGTATTGCATTAAATCCTTTTCCCGATATGAAGTATCCTCAGCCATAGCAGTGAGCGTTAATTCCGGAAGATCAACAGCAAACGAGGTGAACGACACGCCGTCGCTGTCCACACGGATATCTCCGTGCATAACCTGAACGATGCTTTTACATAATGCCAGCCCTATACCATGTCTGGGATAGTTCCCAAAGGAGAGCTGTTTTTCAAATTGATTAAGCACCTCAAACTTATCGAACAGCCGGTCAAAACAATCAGGTTTTATTCCCACACCACTATTTCTAACTTCAATGCAAAGCTTATTCCCTGCCACAGAGATAGTGATCCCGATATGATGCTCTTCGGGGGTGAACTTAACTGCATTCGACAATAGGTTGAATATGATTTTTTCAAGACTGTCCCTGTCGGTCTGCCAACAGATATTCTCTGGCGAAGAAATAATTGCATAGGTAATCTTCTTTTGCTCCAGGATCTCCAGGAAGTTATCTATCGCATACTTGATTAACTCAGGCACATCAACTGTTTCCACCTTCAGCTGAAGATGTCCGGTTTCAGCCTTCCTGAATTCTACCAGCTGCTCGATAAGATGTTGCATCCTCTCTGAGTTCGATTTGATTACCTGTAAATATTTTCTGGTAATATTGTTGTTCCTGTTCTCCTTGATCAACTTGTCACAAGGCCCGTAAATAAGTGTCAATGAGTTTGAAAACTCATGTGCAATATTTGTGAAGAAACTCAGTTTACCCTGATGAATCTCTTCAATCTTCTGTTTTTCAAGCTCCTTCATCCTGAGATCACTGCTCACCTTTAATCTGTATAAGATGATCTCTCTCACAAGAAATAAAAGTACCAGGAACAGTATGGTATAGAACAGATATGCCATGTTGCTGTTCCACCAGGGAGGCGTGATCTGCACAGGGAGAGTGAAGATGGTTTCTCCCCAGATCTTGTTCGCGTTACTGCTCTTGATTTTTAGCAGATACTCACCCTTTGGAATATTGGCGAACATCACCGCATTTGAGGTGCCAATGTTCACCCACTCGTTATGAAATCCCTCCAGTTTATATGCTATTTCACATTTGTTTGACGTCAGGTAGTCGATAGGTATAAAAGAAAAACCAAAAGAGTTATTTTTATGGGAGAGTGTAAGCACCTCTCTGTTCTTTTTTCTGACAATATACCCGGATAGGTTCGTTTGTATATTATCGAGATAAAAAGCGTCCAGCCATAATTCAGGCATATATTCACTCTGAATGATTTCTAGGGGATTGAATCTGCTAAAGCCGCTGATACCACCAAAATAGAAATCAGAGGAGACGCTGCTTGCATAGTAGGCTCCGTCAGAGAACTCATTATCATGTAATCCATCATCAGTGAAATAGGAGATTATTCGGTATCTGTTATTCTCAGGGATAAGCTTTGCCAATCCGTTGTTGGTACTCACCCATAAGTTATCCTTTGCATCCATGAGAATACCATGGATGGTATTATTTGGCATTCCATCCTGTTCATTGAAATGTACAATCACTGGTTTCTGACCACTCTTCCAGGTTAATCTGTTTAATCCCATACTTGTACCGGCCCAAAGATTCCCTTTATGATCATCAAACAAACAAAGCACATCATCATTCCCATAAAAGTTGGGATTGTCTCCTGATAATTTAAACACTTCAAAATTACGGCTGTTTTTATTAAACCTGTTCACCCCACCACCACGGGTACCAATCCATAAATGGTTACCTCCATCTTTGATAATTGAGTATACGATATTGTTACTCAACGAAGATTCACCTTCGGTGAATACAAACTGACTGTAATCAATGACACTGTAAGGCTGTGTGGAATAATCAATTTCCAGTTTATACATACCGTATCCACTGGTACCCACCCATAAAACATCATCGTTATCAGGCAAAATAGCATAGACAGAAGAGAGTATCATGTTCCCGGGAAAATCCAATGAATAGATGCGTTTTGCCTTCTTATCGTAATAGTTGATCCCTTCACCATCCGTACCAATCCATAGCTCATTCCTGTTCCCTTCAACAATTTCAAATACAGAATTACTCAGAAGCCCATCATCGGTACTATACCAATCACTGTATTCCAGCTCATTCGTCTCCCTGTTCTGTGTAAAATTGACAATCCCGGCTCCCTTTGTACCAACCCAGAGTGATTGATGTTCATCTTCAACAAAAGTTCTTACTGCACCACTTCCGAAATGTTGAAACTGCTGGTAACTTTCCAGCGAATAGGTTTTAAAAAGCTCATTGAAAGGAACAATCTTATAGACTCCCTTCATATCAGTGCCTGCCCATATAATATCCTGACTGCCTACCTGAATATCCAAAACAGGACTGTTACTGATCACCCCTTGCATACCGCTAACAGGGTGGTAATGATACAATCCCTTGCTTGTGGCCAGGTAAATTGACTCATCTAGGAATCCCAGATCGTTCAGTGAACCTATTTCCTCATTTACAGAGATCTTCTTCAAATCTTTATTCTTCTCATCATACAGATATATTGTTTCATCGGTAGTCTGAAATACAGGGTTGCCGGATGACGAGAGGAAGACATTCTCAATTGAGCTCAGCAACGTAAATTGATCTATATCGCCAACAATGAGCTGATCCTCATGTTGACGCAGTGCTATCTTAAAGAGGCTTTTCTCCCTTGTCAGGATCCAGAGCTGATCTTTATCGTCAATTATAATTTTCCTGATGTTCAGCTTCTCATCGATATCAAGCGGCTCAAAACGATTGTTGAGGGAATGAAAGAAATATATACCCTGCTGATACACCGAAGCAATAATCCTGCCTGATCGGTTCCCGGCAATCAGATAGGAATGCTCATTTGTAACCTCTCTGTGTAATGAATCTACAAAAAAGCGTTCAAACCTGTTCTCTCTTATATGCAGCCTGTTAATTCCAAAATCGGTGGCAATCCATAAAATATCTTTTTTTTCTTCAATTATATCTCTGATAATATTATTGCTGATACTTTCAGCATTCCCCGTGGAGGGTTTATATACCCTGAACTCTTTGCCATTGTACATATTGAGTCCATCCCAGGTACCAAACCACATCAATTTACTGGAATCCTGAAAAACAACATTCACAGAACTGTTTGACAATCCATCTTTATTACTCAGTATACGGATATCGTAATTGTTGGCTTCACTCATCAATGACAGAAGCAGGAAAAACAGGTGAACAATATATCTCATTTTGAAACAATATTACCTTCAAATATAACACTTAAGATTGAGAATCAGTCCTCTCTGAAGCGTGAAAAATAAAATATAAATGAGATTTATTCTTTTGAAAGATATGTATACTCATTTGAACAGATAGTATACCACAGGCAAATTATTAATGGTTAATTTTGACTAAATCTATAAAACATAATCATGGATATCGCAAAACGTTTTCAGCAAAACCCACTGCTCTCCCCTGCCGACCTCAAGCCGGGAATTGAAGGAATGGAGATCACCTGTCTGCTCAATCCCGGAGTATTCAGGATGAATGGTAAGACATGGCTCCTGCTACGGGTAGCGGAGAGACCCAGACAGATTGAGGGTAAGATCAGCTTTCCTGTTTATAATAAAGAGGGTAAAATTGAAATAGTGAACTTCGATATTAACGATCCGTTACTGGATGCAACCGATCCACGTGTCATCAAATACAAGGGAGAGAACTACCTCACCACTCTATCCTATCTGCGACTGGTTTACAGCAAAGATGATATTCATTTTCATGAAAATCCCTCCTATCCTCCTTTTTTTGGTGAGGGAGCACTGGAATCTTTCGGCATTGAAGATTGCCGTGTGGCCACCATGGACGATGGTTATTACCTCACCTATACTGAGGTATCACCCGTAGCCGTGGGTGTTGGACTGATCATCACCAACGATTTTAAAAAGCTGGAGAGGAAGGGAATGATCTTCCCGCCTCACAATAAGGATTGTGCCTTGTTCGAGGAAAAAATCAACAACAGGTACTATGCGCTACATCGTCCCAGCAGTCCTGAACTGGGTGGCAACTATATTTGGATTGCGGAGTCACCTGACCGGTTGCATTGGGGGAACCACAGATGCATTGCAGTTACACGTGAAAATGCATGGGACTCAGCTCGTGTGGGTGCCGGTGGACCACCTATAAAAACAGCGGAGGGATGGCTTGAGATATACCATGGAGCCAATGCACATCACAGGTACTGCCTGGGTGCATTACTACTCGACCTGGATGACCCGTCGAAGGTTCTTGCAAGAAGTGAGGAACCCATCATGGAGCCTACTGCCGATTATGAGCAAACCGGCTTTTTCGGTAATGTAGTCTTCACCAACGGGCACTATGTGGTGGGTGATACAATCAGGATCTTTTATGGTGCCAGCGACGAGGTGATCTGTGGTGCTGAATTCTCCGTCCGGGAAATAATTAACAGTTTACAATAAAATCAGATGTCAAACAAAATCGTGGGAGAATTCAGGTTCTTCCGTTCACAGCCGTTAAATATCAGGACACTGCTGGCTACGAACCTGCTCTATGCATTGCTGCTTCCCATCATCGAGATCTTCGTTGGGGCATACATCATGCGCAACACGGGCAGCCCCGCCTATGTAGCTATTTACCAGCTATGCATGTATTTAGGTGTTGTATTGACATCGGTGTTGAACGGGATGCTGCTGAAAAGGTTCAAAGCAGCACTGCTCTACGGTATCGGCATTATTCTCTCTGCGATCATACTTATGACAATGATGTTTGTACGTTCTATCGGCATCGTGGAGCTGGGGATCACCGGCCTGATCCTGGGGGCTTCCACAGGTTTCTTCTGGACAAACCGCTATCTGCTGACACTGAACGCGACGAACGATGACAACAGAAACTACTTCTTCGGGCTGGAATCGTTCTTCTTTTCACTCTGGAGCATCACGGTACCACTTATTGTGGGTGCCTTTCTCGCGTCAATAGATGGTAAGTACTTTCTCGGCAAACTGCTGGAGGTAAACAACGGGTATCAGATCATCACCGTATTCAGCCTGTTGATTGCCATCGCGGCCTGTTTTGTTTTATCGAAGGGCACCTTCGACAACCCGGTTCAGAAAAAGTTCTTCCATATAAAATTTCACAAACTGTGGCGGAAACTACTGATGTTGGCAGGCCTGAAGGGGATGGTCCAGGGCTTCCTGGTGACAGCCCCGGCCATACTGGTGATGCGGTTAGTGGGTGATGAAGGCTCTCTGGGATTGATCCAGGGTGTGGGGGGTGCGCTGACAGCTATTTTGGTGTATACGTTAGGGAGGATCGCCAGGCCGGAACACAGGATGACTATTTTCGGGTTCGGGCTGCTGGTATTTTTCATTGGGACCCTCTTCAATGCCTTACTGTTCTCAGCGGTGGGTGTGATCCTGTTTGTGTTATGCAAGGTGCTGTTTCAGCCGATACACGACCTCGCCTACTTCCCTACCATGATGAAAACCATCGATGCGGTGAAGGCGATTGAGAAAAGAAATGAATATGCCTATATCCTTAGTCATGAGATAGGCCTCTTCTTTGGCAGAGCATTCGGCATGGCGCTCTTCATATCGTTTGTCTACCTCATCTCTGAAGATTTCGCACTTAAATATGCATTGGTCATTGTGGGAGCTGTGCAACTGTTGTCACTGCCTCTTGCAAAAAATATCATCAAGGATATTGACACAAACCATCCAACTGTGAATCAGAATTAAATGCAACTCAAATACCTCTCAATTATGAAAGTTAACTTTAAACTGCTATTCTTACTTACTGCGTCACTCCTGTTACAGTTCTGTACCACAGTGAGAGATTACGGTGCACCGGTGATACAGACAACGATTGATCGGATAGAGCTGATGCCGGCGAGTCCGGAACCCTATAGAATCATCGACTGGAAAGATAAAGCGCTGGCACTGGATGAATACCTGTTTGATCTGAGTGCTGATGTACCTGCCGGACCACTTATATGGCTGGATCATAATCAACGCAATATCCCTCAGGTCACTTTTGGATTGTATACTGCCATCAATGATGTACGGCAGGGACGTGACAACAACAACGGTGAATTTCACGAGAGCCTGAACTCCCTCGCCGCCCTGTTGGGTGGAGGATTGATGGGTATCGACAAAACGAGTCAGAACGGATACAATTTCGTGAAAATGATCCAGAACTACTTCAACTCCGACAACGGCTGGAATATCATGATGAACAACACCTCACCTGAGGTGGCACAGTTAGGCGGAGGCTATGGCAGAGACTGGTGGTATGATGTTTTCCCGAACGTCCTGTTCTATAATCTGTGTGACCTGTATCCTGCCGTGGAGAACAGTGAGAACCTGCAGCGGATGATCGCAGAGCAGTTCTGTAAAGCCGACTCAGTCCTGAATGGCAATTACGACTACTCATACTTCGACTATGCCCAAATGAAGGGGATGGTCAATCAAATACCCCTACAGCAGGATGCAGCAGGGGGACATGGATACGTGCTGTACGCAGCATACAGAAAGTTTGGTGACGAACGTTATCTGAATCGTGCCAGGTCGGCCATCGAAGCATTAGACAGCCAGCAGGAGAGCCGTTTCTATGAGATCCTGCTGCCAATAGGGGCATATACCGCAGCGCGGCTGAATGCCGAAGAAGGCAGCGATTACGATGTGGCCAAAATGCTCGGCTGGATCTTTGAAGGTACCACAAACAGAGATGGACGCTACGGCTGGGGTGTGATCGTCGGTAAATGGGGTGATTACGATGTGAGCGGTTTACAGGGCAGCATCACCGACAGGGGTGGTTATGCCTTTCTTATGAACAGCATCAAGATGACAATGCCGCTTGTACCCCTGGTGAAATATGAACCTCAGTTTGCACGGGCTATAGGCCGGTGGATGCTGAACAATGTGAATGCCTCACGTCTCTTCTTCCCCGATGAAATACCGGATGAAAATCAATGGCTTCCCGGGATGCAGGATTATACCCACTCTATTATTGCCTATGAAGGATTGAGGTATGAGGATGACTACAACAAGCCGGAACTCATCGGCGTGCATCCCGTGGCTATAGGTGATGGCCCAAAATGGCACGAGGATAATCCCAAAGAGTCGATGTTCAGCGTCTATAGCACTGCACCGGTAGGTATCATGGGGGCGATCGTTGAGACGACCAATGTGGAAAGGATACTCAAACTGAACTGCAACGTGACCGACTTTTATGCAGACAATGCCTATCCTGTTTATCTCATATATAATCCATACAATGAAGGACAAAAAATCAAATACAGCACCGGCAATGAGGAGGTAGATCTTTTTGATATCATTTCAAAGAGCTACCTCGCAAAATCGGTCGACAGTGAAACGGAAATTGAAATCCCTGCCGATCAGGCTATCGTAGTGTTAGAACTGCCTTCAGGCACTAACATTCAAAGGGATGGGGAGAGACTCCTGGTAAATGGAAAGATAATCTCGCACAAATAAATTCAACAATAAATCACATGAAAAAAGTATTATTTATTTTATTGACAGCTTGTTTCGCTTTTACAATAAAGGCGCAGACAACGATTGATGTGACAGGGTCAGTCAGGGATGCAATTACGGATGAGGAGCTGATTGGTGTTACCATCCTGGTGATCGGATCAGATGCAGGAACAGTGACTGATATCAACGGTAATTTCAGAATGTCTGTCCCTGCAGAGAGCAGATTGAGAATCTCTTATGTAGGTTACACGAGCCAGGAGATTGTGGTGACCGGTGAAACAACCACGCTCGGGATAAAGCTTCAGCCGGAGACACAGTTGATGGATGAGCTGGTGGTGGTGGGTTATTCAGCACAGAAGAAATCAACACTCACAGGAGCAGTATCACCGGTGAGTGTGGCAGACATGGGGAAGCGAAGAGTGGCCGATGTGCGGCAGGCCCTCCAGGGTCAGGTGGCAGGTGTTCAGGTGACCCAGAGCACGGGAGCACCAGGAGATGAGATCAACATAAGAATCAGGGGAGAAGGAACCATCGGCAACAACAATCCACTCTATGTCATTGACGGAGTGCCCACCAGGGAGCTGGGGTTCATCAATCCATCGGATATTGAATCAATGACGGTGCTGAAAGATGCTTCTGCCGCTGCTATTTACGGTTCAAGAGCCTCTGCAGGTGTGATCGTGATCACCACGAAGAGCGGTGTCTCAGGAAAAACACAGATAGATATCAACTACTATGCAGGGATACAGCATGCCAGCAACCTGCCCAAGATGTTGAACGCCACACAATACATGGATGTGGTGGAGAGAGCATGGAACAATGCAGGCTACTCGGGTACCAACCCCTACACAGGTGACAAGGGGAGGAGTGATTTCGCCAACACCGACTGGCTCGACGAGGTGTTCGAAACGGGTTACTCACAGAATATACAGCTGACAGCCAGCGGCGGCAGTGACAAACTGCAATACCTTCTTTCAGCGGGATATCATCACCAGGATGGTATTGTGGTGTATGACAATGACAAATATGAAAGGTTCAATTTCCGCACCAACATCAATGCGAACCTTACAAAGAGAATAAGCGTGGGAACCAATCTGCAGCTGTCACATGCAGCACAGGATAAGTTATCTTCAAAAGGGGATGCCCCCGGCATCATCCGGCATGCACTCCTTCGCCCGCCGGTACTGGCGGTATATAAAACGACCGATGACCCCACCTGGTCGGAGAACGATCCCTTTACAGATCTCCCCTTCTACCTGCATAACAACAGGGACAGCGGAGGCTGGGAGAGCGACAAGTATGAGTGGACACAGAACCCGATAGCACTGGCCCATTTCACCGATGATACCCGCTCCCATTTTAAGACTTTCGGTAATCTCTATGGTGAGATCTCCTTTCTGCCGGAGAATGAATTAAAGCTCAGGACCAACTTAGGTATAGACCTGAACTACATTCACAACAAGGCATTCTACACCAATTTTGGTGATGACGATGGCGGAGGAAGCACCATAGACAGAGGTTTAGGACGCCAGAACAGACCCAATGGGCTGGATGAATACAGGGGTGAAGAGCTGACCTTCACCTGGAACAATACGCTCAACTACGACAGAACGATGGAGCTCCATTCAGTGAATGCACTGGTGGGAAGTGAATTTATCAATAACTTCGGGTCGGGCATCAATGCCTCGAGAAGAAGATATGAATATGATGCAGAGACCTTCAGATACATTGATTTCGGCAGCACGGAACAGGACCTATGGAATGGAGGCAGTGGTTCGGAGTGGGCGTTGATGTCCTATTTCGCTTCACTGACCTATGTGTATGATATGAGGTATATGCTCACCGCCAACTTCAGGGCTGATGCCTCCTCCCGTTTTGCGAAAAACAATCAGTGGGGTTACTTCCCCTCATTGTCGGCGGGATGGAAAATATCGGAAGAAAACTTCATGAAGCAATATGACTGGCTCACAGACCTGAAAATAAGAGGAAGTATAGGCAGGCTGGGAAATCAGGAGATTGACAACTATGCCTATCTCACTTTAATCAAGAAAGAGGGAGATAAATATCTTATTTCCAGGTACGGCAATCCCGATTTAAAATGGGAAACAACCACGCAATACAATGCCGGTTTTGACGCGGGACTGTTCAAAAACAGGCTCTATGTCACCGTCGATTATTTCCGGAAATATACCACCGACATCCTTCTGCCAATCAGCCTTCCAAGCATTGTGGGTGATGTGCAGCCAACCATCGTGAACGCCGGAGAGGTGAGTAACCGTGGATGGGAATTTGGTGTGATCCTGCGCAACAGTGAAAAAGCATTCAAGTATAACATCAACGCGAACATGGCATTGGTGGATAACCGGGTGGAGAAGTTGCACCCCAACCTCCCCAGCCTGATCGGGCAGGTGACAAGAACAGAACAGGGACATCCGCTGAACGCCTATTACGGTTATCTCTTCGAGGGAATATACCAGAACAGCAGCGAAATAAGTTCTCATCTCTCCGGTACCGCCAATCCTACGGTTGTCCCGGGTGACATCAGGTTCAAGGACCTGAACGGTGATGGCAGGATTGATGACAACGACAGGGACTTTATCGGAAATCCAAATCCCGGCTTACTGTACGGTCTGAATCTCTCCGGATCTTATTATGGTTTTGACCTGGCAATCCTGTTCCAGGGTGTGGGGAAGGTGGACCGCTACAACGATTCCAAGAAGATCGTCGATTATGACACCCGGCCGTTTAACTACACCACCAACATCCTCAACGCGTGGGATGGCGAGGGGTCGACCAACAGTGTACCCAGGGTGAGCTTCACCGACAATGGCAGCAGCAAGGTCTCCAGCATATTTGTGGAAGATGCATCCTACTTCAGGCTGAAGAATGTTGAGCTGGGATATTCATTCGACAAAGTGAAAAAGATGGGCCTGCAGCATATCAGGCTCTACCTCTCGGGCCAAAATCTGTTTACCATTACTGATTATACAGGTCTGGATGCTGAATCGACCGACTTGATGGATATGGGCACCTATCCTCAGTCAAGAGCGTTTATTTTTGGCATCAACCTGGCTTTTTAAACAACTTAAATCCTATAAACAATGAAATCTTATCATACACTTTATTTACTGATAATCGGTACGCTCCTTTTCACAGGATGTGAGGATTATCTGACCAAAGATCCGATAGGTCTGCTGACACCCGATCAGGTGGATATGCAACCCACCAACACAACGGTACGATATGCCGTCAGCTCATCCTACCAGCTGCTCTCCGGCACGCTCAACATCATCGGTGAGTGGGGCTGGGACGATGGTACTGTCACAAGAAATGATTTTATCCTTCAGGATATCGCATCGGATGATATGCAGAAGAAGTGGAACCCCGATGGTGACCAGGCATGGATGGATGAACTGAACAACTTCAGCTTTATCGCTTCCAACGGAGGCTTTAACGGTCAGTGGGCATATAATTACGAAGGTATCTCACGAGCCAATACGGCCATTGACTATCTGACCAATGAAGAGATGATGTCGAAGCTCAGTCTCGATGCTGCTGAAAGTGACAGGCTCCTGGGCGAGGTTTACTTTTTAAGGGCCTTCTACTATTTCGACCTGGTCACCAATTTCGGTGGTGTGCCCTTGTTGGTGAAGCCATTGACCTCTTTCGGAGAGGCTTATGAAGTAGCCGTAAGAGCAACAGCCGAAGAGGTATGGACGCAGATCAATGAGGATTTAAACAGTGCAAAGAGCCTGCTCCCTGACGCCAGGTATTCGCATCAGGATGAGAAATGGAGAGCATCCAGGGGAGCGGTGATTGCCCTTCAGGCGAAGGTAGCACTGTTCAATGAAAACTGGCAGGAGGTGATCAACCTTATCAACACGCTCGAAGCCACCAACTATTACAGTCTGAATGATAACTATTTTGACTCCTTCGACGTGGGTAAGGAGTTCCAGGAGGAGGAGGTGATCTTCTGTTACGACCACCAACCGGCTCAGACACCCCGGAGAGGAAATGGTTTGTGCGCTCTTCTGGGATGGGGCTTTGTGGCTCCTGAGAGCTCATTGATTGAAGCTTTCGAGGAGAATGACCCGCGACTGTTGTATACCGTTGACATGGAATTGAAAAACGTCAATAAAATATTGGGGACGTTGAACGGGGAATTTAAGGGCGATGATGACGCTCCAAGCAATAAGATTTATATTCGTTACGCGGATGTAATTCTCTGGAAAGGGGAAGCACTGCTGAAGACAGGGAACAGTGAAGGAGCCATTGAGCTGATCAATCAGATACGCTTGAGAGCACGTAACTCAATCGCTACTGATGGCACCTATCCTCCTGAAGGCACACTGCCGGACAGAGATCTGAATGAAACAAACAGCGCTGTCATCACCAGCTGGCTGATCCACGAAAGAAGAGTGGAGCTGGCCTTTGAGTCTCACCGCTTCCGCGATCTCAAACGATGGGGCATTGCGGGTGATGTTTTAGGCAGCAGGGGTTTTCAGGATCTGCATCACCTTTACCCTATTCCTCAAAGAGAGATTGATAAATCGGGCGGAACGATCATTCAGAACGAAGGCTACTAAGCTTTACAAACGGCATGAACCGGGATTACAAGGCCATCTCAAAATATAACATGAGATGGTCTTTTTTCCAATCCCTTTCCCTGTGAATCGCCTTATATGGTAATTTACTGGATATAAATTCACCCATAATAAACCCTTTACATCTTCGGATCTGTTCGAACGATATTCGAACGATATTCGAAGGAGATCAGAAGGAGTTCAGAAGGAGTTCCGTACGATATTCGAAGGAGTGACGAAGATAATATAGCTATACCCTAATGAATATACCTGCATCATATTGAACCTTGACATGGCATTTTGCAGTAAAAAAGAGAGTACCACAATCATGTAACAGCCTCCTCTTTTCTTTCGCTGTGAATAGACTGAGCACAGTAAACAATTTCAAAATATTATTGAAATATCAATAATATGTAATAGATTTGCGTGGAAAATAAAATTGTATACCTTAAGTTAAGATAGGAATATACCCTATGATACAAGAAACAATAACAGACAGAACTGAGACAGAAAAACAACCGGAGCGACTGAAATCACTTGATGCACTGAGGGGTTTCGATATGTTCTGGATCATGGGAGCAGAAGAGATCTTTATCCTGCTTAGTTCACTTACCGGCTTACCGGCATTACAATGGTGGGCAGGTCAGATGTCGCATGTAGCGTGGCACGGTTTCCACGCTTACGACATGATTTTTCCTCTGTTCCTGTTTATTGCAGGTGTTTCGTTTCCATTTTCTGCAAAGAAACGGATGCAGACGGAGGGAGGCAGACATTCTCTCTACAGGCATATTTTTACAAGGGGACTCTTGCTGGTGCTGATTGGTATTGTTTACAATAACGGCATCAGCTTCGATTTTGAGAACCTGCGTTACGCCAGCGTACTTGCAAGGATAGGACTGGCATGGATGTTCGCGGCGCTTATTTTCATGCATACCAAAAGCTGGAAATCCAGGATGATCTGGTTCTGGGGATTGCTGATCTTTTACTGGCTGCTGTTTGTGTTGTTTAAAGCGCCCGACCTGGGTGATCCCGATCCCTACTCCATGCGTGGCAATATTGCCAGTTATATCGACCGGCTGCTGCTGCCGGGCCGCTTCTGTTGTTTCGAGTATGGGGAGAATGAAGGGATACTGGCATTGATCTCCGCTACTGGTACGGGCCTGTTGGGGATGCTCACAGGTGAACTGTTGCTAACTAACAGAAAACCGATGCAGAAGGTGTTATCCATGACCATTGCAGGTGTGGCATTGATGCTAGTGGGTCAGCTATGGAACCTCACCTTCCCTATCAACAAAATACTATGGTCCAGCTCGTTCGTCTGCTGGGTAGGAGGATTGAGCCTGTTGCTGCTGGCACTCTTCTATCTGGTTATCGATGTATGGAAACTCCGTAAGTGGGCCTTTTTCTTCGTGGTGATCGGAGTGAACCCCATCACTATCTACCTGGCAAACCGCATCATCGGTTGGGAAGATGCCAACGCGTTCATCGTCGGAGGTATCGCCAACCTCTTTCCCGAAACATGGGCACCTCTCATCATGGCCATAGGTTATGTGATGATAGGATGGATATTTCTCTACTTTCTCTACAGGAAGCGGATCTTTCTCAAGGTATAGCCGGTCACTCGAATCCGCAATACCCTCACCCGGCAACGAAGATATTAATGAGAATATAATGACAGATTCCTGTAGGAACGAGCTGAGCAGGCCATACTAATCTTTTCTGAGTGTTGACTGTAGAAGGATGGATTGAGTCATAAATGTTAAATTTATGATTTTTTCCTTTAATTATGTCCACGAAACAGAAAAAATCGTGTCAGTACTAAAAAGCAAATGGTGAATAAGAAAACAGAAACAATAGAGGATGGTTGTAATTTTCTTCAGGATGAAGAATTTATCAAATGGAGACTTTTTCAAACAAAAGAGTCAGAAGATTACTGGATGACATTCAGGTTACAGAATCCTCACCTTGAAGAGGCACTCCGGGAAGCGATCAGACAATTTAACACACTGGAGATCAACAAACATCATTTGCCAGAATCAGACAAACAAAGCATTTACAGGAGTGTGCTGCAGAATGTCACACATCACAAACAGAGACGACTGATGGTGAGGATAATCTCAGTTGCAGCAGGGTGCATGATAGCTATTCTGTCGCTACTCTTTGTTACCCAAATGAAAGATGACAGAGGTGAGAAGCAGCAGTGGGAGAACGATGTTATTGTTGGAAAAGCATTGCCTGAGGAGGAGATTTATCTTCTTTCTGCCGGCAAAAAAATTAACCTGCCCCAGAATTCACAAATAGGACTCACCGCAGATGGGAAAGCGGTGATCACCGACAGCACTGCAGCGATGAAAGAGTTATTACTCGACAAGTCTGAGTTAAACAAATTGGTGGTTCCATACGGTAAAAGATTTAACCTGACACCCTCTGATGGTACTGAGGTATGGTTAAACTCCGGTACACAACTGGATTTCCCCTCTGAGTTTAATGGAAAGACGAGGGAGATCTACACACAGCTGGCTGAATTGTTACCGAACGAGCTATGGTAGCATGACACGCAAGGATGTGACCAGCTCCATCACTACCGTAAATGCTGAGAAACTGAATGTAGGGGGTCTATACTGATCCTGCTCAACTGCTACAGGGGAAGGTTCCCGGATTGATCATCACACAAAGCAGTAATCCTAACGGTGCACCTTCGATCACACTGAGAGGAGCTTCCACTTTCCGCAGCGCTGCAGCGCAGGAACCCTACTATGTCATAGACGGTATTCCGGGCATGTCACTTGCATTGGTATCTCCGAATGATATTGAAAGCATTGATGTGCTTCGCGATGCAACAGCAACAGCCATCTACGGCTCTAAAGCCGCGAACGGCGTTATCATTATCAATACAAAGAGGGGTAAAGCAAGACATAGTGAATTCATTGAAAAGGGTGATGAACACTCTTTTTCTGTCTTCTACAACAAGCGTGTGGATGACCTCTACTCCTATGGGTTTTATGTTCTTCTTTCTATCATGTAAGCACCGTTCCGCCGCGGCCAATAAGTATGAACAGACAGTCAACAGCATCGTATGCAAGAGATCAATTGTTATCTATAAGAACCTGGCGTTGATCAAAATCGCAAGTGAAGCCCGGAAATTTTAACATTCAACGAGGTTATTTTATTTCTTTTTTGTTAATAATTTCGATGGTAAATAAGGTTTGCCTATATTTGTTTCAAAATAGTCTCAATGAACTCTTTTACCGACATACATAGCTTTAACCTGCTGTTTAATGAATATTACAATCGTTTTATTCTTTTTGCTCAGAGCTATGTCAGAGAAAGAGAAACAGCAGAGGATTTTGTTTCGGAGGCATTCACACTCTTATGGGAAAATCGCAACAACCTTTCTCAGGACACAAATCCACAAGCCTATATCCTCACCATTATAAAAAACAGATGTCTCAATCATCTTCAACATATTCAGGTTAGACAACGTATCGAGTATAAGCTGAATGAACATGAACAATGGCGATTATCACTGAGCATAAATACGCTTCAGGCATGTGATCCCGAATTTCTCTTCTCTGAAGAGTTAAAGCAGATTATTGATGAAACCCTTCTTGGATTACCAAAAAAAACCAGGGAAATATTTGTATTAAACCGATTCGAAGGTCTTTCATACAAAGAGATTGCAGAAAAAATGAAGCTTAGCACTAAATCAATTGAATTTCACATCTCTAAAGCACTTGGCGAACTGCGTAGCTCTTTAAATGATTACTTTCCACTCATCCTTTTTTTATTTTATTTTAGTTAATATTTGAATTTCCATTAGGGTCCTGCTCTTCTCAACTGTTATTATTTAGAGAGTGAAGAACAATTATTCCATGAGGACTCAATGAAGAGAGAATTATTACACCGTTTTTTTGAAGGAAAAACATCTTTGGATGAAGAGAGACAACTTCGTCAATGGTTAACTGAATCGGAGGAGAACGAAAAGATTTTCCTTCAGGAACGAATTACCCATGATGCTTTGTCATTGACCCCGCAGAAAGTGAGGAACAGACGAAAGAAATTGTTCGATTTCACTCCCTGGATGATAAGCACAGCTGCTGCCGTGGCATTATTAATTATTGCGGGAGGTCTTTACCTGAACGACATACGCAGTCACCAAGAGCAGTACAATACAATTCTCGTCCCTCCCGGGCAACGTATCAACCTTATCTTAGCAGACAACAGTAATGTATGGCTCAATGCCAACACCACATTACGTTATCCTACTCAATTCTCGAGAAAAAAACGGACCGTCTACCTGGATGGGGAAGCCTATTTTGAAGTCAGCAGGAACCGGAAAAAACCTTTTATAGTAAAAACCGGCCTGGGCGAGGTGAAGGTGACCGGAACATCCTTTAATGTAGAGGCATACAGTCAGTCTGAACGTTTTGAGACTAGTCTGTTTGAAGGAGCGGTGGATATATATAACGGTGAGGAGAAGCTGACATCATTGAAACCCAATGAAAAAAGTATCATTGAAAACGGAATCTATTCAATCTCAAAGATTACAAACACCGACAAATATCTTTGGCGTCACGGTCTGATTGCATTTAACAGCAAAAAGCTGGAAGATATTCTTCTCACGCTTGAAAAATATTTTGCTGTCGAGATTCAGATCGATACAAATCAATTACCTCTACATACCTATACCGGGAAATTCCGCCAGTCAGACGGGGTGGATTATGCATTAAGAGTCTTGCAGAAAAGCATTCACTTCAATTATCACAGAGATGAAGAGACTGGAATCATTTATATTAAGAAATAAATCATTTAAATCAACAATTGCCTATGGAATAACTGAAAAACGAGCAGAAAACAAAATCGGCAGGTGCTGCAATACCCGCCGACTAAATGTTTTCGTCAACACAAGCAAGAATTAATTTTATGTATTAACTAAAAACAATTACAAATGTATGAAGAAAAACAACACGTTGGGTAAAAATTTAACCGAAAAAGTACCCATTAAACATTTATTATTGATTATGCGAACGACTCTAATTCTATTATTTACATGTGTCTTTTGCTCAATGGCCGAAACTGGCTTCACCCAAAATGCCAGGGTAACGATCAATAAGCGAAATGCGACGATCAGGGAAGTAATCAATGAGATTGAAAAGCAATCAGATTATCTGTTCATCTACAATAACAGAGTAAACACAAACGAAAAAGTTACTGTAAGAGCTAAACAAAAAGCGGTTTCCGATGTATTGAATTCGATGTTGAATGAGAAAGAGATGGATTACACCATGGAAGGTAATCATATCATCCTTTCTGTCATTGATAAATCGGATCAAACAAGTCAGGAACTGCTTGTTGCAACGACACAACAGCAAAAGAAGCAACTGACAGGAACGGTTGTTGATGAAACCGACACACCCGTCATAGGTGCAAATATCGTAGAACTAGGCACTACCAACGGTACGGTGACTGACATGAATGGCCGGTTTTCGTTACAGGTTGAAGAGGATGCGTTAATCCGTGTCTCTTATATAGGTTATCTGGATCAGGAAATCAGCACAGCCGGAAGGAACAACATTAATGTATCTTTAGCAGAAGATATGCAGTCACTCGATGAACTGGTGGTTGTGGGTTATGGTGTGCAAAAGAAAAGGCTGGTTACCGGTGCCAATGTCTCAGTAAGCAACGAAACACTTCAAAATCAACACTCCACGAATGCATTGGAGGCAATGCAGGCTTTTGCACCCGGTGTGAACATCACACAGGCCTCCGGTATGCCGGGAGAAGGATTTCAGGTCAACATACGCGGTCTGGGAACCATTGGTAACTCGGCTCCCTTGTACGTTATCGATGGTGTTGCCGGCGGTGACATCAACACGCTGAACCCCTCCGACATCGAGTCGATTGACGTATTGAAAGATGCTGCCTCCGCAGCCATCTACGGAGCACGTGCCGCCAACGGTGTGATCCTGGTCACCACCAAAACCGGACATAGGGGACGTATTGAGGTATCCTACGACGGTTACTATGGCATACAGAGCGTGGCAAAAATGCCCGACCTGCTGAATGCCAAGCAGTATATGGAGATATACAACGAAGAACGCGTGATTGCCCAGAATAATCCTGATGCTGCAATTGACTTCTCCGAAAAAATCCCGGGTCTCTATCAGCAGATCATGAGCGGACAGTGGAATGGCACCGACTGGATGGAGGAGATCCGCAATCAGAATGCACCTATTCAGAATCATGCCTTCAACCTTTCCGGCGGTTCAGACCAGTCGCTCTTCTCACTGGGTTTTTCCTACACCTCCCAGGAAGGAATTCTCGGCAAACCGGTAGAGCCGCACAGCGACCGTTATACGGTACGTTTGAACAGCGACCATGTGATCTACAAGAAGAATGGCCTTGATGTGATCAAGGTGGGTGAAACCTTCAATTACAGCTTCCGCCAACGCTCCGGTATTGCAATTCAGGGTATGTATTTCAACGATATCCGCAACATGCTGACCGGCAGTCCGATAGTACCGGCTTACAATGATCAGGGTGAATTTTATGCCAGGGATGATGTGAAAGCGTCAGGTATCGAAGGCCTCTCATCACGTCTCTACAACCCGCTGGCCCAGATGGCACTCAACAGGGGCATGAACGAGACACAGAACTACAACATCAACAGCAACGCCTACCTGGAAATCCAGCCGATCAAGGATCTGATCTTCAGAAGCAGTTTTGGCTACCGTATGTTTGCCGATGCCTACAGAAGCTATCAGCCCGCCTACGACCTGGCAGGTGATGCAACCCTCGACCCCGGACGGATAATACAGACAGGCGGCAGCGGCTACACCTGGACCCTTGATAATACGATCAACTACAGGTTCAGCACGAACGACCATAATTTCGATGTGCTGGCGGGACAGTCAGTGGAAAAGATCGGTTTTGGAACGAAGATGGATGTTACCAATGCTTATCCTACTTTTGAGGGTTACAAGCATGCTTTTCTCAGCAACACCGACGGTCTCACTTCAGGTGTGACCAGCATCTCCGGTGGACCGCACAGACAGGAAGCACTCGCCTCCTTCTTTGGCAGGATCAACTATGACTACATGGAGAAGTACATGCTGACACTGGTGATGCGAGCCGACGGCTCCTCCAACTTTGCCAAAGGCAATCAGTGGGGCTATTTCCCTTCCATTTCAGCCGGTTGGGTGCTTACGGAAGAGGAATTCCTTGCTGACAATGAGAAGATGAATTTCCTAAAGCTGCGTGCCAGCTGGGGACAAAACGGGAATCATGCCATCGATGCGTTCCAGTACATGAGTCTTATTGCTTTCAATCCTGAGAACAACTACCGGTTTGGCAATGACCGCAACAAGATGCAGCTGGGTGGTTACCCCTCCATACTCCCCAACCCGAATGTGGCATGGGAGACTTCGGAACAGCTCAACCTGGGTTTCGATGCCTACTTCTTCAACTCACGGTTGCAGACCTCATTCGACTACTATAACAAGACTACCCGCGACTGGCTGTTGCGTCAACCGGTAGCTGACATCCAGGGACCGCAGGGAGCCTTCGTCAATGCAGGTGATATAGTGAACAAGGGATTCGAACTGGGACTGAAATGGAACGACAACATAGGTGCTTTCACCTACGGAGCACATTTCAACCTCACACGCAATGAAAACAAGGTAACCCGCATGGGTGACAACTCCGGTATCATTGAGAGTGACCCAAACATTATCTCACAGGGTACTGACCCGGTATGGCGCGTACAGGAGGATTATCCGGTTGGGTACTTCTACGGTTACAAGACTGAGGGTGTCTTCCAGAATGCACAGCAAATCAGCAACTGGACCAAGGGTTTCCTTCAGAGTGATCCGCTGCCCGGTGACCTGATCTTCTCAGACACCAACGGTGACAACCAGGTGACACCCGATGACAAAACAATGATTGGCAATCCCCATCCCAAGTTCCGCACCGGCTTCGGCATCAACCTGGGATACAAGGGCTTTGATTTCGCCATCACCGGCAAAGGCGCTTTCGGACATCAGATCCTGAAGTCCTACCGCTCACATGCAGACAATGAGTTCCACAATTATACTACCGAGATTCTGGGACGCTGGACAGGTGAAGGCACTTCCAATAAGCTGCCGCGTCTGACTGCCGGTAACGGTGTCAACCGTATGAATGTATCGGATCTCTATATTGAGGATGGTGATTTTGTAAGAATCCAGGACATTACGCTGGGTTATGACTTCAAGAAAATGCTGCCGAACATTCCATTCGGACAGGCACGTCTCTATGTTACCGGCCGCAACCTGTTTACGTTCACAGGCTACTCCGGTATGGATCCGGAGGTAGGTTACGGCGATGAACAACCCTTTGTTTCCGGTATAGATCTGGGCTTCTACCCCGCCCCATCGAGTATACTTGTAGGAGTCAATCTGAAATTTTAAACACATAGATGATTATGAAAAAAATACTATATATTATAATAATAGCATTGATATTTTCCGGCTGCGACGATTTTCTGAGCTATGATCCGCTGACGGATAAAACCTCTGCCAACTTCCCGAGTACCTCAGAAGAGGTGAACCAGATGATAGCCGGCATATATACCACCATGAACAATGAGCATCAACTCACCGACATGAGTTATCTCTTTGTTTGTGAAGTAGCCAGTGATGAAAAACTGGGCGGCGGTGGTGTGAACGACGTGAAGGCACAGGCATATGAAGCCTTCATGTATTCTGATCCCGATATGCTCAACCATAACTGGGAAACAACCTATGAAGGTATCCATCGTGCCAATTTTGCCATTGAGAAACTAGACGCGCTGGCAGAAGGAATTCTCTCAGACGAGGATAATAAACAGTTCAAGGGAGAAGCACTCTTCCTGCGGGCATTTTTCTACCACCGACTGGCTACGCTCTACGGGAGTGTACCCCTGAAGATCACAACCGAAATGGCTGATCTGGGAGGGGCATCTCCTGAAGAGATCTTCGGACAGATTGCATCAGACCTGAAGGCTGCGATAAGCCTGCTGCCTAACAAACCCTATTCCTCCACAACAGAGGGACATGTTACCCGCTGGGCTGCACAGGCGATGATGGCAAGGGTGTGGTTGTTCTACACCGGTTTCTACCAGAAAGGCGACCTGCCACTGGCAGAAGGGGGCAGTGTGTCCAAACAGGAGGTGATAAGTATGCTGAGCGAATGTATCACCAGCAGCGGTCATACCCTGGTGGGTGATTTTCATGAGCTGTGGCCCTACACCAATTCACTGACCATCCAGGACTACGAATACATCCAGGATTATATGACTGAAACGGGCAAACAGCTGAAGTACGCCAGTGATGAAGGAGCCAGGAATCCCGAAACGCTCTTCGCACTGCAGTTCTCCAACTTTGCCGACTGGGATGTCCGCAGGGGTTATGCCAACCAGTACCAGCTCTACTTCGCACTGCGCGGCCTGCAATCGCTGGCCAACACCTATCCCTTTGCCGGTGGCTGGGGTCAGGGCAACTCCATACCGAAAGCTGTTGTGGATCAGTGGCAGGCAGATGAACCGGGTGATCCGAGACTCTGGGCCTCCGTACTCGACATTGAAGCAGAACTGCCCAACTACGCAAAGGGACAGTGGGATTTTGTAATGGAAAGCAACTACTGGGGCAAGAAGTACAACGGCATTTCCGCCCGTAACGGCAACCAGTACTACAACGACTACAGCGTGCTCATGTATAATAACAAGGACAACCAGCAGCTGTCGCATGGCGATGACCTGGTGTTCATCCGCTTTGCCGATGTCCTGCTGATGATGTCTGAGCTGAGTGAAGATGCACAGTATATGAACCGTGTGCGTGATCGTGCAGGACTGGATGAAAAGTCCTATTCGCTGGAGAACATCCAGAAGGAACGCCGCTATGAGCTGGCCTTCGAAGGTCTCCGCTGGAACGACATGCGCCGTTGGGGTGATGCCTATGCTAAAGCTGCACTTGAATCACAGATTGGTGCTCCTATCCTCAACTACGGCAACCCGGCAGTATACAATGGTGTCATCAAAAACATGAATTACAGTTCCCGCTATGAAGAAACCAAGGGATTCTACCCGATTCCACAATCGCAGATCAACCTCTCCAGTGGCATGTTGGAACAGGTTGCAGGCTATGGTGAGGGTAAAGGACTTTATCCCGGATTCAGTAACTAAGTATTGATCTACATTCTTGTTTAGATTAAGTGATTTTTTTAACAGAAAAGAGCTGTCGGTCCCCGACAGCTCTTTTTTTGGCTATCAAAAGAGCGATTGGTTCAATTTCCCCAAACGACAATGATTCGATTTCTTATTTCTCTTCAGATGTCTGTTTCAGAAATCGATCGTATGCATCCAAAATAATTTTATCACGATCCTGGCGATCCACGGTAAGTTCAAGGCACTGGAGGCTTCCTACACCAACCCCGCCGACAACCAGGTTGTTGCTGCCGACAACAAGGTAGCTGCCTCCTCGGGCGACAGCAACTTCAGCCGCTGGACCAGCTGGGGAGAACAGGGCAAAAAGCAGTGGATCCCGGTGTGGAACTTTTAAGTTTTTGTTTCATTTATTGCTTCCGGTTTCAGAAAAAAGCACTATTTTTACAAATTACATTAATATAATACACCATTTTATTTAAATATCTTATTAACAATGACCACCAGAAGACATTTTCTAAAAACGATTGGTGGAGTAACGTTGCTTACCATTGTTCCCCGAAATGTATTGGGGAAAGGTATGCTTGCTCCCAGCGATGAATTGACCAAGGGTATTATCGGTGTAGGGGGAATGGGCCGCGGACATATTCCCTATGATAACACGCGTGTGGTTGCCCTGTGCGATGTAGACAAAAATCACCTCTCACAGGCGGCAGCACTGGTAAAGGATAAAATCAATCTTTACAACGATTTCCGTGATCTTATCCTCGACAAGAACGTGGATATCGTGCACATCGCCACCCCGCCCCACTGGCACGGACTCATGTCGGTGGAAGCAGCAAATGCAGGGAAGGATATCTTTTGTGAGAAGCCGATGACACGTACCATTGGTGAAGGGAAAAGAGTGAGGGAGGCCATAGCACAACACGGTAACATCTTCCGACTCAACACCTGGTTCCGTTTCAAAGATTCCTTTTATGGACTGGGCACACCGGTGAAACCACTCAAGAAGCTGATAGACAGCGGCCTTCTGGGTTGGCCCCTGAAGGTAACCATCAGCAAGCATACCGGATTCGACTGGAAGTTCTACTGGGTTGGGAAAACGCATCTGGAACCACAGCCTGTTCCTCAGGAGCTGGACTATGACATGTGGCTCGGGCCGGCACCATACAAACCTTACAACGCACACCGCGTGCATCAGACCTTCCGTGGATACTGGGATTATGACGGTGGTGGCCTGGGTGATATGGGTCAGCACTATATCGACCCGGTGCAGTACATGCTGGGCAAGGACAACACCAGCCCCGTGAAAGTGGAGGTGGACGCACCGCAGCAACATCCCGATGCGGTAGGCACATGGCGATCCATCACCTACACCTACGATGATGGTTGTGAGATTATCCTCTGGGGTGGTGATTACGGTGAACCCGACACGCCTTATATCTCCGGGCCGAACGGCAATGTATACAAGAATTTCGTATGTGATATTCCTGACTGGGAAAAGAAACTGGCCGATTTCCCTGAACCACAGGCTCAGAACACCGATTTCATTGAGAGCATACACAACAGACAGAAATTCGCACTGAACGAGGTAAACGGACATCGTTCCTGCACCATCGTCAACATGGGTGCCGTGGCACTGCAACTGAACAGAACGCTTCAGTTTGACCCGGTGAAAGAAATGTTTATCAACGACGAGGAGGCCAACCGGCTGATAGATCAACCGATGCGTGCTCCCTGGACTATCTAATTTTCAAAATAGAGAAAGAATGAAACAATTCAAATTTATCATACTCTGCTTATCCTTATTCCTTGTAAGCGGACTTCAGGCACAGATGCCCCAGGGCAGAACAGATGCCACCATCATCGCCGATGCACTTGCCCAGCTGCCGGCAGAAACACCTGAAAAATTCAATCAGGTCATTGCCGACCTGGTAACCACGGGTGAGCAGGGAATGCTCGATCTGATCGGCAGGATGAACCCTCCGGGAGACAAAAGTAA